>Ga0129307_1002733_pt1 | contig 12914 bp, 11 predicted proteins | sample P1105metagenome_FD_94437 | JGI IMG/M metagenome (GOLD analysis project Ga0129307, IMG submission 94437) | Capybara group fecal microbial communities from Wisconsin, USA - P1105 metagenome | ecosystem: Host-associated > Mammals > Digestive system > Large intestine > Fecal | place: USA: Wisconsin... | reverse complement strand
TGCAAGAATTTATATCCATGCAGGGTTATGCACGAACAGGAATTAGTGCGTCTTGAGACGCGGCTAGTACTAGGCCCTTTTAGGGCCTGTTCAAACCACGCGTTTTACGCGTGGTTTTGATTTACTGCGCCAGAAGCCGCCGCGCCTCCTGCGCCGCCAGCGAGTAGACCCCGTCGAAGTCCACGCAGGGGTTGTACGCCGCCTCCAGCGCGTCGTGCTCGCGCTTGGCGCGCGCCAGCGCGGCGACCGCCTCCTCGCGCAGGGACTGCCCGATGCGCGCGGTGAGCCGCGCCTTTGCCTTCTGGACGCGCGTCAGCTTCGCCTCCGCCATGGCGTCGACGCGGATGCGGCGGTACGCCTCGCCCTCGCAGGGCGTCCGCGCCGTGGACGTGACGAACGCCAGCTCCAGCGCGGGGATCAGCAGATGCATCGCCTCGTGCGGGCGGTCGGGATTCGGGCAGAGCAGCACGTCGTGCCCCGCCGCTGCCGCCGCGTCGGCCATGCGGGAAAGCGCGTCGGAGGCGAGGCCGCGGCTGTCCGCGATCACATAGCGGCGCGGGCAGAGCGCCTCGACGGTGTCGAAGCGGAACAGCTCGCCCTTGTGCGTCATGCCGCCGAGGAACGCGCGGTCGATCCGGCCGGGCGTTTTGCCGCGGCCGCGCAGCTCGCGGCGCGCCACGCCGTCGAAGCGGCGCAGCAGCCTGTCGCGGTCCGCCGCGTCCCACGCCGCCGCGCGGCGCTCGCTCTCCACGGCGTCCGCCGCGCGGAGCGCGCGATAGGCGTCGGCATAGGCGGCGCGGCAGGCGTCGGATCGCGCGACGATCTCGTCCCGCCGCAGCTTTGTCGCTGCTACGTCGTAGAACCGCGTCAGGTCGAGATAGCGCTCCGTCGCCACGGTGTAGGTGGGCTCGAGGACGTGCGGCGCGGTGCCGTCCACCAGACCGACGCGCTGCGAGGCGAACAGGACGCCGTCGAGCGAGTCCGGGTCGCCGGAGCAGTTGACGCAGGCGGCCTCCCAGCCCGCCGCGCACAGTTCCTTCGCCACGGCGCGCATAAACGAGGATTTGCCGCAGCCCGGCCCGCCCTTGATGATGAGCAGGTCGTCCAGCCGGCCGCTGAGAAGTTGGTCATAGAGCGAGTAGAATCCCGCGCCGCTGTTCGCGCCGAGAAAAATGTGGATGGAATCGTTCATAACTGCGCCTCCGAATCAGAATGGATGATACCACAGGCTATGCGCGGCGGCGCGTCCGTGTCCGCGCAAAAACAGCCGGCAGCGCTCATGCGCCGCCGGCTGTTTTGTGCCTCGCGTTATGATTTTTTGCGGTTCTTGACCAGCTGCACCACGGAGAGCACCTGCTCCTGCCGCAGCGCGGCGCTGACGCCGAAGTAGACCACGCAGCCCACGGCGCCGATCATCACGCACTTGACGACGAGCAGCAGCTTGCCTTCCCCGCCGTTCACCAGCAGCGCGTGTCCGCCCCGGAGCACGCCGTACATCACCGCCGTGGCGGCGACGCCCTTGACGAGCGGCGCGGGGCGCATCACGCCGCTGCCGCGGAACAGCTGCGCCGCCATGGCGGCCGCGCCGAGGGTCAGCGCGATCGACGTCGCCAGCGCCACGCCCGCTCCGGTGACGAAGAAGCGGTTGAGCAGCAGGTTGGCCAGCAGGATGCCGAGGTTGACCAGCAGCGGCACCAGCGTCTTCTTCATGGCATAGTACGCCTTGTTGAGCAGGTCGAGCGCCGAGAAGCCGCACATACCGAAGGCGTACATCATGAAGATGTTTCCCGTGATGGCGGTGGATTCCCCGGTGAAGCTGCCGCTTTCAAAGATGACGCGGATGATGTCCGTGCCGAAGGCGCACATCATCGCGCAGACGGGGAGGATGAACAGCAGCGTGCTTTCCGTCACGTTCCAGATATAGCTGAGATAGCCGCGGCTGTCCGTGCTGGTGACCTCGCGGTTGAAGCGCGGGAACATGACGGCGCTGATGCTGTAGAGCACGGTGGTGATGAGCGGCGTGAAGAGCTTGTCCGCGTAGTAGAACGCGCTGACCGCGCCGCTGTCGAAGGACGCCGCGCGGGAGGTGTCGATCAGATAGCAGAACAGGAACACCGAGGTCGTCAGCATCGTGACGGCGGCGGTCTTGAAGTAAATGCAGAGATAGTCCGCCTTCAGATCGAGCAGCGGGCGATAGAGATAGCGTTCCTTCGCGGCGTAGGGGATGCTCATGCCGAGCTGGAGCAGCCACGCGAAGGTGCAGGCGGCGACGATGCCGCCGATGCCCAGCTTTGCGCCGAAGAGGAACAGGAAGCCCGCCAGAAAGAAGTTGTAGGGGATGCTCATGCTGCCCTGCAGGGTGTAGTGGTCCGTCGCCTGGAACATGGCGACCATCAGGTACGCCGCCGCGATCACGGGCAGCGAGAGCGACATCACGCGGATGTACAGCACGAGGCGCGGCAGGTCGGTCTCCGCCGCCTTCTTCCAGATCGCGCCCACCAGCGGCGTGGACGCCCAGAGCTGCCACACGCCGAGCGCGGCAAGCGAGATGAGCAGCGTCACCGTCAGCAGGTTGTTCGCCGCGCGGAAGCCGCGCTTTCGCTCGGCGGCGAACTCCTTGGTCAGGATCGGGACCGCGGCGATGCACAGCGCATAGCACACGGTCGTAAAGAGATAGATCGTCGAGTTGTAGGACGCCGTGTAGAGGTCGGCGTCGCTGCCGATGCCGAAGTAGTGCGCCTGCAGCATCTCGCGCACGATGCCCAGCAGCTTGGCGAACAGCGTCAGCAGAAACACAAGCCCGATGGCGCCCGCTGTGCGGACGCCGCTTTTCGCGTTTTTTCTGTCCATCGTTTCCACCCTTTCCGCGGGAACGGCCGCTTTTTCCTGTTTCGTCTCTTCGAGCGCAAGCAGAGCGCAGATCATATCCTCGTTGGCGTTGAGCTTGCATTGCAGCTCCGCCACGCGCTCCGTCACCGCCTCCGCCTGCTGCGCGCCATGCTCCAGAATGCCGGGGAGGGCGGCTTCAAAGCGCTCCGCGGTGAAGTCCTGTCTGGTGCTCAGCGGCTCCATGCCCACCGAGCGCAGGAACGCGGTGCATTTGGGATCATAGGAGATGCCGGCCATCGGCACGCCCATGATCGCGGCGTAGATCAGCGAGTGCAGGCGCACGCCGACCAGCAGATCCATGTTGCCGATGACGGAGAGCATATCCTCGGAGAGGTATTTTTCCTGCAGGCAGATCGCCGCGCCGTCCGTCTGCGCCGCGATGGCGCGGCAGACGGCGAGATCCTCCTCGTAGTGGAAGGGGATGAGCACGGATTCCGCGCCGTAGCGCTCGCGCAGCCAGAGAATGCTCTTGCGGATCTCCGCGACGAAGGCGCTGTTCACGTCGCGCTCGCGGATCGCCCAGCCGACGGTCAGGGCGCGCTGCTCCGGCACGCCCGCCTTGCGCAGCGCCTCCGTGCCGCGCGACTTGTCCACGCGCGGCATCCGCAGCACGGGGTCGGCGGTGATGACCACCTTGTCCCGCGGGACGCCGATCTCGGCAAGCAGGTTCGCCGAGCGCTCGTCGCGCACGACGATGCCGTCCACCGTGCGCAGCACCTTTGCGGTGGCGCGGCGGTTGGCGTCGCGGTCGATGGGGCCGATGCCCTGCGAGTAGATGAACACCTTCTTGCCGAAGCGCTTGGCAAGGCGGATGATCCAGAGGTAGTATTGCAGGCTCTTGCTGCTCGTCACGTCCTGCAGGAGGCTGCCGCCGCCGGAGATGAGCATATCGCAGCGCCGCACCGCACGCAGGATGTCCAGCGGCGCCATGCGGTCCACCGCGTCCACGCCGTACTTCTCCCGCGTGGCGGCGGGGTCGTGGGACAGCACGGTGAGCCGGCAGTCCGGCACGCGCTCGCGGATGCCGTTGACGACGGCGCGGAGAATGGACTCGTCGCCGATGTTGTCGAAGCCGTAGTAGCCCGAAATCAGAATGTTGTACATACCGCTCACTCCGCCCTCAGGCCGGCGACCCAGCGCCGGATCAGCCCGTACAGCAGCTCCGCGACGACGGTGAAGGCGACGCCGACCAGCAGGCCGAAGAGCAGCCCCCAGCCGGTGCGCAGGAGGCTGAGCAGGAAGGGCGTGCGGATGTGCAGGAAGGTGTTGACCACGCTCACCAGCCCGATGCTCATGCCGCCGCCGAAGATCAGCGGCAGGAAGTTCATGTGGCGGCGCAGCGCCCAGACGAAGAGCATGGCGCAGGGCCAGCCGATGAGCAGCTCCTTCGTGCGCGGGCGGGCGATCAGCAGGTTCTCCAGCAGGTTGCGCAGGGCAAGCTCGCGCGCGGAAACGGACATGGTGTTGCCGGTGCGGCGGATGTAGTACACGCCCGCCACGAGGACGAACAGCCCGACGACGGCAAGCAGGATGATGGCGACCATCCAGCCCAGCTTCATCGGCTGGTCCATGACCTCCGCGCCGTACTTCCACAGCTTCGCCATGCGGCGCTTTTCGCCGCGCGGCCCGATGCGGTTGAGGACGGCGGCCTTCGCGCCGCTCTCCTCATAGGCGTAGACCAGCAGGTACGCGAGGCCGAAGACGCCGATGGGGATGAGCTGCATGATCTTGACGCCGCGGTAGAGGTCGAGCTCGAGCAGGTACGACATCTGCGAGAGCGCGGACGACGCCATGAGCGCGCCGCACAGGGACAGCGCCGCCGCGACCAGCAGCGCGCCCGCGGTCTGCGCCAGGAGGGGGGCGAAGGCGATCTCCGGCTGCTCGCGGCGCCGCTGCGCGGCATAGCGGCACAGCCACACCGCCGCCAGCGCGGGCATGACGATGCCGCCGCCCATGCTCAGCAGGAGCTGATAGGTTCCCGGCTTGACGAACGCCAGAGCGACCGCGCCCAGCGCGCCGATCCCCAGCAGGAGATAACGCGTGCGCGGCGCGAGGAAGAGGAACAGGTCGAGCAGCAGCACCGCCGCGGCGACCGCGCCGATCCCCTCCAGCACGCGCCAGAGGACGCTCGGCGTTTCAAGCTCCATCGCGCGCACCGTGCCCTTCGCATAGCCCAGTGAAGCGAGGCGCGCGTCAAGGTCGCCGAGCATCTTTTCATAGTCGGCGGGGTCGGTGATGTAGGTCCACTTGTTCTCGTCGGCGTCCACGCTGACGTCGTTGTCCGGCTCAAGGATCATCGTGAGGTAGACGATCCGGCAGTTGCGCTCGGCGATGGCGCGGAAGAGGGAGTTGGTGATCTCCTCCGGGCCCTCGTAGCCGCAGTAGGCGTAGCGGTTCTGGATGTACGGCCACTCGTTGAACAGGCGAACGCCGTGATAGCCGGTCTGCTCCAGCAGCTGCGCGAAGCCGGGCCAGTCCAGGTTGCCGCTCTGGTCGTTCTCCTCGAAGACGCCGACGGCCACGCCCGTGTCGCGCAGGTAATCGCGCAGGACCGCCTTGCCCGCCTCGGAGTCGTAGCCCAGCAGCACTTCGCCCGTGTTGAGGAAATAGGGGGAGCCGTACTCGTCCAGCACGTTCAGGAAGCTGCGCGCAAAGCGTTCGCCGTTGCGCTTTTCCTTCGCCTCCGTGCGCGGGATGACCTGCATCCCGTGGGACGTGACGGCCTCCAGCATCTCCGGCCAGATGCCGATGGGCAGGTCGAGGACGTCGCCGCCGGCAAGGCCGCCGCGCTTGCCGATGAAGTAGAGGTAGGTCACGCCGTCTTCCTCCCAGCGGCGGTATTCGATGCCCTCGAGACGCTCCTCAATGGCGTTGACGACCCAGTCCGCGTAGCGGATATCCTCCACGATCGCCAGCGCGTCGTTCATGTCCTCCGCCGCTTCGATCCACTTCGCCACGGTATCGGGATAGCGGATCTGCCATGCGTGGGAGTTGACGATGTCCGAAACGGTGCCGCCGAAGACGGGGATCGCCGCGTTGCCGGACATATTGCGGATCGACTGCTCGCCCAGCACGACCTTGTCCACGCCCCAGCCGCGGAACATATCCAGCCATTCGCCCTCGGTATAGTCCGACTGCTGCGCCATGGAGCGCAGGCTGTTGTAGCTGAGCAGCAGATCGTAGGTCTTGTCGTCCTCCTCGGCGCGCACGCGCGCCGTCAGCGGGACGAGGGACGCCAGTACGCCCAGCAGCACCAGCGCCGCGAGAATGCGGTTCTTGCGTAAATAGTCTTTCATCTTTTCTCTCCTGATCGGAGCGGGCGGCGCGGGCCGCCTGCTCCGGTATTCAGCCATTGCGTTTTTTGAAGGCGAGGTATCCCTCCAGCATCAGCGACGCGGCGACCGCGTCGACGGTCTTCTTGCGCTCCTTGGCGCGCTTGCCGTTGAACTGCATGATGTTGTGCGCCTCCACGGTGGTGCGGCGCTCGTCCCAGAGCGTGACGGGAAGCCCCGTCGCCGCGCGCAGCTGCTCGGCGAAGCCCTCCGCCTTCTCGGCGCGCGGTCCGCGCGAGCCGTCCATGTTCAGCGGGTGGCCGAGCACCAGCTCCGTGACCTTATGCTCCGCGATCAGCGGCAGCAGCTTCTCGACGACCGCCTCGGGGCGGTACGCCGTGACGACGGTGGAGAAGCCGCAGAGCGTCAGCGTCCGGTCGGAGACGGCGACGCCGGTGTGCGCGTCGCCATAGTCGATCGCCATGATCTTCATGCCTCATCCTCCGTTTCCGCGGCGGCAGGCTCCGGCTGCTGCCCCTTCATCTTCAGCTCCTCCCACTGCTCGCGCGTGATGAGCAGCGCTCGCGGCTTCGAGCCCTCGAACGGCCCCACGATGCCGCGCTCCTCCATCTGGTCGACGATGCGCGCGGCGCGGGAATAGCCCAGCTTGAGCCGCCGCTGGAGCAGGGAGGTGGACGCCTGCCCGGTCTCCATCACGACCTCGATGGCGGCGTTGAGCATCTCGTCGGCGTCGTCGGCGGGGACGTCGTCGGCGGGGGCGGCGTTCTTGGCGCCGCCGCGATCCTTCTCCGCGACGTTCTGCTCGATCTTCTCGATGACGTCCTTGTCGTAGCTCGTCTCGCCGTTCTCCTTGACGAAGGAGACGACGCTTTCGATCTCCTCGGCGGAGATGAAGCAGCCCTGCACGCGGCGGGGCTTGCCCTCGCCCAGCGGAGCGTAGAGCATATCGCCCTTGCCGACGAGCTTCTCTGCGCCGGCGTTGTCGAGGATGATGCGCGATTCGAGGCTGGACGCCACGGCGAAGGCGATGCGGCTGGGGATGTTCGCCTTCATCAGGCCGGTGATGACGTCCGCGCTCGGACGCTGGGTGGCGATGACGAGGTGCATCCCCGCGGCGCGGCCCATCTGCGCCACGCGGCAGATCGACTCCTCGACCTCCTTCGCCGCGACCAGCATCAGGTCGGCAAGCTCGTCGATGACGACGATGACGGTGGGGAACTTGCGTATCTCGGGATCGGTCTCCGCCAGCTTGTTGTAGGAGGCGAGATCCTTGACGCCGTGGTTGGAGAAGAGCTGATAGCGCTTCATCATCTCGTACACCGCCCATTGCAGCGCGCCCGCCGCCTTCTTCGGGTCGGTGACGACGGGGATCAGCAGGTGCGGGATGCCGTTGTAGGGCGCAAGCTCGACCATCTTCGGGTCGACCATGATGAAGCGCACTTCCTCCGGCGTGGACTTGTAGAGCAGGGAAACGATGAGCGAGTTGGTGCACACCGACTTGCCGGAGCCGGTCGTGCCCGCGATCAGGACGTGGGGGAAGCGCGCGATGTCGCCGATGATGGGGCGGCCGTTGATGTCCTTGCCCACGGAGAAGCAGACGTTGGACTTGTGCTCGGCAAAGGCGCGGGATTCCAGCACGTCGCGGATGTGGACGGCGGTGACCAGCTTGTTCGGCACCTCGATGCCCACGACGGAGATCTTGTCGGGGATCGGCGCGATGCGTACGCCCGTCGCGCCCAGTGCGAGGGCGATGTCGTCCTGCAGATTGGTGATCTTCGAGAGCTTGACGCCCTGCTCGAGCGTGAACTCGTAGCGCGTGACGCTGGGGCCGCGCACCACGTCGCCCGCGACGGCGTCCACGCCGAAGCTCTTGAGCGTCTCGGCGAGACGGCGGGAGTTGTTGCGCAGCTCCGCGCCCGCCGCCTCGGCGTTGCCGCCGCTGCCCTGGCGGAGCAGCGTGATGGGCGGGTAGCGGTATTCGGGCGCCGCGGCCTGCGCCGCCTCGATCTCGGCGGTGACCTCCGCCGTCGCCTGCTGCACCTCGCCGCCGCTGAGCTTTTTGACCTCCGGCTCCGGCGGGGCGGGCGGCGCGATCGGGTCGAGCTTCGGCGGCTCGGCGGGCGTTGCGGGCGCGGGCGTCGCAGCGGCGGCGTTCGCCTCGGCGGGCTTGTCCTGCGCGTCGGTCAGAAGCTGGTCCGGCGTGCGGATGTGATCCGCCTTCTTCACGAAGAAGCTGTCCTTCGCGGCGGCGAACAGCGGCGCGTTCTTCGGCTTCGGCTGCTCGATGGGATCGTCCACGGGGATGTCGATGACGGGCTTCGGCTTCTTCTCGCGCGCGGGACGCGCGGGCGCGGTCTCGCGCTTCGGCTCCGGCTCGTCCGGGACGTCGTAGGGGACGAACTCGTGGTTCTTCACGCTGTCGATGACGCCGGCGGGCGTAAGCCGCAGCGCAAGCATCAGGCAGGCGACCAGCCCGAGCACGAAGACGACCATCGTGCCGACCTTGCCGATGACCGCCTTGAACCCGATGGCGAGGCCGCCGGAGAGCACGCCGCCGGATTCCAGCGCGACGCCGCCCGCCCAGAGCGCCTTGAGCGCGCCGAGCCCCGATTCGACGGGCGCGACGTCAAAGCTGATGTGGACGAGCGCGCCCAGCAGGACCGGGATGAGCAGCGCGCCCACAACGTGCGACGTGACCGGGCGCCCGCGGTGGAGCAGCAGGATCCACGCGCACAGCAGCAGCGCGGGCAGCGCGGCGTACCAGCCCCAGCCGGTCGTGCCGCGGAAGAAGGCGTAGGCCCATTTGATGAACAGCGCCTCATGCTGGAAGTAGCTGATCGTGACGAACAGCGCCAGCAGGATGCAGATACCGCCGCCCACCTCGCGGCGGATCGGCTGCTTTTTCGGCTGTTTTCTCGCCGGCGCCCTGCGCGTGCCGCCGCTGCTGCGTGTGCGGGCGGCGGCGCTTTGCTTCGGCGCGGCGCGTTTTGCGGTGGTTTTCTTTTGTGCTGCCATATGTCTGTCCTTTCGTCAGCGGATCGCCGTCATGACGAGCACCAGCACGCCTACGATCCAGCAGTAGTATGCGAAGACGCCGAAGCGCCCCTTGTTTGCGATGTAGCGCAGCAGGCGGATGCAGGCGTAGCCCACGATTGCGGACACGGCGACGCCCGCGAGATACACCGGCACGTCCCGCCCATTGATCCCGGCCTCCGCCGCGTCCTTGAGGGCAAGGAGGTTCGCGCCGAGGATGGCGGGGATGGACATGAGGAACGAGAAGCGGACGGCGAATGCGCGCTCGAAGCCGCGGAAGCAGCCCGTCGTGATGGTCATGCCGGAGCGGGAGACGCCCGGGCAGGTGGCGACCGCCTGCGCGAGGCCGACGATCAGCGCGTCGGGAAGCGTGGCGCGCTTTTCCGCCTTGCGCCCCTTCTTCACGCGGTCGCAGAAGAAGAGCATACAGCCCGTGAACAGCAGCGCCCCGCCGACGAACCACATATTGTCCGCCAGCGCCTCGACCTTGTCCTTCACGGGCAGGACGAGCAGCAGCGGCAGCGTGCCGACGATGATGAGCAGGATCATGCGCCGCGCGGGCGGGATGCGCTCCGGCGTGGTGCGGTGGATCAGATCGCCGCAGCCGCGGAAGAATTCCAGCACGATGTCGCGGATCTCGCCCCAGTAAGCGACAAACACCGCCGCCAGCGTGCCGAGATGGAGCAGCACGTCAAAAAACTCCGGGATCTCGGACGCGCCTTCCATGCCGAGCAGGTGCTCCGCGATGGCGAGGTGCCCCGAGCTGGAAACGGGCAGAAACTCCGTCACGCCCTGAATGACGCCGAGTAAGATGGAATGCAGCAGACTCATAGTTCGATATTCCTTCCATAGAACATATTCCTACATAATACAGTATAGCATATCCCCCCGCAAAATTCCACCCTTGTTTTCACCGCGCGGCGCACAGACGCATAGAATGGCGCGTGGCGAAGGGGGGTGAGACGATGGCCTATTCCGACCGTGAGCTCCTCGCGCGGCTGATCGAATGCGAGGCGGGCGGAGAGGGCGAGAACGGCATGAAGGCGGTGGCGGGCGTCGTGATGAACCGCGTGGAGGCGGCGGGCGGCGAGTACGCCCGCGTCGGTCAGCGCAGCATCCGCCGCATCATCATGCAGCCGGGACAGTTCGTCTGCGCGATGGAAATGGTGGGCGGGGCGTACAATCCGCAGAACATATACAATATGCAGCCCACGGAAGAGCACTACTACATTGCCGACTGGGCGATCGCGGGCAACCGCATCCCGGAGGTCGGCGAGGCGCTGTGGTTCTTCAATCCGTACTCGCCCGATTGCCGCCCCAACTTTCCGAGCGCGGTGGGCGCGTTCCGCGCCCGCATCGGCGACCACTGCTTCTATACGCCGACGGCGGCGTACTATGACACCTAAAGGGGGAAATTGCTTTGATCGACATGAACATGGGACACAGGGCCTGCGCGCCGGTGTGCAGAAACCACTTCAACGGCAACGGCAGCTGCGACGCGATGCGCGACGCCAACCACCGCGCGGACCACACCGACGCGGCGACGGGCATGGAGAGCGAGATCGCGCCCTATCAGGGCGGCACGGCGGCGACGGGCTACGACGACGCGCAATACGGCGTGCAGCACGAGTGGACGGCGGCGGAGGAGAAGGGGATGAACAGCGTCCCGCAGGACGCGTTCACCGCGCCGCTGAGCGCGGACGAGGCGGCGCGCAACTCCTGGCGCGCGCTGCTGGCGCGCAACGTCGGGCGCAACGTGCTGGTGCGCTTCCTGATGGGGACGCAGAACATCGTCACCGTGGAGGGCGAGCTGTACGAGGTCGGCACGGACTATCTCGTGATCTATCAGCCGCTGTGGTTCAGTCACATCACAGCCGATCTCTATTCGGTCAAGTTCGTCGAGTTCCGCGAGCCGCCCGGAATGACGGGCCTTGCATAAAGAAGCAGCCCTTTGCCGGCCGGCAAAGGGCTGCTTTTCAGCGGCGGACAAGCCCCGCGGGGCTTCGCGCCCGCGGGCAAACAAAAAAAGCGGCAAAGCCGCTTTTTTCGAAAAAGGAATTACGCCTTCTTGGCGAGCTCGACCAGCTTGGTGAACGCGGCGGCGTCGTTGATCGCCAGCTCGCTGAGCATCTTGCGGTTGATCTCGATGTTCGCCTGCTTCAGGCCGTGCATGAAGGTGGAGTAGTTCATGCCGTTGGCCTTGCACGCCGCGCTGATGCGGGTGATCCACAGGGAGCGGAAGTCGCGCTTCTTCAGGCGACGGCCGACATAAGCGTAGGTCAGGGACTTCATGACCTGCTCGTTGGCCATCTTATAGTGACGGGATTTGTTGCCCCAGTAACCCTTCGCAAGCTTCAGGGTCTTGTTTCTTCTCTTGCGCGTCATCATCGCGCCTTTTACACGTGCCATATCTATAAAGCTCCTTTCAGCGTACTATTTTGACTTATTTGTAGGGGATCATCTTCTCGATGGTCTTCTGCTTCGTCACGTCGGCATAACCGCCCTGACGCAGCCTGCGCGTACGCTTGGTGGGCTTCTTCGTGAGGATGTGGCTCTTGAACGCCTTGGCGATCTTGATCTTGCCGGTCTTGGTCTTGTTGAAGCGCTTCTTCGCGCCGCTGTGGGTTTTCAGCTTGGGCATGGTGTTGTTCTCCTTTTCTGTTGATTACTTCCCGGCCTTCGGGGCGAGGAAGATGGACATACTGCGTCCTTCCATCTTGGGATCCTTTTCGAGCGTTGCGCTCTCGCTGGCCTGTTCGGCGAAGCGGAGCAGGAGGTCGCGGCCGATCTCCGTGTGCGCCATCTCGCGGCCGCGGAAACGGACGGAGACCTTGACGCGGTTGCCCTCGGAGAGGAACTTCTGGGCGTTTTTGAGCTTGGTATTGAAGTCGCCGATGTCAATGCCGGGCGACATGCGCACTTCCTTGATCTCGACGACGTGCTGGTTCTTACGGGCTTCCTTCTCGCGCTTGCTCTGCTCGAAACGGAACTTGCCGTAGTCCATGAGCTTGCAGACGGGCGGATTGGCCTGCGGAGAGATCTTCACAAGGTCGAGTCCCTGTTCTTCGGCGATCCTGAGCGCCTCGTCGGCGGACATGATGCCGAGCTGCTCGCCGGAAGAGCCGATCAGACGAACTTCGCTGTCGCGGATCTCTTCGTTGAGCTGATGCACATTGCTGCTAATACCGGAGCACCCCCAATACGGAATGATTCAAAGAAAAAACGGATGCTTTCGCACCCGTACACAATAAGCGCAAGGAAACCCACCGGCCCCTTGACTCTTATTGACCCCTTCGCTTCGCTGGGGGTGAGGACGGATGCGCCGCCCTTCTTTGTTTTTCGGAGATATGCTACCACGCGGAAAGCGGGTTGTCAAGCAAAATTTTGAGTTTTTGTATATTTTTCCTGCCCGCCGCCCATACTAGGCCTCACAGCAGAACTTCGGAAAGGAGGCTTGCGCGATGAAGGGCAACCAGCAGAACAACCAGACCGGCCGCGACGATCAGAACGGTCAGGAGCGTGACAAACAGTAATTTGACAAAAAACACGGCGAAAGCACTTGTGCTTTCGCCGTGTTTGCGTGCGCCCGGCATGGGCGATAACTTGGTGGTGAAAGTCCACTACGGACTCGGTAGCAGGAACCGTTAGCCGAAGGCAAGGGTGTCCATCGTGAGGTGGAATCTGAAGGAAGCCGGATTG
>Ga0129307_1002732_pt1 | contig 12927 bp, 23 predicted proteins | sample P1105metagenome_FD_94437 | JGI IMG/M metagenome (GOLD analysis project Ga0129307, IMG submission 94437) | Capybara group fecal microbial communities from Wisconsin, USA - P1105 metagenome | ecosystem: Host-associated > Mammals > Digestive system > Large intestine > Fecal | place: USA: Wisconsin... | reverse complement strand
TGTCTGGGGAGTTTTCCCCTCTTCTTTTTCTTTCTTCATGTTCCTATGATTTCATTGATAGTATGTTTCACGAATGAGCATTTCCCGGACCTGCAAGGCTTGTATCTGCGTTGGCTGATATGCGGGCAGTCCGATGGGCATTGATAGACTATTCGGTCGATGGTGCCAACACCACATTCGCCATCCATGCGTAGGCTGCACAGAGCCTCGCCCGATTCCGTCCGAAGATAGTGGGAGCAGAACCGGGCAAGGTGTTGCTCCAGCCTGTGCTGGTCAATCGTTATCGGCTTCGGCTTCTGCATAGCTCGCATTGAATGCTTTCGTCACATTCTCCTTGTGCTCTTGCTCCATGTCCTCACGCTCGTTCCAGATGTCGCCGTGCCACCCACGCCTTGCAAGTTCCTTCGCCAGTGCGAAGTCGCTCATGTCTGCAAGCATTCGCTCTTCGCTGTAGTTCTCGGCCTTGAATTGCGCAATCTTGGTCTTCCATTTCCGCTCCACCTCGTTGCGGCGGGCGGCCAAGGCTTGTCGCTCGGCTTTCAGCCTTGACACCTCGCCCTCGTAGTGTGTGCGCTGCCTGTGAGCGTCGGCCACACGCTGCTTGATGTCCACTTGCCATGCTTCGATGGCTTCCAGTTCTCTGTTCATTCCTGCCTTCAACGCATTCAGTTGCGTCTCAAATTCTACTTGTTTCATAATCGTTTTTTAGTTTATGGTAATTCGATAATCTTATCCATCCAAACTTGGTATATATTTGTTCTGCTCATCTTACGGTTTTCCTTTCTGCTCAGAGCCCTTATCCTTCTTTGGATGCAATAGTCAGGAAAGCCGTTGGCCAATTCGTCGAGATATACATTCACGGCCTGTGATGTGATGATTTCAGCCCTTGTCTTGCTAACACCGAACATCCATTGCCACCTTTTCTGTTCCTTTTTCTCTACCTCCTTCAGGTGATTGAGCAGCGGTTCGGTATCTCCCTTGTAGTATCTCTTCACCAGTCTGATGTTTGCCAGTACGTTGTCGAGCTTTCGGGCAGCCTTATTGGAGTGCCCATTTGCTTGTATAGCTTTCTCGATTGTGTCCTTTTTCTCCTTCACCACGAGACGGTTTTCCTTGTGGTCGAAGGTGATGCAGAACCCGTTAGGAATCGTGGTAAGCGGGATGTTGTTCGTGGCGCAATACATCAGCCGCCAAATGGTGGTGCCTACCGGCCTCCCATCGATCTGCACAACGAGTGTTCTGTATGCCGTTCGGTCAGTGAGGGCGTGGATTACTCCGTTCTTGCAGCTGTACGCTTTCTGCCCCTCACAATCTATGTAATACCCTGGTGCTCCAGGAACGGGAATTAGTTTCATTTCAAATATGCTTCAACTGATACCAACTTTCCTTTCTTGTCTCTCTTATGATTGCGGTAATGGAATTGACCAGGTCTGCTCTGTAACCATTCCCACATATTCTCCTTGTTGGCACAGATGAAATCTAATTCAGCCTGCATATACGGCCTATCAGATTTCAGCACCGGCCTGGAGATATATTCATCCTCCATCTTGATGGCCGCCGCCCTTGCACCATTGATGTATTCTGCCAAAAGCAGCAGGTTTCGCTCTCTCGCTTTCTCATTGAGCATGTATTTCTCCGCAATCTCCGGGAATTTCTCCTCGATGCCGCGGCGTATGAACTCAAAGGTGTCGGACTTCCCCATTTTCCACAACTGTGTGATGATGTACAGCTCTGGTATCATGCTCTCGTATATGGTAATTTGTAATTGTGTCATGCTATTTGATTAATGGTAAATTATTTGATTAATTCAAATTCATAGGCGAACACCCAGGGGTTGCTGTTCCACGTTCCTTTTCCGCATACCTTGTCGATAAGATAGGCAAAAGCAAATCGTGCGGAACACAGATATTTGAGGTTATCGCAGTCGTGCTTGTAAGGCTTCACGTAAGGAGGCCACGGGGCAAAGTGGTCGCCCTCGTGGTGAAGTGGTGGTTTGTCGTACTTGAATACTCCCTCACACATGGCATCCTCTTCGCTGATGTCCCGAAGCCGCTCCACCTTGATGTCGGTGATGCGGATGCGGTAGGGCATAAGGTCAGCACGGACGAACATCTTGTTGCACCATCCAGGAATTCCGTCATGAGTTTCTCCCATTTGCATAGACCGATAAAACTTGTCATATAATGCGTCTGTTCTCTTGAAATTCCTCTTAGCAAGCACTTCACGCAAGTTAGAATACGATTGTGCCACAGCCAACTCATCACCTACGTTGTAGGCAGGGTATGCACCATCGAGGCATGTACGCGACGAAAAAAGCCATTCTCCTCGTTCTGCAATCTTTAAGAAATTGAGGTCGTTTTCGCAAAGATTGATGATGCGTCGTGTCATTGTCTTTCGGCCATCCAACACGGCTCGTGTCAGTCCGTATTGGTCGTTAAACATTATCTTCTTCATAGTTCAATAGTTCGATTACTTCCTCTTCTGGTATGTCGGCCTCCGTGCGATATCCTTTCTCCACGGCGTAGTCAACGATGCGCTTTATTTGCTCGTGCTTCAGTTCCATTCCTCTAAAGGAAAAGAAACCGTCAGTGCGCTTCCTTGGATTACGTTTCATCCAATTTTGGAAGCCTTTCATATTCGTAGTAATACGTCTTGTTGCCATAGTCATTTGGATTCATTTTAAAATTTTAATCTTTAATCTTTAATCTTTAATCTTTCATCCTTTCAAAACGGTTTCTCTTCCATGTTCACCGGTGCGTCGGTTGGCTTGTCGCGCAGAAGGTCGATGTGCATCATCGCCACGAGGTGGTCATAGTCGAATACGTGGCACCGGCTGATTTTCGTTTCTTGCTTCATCGACATAACCGCGCCCTCTTGCTCCACGCCCATTGAATCGGTGCGGGCGACGTATTCGGGCTCCTTCCATGTGAAGCGCACACCCTTCTTCACGCCGACGTATGCGGGGTGCGCCTTCAGGTAGGTGAGCAGCGTCTGGCGGCTCATCGGTTCGTCGCTCGCCTTGAACTTCTTGTAGAGGTCGTGCACGTTCCTTACACAGAGGTAGAGCAGCCTTGTGCCATACTTGATGGCCTTGTCGCCCTCCTCCAGGTTGATGATGCGCTCCTCGTATGTCTCGATGCGGAACTCCCTCCCATAGAGGATGGTCTTCTGGTCGAGCATGCTGTCAATGGCATCGAAGAAGGTGCTCACCTTGTCGGTGTGCGACAGAAGTTCCACTTGGAAGATGACTTTCTCGATGGCCAAGTTCAAAAACTCCTCATAGCGGAACGACAATTTCAGTTGCGGGCATTTCTCCTCCAATATCTTGCAGATGGCGCAGAAGAAGGACACCGTGTGGATGATTCTCGTTCGGTCGCCAGCCCTGCCCGTGTTCACCACCCTGTTCGTCAGTTGGTCGAAGCACTGCTTCCGATAGTTCACGAAGTTCTCACGGATGATGGGCCGTATCTTCAATATCTCGCACAGCAGGTACGACAGCCCCTCACGCTCATATCCCTTCAACTCCTCGAAAATCTCCGTGGCGTGTTTGTCGTTGGCAAAGTCGTGGCTCGGCACGTCGCAGAGGATGACGCGGTTGGCCAAGGCGTTGTCATCGCGCTGTGGTGCTTCCTGCCCCATCAGCACGATGGAGGTGTTCACCTTCGTGCTCACGATGTCGTTGCCGGTGGCTGAGCGTCGCTTCTGCTTCGAGTTGCCGTCATACACCAACGCCTTCAAGCCTTGGAACTTCTCATTCGAGATTTCCTTGTCGTTGTATTCGTCGAAGAGCCAGGGGATGTCTCTGTAACGCTCCAGGATCGAGAAGAACGCAGCCTCCGATATCTGGTTCAGGTTGGAGATGGGGACGCTCGGCTTCATCCACAGGCTCCTGATGCTCGTGGCCACCTGGCTCTTTCCCGATGATGTCTGTCCCATGAAGAAGAGGGCGGTGAACTTCCCCTCCTTGGGGTAGATTTCACTTCGGAATGCACTCATGATGGCAAACAATATCCCCCACTTGCCGTTGTCGTTGATTTTGTACACCTCGTCGAAGAGTTTCGCCCAATACGCGAAGGTGATGCGCTTCGGTGCCGGTGTCTCCTCGTAGAAGAGCCACTTGTCCTGCTCGTAGGGGTCATCGTCCATTCGGTCGTTGGTGTAGATTTCCGAAAACGCGGGGCAATAGAAAATCTGCTTGTTGTAACTCACCAGCCCCAAGTTGTCGGTAAACCGTATCTCATACTCATTCTCCGTATGTGACGGCTCTGCCGTCGCCCGTTCTTTCGGGCATAGTATCGCGTTGCTCCACGCGAAGAACCCCTCACGCTGCTGCCCCAGCGTCTTCAGGCGGAATGCCTCCTTGAACCGCAGCGACATCCACGTCTCCACCGTCTCCCATTCGTTGCCCTTCGAGGTGGCGTTCTCCAAGTTGTAAGGTCCCTCCCTCTTCAATGCTGACTTCAGCGAGAGCATTCCACCTGTGAACGTGTCGGTGGTCCACTCCACATATTTCGGCTTCACGGGTGTGCCGTCGATGTGGCGGTTGATGCTGTACAACTTCACGATGCGCTTGTTCTCGTTCGGGTCCTTGTCGTAGATGTGAATCAATGGCTCCATGAAGAAGTCGCACACCCGGTGGTAACTCTCGCTGTCGCCACTACGGAACATGTAGCACACCGGCTCATCCTTCTTGTTCAACCTCGGGTAGAAGTTGAACCGCCTGAGCATGTAGGCGTAGTCGGGGTTGGCTGTCACATACTCCGGCACCGATGTGCTGCTGTCCTTGAAGTCGAACTCCTCCTCCGCTGCTTCGGTCGCGTAGGACTTGCCGGAGACGGCGGCATGCTCGGCCACCACCACCTTCACGCTCTCCTTCAACTCCGTGGCGGTGAGACCAAGCCCTTGCGCCCACTTGGCCATCGAGCGCACACGCTTCCGCGTGGGGGCGTAGGCGATCATGTCGGCGCAGCGGTCGATGTAGGTGTCACGCTCCAACTCGCTCACGTCGTTGTCACCATCCTCGCGCTCCAGCAGCGACGTGTAGAGACGCACGTACCACGAGATGAAGTCCTCGTCGCCAACGGCGGTGCCCACCACGATGTTGAAGCCAAGGCGGTAGAGGGCTTTCAGGAGCAGCACGTCGCCGCTCTCACGCTCCACGCCCACCTCCTCGTCGGGCATCATCATCCTGATGGCGTTGCTCAGCACACGGAGTTTCTGCAACTCGCTGTCGGCAGGTAAGCCGACGGCCATCACCACGGGCTTCTCTTCAAGGCCGTTGACGAACTGCTCCCAACTCGTCACGACCTCCAATGTGCCGTGATCATCGCCCATCAGCGACGTTGCCTCGTCCAAACCGGCCAATCTCGGGGTGGTGTCGCCCCGGCTCTCCACCTTCACGCCGTTCTTCACCACGCGCCACTGCTGCTGCAAGGCATCTATGTCGATGCCGCCCGATTTCGCCACCTGACGCAGGTAGGCTTGCTGCAACACGCGGTCGCCAACGAGGGCGATGCAGCGCAGCACCTCCGTCACGCGCTCGCTCATCACCACCACGTCATCGGCCCCCAAGCCAAGCACCGTGGGGTGGAGCATGTATTCCACAAAGGACAGCTCGTGGTTGCCAAGCCACACGCCAAGGTCGGTGTCGCCAAGGGCGTGGCACAGTTCGTCGGGGTCCTTGCCGCCGGGAAGCACCACGCACCTCACGTTCATCCCTTCGGCAAGCATCTCGGGGATGTGCTTCAGGGTGGCGGCCACTCCGGCCTTGTCGCCGTCGAGCATGAAGGTGATGTCGGTGGCCATCCTCTTCAAGGTGCGTCGCTGGGCCTCGGTGAATGCCGTGCCGCTGCCAGCCACCACGTTCCTCAGGCCGTGGTCGAAACAGGCGAGCACGTCAAACTGGCCCTCCACCACATAGACCTTGCCCGTGGCCTTGATGCTTGGCGTTGCTTGGTACAGCCCCCACAGGTTGTCTCCCTTGTGATACAGGGCGGTCTCGCCGGTGTTCACATACTTCACCTTGTTGTCACTGCTCATCGACCTGCCGGTGAAGCCCACCACCTTGCCGTAGCGAACGAAGGGGAACATGATGCGGCCATAGAACTTGTCCTGATGCTCTCCCCACTTGTCTGACCAGCGCACAAGGTCGGCAGCCTGGAGGGTGTCCATCGCATATCTCACCCTCAGCGCGTCGGTCATCTCGCGGCGGTTGCCGCTGAGCCCCACGCGGTAGGTCTGCAACGCCTCCTTGGTGTAGCCGCCGCGCCTGGCGAGCAGTTTCGACACCTCGCCGTCTGAAGACAGGTCGCTCTCCAGACGCTCCTCGAAATATCTCGTGGCTGCCTCCAGGGCGGTGCGCATGCGCTCCTCACGGTCAATGGCGGCTTTCACCTCAGGGGTCAGGCTCTCCTCGCGTATCTCCACATTGTAACGACTGGCCAAGGAGCGACAGGCGGCGGCATACTCCATGCCGTGATACTCCATCATCCACGTGATGGCGTTGCCGGTCTTCCCGCAGCCGAAGCAGTGGTAGTGGCCGCTGCTGTGCTGGCCTTGCCGGTCCATGCCGGGCTGATAGACCACGAACGACGGCCCCTTCTCGCCGTGGAAGGGGCAGCAAGCCACGTAGTGGCCGCCGCGCTTCATCAGGCGCACACCACTTTCCCCTATCAGTTTCTCGATGCCGCTTGCATCGACTGCATCCAATATTCGCTTCTTGTCATTGTTGCTAATCATATCTCTCCCTTTCTTCTCATTATCTTATACCAACCGTGCGCATGCTTCACAAGCACGTCTTTCACGTCATCCCACTCCCACCAGAACGGCCCCGTTCTGGTCACGTGGTGGAAAAGGTTGAAACAAGCCATGAACTGCTCCCTGTTATCCTCGCACACCTTGTCGCGGATGGAGAAGGTCTCTCCGTCCTCCATCCGCGACAGATAGTCGGCCAGACGGGCGTAGTAGGTGTCAACGCTGGATGTCATAGCGGTATTCTCTCCACCAATCCACGCCGTCTGCCTCGGCACCGGTCGTGATGTCCATCTCTTGGATGCGCTCGTACTTGTCTGCCAATTCGTCATCGCCAAGGGCGAGCGTCTCTGCATCGGGGTAGTTCACATAGGCGCGGCCACTCCACAGCCACACCACAACGAAGGTGGTGCTGCGGGCGACACAGCGTGTCACGTGACCTCCCTGCATCATGAAGCCCACAATGCGCAATTCGGGGATGTCAATGTCCATCACCTTGGATTCGAAGTCTTTCAGTTTCATAGCTTACTTGCTTTATTCAGTTCTTCTTTCACACATTTCAGCACCTCGGCCATGCTCTTGGCGGCACGTTTCTGATTGCCTTTGGTGCTGAACATCTCATCGTAGTCTTGGATGTTGGTGACGGTGGAGCCGAAAAGGTTGTCCGGCGAAATCCACTGCTCCATCAACTGATCCAAGCCGTTGAGGATGTTGCGTTCCTCAATCTCGCTCAACTCGTAGGATGATGTCAAGGGCTCGGTGAGCGACAACGCCCGCTCCCATCGTTCGCACACCGGCGACAAGTCGAAACCTCCGAAGAGGCGGCGAAGAAGTTTCTCCGGGATGCCGTTGCCGCTGGCACTGTCCCTGATGGCGTAGTTGTACAACTCAACGGCACAGCGCAGCGCGGCAGCTGCCGTCATCACCCACGCCAGAGCATCGGCACCGGGGATGTCGTGCGACACAAGCGAGAGCCTATATTTGTTCCATAATGACGTGATAAAAGGCTTCGTTCGCTCGTAGGCCACCGCACCGCTGTTCGTCCAGTAGTCGAAGTAGTCTGCATCGGTAGCGTCGGGGGCGAACCTTGCACGTTCCTTCGGGGGAAGGTTGTCAAGGTTGAAGAGGGCCATGCCGTTCTGCGGGAACAGAAGGTTGCGGCGGTATGCGTCCATCGCAAAGAAAGCAAGATGGTAGGCCCTCTTCACATGGTGCTTGTAAGACGGATGCTTCTTGATTTGGTCGTGGGCGTGGAGCATCACCAGGTGGGCGGCAGAGTTGCCCACGCCTGTCACCACCTTCACCACACCGCTCGTAAGGCGAAGGGCTGTCTCCAACCCTTCACGCGTGGAGATTGGGTTGAGCTCGCTGCGTTTGATAATAACTTTGTTGGGTGTCATGGCTCGTTATTTTGATGTTCCTCCCACCACTTCTTCCTCGCTTCAAGCGTCTGCACGGCATTCTCTAACGTTCGGTTGCCGTATTCCTCCAGCACGTCTTGGATGACGGAAAGTTGGGCGCAGATGCGATGGTATTGCTGTTGTGTCATGGTCTCAATGGCTCTATGTTGATGTAGTCCTGCAACCGCTCGTGCAGCGGCTTGGCTGGGAAACCTTCCATAATGCGCCGCAGATCGTCGGCAACAGTGCTCGCGTAGAGCTCCACGGCCTCGATGGCGCGTTTCTCGTAGATGCCCTTTGACAGGCAGAATTTTCTCGGGTTGTTCATTGTTCTATGCAATCTTCATTTTTGGAAAACAAAACCTATGGAAAAACTACCGAAGGAGGAGTGAAGGACGTATTTCACACCATCTTTACGGATGCGCCGACACAAACATATAGTCGGAATAAAATAGAATTCCCAATCCGGAATGCTATTCCCATTTATTATAAAAGGTCCTTGAATTTTCATCTTCTTTCCGCTTCTCAGTCCCATACCGTGTTGTTGCTGATTGCACCGGGTGAGCCTCCTGGGCGTATCTCACCGGGGATGATTTAGAGAATTGGGCGCACCAGAACCCGGAGGACACCGACAGGCGGCGACGCATGCACCATCCCGAAGCACGTTCGGGGCCGGTCTTGGTGCAGCTGTACGACTTGCACAATGCGCAGCAGTCTTTCATTTCGTGCCTCCTTTCTCCTCGTATGGCCCGGTGTAGTGGGTGCAGCAGTAGATGATGCCCGACGGCAACTTCGTGTCTTGGTTGTAGAGGATGCCATTGTGCTGCTGCTTGTTGTTCTTCGACCGCTCGCACCCGCCACCCTTTCGGGTGCAGGTGGCGCAGTTCTTCTTGTTGGGCGGGAAGTCATCAAGTGTCATCATTGCTTCCATGGCTTGGCTGTTAATAGTTCTGGGTTGTCATATTTGTTGCCGTTCACACAATCCTGATTTGACACCCTCGTACATATATTTTGCTCAGGGCTGTAAATCCAGAAAGCACCATTCTCATATTTCACCTCGGCGAACTCCAGTTGAGCGTTATAGACGATATCACCCTCGTAGATCTCCACACCGTTGGGGTCTTTCAGCCCGGTGTACTGACCGACGGTGTCGGGGTCAACGTAGTCATATAGCCACCCGGAACCGGCTTCTTCCTCATCATAAAAATCGTCATCGGCATAATAGTTGATGGCGGGCCTATCGTCGCCCTTGCAACCTTCTGCTGAGAACAGGTCGCCATATATCCACTTGCCGTCTTTGCGACGCTTGCCTCTGAACTTAATATCCCTCATCTTCTTCGTCCTCCCATAAGTTGATTCTTGGTGATAAGATTTCTGAGCCATCCTCGATGACGGGGCCGTCGATGATGGAGATGGTCCCAGGGTTCGTGCTGTCGCTCAAAATCTGAGCGTCGGCAGGTATCAATTCACTGTTAGGTTTGATGTACTTTTTCATGTTTCTAAGTGTTATTATAAGTTTGTTATATTGCCACAAATAGCACGGAGGCAAGCAGCACCGCTATTGTTAGGTAGCATAGTGCAGACTTCATTTCTGTTTCCCTTGTCGCCTTGCCTTGGTGCATGGCGAACATGGAGAAAAACACAACGAGGAGGGCGATGATGCAATCTGCTATAGCCATGGTGCTCATCTCAGTAATGCAATGATGAGACCAATTGCGAACATCGTCACGGTGGCGGCAAGAACTTGGCCCTCCGTCAGGCGGTCGGCACCCTTCGACACCAACCACACCAACGGGTCTTGATATTCCTCTCTTCTCATAATATGTTCCCTCCGTCAACTAAGGCGATGAGCTTCTCACGGTCGCTCTTCGTCAAGTAGTAGTCTTTCTCCAACTTGGTGCGTATGTATTCACGCTGTCCAATCAGGGCTATGGCCACCTTCGCGTCATCATCGTCACACTGGTGGTTCTCCAGTATTTTATGGCCGATGTCCTTCATCCGCTTCCTCAGCGCGTCCACGTTGGCCTCCATCGTGCGCACACGGTCGGCCAATATGCCAACGAGACTGTGCAACCCCTCCTCACTCTTGTAGAGCTCGCAGAAGGTGTCCTTGTCCATGTCACCGGCTGCCAGGTAGGCGGCATCGGCCTGAGCATACTCTTCATCTGTCACGGTGCGCCCAATGCGCTCCTCAAATTCTTGCTTTGTCATAATGCTTGATTTTAATTAGATAATGCGGTTTCTCTCAATCAGACTGTCCAAGTCCTTAACTCTGTAGAATATCACCGAACCAACCTTGTAGTGGCGAAGACGGCCCGCCTGACGCTGGTTCTGAAGGAAGCCGGGAGACACGCCCAGGTATGCCTGAGCCTCGCTGTTCGACATCCACTTCTTCTCTACCATCTCCACCTTAGTCTCCTTCATGGTCTTCGCTCTTTTCGGTGACACTCTCCTTGTACTTCCGCGCTCCGTCGTACAGGCCGGCGAGGCGCAACACGTTCTCCACGCCCTGCGCCGTCATATTGTAACGCGCCGCGAGGACGGCCATCACACGGGAAGGTGCTGCTCCACCGCGAACGGCGGCAGGGGCTTCACGCTCCCAGTCACTGCAAATCGATGCGTTGCGCTCCTGACGCAGACGCTCGATGTCCTTAATGCTTTCATTTTCCATATTCATGATTTTTCGTACTTCTTCAACGCTAAACCCTGCACTGCCACAATCGACAACAAGTCCTCGATAACGTCGGCCATCTTCTCTACCAAGCCACACATGGTGACCGTGCTCCCGAAGCTCCTCAGGAACTCTCCCTCATCCATGTAGTCGCTCATCGTGGGGAGAACCAATTCGGCGGTGAGGTACTCCTCTTCCCGCACCTTCCGCCCGACTATCCGCTCTAAACTCTTTTTTGTCATAATCCTTGCTTTTTAAAGTTTAAATCATTATATTTGCAAATGATTTGCAAATGATTTGAAAAGACTTTGCAAAATTAGTGAATAACTTCACTATGTGCAAATTTTTTAGTGAAAATCTTCAAATAATCTACGCAAATTTTGCGTAAAATGTTTTAACAATTATGGAAATTACTGTAAAACAAAGACTTATAGAATATCTTAAATATAGAGGTATCGGTCGAAACAAATTTGAAATGCTTGCGGGTATTTCAACAGGTTACATATCCAACCTAAAAAAAGCACCAGGCGCAAATCATTTAGTGAAAATATTAAGTGCTGCGCCAGACCTCAACAAAGACTGGTTGTTGACCGGCGAGGGTGAGATGTTGTTGCCGCAATCTGGCTACAATGCGGTAGTCAGTGGTGACGGTACAGCCGTTGCCGGGAACTCCAACCACGTTGAGGTTCCTGCCATCATCAATAAAGCCCTCGATGAGATATCCGCTCAGCGAATGCTCACCCAAAAGGCCCAGGACCAGTTGGACAAAGCCTACGAGCAGGTCAGCAAGGCACAAGAGCAGATAGACCGTCTCATCACCCTACTCGAAAAACAACATAAATAATATAACCAATAAAATCATTCAAAATGAAACTAAAAACAAAAATCCTCATCGGTATTCTCTATTATTTCGCTTTCTTTTTCATCATCGGCAGCATCATGGCCGGGAAGGAAGGTCTTCTTTCACTCCCTGTCGGTCTTGCTATCGGCTATTTTACATATCGGTATATGAAACGAAAACAGGCAGAAGCTGAAGAACTGGAAGAACAGGAACAAGAGCAGGTGGCGCAATCCACTGCGCCCTCTCCGTCAGAAAACCGACATCTTGTCAAACTTGTCGCACCAGATGAAGATGAGGAAGATGAAGAGGAAGATGAGCCAGAAGAAATGGAATTCTCCATCAAGGGCATCAACTATGCCAACATTGACGATTCCTACCTTGGCGACCACGACGGCTACATCAAGGCCGTCACCAACAACCCGAAAGACCGCTATGCTATTGGCGTGTTCATAGGGAAAAAGCGTGTGGGTTGGCTCCCTGCTGGCAACAGGCAACTTCACGATGGACTGCTCAGCATCGGCGGCAAGGCGAAGGTGCACGTCTTCATCTCGAAGAGTTATGATGATTACGACAGCCATCCTTTCTACTATGGCAAGGCAATAATTCCCAAGGAATAAAACACCCCAAATCGTCAACACATCGTCAACCACCCTAATTTATCAATTTGCAAAACACTGAAACAAAGCACGTTGCAAAAGTCGGCTTCTACCTTCTAAGCAGTAGGTCTTGGGTTCGAGCCCCAACGGAATCACAAGCAAATTAGCTCCTTGCACAATGAGTGCAGGGAGTTTTTTTGTTACAAGATTCACTCCTTGCACACATTGTGCAGGGAGTTTTTTGTCCCCCACCAAAGCGCCAGTAGGTCTTGGGTTCGAGCCCCAACGGAATCACAAGAAATTTTACTCCTTGCACACATAGTGCAGGGAGTTTTTTGTCCCCCACCAAAGCGCCAGTAGGTCTTGGGTTCGAGCCCCAACGGAATCACAAGCATTTTTACTCCTTGCACACATAGTGCAGGGAGTTTTTTGTCCCCCACCAAAGCGCCAGTAGGTCTTGGGTTCGAGCCCCAACGGAATCACAAGCAAAATGAGAGGGTGTGTCACAATAGGCACACCTTCTTTTTTATCCCCCCACCAAAGCGCCAGTAGGTCTTGGGTTCGAGCTCCAACGGAATCACAAGCAAATTAGCTCCTTGCACGCTTCGTGCAGGGAGTTTTTTGTCCCCCACCAAAGCGCCAGTAGGTCTTGGGTTCGAGCCCCAACGG
>Ga0129307_1002729_pt1 | contig 12943 bp, 13 predicted proteins | sample P1105metagenome_FD_94437 | JGI IMG/M metagenome (GOLD analysis project Ga0129307, IMG submission 94437) | Capybara group fecal microbial communities from Wisconsin, USA - P1105 metagenome | ecosystem: Host-associated > Mammals > Digestive system > Large intestine > Fecal | place: USA: Wisconsin... | reverse complement strand
GCAGTCCATAGTGATTGCCCTCCCTCTGTAGAAGTTGTGTGGTAACTTCATTCTACCACGGGGAGAAAAATCACTATGGATTTTTTACTCAAGTGTCCAACTTGATTTTACAATCAACCTACATCTATCATTGAACAAACTGCTGGTATTTTTCAAAAAATTCTGGGACCTGAGAATGTGTTGGAACAACACTCCAATGTGCTGTATGACACGGATGCAAACGGCGAAATTACGTCAGAGACCGCAAAGTTGATGCGTTCTGCCGAAAACTGGGACATGCCCGTGATTGTAACAACAGCGGTTCAGTTCTTTGAATCGCTCTATTCTAACCGCTCCTCAAAGTGCAGGAAGCTCCATAACATAGCAGACAGCATCATCATTTTTGATGAGGCTCAGATGCTACCGCTTGCATATCTGCGTCCATGCGTCTCGTCGATTGCACAGCTGGTTGCGCATTACGGCGTTTCCGCTGTGCTGTGCACCGCCACCCAGCCGGCTCTGTCTTCGTTGTTCCGGGAGTTTTTGCCGGGCGTTTCCATCTCTGAATTATGCCCGAAGCCAGTCTTAAACAGCAAGAAATTTCAGAGGGTTACATTCCAAAAGGCCGGAAAGCTAAGCTGGATGGACGTAACGGACCGAATGAATCGGGAACCCCAGGTCCTGTGCATCGTCAATAGCCGGAAAGCAGCGCAGGCCGTGTACAGCGGTCTTGCTGGAGATGGTGCGTTCCACTTGTCCACACTGATGACACCGTTCCACCGAAAACGAGTACTGGCAGAGGTGCGGCAGCGGCTGAAGGCCGGGCTGCCCTGTCGAGTGGTCTCTACGTCACTGATCGAGGCCGGTGTGGACGTGGACTTTCCCGCTGTTCTGCGAGAGGAAGCTGGCCTGGACTCGATTCTGCAAGCCGCCGGACGCTGCAACCGGGAGGGAAAGCGACCGGTGGGGGAGAGCATCGTCACGGTTTTCCAGTCGGAAGAGGCATCGCTGCCGCTGTTTGATACCTCCATCAAGGCCGGACGAACAGCAATGGAGCGGCATGAGGATCCGGCAAGTCAAGAGGCCATTTCTTGCTATTTCTCAGAGCTTTTGGACCTGACAGGGAAAAGAGCCCAGGATCAGAAGAATATTCTTCTACGGATTCAAGAAGGAGATTTTCCCTTCAAAACGGTAGCAGAACGGTTCAAGTTGATTGGAAATGATACTCACACCGTCTATATTCCTGTGGATGGTGGGAAAGCGTTGGTGGCCCAGCTGCGGCAGGAGGAACTTTCCAGAGACCTGTTTCGCCAGCTTGGCCAGTACAGCGTGTCCGTTTACCCGCAGCATTTCCAGACGTTGGATGAGGTGGGGGCCCTGGAACTTTTGAAAGACGGCAGCGCTATTCTAACCGATCTGTCTCTTTATTATGAAGCGACAGGACTATCCCTGCATATCGACAGCGGGAATGCACTGTTCATATAAAGCATAGATGTTGCCCTTATAAAAGGGAAGAAAGGAGTTGAAAGTGTGTCCATCTGTATAGAAGTCTGGGGAGACTATGCCTGCTTTACCCGGCCAGAGATGAAGGTAGAACGTGTCAGCTATGACATTATGACACCGTCTGCTGCGCGGGGACTGATTGAGAGCATATACTGGCACCCAGGTCTGCGGTGGGTTATTGACCGCATCCACGTTCTGGCGCCCATCCGGTTCACGAAACTGCGCCGCAACGAGGTCAAGTCCACTGTCAGTGCCCGCACCGCCAAAACCGTCATGGAGCGGGGGAGAGGAGAACTGTATCTGGTGACATCCGAGGATATTCAGCAGAGGGCCTCTCTACTGCTACGGGACGTGCGGTATGTAATCGAAGCCCATTTTGACATTTTGCCGGAAAAGGCCGCCCCCGGTGACAATGCAGGAAAGTTCCAGGATATTGTAAAACGGCGGCTTCAAAAAGGGCAGTTTTATCATCAGCCCTGCTTTGGCTGTCGGGAATTTCCGGCTAATTTCGCCCTCTGTGAATCCATTCCGGCCTGTCCGGAGAATCTGAGAGGGGAAAAGAACCTGGGGTATATGCTCTATGACATGGATTACTCAGATCCGGAAAACATTCGTCCTCTGTTCTTTCGGGCTGTCTTGCGGAACGGCGTGCTGGATGTCCCACCCCGTGACAGTGGGGAGGTGATCGGATGATTTTACAGGCTTTAGTGGGGCATTATGAGGATCTTGCCGCGCAGGGAAAGATTTCCAGACCCGGGTGGAACCAGGGAAAGGTATCCTATGCCCTCTATCTGGATGAAAAAGGACAGCTGCTCCGCACCGCATCTGTCCAAACAGAGCAGCTCAAAGGGAAGAAAACCGTCCTTGCTCCGCAGTTCATGGAGCTGCCGGCACCTGTCAAGCGGACGGTTGGCGTTGCTGCCAACTTTCTGTGTGACAACTCCAGCTACATTCTCGGCATAGACGGCAAGGGCAATCCCAAACGGGCGCTGGAGTGCTTTGCCGCAAGCAAGGCATTGCATGAACGGCTGCTCTCCGGTGCCGATTCCCAAGCGGCAAAGGCGGTTCTGGCTTTCTTCCGGACTTGGAAACCGGAAGAAGCCTCCGCACACCCGGCTCTTCAAGATGCGTATGAGACAGTCCTGTCCGGTGTGAACCTTGTCTTTCGGTATCATGACAGATTCGTCCATGAGGACCCCGCAGTTCAGACTGCTTGGCAGTCATACTACGACGAAGCTGGAGACGGACCCCGGATGGTTTGCCTGGTAACCGGGAAAGAGGGGCCTGTGGAGGCTACCCATCCGGCCATCAAGGGCGTGCAGGGTGCCCAATCCAGCGGTGCCACACTGGTATCTTTTAACGCGCCGGCATTCTGCTCTTACGGGAAGGAGCAAAACCTCAACGCTCCCACTGGTAAATACGCAGCCTTTGCCTATACGACAGCCCTGAACCATTTGCTGTCCGACCGAGAGCATATAAGCCGCATCGGCGACACGACAGTGATGTACTGGGCCGAGGGCGGCAACCCCGTCTATCAATCGGCTTTTGGCATGTTTGCTTTCGGTGCTCAATCTGTCTATACGGAAAATGACCTTCGGGAAATGGTGAGTGACCTTCTGGAAGGCCAACCAGTCCAGTTTGACAAAACACTTCTGGACCCCGACAGGACATTTTATATCCTGGGTCTGGCCCCTAACGCAGCCCGGCTGTCTGTTCGTTTTTTCCTGCGGAACTCTTTCGGCGCGTTCCTGCAAAATGTCCAGGCCCACTATACCCGGCTGGAAATTGAAAAACCCTCTTATGATAAATTCGACACACTTCCGCTCTGGAAGCTGCTGGGGGAAACGGTCAATCAGAATGCCCGGGACAAATCCGCTTCACCCGGCATGGCAGGAGAGATGCTTCGTTCCATTCTTCTGGATGCCCCGTATCCCGCCACGCTCTTGAATGGAACGATTCTCCGCATCCGGGCTGATCATATGATTACCCGAGGCCGTGCCGCCATCATCAAGGCGTACTATTTAAAAAATACTCATCAGGAAGTTCCAAAGGAGGTCTTGACCGTGTCATTGAATCCGGAATGTACGGATCCCGCCTATACGCTGGGACGGCTTTTCTCTGTGCTGGAAGCGGTCCAATCTGCCGCAAACCCAGGCATTAACGCAACCATCAAGGATAAATACTTTAATGCTGCCTCTTCAACACCCAGCCGCATTTTCCCTCTCTTGGTGGATCTTGCCCAAAAGCATCTCCGAAAACTGGATACAGGGAAAAAGATTTTTTACAATAAGCAAATCACGGAACTGATGAACATTCTTGGCCCGGAATATCCGACCCGTCTGAGCCTGCCCCAGCAGGGGTCGTTCCAGCTTGGCTACTATCACCAGACACAAAAGCGGTATGAAAAAAAGGAGGAGAACTGACATGTCTGAGCCTATCAAGAATCGTTATGAATTCGTCATCCTGTTTGATGTAGAGAACGGCAACCCGAACGGCGACCCCGATGCAGGCAATATGCCCCGGGTAGACCCGGAGACCGGCCTCGGTATTGTCACGGATGTATGTCTGAAGCGGAAAATCCGCAACTATGTGGAAACGGTCAAGGAGGACTCCACCGGTTACCGCATCTATGTAAAAGACGGAGTCCCGCTGAACCGCAGCGACGCAGAAGCCTTTGCCCAGTTGGATGTGACAGAGAAGAATGTGAAGGAAAAGAAGAAAGCAGACCCGGACTTAGATAAAAAGATCCGTGACTGGATGTGTGCGAATTTCTATGATATCCGTACCTTTGGCGCTGTGATGACCACCTTTGTAAAGGCAGCACTGAACTGTGGTCAGGTACGCGGTCCTGTCCAGATGGGCTTTGCTCGCAGTGTGGAGCCCATCGTACCCCAGGAGGTCACCATTACCCGTGTGGCCATCACCACCGAGGCGGACGCGGAGAAGAAAGGAACGGAGATGGGCCGGAAATACATCGTGCCCTACGGTCTTTACCGCTGTGAAGGATATATTTCTGCCAATCTGGCCCGCAAGACTACCGGTTTTTCAGAAGAAGACCTGGCGCTTTTATGGGAGGCCATCTTGAACATGTTTGAGAACGACCACTCCGCCGCCAGAGGAAAAATGGCCGTGCGGGAGCTGATTGTTTTCAAGCATGACAGTGAACTGGGCTGTGCACCGGCTTATAAGTTGTTTGATAGCGTGAAGATTATTCGGCGGAACACGGAGGATCCGTCTCCCGCCCGTTCCTATCAGGACTACACTGTGACCGTGGACGAGACGGCCCTGCCCGCCGGTATCACTTGTACGAGGATGGGGTGACCTACCATGAGACGGACTACCTCCAGCTCTCCGGTATTCAACATTTCCGCTTCTGTCGCCGTCAGTGGGCGCTGATCTATATTGAGGACCAGTGGGCGGAAAATTACCGGACAGTGGACGGCACTCTGATGCACCAAAACGCCCATGACAAAGGCTTTCAGGAAAGCCGGGGAGATTTACTCATCACCCGGGGAATGTACATTTTTTCACCGACCCTCGGTGTATCCGGTCAATGTGATGTGGTAGAGTTTCACCATGATCCGACCGGGATCTCTCTGCATGGCCGGAAGGGAACATGGCGACCCTATCCCGTAGAATATAAGCGCGGAAGGCCTAAAACGGGCCAGGCGGATGAACTGCAGCTCTGCGGACAAGCCATGTGTCTGGAGGAGATGCTATGTTGTACCATTCCGGAGGGAGCACTTTACTATGGTGAGACCCGACATCGAATAACTGTCCTGTTTACTGAGGAGCTGCGCCGCGAGGTGCAGGACTGCCTTCGGGAGATGCACAGCCTGTATCAAAAGCACCATACGCCCAGAGTGAAACCATCGAAGGCCTGCAATGCCTGTTCACTAAAGGACCTGTGTCTGCCCAGGCTGATGCGGGTGAAGCCGGCATCTGAATACCTGAAAGACGCCTTGGAGGAAATCCGATGAAGCATTTGCTGAACACCCTCTTTGTCACATCGGAGGATATTTACCTGTCTTTGGATGGCGAAAATGTAGTTGCCAGTCGAGAAAAGGAAGCCATAGCGCGGTATCCGCTGCACACCTTACAAAGCATCGTTACCTTTTCCTATGTAGGTGCGTCTCCGGCTCTTCTGGGAGCCTGCGCAGAGCGGGGGATTGGACTTGCGTTCTGTACGCCCCGGGGAAGATTCCTTGCCCGGGTATCCGCTGCCAATAGCGGGAATGTGCTGCTGCGCCGTGCTCAGTACCGGGCAGCAGATGACGCAGTGCAAAGCTGTCGGATCGCACGGACGATGATTTTTGGAAAGCTGTACAATGCCCGTTGGAGCATCGAGCGGACCTGTCGGGATCATGGCCTGCGGGTCGATGTGGAAAATCTGTCAGGCGCATCGGCCAGGATCAATAATCTTCTCCCGCAGGTTCGGGAGGAAACCTCACCGGACAGTTTGAGAGGCCTGGAGGGCATTGGCGCGGCAGCTTATTTCGATGTCTTTGATGACATGATCCTGAACAGGAAGGATACGTTCTATTTCCACGGCCGAAATCGCCGCCCTCCCATGGATGCTGTCAATGCCCTGCTCTCTTTTGTATACAGTCTCCTTGCCCACGATTGCGCATCTGCACTGGAGAGCGTAGGACTGGATGCCTATGTGGGATTCCTTCACCGGGACCGCCCTGGAAGGAGATCTCTCGCACTGGATCTAATGGAGGAACTGCGTCCCTGTATGGCTGATCGGTTTGTATTGACGCTGATCAACAATCGGATGGTCGAAATCTCTGACTTTTCATTTACGGAAAGTGGAGCAGTTCTTCTGACAGATGAAGGACGAAAAAAATTTCTAAAACATTGGCAGGAAAAGAAAAAAGACATGCTGACCCACCCGTATCTGAATGAAAAACTGCCCTGGGGCATGATCCCTTATGTACAGGCGCTGCTGCTGGCACGGTATTTACGGGAGGACTTGGACGCATACCCGCCGTTTCTGTGGAAGTGAAGTGATGCTATTGTTAGTACTGATTACTTACGATGTCAATACAGAAGACGCAGCAGGCCGGAGAAGGCTGCGTCAAATTGCGAAGCAGTGTGTGAATTACGGTCAGCGTGTCCAATGCTCGGTTTTTGAGTGTTTGTTGGATACAGCCCAATGTCGGGTTCTGCAAGCAAAGCTATGCAACATTATGGACCTGGAGAAAGACAGTCTGCGCTTTTATTACCTGGGAAATCGCTACGAAAACAAAATTGAGCATTTTGGAGCTAAGACTACCTACATGCCTGAGGAGCCCATGATTATTTAAGTGCGAAATGGAAGCGGACATCCAAAAGCAGGGAGGTTCGCACCGACAAAACCAGTGAATCTCATTGAGCAGAGAAGATGCTACATACTTTTCCTTAGTAAATCTACTGAGAAACAGTAATTTTTTACAGAAACACAAGACTACTTTTGTGCATTTTTGCTGTCGCTCCCCGTAAGGGGAGCGTGGATTGAAATGGCGTCACCGTGACCAAGGACACCGACGGAAACGTCGCTCCCCGTAAGGGGAGCGTGGATTGAAATTGATAGGCTTCCAGACATCCCTGCGGGACGTAGGTCGCTCCCCGTAAGGGGAGCGTGGATTGAAATTCCGCCATTGCCGGGAGGGGCAACATTATTGTTCAGTCGCTCCCCGTAAGGGGAGCGTGGATTGAAATGGTACTTTTCCGCAAGGTCTACCACCTCCATGCCGTCGCTCCCCGTAAGGGGAGCGTGGATTGAAATTTGTATCAGCGGCAGTCAGGGAAATGCCCGCTGAGTCGCTCCCCGTAAGGGGAGCGTGGATTGAAATGCGTATATCGCGCCGAGAAACGAGAAAGTGTATGGTCGCTCCCCGTAAGGGGAGCGTGGATTGAAATCACGATGCACTGCACGGTGGAAAACCGCTCTTTCGTCGCTCCCCGTAAGGGGAGCGTGGATTGAAATGCGTTTGGGAGGCAGGATTACCAGTGGAAACACGGTCGCTCCCCGTAAGGGGAGCGTGGATTGAAATTGGAAGAGCGGGCAAAAGGAACGCCGGTGACTATCGTCGCTCCCCGTAAGGGGAGCGTGGATTGAAATTCATCTGAAATGATTTCAAGAATGACGGCCAAAAGTCGCTCCCCGTAAGGGGAGCGTGGATTGAAATAATTTGCGGACATGCCCCGCATTGGCAAGGCGGGTCGCTCCCCGCAAGGGGAGCGTGGATTGAAATGTCCGCAACGCCGTGACCCTGGCCACCGAGACCCTGTCGCTACCCGTAAGGGGAGCGTGGATTGAAATTGAGGTTAGACATCGTTACCTCCAATCTGCGTTAGTCGCTCCCCGTAAGGGGAGCGTGGATTGAAATATCATATTGGCCGCATCCTCCAGCGGTACATAATAGTCGCTCCCCGTAAGGGGAGCGTGGATTGAAATATCCTCCTGGGCTGTGCCCCTCTTGATGATTTGATGTCGCTCCCCGTAAGGGGAGCGTGGATTTGTCCTTACATCATCGCAGCATCTGCTGCCAGATCCTCAGTCAAATCCGCAATGGTATCGCCGCAGACCTGGATGCTGCTGGCAGACCAGGGACTGCCTGACGCCGCCGTGGGATAAACCCCGGTGGTATGATCGATAAAGTAGGTGTCAAAGCCGGCCTGCTTGATCTGTTCCTCCGTCAGGTTGCGGGTCAACTGGTGGACGATGGTCCCAACCATCTCCAAATGTCCCAGTTCCTCTGTCCCGATATCGGTCAGCAAGCCCTTCAACTCCGGATAGGGCATAGAATACCGTTGGCTCAGATAGCGCAGAGAGGCACCCAGTTCGCCATCCGGACCGCCGTACTGGCTGATAATCAGAGCCGCCAGCCTGGGATTGGTGGTCTTAATGTTGACGGGATACTGCAATTTTTTCTCATATACAAACATCAGTCATTTCCTCCTTTGTCCCAGGGCCATGGATCTCTCAGCCAGGCGTACCCGTCTTCCGGCGTCAGATCGGTCTGAAGGATTGGACCATACATCTTCTGATATTTTTCCCGCCCTTCTTTTGCCAATTTGATATAGGACCAGTAAAGATCCAGCACCTCCTGGTCATCAGGGTGGGTCGTCAGATAAAGTCCCAGTTCATCAACGGCAAAATCAAGAGCCATCAGCTCCGCCAACGCGGTGTTGTTGATTTTCAAGTTCGCTGTGATAGCCGCTTTAAAAGGCAAATTCAGTCCCGGGAACAGAGTTCCCGTCTGCAGGGCCTCACCGCGGCTGTATCGCGATGGATTCGGCTCCTGCATGGAAATATAAGGGTAGGCTAAGGAACCGCAGGCACCGGGCAGTGAGCCCTTGCCGGTTCCGCAGCTAGTTTCATTCGGCTTTTCCGTTTGCAATGCGGAGTCCTCCTTTAGCAAAGTTGCGCAGGGCGTGCCGTACGCTCAAGCCAGTTTATGCGGCAGGCAGATATGGGGGAACACCCTTGCATTCTCCTGCAGGTTGCTGATATAATATTTTTAGATCTGTCTATGTGTCCCTGTCGGAATGACGCATAGCGGATAAGCTGGGCGGCATACCTTGAAAAGGGGTGTCGTCATGGTAATCCTGATTCAAAAAAAGCATCTGTGCGCCTTTGGCCTGTTTCTCGTTTTTCTCTGCGGCATGACTACGGTTCTTTGGAAGGGGAGGGAGGCCGTACTGGCCGCTTCCGCCGAAGCCGCACTCTCAGAGTCTCCTGTCTATGTGATTGATCCCGGACACGGTGGGGAAGACGGGGGAGCCGTGGCCGGAGACGGTACGGTGGAGAGTCATCTGAATCTGGAGATTGCTCTGCGTCTGAATGATTTGCTACGGTTCTGCGGGCAGAATACGCAGATGACCCGCAAGGAAGATGTATCTATCTATTCCGATGGAGCTTCCACGCTCCACGAGAAAAAGGTATCGGACTTGAAAAATCGCGTTGCCATGGTCAATGCTTTGGACAACGCGATTCTGGTCAGTCTCCATCAGAATAAGCTGCCGGATTCACCGAAGGTCCATGGTGCCCAGGTGTTTTACAATGCGGTGGATTCTGCGCAGGAATTGGGAAAACAGGTGCAAAACGCCTTGAATGCGGCCATCAATCCGGGCAACGGGAAAAGCAGCAAACAGATCTCCAATACCATTTATCTTATGAAAAACGTCACATCCCCCGCTATCCTGATAGAATGCGGCTTTCTCTCCAATCCTGCAGAGACCGCCCAACTCCAGCAGCCGGAATATCAGAAAAAGCTGGCGTTTACCATTGCGGCCGGCATTTTATGCAATACAGAAGAGGAGAATCCATGAAGCAGAAGACCTTATTTTATTGCACTGAGTGCGGAAATGAATTGGCAAAATGGGCAGGGAAGTGTCCTGCCTGCGGGGCATGGAACACCATTACAGAGCAGCCGGAGCAGCGCGGCAAAATTGCCAAGGTGAAACGGGCCAGCGGCAGTTTTCCGCGAAAAGCCTGTCCGGTGACGGATCTGCAAGACTCAGAGGAGATCCGCTTTCCGACGGGAATGGGAGAGCTGGACCGGGTATTGGGCGGCGGCGCCGTCAAAGGTTCCCTGGTATTGGTGGGCGGCGCTCCCGGTATCGGAAAATCAACTCTGATGCTGCAGATCTGCAGTAAACTCTGTGATTTTTCCAAGGTGTTATATGTATCAGGCGAGGAGTCTGAGCACCAACTAAAGCTGCGGGCCAAGCGGCTGCAGGTGGAAAGCAGCCAGTTGTATGTGATATCGGAGACCAATCTCTCTGATATTTTAGAGACTGTGGCTGAGGAGACGCCCGATGTGCTAATTGTAGATTCCATCCAGACTTTGTATAATGATGAATTGGACTCCACTGCAGGCAGCGTAACGCAGGTAAAGGGATGTACCTTGTCACTTATGCAATTAGCGAAGGGGCAGGGGATTACCGTGTTTGTCATCGGCCATGTGAACAAAGAGGGTTCTATTGCGGGCCCGAAGGTCTTGGAGCACATGGTGGACTGTGTGCTCTATTTTGAGGGAGATCAGCACTCCTCCTATCGGATTCTCCGGGCCGCGAAAAACCGCTTTGGCGCCACCAATGAGATCGGCGTGTTTGAGATGCGGGATACCGGCTTGACTGAGATTCCCAATCCATCGGAAATGCTCTTGTCAGAACGGCCGGAGGATGCTCCGGGCACCTGCGTGGCCTGTGTGATGGAGGGCGTCCGCCCGGTTTTGGCGGAAATTCAGGCTCTTGTGGCTTCCAGCAGCTATGGAAATCCACGGCGCACCAGCAATGGATTTGATTATAACCGGGCGGCAATGCTGCTGGCGGTTTTGGAAAAGCGGGGAGGCCTCAAGGTCTCCAACTGCGACACATATCTCAACATCATCGGTGGCCTTTCCCTGGACGAGCCTGCTGCGGACCTGGCCGCCGTGATAGCTGTCGCCTCCAGCTATTTGGACCGGCCCGTTCCGCGGGATTTACTGGCCATTGGGGAAGTGGGCCTGACGGGGGAGCTGCGCAGTGTGAACCAAATGGAACAGCGTATTTCCGAAGCCCAGCGTTTAGGCTTTAAAAGATGTCTGATTCCGTCCCGCAGAGCGGAGCAGCTACGGAGCCACTACTCGTTGACGCTGATTCCGGTAAGGAATATCGGGGATGCCTTACGCGCGGCCTTTGGTCAGATGGGATAAAATGAACGCAGCTGCCGTCGCTGCTGGGATCTCCGGCTGCGGCAGCACATGCAAGGCAGCATACGCCGTCCTGCTGATAAATGCATTTGCTGGTGCATGGTATCCAGTTCATCCGTCATCAGTCACTTTCTGTTCGGCATTTGTAATTAGCTTAGCCGGTATAGCGTGTTTTATGTTGGAAATATTATGTCCAATCTTCGCCCGATCTGTTTTTCATTGAAATTTATGGAAGAAAGGAGGTTTCGGAGAAATTGATATAATTGAACAAAATGTAAATTTTGTTCAAAATAGGGGAGTCAAAAACCAGAGAAGCGGTTCTCAAGCATACCATGAGACCTTTTGGCAAATTCATTGGGTTTCTGCGCAATTTCGCAGGATTTTGCGTGAATGCTACCAGCAGCTTATTTCCGCTGTTGAATGTACAGCAAATATCAGCAAACACTTTTGGGAGTTCTATATTATAAGAAGATCTCTGCGGCATTCATACAAATATACTTCTTTTAATGGATCTTGATTCTCAAGATTTTTCCTTTCAATTTCTCAATATATCATGATTGATTATCGTACGGAAGCGCCGCCGATTCTGCGGGATTTTCTGGTGTACCATGAAACCATTCAGGGCCATTCCAAACGCACTGTGGATGAATATTTTCTGGATCTCCGAAATTTTTTCCGGTATTTAAAGCAGTCCAGAGATCCATCCCTGCACGGCAAGGCGTTGGATGAAATCTCCATTATGGATGTGGATTTAGAGTTTGTTAAAAACGTAACATTAACAGATATTTACGAATACATGGCTTACCTGAGCCGCGACCGGGTCCAGCATCAGAACAGCCAGAACTCGGCCTATGGGCTTAACGCAGCCTCCAGAGCCCGAAAAATCGCCACAATCCGCTCATTCTACAAGTATTTGACCAGTAAAATGCATCTTTTATCGGAAAATCCGGTAAAAGATATTGATTCGCCGAAGCTGAAAAAAACCTTGCCGAAATATCTGACTCTGGACGAAAGTCTGCAGCTTTTGGAATCTGTAGGCGGAAAAAATCAGGAGCGGGATTACTGCATTCTGACACTGTTTCTGAACTGCGGTCTGCGAATTTCAGAGCTGGTCGGTTTGAATCTGAACGACATCCAGGGCGACGCGCTGCATGTTCTGGGCAAGGGCAACAAAATGCGGATCGTCTATTTGAACGAAGCCTGCAAATCCGCTTTGAATCAATATATAGCAGTGCGCCGGCCCATTACAGGCAAGGATGCAAACGCCCTCTTCCTCTCTTCTCAAAACGAGCGGATCAGCCGCTCCGGCGTCCATGCCCTGGTCAAAAAGCGCTTGAAAGAGGCCGGTATTGACAGCACCCAATATTCCTCCCATAAACTGCGCCATACAGCCGCCACGCTGATGCTGCAGAATGGCGTGGATGTCCGGGCTGTCCAGGAGGTCCTGGGCCATGAGCATTTGAATACCACGGAAATTTATACCCATATTGACAATGAGGCGTTACGGGTAGCTGCAAAGGCAAATCCCTTGTCAAAGATTCAAAAATCCAAGAAAAACAGTGATGCTTAATCAAGAAAAATACGAGAAACGGACTTAGCCGTCTCTCGTATTTTTCTTGATTATTAGGGGAAACCACTAAGCCGATGGCTATCATCTCGGTACTGTCAAGAGTTATGCGCAAATTCGTTTGCAGGCTCTGGCTGAATGAAGTCAGCCAGCAATAGAGACGTCTTCCAGAGCCGCCTCCAAGTGCTTCATATTCATGTACTTCTTGCTG
>Ga0129307_1002728_pt1 | contig 12944 bp, 5 predicted proteins | sample P1105metagenome_FD_94437 | JGI IMG/M metagenome (GOLD analysis project Ga0129307, IMG submission 94437) | Capybara group fecal microbial communities from Wisconsin, USA - P1105 metagenome | ecosystem: Host-associated > Mammals > Digestive system > Large intestine > Fecal | place: USA: Wisconsin... | reverse complement strand
GTTCACAAGGCCCATCAACGAGCAGCGCCTCAACGACGAGGAGTGGCAGGAAAAGCTGAAAGAGTACCCCGAAACGGGCAAACCCGAGTGGATGAAAGAAATCATCGCACCGGTGAAGCAGGCCCCCAAGGACAACGAGGACGTATCCTACGGCTCCGGGTGCTGAAAACACCAAGATAACCTATCACTCCACTGCCTCATGCTTGCTAAAACCTATTGCGCAGCAGTGGTGGGCTTAGAGGCCACCACCATCACCATCGAGGTGAACATGACGCGGGGCGTCATGTTCAACCTCTCTGGCATGGCCGACACCGCCGTGAAGGAAAGCTACGCACGCATCAGTGCCGCACTGCCCAACGTGGGATACCGCCTGTCTGTGGCTTCGCTCACCATCAACCTCTCACCTGCCGACATCCGCAAAGAAGGCAGCAGCTACGACCTGCCCATCGCCATCGGCATGCTCGCCGCTCACGAGAAACTGCCCGCCGACCGCCTTGGCGACTACATGATGGTGGGCGAACTGGGTCTCGACGGCAAACTCAAACCCGTGCGGGCTGCCCTACCCATCGCCATACGCGCCAGGAAGGAGAAATTCAAGGGTCTCATCGTGCCACGGCACAACGCGAGGGAGGCCGCCGTGGTGAACAACCTGGAGGTGTATGGCATGGACGACATCACGCAGGTGATAGAAATGCTCAGCGGCAAAAGCAAGCCGGAGCCCATGTTCGTGGACACAAGGAAAGAGTTTTACGAGCATCAAGCAAGTTTCGACCTCGACTTCTCCGACGTGCGAGGACAAGAGAATGTGAAACGAGCACTCGAGGTGGCCGCCGCCGGCGGGCACAATCTCATCATGATTGGCCCTCCGGGAAGCGGAAAGTCGATGATGGCCAAACGACTGCCCAGCATCCTGCCCCCATTGTCCTTGGCAGAGAGCCTGGAGACCACACAGGTGCACTCCGTGGCGGGAAAACTCAGCCGCGACACGTCGCTCATCTCACAAAGGCCCTTCCGCAGTCCGCACCACACCATCTCGCAGGTGGGGCTTTGTGGAGGCACCTCGTCCGCTCAACCGGGAGAGGTGTCGCTCGCACACAACGGCGTGTTGTTCCTCGACGAACTCACGGAGTTCTCCAAACAAACCCTCGAGGTGCTGCGACAACCGTTGGAAGACCGCAAAATCACCGTGGCCAGGGCGAAATATACCGTGGAATACCCTTGTTCGTTCATGTTTGTGGCTTCCACCAACCCCTGTCCATGCGGTTACTACGGCGACCCCACGCACACCTGTGTCTGCACACCCGGACAGATACAACGCTACATGAGCAAAATCTCCGGGCCATTGCTCGACCGCATCGACATACAGTGCGAGATACAGGCCGTGCCCTTTGCCGAACTCAGCCAGATGCAGCCGGGAGAGCCGTCGGCTGCCATCCGCGAACGCGTCATCGCCGCACGTAAGATACAAGAAGAGCGCTTCCGCAACCACAAAGGCGTCCACTGCAACGCGCAGATGACGGAGCGCATGGTGCACCAATATGCCGCTCCCGACGCCCAAAGCCTCGACATGCTACGGATGGCCATGGAAAAATTAAAACTCTCCGCCAGGGCATACACCCGCATCCTCAAGGTCTCCAGGACCATCGCCGACCTGGAAGGCGCCGAAAAGGTGCTCAGCCACCACATCGGAGAGGCCATAGGCTACAGGAACTTGGACAGAGGCGACTGGGCGGAAAGGGGAATCTAAAACATTACTATAATTAAAGTTTCCCAACTTTAAATAGTTTGCAACAATTTGTTTATCACGAATTTAAGAATTTTAGAATTTATGGTCAATGAAAGAATTAACAAGAATTATCCGTCGCAAGCGACGGGAATTCTCCATGCACCAAAATGGAAAAACAGGAAATGGCTTGCCATTTCGTCTCAAATTCCTAATAAATTCCATCATAAAGAAAATTGACTTCCACTTCGTACGTCGACCGTTGGTTCTCTAATTCTATAATTCGTGATAAAATAAAAGTGAAAAAGTTCAGTTACTATAATTATAGAAACGAATATTATGAAAATTAAAAATAGAATATGCCCTTACTGTGGTGCAGAATTGGAACTGGAGTATTATCCAGATGATGCTTTTGGAAAAGGACATTTTTTTACTATGAAACGATTACAAATTATCATCACTTCGTTATTCGTTATTTCCATCGTTTCGGCTCACAAATTTGAGGAGGTGCGGATCACCCATTTCAGTGAGGCCGAGGGGTATGGCCAGGACATTGTGGCTTGTGCCTTGCAAGACAATGACGGCTATGTGTGGCTTGGCACTTGGAACGGCCTTTGCCGATACGACGGCTACCGCTTCCAGAACTATCGCATACGGCCTGGCGACAACAGCCCTCTGCGTACTAATCGCATTGGCAGCATCCGTGAGCTGCCCAACCACGACATAGCGTGTACCACCAATGACAGTCTTATATTCATATTCCATCGCAGGACGGGACGCTTCGAACAGACAAGTGGCGACTACAGCCAGCGGCCACGTCCATACAAAGCTGACGATGCCACCTTGGCAAAAGTGAAAAGCCTGCCCCAATTCGCCAAAGTCTATACAAACATATTGTTGGTAGACCGTCAAGGGGGCATCTGGGTCGATACACACAGCGGACTCTATCGTATTTGGTTTGGTACCAAGCCCTTGCGACCCGTGAAGTTCTCGGAGGCTGCAGAGGAAGAGGTGCGTTGTCTTTACGTTGACAAAGAATGCCGCACATGGATGGCTGACAAGAATGGGTATGTCCGCGTTGGCGACAGATTCCTCACGCCAAAAGGAGAGCTGTCAACGGCACCCGTCGCTTTCGGACAGAGTTTATACTGTATCCTGGAAGACTCACAGGGCAACCTGTGGTTAGGGGCGAAGCCAGACGGCCTGACAAGACTCAAACCATCGGAAACGGGAAAAGGTTACATCGTCGAACGTTTCGTCCATGACGAGAACGACCCCAACAGCTTAAGTTGCAACAACATCTACGACATGGTTGAAGACCGTCAGCAGCGTCTTTGGATAGCCACCTACAACGGTGGATTGAACATGTACGACTTGCGCCAACAGCATGACGGGCACGACGTATTCATTCATAGAGGCAATGGCCTGTCAGGATGGCCAGTGGACAAGGAGAGCAACAAGTTGCGCTGCCTGTACATCACTCCTGAACAGGTATTGATGGCAGGTACGCTGAACGGGCTATACACTTGCTCGTTGGACGAAAATCCCCGAGACATGAAATTCTGGCATCATTACCGCCGCCCTGACGATGCCACTTCGCTCAGCTACAACTGGGTGATGGACATAGAGCCTCTTCATGACCATATTGTGGCCATTGCCACCGGTGGCGGCGGATTCTGTCTGACCGACGATCGCCAGTTACTGAGCAACCGCACCCCTTTCAACACCTTCACCACCGACCAGGGATTGCCCTCCGACGTGTGCCTGAGCCTATTCTTCAAGCCTGACAACAGCCTCTACATCGTCTCACAGACCTCCATCAGCTGCTTTTCGCTGAGCGACAGCACGGTTACCAACTACACCCGTGGTACGCTGGATGAACACTTCAAGCTGTTGGAGACAAAGCCCGTATTCGCCCTTTCTCAGGAAAGGCTACGGGTAGGCGAGCTTGGCTCGGGCGCTCCATCTTTGCCAACCTACAACCAAAGGGACGCAAGAATAGGTTCGGGTGAGGGCTTTTTGCTTTTTGGCACCACACAAGGCGTATTGAGCGTCAGCCCGCAGGATATGCAAAAGAGCAACTATCAGCCACCCCTTGTCTTCGACTGCCCTTCGGACATCAGGCTTTCATCTGATGAGCGCAGCCTCACCATTCAGTTTGCGGCCCTCGACTTCAACAAGAATGTGCCTATCACCTACGCCTACCGCATCGAAGGCATGGACGACCGTTGGAGCTATATTACCGACAACCACATCAACCTGCCAGACATTCCCGCCGGCACCTTCCGCCTTCACCTGCGCTCAACCAATGGCGATGGAGTTTGGGCTGACAACGAGCAAACATTGACCATCCACCGTCGTGCCGCCTTCCATGAGACACCGTGGGCATGGATGCTCTACGGTCTGTTGCTGGCACTACTGGTCATCGGCATCTACCAGGTAGTGCGTTACATCCGCCACTTGCAAAACGAAATCAAGGACATCCGCCTGACCAGCAACCAGCGCATTGAAGTGATGAGCGAGCGCATCAGAGAGCTCCTATCCATCAAGGAAGTGGTAGAGAAAGTTGAGCCTGTAGAGGTTATCGAGAATGAGGAAGACCGCCTGTTCGCCGAGCGTGTGAAGACATTCGTCAACGAACACATAGCTGACTCCGACCTCTCGATGCTGGATTTTGCTCAGGCGATGGCCGTCAGCCGAACGCTGCTATTTGCCCGTATGAAGAGCGTCTTCAATACTTCGCCCAACAACTACCTTCTGAACCAGCGTATAGAACGGGCAAAAGAACTGCTGCGGCAGCCTAACGTCTATGTAGCAGACGTAGCCTACCGCAGCGGGTTCTCTGATCCCAAATACTTCAGCAAGTGCTTCAAGAAACTCACAGGCATGACACCTACTGAGTTTCAGAAGTCTTGAGAGGCGGGGGAGTTACCTGACAATCATTTTTTTACCATTCAACAGGTATATGCCACGCTGCAACTGGCCGTCGGCCATCTTGCGGCCCTGAAGGTCATATACCTGAGTTCCACAGAGAGGGACACGTATGCTTTTTACAGTCTGAATGCCGGTTGTCATGGCTTCCGTCACCTCGAAATTGGTACTCTCACCCAAGCTGCCATACTCATTGACAGAACGGAGGGTGTAAATACCTGCCTCAGCAATAGCGTATGCTGCGTCCTTGGTCATTCCCACCACGTTGTTTTCAGCATCCATCACCAGATAGCAGATGGCGTATGGGACTGCTTTCCATGTCAGTTTCCCGTTGGCATAGACGACATCAGCAGGTGCCTCCACAGGCTCAAAGAACTTGCGCGGATTCCAGTCGTCATTGCCAGACGTGACAGCCTCGTAGGTGTATTTGGCAGCCTCTTCGGCACTGAGTACGGCCTGTCGGGTAACGGGACTGGTCTCGCCAGGAGCCAGTTTGTCTGCGTCCACTTTATAGGTTGTGCGGCGGTTGTTCAGGTCAACAGGCTGTCCGTCGGCATCCATGGTGTTATACTCGGCGAAGAGCTTGGGGGCAATGTGCCATTCGCTCCATCCCTCGGGAGCAATCGTTGTCTTCAGGGTCGTGTTAATCCATACAGCGATGGGCTGTTGCTGCCAGGCGCGTCCCAGTTTATTGGCACCACTCTTACCGTCAATAACGTTGTTGACCATGACATAGCCCCACTTGGTACCTGCCTGATGACATGGAGCCACAATGACGCTGCCTTCACGAGCCAGACGGAAGGTGCTGTTCTCAATGTAGTTGTCGCCAGCACCATAGTAGAAGTCCACGGCACCCTCAATGAGGCAGTTGTTGACATACTGGCGGGCACTGCTGTTACGTACATCGGTATACCATGTGTCCTGGTAAGAGCGGAACTGGCAGTTGTTGAAGGCCTGACGGTCGTTGCGGCTGCTCATGGCCAAGCCCATGGGACCTGCCTGGCGCTCCACGCCATAGCTGTCGATGTAGGAAATATTCTCGGTATAGAAGTCGGTGCTGTTTACCTGCACCACCCCCTGCTTACCGTAGGTCTTGGAACTGGGGTTATTGGTGGAGTATTCCCAGCCGATGTCGCTTGAACTGCCATTGTTAATCCAGTAGCAGATGACGGTTTTCTCTTTATCCTGACCAATGAGATGTATGAAGGGCTTGCTCTCAGGAATGGTCACCAGTTCCTCGTAGGTGCCGTTCTTGACGAAGATGAGCCAGGGGGCAATGCGCCCTGTGGGGGCTGCGTCGATAGCGTCCTGCACCTTATTATAGTCACCTGTGCCGTCTTGAGCCACCACGGCGTCGAACACTTTGGCGGTGGGCTGCGGACGTTCCATCACGGTGAATGTGATGTCACGTGCGGGGAAGGCATTGCCGCTGATGTCGATGATGGCATCGGCGCCGATGCTCAAAGTGTAGTGCTGGCCGTAGGAGAGTCCGTGGTAGGCGTAGGTGACGCTCTTGCTGCCGAAGGAGCCGGTGAGCGTCTCGCCATTCAGCGTAACACTGCCCGTACCGGCCTTGACACGTTCGTTGAAGCTGAGCACGATGTTGCCGCGTGCCGAGGCACTGGTGCTGCCCTCTGCTGGCGAGCTGCTGACAAGCTGTGGAGCCTCTGTGTCGTCTATGGCTGTCTGGTCAGCAAAGATGATGACATCGGCCAAGTAGAAGCCCTCGGTGGCGCTGTGGTTGCCGCCGTCAAAGAAGTCACTCGTCTCGTCTTCTATCCATCGGATGTAAACCATGCCGTCCATGTCCTTGGTGTCCAGTTCATAGTCGAAATTGAGCCATTCACTGCTGGGGTTCTCTGTGAGTGTCAGCGTCCTAAGCGTACTGAAGCCCTCAGTGCTGCTGGTCGTGCTGATTTGCAGCAACTGACGCTGACGCACACTGCTGTTATTGGCGGCTACAAGGCTATGAATCTTTATCTTGTCATAGTCCTTCACACTGAACGAAGCCACAAAGGCACGGGGAATCTGCTCCGATTTACTCCAGTCGGTGTAGCGGCGGGCTGCCCAGAGTTCCTTGCCACCAAACGTGGCCTTGCCTCCACCCCAGTTGGTGCTGGCGCAGTTGGGCCCCTGATAGAACAGCATGACACCCGTGTTATCGGTTGAGAAGGCATAGTCAGCGGGACGGTTGCCACGCGAGGAGTTTTTCTCGTTGTTGAAGTCCCATGCCACGATGAAGGGTATGACATCGAACGTTGCCGTCACCTCGGTATCACCGTTGACGGTGACGACCCGGCTCAGCGAGGCACTGTTGTCCTCCCATGTCAGGAAGTTGGTGACGTTGTTAGGAATGACAGTCAGCGTCACCTCCGTACCGGCATCATATTTGCCGTTGATGGGTTCGGGCGACAGCACGACCTCACCCCACTTGGCACCGTCACCATCCTTGTTGACGGTCAGCGTGTAGGTTTCTATCGTGCCAAACACAGCGGTTATGCTGGTGTTGCCACTAATCGTTGTCGTATAGGTGGGCGTGGTGGCCAGCGTGGCGCCACCATCATCCTGCCACTCTTTAATCTGATAGCCAGATAGGTTCTTCGCCGTTAAACTGACACTGGTGCCGCCGACAACTGCATTGCCTACGGGCGACATGGCCACATAACCGGCATTAGCGGGATTGGAAGTAGTGGATAGGGAATAGACCGTCTCGTCGCCAAGAGTCTCTCCCGTTACCTTGAAATTGTTCAAGTACATGTCGCCGGTAGCTCCTGCATCATAACCAATGACGGCACGCACCTTGACATTGGCCTGTCCATCGACGGCCAGCGCAGCCTTTGTCTCGTTGAAGTTGCTCCAACTGCTACCTGTGTTGTTCTGGATGCTGGTAGGGAGCCAGGTAGCACCGCCATCGGTGGACACCAAGACATAGACAGGCAGCGTCTTGCTGTTGTTGCCCGACATGCGGCAGGAGAACTGCAGGTTCTTGTAGCCCGTGGCCGACAGTTCCACTTCAGCATAGTTATAGTGCTGGGTGGCATCTGTAGGGTTGCTGATGACTTGTGGCGAGGCAGTGTACATGCGCAGGGCGCCGTTGTTATAGTTGGAGATATACCACTTCTTGCTGTCGTCGTTTGACCAAATGGTCAGCGTGCTTGCATTAGTCGTTCCCGAAGTGGGATAGAAGAAGGGCTGTTGGGCAGAGAAACTGTACTCCATGTTCTGTTTCTCGGCTTCCGATGCTGAATAGTACGTCTTGTTACCGTCAGTTGCCGTAGCGGTGTACTTGATGTCGGTTGCAAAGTCCCATGCCGCCAAGGTTACCTGCTCGGCATGTGCCTGCATCCCGCCAGCCATCATGATAAGGGAGAGCAGGGCGTTTCTCAATAGTTGTTTCATACGCATAGCATTTTGTTGATGATGTTAATAGTTTAATCTGATGTTTATTTTCGAAAGTATTTCTGACCGTCCATAATAATCAAACCATGATAGGTGTCACTTACCCGTCGGCCATCCATGCCGTAGGCGATGGAGCTGGCGACGCGTTGGCTATTGGAGGTAGTTACGTTACGAATGGCAGTCGTCTCATGGATGTCGATAAGCTCAATCTCCTGACCAACCGTGGTGGGGATATCATAGAGATAGGTAGTGGGCAGCGTGGTGGCAGGAATCTTCGAGGGATTGGCCACAATGGGGTCAGGCATGACGTAGGGCTGCATCAGGGCATTGGAGTTGTCGCCAGTGGCAGCGGTGAGGGCGGTACCGTCCACCATCTTCAGTTCCGTATTGCTACGCAGGCGCAGGTTGCCGCCCAGCGTCGATTTCACCTTCAGGCTGACCACCTTGCCGTCTTTCCATTGCAGGTCGGTGACCTCGAAACCGCCACGTGAGCGGAGACCCTTCACCTCGCCATCGGCCCATGCTTTCGGTAGGGCAGGCAGCAGGTGCATAAAACCGGCGTGACTCTGTAGCAGCATCTCGGCGATACCGGCACAACAACCAAAGTTGCCGTCAATCTGGAATGGAGCGTGGGCATCGAACATATTGGCGTAGGTACCTCCGTCGGCATCGCTCATCGTAGCGTTCGGATCCATCAGGCGCAGCTGATTCTTGATGATTGTCAGCGCATGGTCACCGTCAAGCATACGGGCCCACTGGCATACCTTCCAACCCATTGACCAGCCACGGGCGGCATCGCCACGACCCACCAGTGACTTGAGGACACCCTGATAGACGGTAGGATTGACGTAAGGCGACACCTGGTTGCCGGGATAGGCTCCCCATAGGTGTGACAGGTGGCGGTGTGAGTTGTTTTCCTTATCCCAGTCTTCCTGCCACTCCTGTATCTGTCCGTACTTGCCTATCTTATAGGGAGTCAGCTGTGCCTTCAAGGCGTCGAGTTCTTCGGCGAAGTCGGCGTCAACACTCAGTATGCGGGCAGCCTCGGCGGTGTTCTTCAGTACGTCATAGACCATCTGGTTATCCATGGCCACGCCACCGAAGAGTGCGCAGTTCATGTTCTTGCCATTGTCATCGGTATAGGAATCCATGCCTGGATGGTTCTCGGGTGAGTTGGACGGGCAAACGACCATATAGCCGGTAGAGGGGTCTTTGACCAAAAAGTCCTGGAAGAACTGTGCACACCCCTTCAGCACGGGATAGATGTCGGCCAGATACTGCTGGTCGCCAGAGAACAGGTACTTCTCCCACAGATGGGAACAGAACCATGCATTACAGGTAGGCCATACACCGACAGAACCATTGTCCACGGCTCCTGTGGTGCGCCATAGGTCGGTGTTGTGGTGCAGCGTCCAGCCGCGCGCACCGTACATCTTCTCGGCGGTTTCGGCTCCCGTAACGCTGACATCCTTCACCATCTCGATGAACGGATTGTGGCACTCGCTGAGGTTGGCCACCTCTGCAGGCCAGTAATTCATCTCGACATTGATGTTCGAGGTGTACTTCGAGTCCCATGCCGGATACTGACGGGCATTAGGATTCCAGATGCCTTGCAGGTTGGCAGGTTGTGTCCCAGGCTGGCTCGACGAGATGAGCAGGTAACGCCCAAACTGGAAGTAGTTGGATATCAGGCCTGGGTCGTTGCCTTCCATGGAACGGAACTCCTTGATGCGTGTCTCGGTGTCCTTGGATTCCCGCTCAGCGTTCGTACCCAGGTCGAGGCTGACGCGACCAAACTGCTCCTGATAACGAGTGGCATGGTCAGCCAAAGTGGTAGCATAGTCTTTCTGTTTATTGAGATAGGCAGTCATGTAACCCAAGGCCTTTGCCTCTGCATTGCCGCTGATGTCGTCGTAACGCTCAAAGTTGGTGGCCGACGAGATGATGATGGTGGCCGATGTGGCATCACAGACCTCAATGGCGGGTGCTGCCGTGTTACTGGCTACGAGTCCGCCCTGCATCACGTTCTGTGTGGTGCTAGTCATCGTGCCTCCATCGTTCATCACCTTGATAAATGTATAGCATTGTAGTTTGTTTGGGACGTTTTCCGTCACGTCTCGGGCGGGGATGAGCGAGGCCTCTATCATGCCATCGGCCGTTATCTTGTTAATCCCAAGTTTCTCCATGTTCGTTTTCACAGGTGCTGCAAAGCAGACGTTGAAGTTCAGTTTGCCAGCCTCGGAAGCCTCAATGCGCATCACGGTGACATTGTCCTCAAACGAGGTGAAGACAGTACGGGTATAGGTGACACCGTCCACGACGTATGTAGTCACGACGGTAGCATTTTCCATGTCGAGGGAACGGACGTAGCCCTGTGCATCGATAGCATAGCTTGACTGACCTTGTTCCTCGTCGTCATAACGATGACCGGGGAACCCTACGAGCACACAGCCGGCTGCCTGATACTGTGCACCGTGTGAGGCTTGCGACATCCAGTTGGGAATAGCCAGTTTCTGGGCTGCGGCATAGTCCTTATTGAAAATGAGTTGCTGCACCTGTGTCAACACGTTTTTGGCATTGGCATTGTAGTTCTTGTTGGGTGACTGCCCCCAGAAGGTGTCCTCGTTCAGTTGAAGCGTGTCCTTTGCCACACTACCGCTGACCATGACTCCCAAGCGGCCATTGCCAAGGGGCAGCGCCTCTTCCCAGTAAGTGGCGGGACGGTGGTACCACAGTCGGTTGTGGCTGTCGAGCACGGGAGGTGGAACAGGACGTGTGTCACCTGTTGTGAAGGTGATGACGATTGCCTCGTCGTAAGCATTGCCAGCCATGTCGGTAAGTGAGTTGACGGGCAGCGTGAGGGTATATGAGGTACTCAGATCGAGGTCAGCAAATGCAAACGATACCTTGTTAATATTAACGACAGGCATGAGGACCTCACTTGAATGTGTGGCGTTGTTTGTCAGCGTTGCATTGGCACCAGACGTCATCTGCACCCCCTCGTTGAAGCGCATGATGACCTTACCCGTAGGTAGTACCCCCATTTCACCATCGGCAGGGGTAACGCTCAGCAACTTGGGAGCCTGTGTGTCCTCAGCCAAAATGTTGACGTACTTCAGGTTATAGTTGCTGGTCTTCGTGGCACTCTGGATGATCATGCGGACGATGAGCAATTCCTTGTTGTCGGCATTCAGATCGTAATTGGCATCAACCCATGTATTCCAGTGGGCACCAGCGGTATAGTCATCGAGAACGGTCCAAGTCTGTCCACCATCTACAGAATAGACGACTCCAAACTTCGTGCTCGAACTGCTTCCGTCGCCGATGGAAAAGTTCAGTTTCAGGTTGCTCAGCGATGTCGTAGGCATCGAAACTTCAAAAAACTGATCGTGCTTCGAGCCGTCCGTGTAGTCGGCCTTAGCCGTGAAATTGTCGATAGAGGCCGTGTTCAAACGCAGGTGGTAATTGGGGGCAGAACCACTGGTACACACCTGCCACTTGCCGTCGCTGGTATGGACGGTAACCTTACAGTCCTCAGGCACCAACGCACACTCGTTGGGCAGGAAATAGGGCTGCAGTGTTGTCCACTTCGTGTTGGGCAGTGCTGACCACCCTAACGTGTTGGGGGTGTAGATGGCGGTGGTACCACTCTTCTCCACATCGTAACCTGTTGTAAACTCCCAATGGGCGACCACAGTCTGCGTAGCGGCCACCTTCATCGTACACAGAAGCAATGCCAGTAATGCCAACATCCCATGCACACTTCTCATCATTTGTTTTTCTTTCATCTTTTTCTTGTTTTGTAGATTATTGCAATTTGGCTGCAAAAGTATGGTCAAATACGGAAATGAAGGTGTATTTTAGTACGTATAGGATAAAAAATAGTACGAATTAATCACTGTAGTAAACTGACTAAGTGGGATTTTCAACCACATCGGTAAAAATGCAGATAAATTCCGAACTATTTGTATATCTCATATCTGATATCGAGAGGACAAGCATATACAAGCAAAGTTGAAAAGAACTGAAACGATTGGACGACTGATTTGTACAATACCCCATCCAGCTCACCATAACAGGTGGGCTTTTGTCGGCTGTCGAACAAATGGCGAAACAAGAAGAAAAGGCGGAGACCCTGAATTTATCGGGGTTTTCGCCTTTCGTAGCATAATCGGGGTATTATAATGACACCTCCTTGTTTGGAAAATTGGATAATAATCGACACCACCCTGTCAAGACATCTGTCATGGCAGGGTGGTGCTTTATGAATTCTGATGACACAGCTTGCTCAGGTGGAAGCGACTGTTATTCTTCATCCCACAATGAGGGAAGGTGGATATTGGCATCGGCTTCGTCGTCAACATTGCCTTCGCCTCCAATAGGTTTCACGACCTCACCGATGCTTTGTTTTGACAATATAACGGGAGCCATACATTCGCTTCCCATGCTTTCCCTGTAGATGTCGGGCTTTTTGTATGTTATTTTCATTGTATCCTCCTTGTCATTTGATGATGATTTTCTTTCCATTTCTCACGTAGATGCCTCTTGTAGGTTGACGAACCTGCTGACCCGCCAAATTATAGAGTAGTTGGTCAGACGCCTTCGTCTCCATTTGATATGATTCGATGACGCTGGCATCACCTGAATGTCCAACGGCCAAGTCAAAGACACTGACATTAGTACCCGGTTCTACGTTGCTCTCGTCATAGACATAGACGATACCACCATAGGCTTTCCATCCCAATGTGGTGTTTTCGTTTGGCATATAATAGAAACGGTTGTTTTTCAAGTAGTATGCGTATGTAGGTATCTTCTGGTTGGTGTAGGTGCCTTGGAAGGTAGAGGTGTATTGCTCAGTTCCTTTCTGACCACCAGGCACGGCAAGACTCCG
>Ga0129307_1002727_pt1 | contig 12946 bp, 7 predicted proteins | sample P1105metagenome_FD_94437 | JGI IMG/M metagenome (GOLD analysis project Ga0129307, IMG submission 94437) | Capybara group fecal microbial communities from Wisconsin, USA - P1105 metagenome | ecosystem: Host-associated > Mammals > Digestive system > Large intestine > Fecal | place: USA: Wisconsin... | reverse complement strand
GTTTAAGGTAGTTGCCACATGGTATTCCATGGCAATGTCCCTTTCGCATGCCTGTCTATTGTATAGGCCAGTAAGAATATCCTCCTGGGCCTGCTTTTCTACCTTTTTCTGGTATATGCGAAGGTCGGTGGTGTCATAGAAAGTGATAAGTCTGACATCTCTTTCATCCACCCACTTAATGTTGGCTACTGAAATATCAAACCACTTGCCTGAACCGTTGGCTGAATAGCCGTTAAGCTCTGGCAAATCATATCGCTTATCAAAGATAATCTCCTCGATAGCGATTCTATCTATCTCGTTTTCAAACATCCTTGAAAAGGTGTCGTTGGTGTATAACAAAGTGTTGTCATTTAAGTCTGCTACAACTACACCGTATCCAGCATTTCTCAATATTGCCTCTAAAGCATTATATGAGCTGGCCAAGGAATTGGTAGTAATCTTTTTGATTAAGATAGTGTGCAAAATACGCTTTACATCATTTGCAAATCGCAAATCATCCACACTCCATTGTCTTTCCTTATCAACTGATAAAAAGCAAAGATACATTGCAGTAGCATCATTGATATTAATAGGAAGAAAAATGCCTGCCTTAATTCCATACTTTGCAAAAAACACCTCAAACAACTCTGGGAGAGCTGCGTTACTTGAAATGGTATAAGGCTTGCCATTCATAAAAGGAAGCTCAACTGTTGGAACATCCTGAAACTTATCCTTAAGTGGCTCGGCATCCTCTGCCACCCACTCACAAATCATATCAGCAGAAATACTGCTTTCATCAATCTGCAAAAGGGCTGTATGTGTACAATCTATATACTTACCTGACTCTCTAAGAATGTCCTCGGAAGTCTTGGAAAAAGGACTATCCGACTCCATGAGACGCAAAATGTCTGTCATGATTTCATTCTTGCGGAGCTTGTATTCAATTTCTTTTTCAATGTTCTTTTCTTCTGATAGCTCTTGTCTAAGAGCATGACTCTTCATCTTTTCTGCAAAGTAATACTTGGTAAGAGTCTCAATCAGATAAATGGATTTCTCGTAGGCCTCTGCTGTTGTAATGCGAAGCCCCTCTGGCAAAAGCTTGTCCTCTGGGATGCGGTTGGCATCAACTCCAAGACAAAGCCAAACACCTAGCAATTTGCCTGCGGTGTCTCTAATAGCCACTCCCCTATACATAAGAAAATCCTCTGTGCCAAAGCGTTCCACAACATTCTCTGCAACGCCATCCACAAAGGAATCAAAAATCTCTCGTCTCAGCTCTGGGGTAAAATTTGCATCAACATACTCCTCCTCAGGCTTGCTGCCTGAGAAGGATGTTATTTGACCATGAATCTTACCAACGCACATGATATACATGTCGTTGGTCTTACAGAATGCATCCTGTAAAGATTGCATATCGTCACTGTTAATATCTAATTCAAAATTTACTCTATAACTGTAGTCCATCCATATTTGTCCTCGAGCCTTCCCCACTGAATACCTGTCAAGGTATCGTAAAGCTTCTGTGTAAGCTCGCCTGTTTTACCTCCATTTATTACAACAACATCGTCCACATAACGGAGCTCTCCAACTGGAGAAATAACTGCTGCTGTTCCTGTACCGAAGACTTCTTCAAGCTTGCCTTCATGAGCTGCTTTCATAAGGTCATCAATTGCAAGGCGCTCTTCGCGAACTGTGTAACCCCAATCCTTAAGTAAGTGAATCATAGAATCTCTAGTAACACCTGGAAGAACTGTTCCAACTGTAGGAGCTGTCCAAATCTCACCATCAATCTTGAACATGATGTTCATTGTACCAACTTCCTCAACGTACTTTCTCTCATTACCGTCAAGCCATAATACCTGAGAGTATCCAAGCTTCTCAGCCTTAACCTGGCCTGCGATAGAACCAGCATAATTTCCACCACATTTAGTGAAGCCTGTGCCGCCTGCAACTGCTCGTACTAATTCATTTTCTACTAAAATCTTAACTGGGTCAAGTCCTGTTGCATAATAAGCTCCAACTGGACAACAAAGTATCATAAACTTGTAAGATTTTGCCATGTGCACACCAAGTGCTGACTCAGTTGCGAACATGAATGGTCTTATATAAAGTGAGGTATCTTTCTCAGATGGTACCCACGCTTCTTCGACTTTGACTAAAGCCTTAATTGCCTCTACAAAATCCTCCACAGGGAAACCTGGCATGCAAAGTCTCTCGTTAGACTTAATCATTCTCTTTGCATTCATCTCTGGTCTGAAAAGCTGAATCTTGCCGTCCTCACGACGATATGCCTTCAAACCTTCAAATGTCTCCTGTGCGTAATGAAGAGTCATACATGCTGGATCAAGCTCGATTGGTCCTTCTGGGACTATTCTAGCATCATGCCATCCAATTTCTCTGTCCCAATCACAAATAAACATGTAATCAGTCATGTACTTTCCAAAACCAAGGTTGTTCCAATCTGGCTTTTCCTTTAATTTTTCGCGTTTTTCAAATCTGATTTCCATCTTAGCCTCCAACTATACAAATGCGTATGATAATAATCTTTATCATTATCCAACTTTTTTTCCTTCACGTCAACACTTTAGTGCGCTAAATCATTCACTATCCTCAGGTTCTTCATAGTGTCCCTGTAATCCCCGGCCCCAAGGGCCCCTGGCCCCTATGGATGGTGGGGCTTCACAAGAATATTTTGCTTTTCATATATGCAAAGTGTCGCATCTTTTATTAGCATGTGTCTTTTGCAAGGCTGTACAGTTTTGAGAAAGGTTAACTGCAGCGCGGACACACCAATAATTAATTGTCATATGAATTTCCGAAACAGAAGTTACCTGGTTGATTTTGGAATGAGCTTAGTAAAATAAAAGCAGGTTTTGAATAGTATAAACACGCGGAGCCAGGACGGCGTAGCGAGCCCGAAAATGAGAACGGACTCGATTTAGAGGGCGGTGTTTATACTAACAAAACCTGCTTTGTGATTTTACTTAGTGAATGTAACATGAAACCAGGTGACTTCTGTATTGGAAATTCATATATAAAAGCTACAGGTGTCCGCACCAGATTAACATTTCTCAAAACAGTTCATCCTGCAACAAGACACATGCGGGATGCTCCCTTTTTGCATATTGAAAAGCTAAAATATTCGTGAAAATTGCCCCACTATCCATAGGGGCCAGGGACATTCAGTACATTTAGAACCTGTGAATAGTAACGTAAGATTTTGTGAAATCGGCAAAATGTTTTGGGGGCTGTGATATAATTCAGATAAATATATGTTACGGGGCAAAATGTATGAATATTTACACTCAAGTATGTGGGCTAGTTATTGTTGCTATGCTCATTTTTTTCTATAAACGACAGCCAACCATGGGGCTGAATTCCGAGCGTCGTTTCAAAGTTGTTTTGTTTGCCATCTTAGGTTGTGTGCTTTGTGATATAGCATCTTGTTACTTCATTGTTAATGCAAGCAGATACACTCCATTTGTTGTTAATAGCATCAGTAAAGTCTATCTACTTTTTCTTCAAGTAGTTGCTTTTTCGACCTTGGCCTATGAACTGGCTGATATATTTGAATTCTATGGAAGTAAGCTCGAAAAAATGATAGCTATTTGCTATCAGGGAATCTGCATCATCGGCTTGGGCTTTACCCTGTATCTTCCTATAGAAATATATTACGACGGGGATATTCTGTACACTTACGGTGCAGCGCCTATTGCCACCTATTGCTTTGTTGGCTTTTATGTTTTTTCTATTTTGCTTTCACTGCTTGTACTTAGACGCCACATTAAGCCAACAAGAGTTAAGGCCCTTTCGGCTTGGATGTGCATTTGGACCATTGCAGCTGGAATCCAGTTCGTGCATCCCCAGCATTTGATTGTCAGTTTTGCGTCATGCCTTGGTGCATTAATCATGTACTTTGAAATCGAGAATCCTCAAAGTGCTATTTCAAGAAAGACAGGACATTTTAGTTCCGGTGTAATCAGAGAATACTTTGACAGTTTATATCAGAATAAGAAGAAATTTTCTCTTATGATGATTTCCTTTAGAAGTTCAACCAATGCCAACGGCGATACAAAGCTTTTGCGCAAGACATCAGAGCTTTTGTCAGAATTCCTTTTCTCAATTGATTCTGCAAAGGTGTTTGATACAGCGGAAGGTTACTTCCTATTAGTATTTGACAATATGGATTTTGTTGAAAGCACCAAGTTTAGGATTTCAACATACTTCCAATCAATAGAAAACAACCCAGATATTTCAAAGGCTATCACGTTACTTAGACCGTTTTATACAATCATTCCAAACGGCCATATTTCAAGTAGTGCCGACGAATTGCTTTTGCTTTTGGCCTCCTACTCTCCTAACAACCAAAAGGAGCTTTTAGGTGACGAGATTATTTTAGATGATTCTATCCTAAAGGATGTGCAGTTAGAAAAGCTTGCTGAAAATCATGTAATAGAAGCCATGGAAAATGACAGGATTGAGGTACACTACCAGCCTATTTATGATATAGCAACAGAAAAGTTTACCTCAGCCGAAGCCCTTGTTCGTATCAGAACTTCTGGCGGCAAGCTGCTTTATCCTGATACCTTTATTCCTATTGTTGAGGAAACTGGACGAATCATTCCTCTTTCCGATGCAATTTATCGCAAGACTTTGTCCTTTATGAAGTCCTATCATGTGGAGCGTCTCGGGGTAGAAAGAATCGAGTTGAACCTGTCTGTAAGACAGGGGGAACATCCACTTTTTGTTAACCGATTCATGGGGATTTTGGAAGAGTTCAATATCAACCCAGATTTGCTTAACTTGGAAATCACAGAGACCAATTCCTTGCACAGTAAGGAAAACCTCTTGGCTAATATGAAAAAACTTGAAGAATATGGCTTATCATTTTCGCTGGATGATTTTGGTTCTGGCAGCTCTAACCTTAACTACATGATTGAGATGCCAGTTGGAATAGTAAAACTTGATAGGGATTTGTCTGGAGCATACTTTAAGAATGACAAGGCGCAGGCCATTGTAAAGGCAGTTATCGCCATGGCTCATTCAATGAATATCAAGCTGATTGCCGAGGGAATCGAAACCAAGGACGAGTTTGATACCATGAAAACTCTAGGTGTTGATTACATCCAGGGATTTTATTTTTCAAGACCACTGCCTGAGCATGAGTTTTTGAAATTCATGCAGGAGCACAATCTCTAAGCACAATTTTAATTTGTAATTTTGGGAGAATAAGTTTTAGGTCATAAGCATTTTATCAACACAGAAAGTGAGGAAATCTATGCATACCTTTCAACCTTACCCAATTAACATGTTAGAATGGAATCCAATTAGAAAACTTGCAGAGGAAGGAGTTGCTGTGGTGACCGAATCTGGCGGAAAGGTAAATGCCACCTCGTCTCACAACGGCGGTGTAGGTCATATCTGGGGCCGCAACGTGCTCTACGCTTTCTTGCGCAACACGCGCTACACCAAGGAGCTTTTGGATGAAAGTGAGTTTTTCTCTGCCTGCTTCTTTGATATGAATGATAAAAATAACGTCCAGCTTATGAAGGTTCTCGACCAGCTAAGCGGACGTAACGAAGATAAATTGGCTCAGTGCAAAGTGGACATCGGACATTTCCTCAACGTGCCATATATTGACGACGCCAACTTTATTATCCTTTGCAGAAAGATTGCCTCTGTTCCTATGACAGAAAACACAATCTTAGATTCAAAGATTCTAAAGGATTACTACACCGACAGACACATGGATGATTTCCACACCATGTACATAGGTGAGATAATGGATATTAGAGCAAGATAACTTTTCAATACCTCTTCTAAACGTAAAAAACGGGTCTGGAAATCCAGACCCGTTTAATTATTTTATCTAAAATCCTGCGGCCTTATCCTGCACATGGAAGAATGCCATCTCTTCATCCAATTCCTTTGCTATATCATTTAATCCGCTAGCCTTATCTGACAATACATTCATGGTCTCAGACAGTTCAAGCATTGATGCTTTTGTCTCTTCTGAGCTTGCTGCATTTTGCTGAGAAATAGATGAAAGCGAATTAATTGTATCAGATATACTGCTACTTGCCTTACCGGTCTTATTTACATTATCAACGATTTCTCTTGTAAGAGAAATTGATTTGTTAATGTCATCTATAAGTGCATCAACCTGCTCTATTGTTCTGTGAATAGTGGTGCGCTGCTTGCCGATTGCCTCCTGCATGCTGCCCGCCTCTTCCATTGTCTTGCTTGAATCAGCAGAAAGGCCACGCATTGCTTCCTGAATATTTTGAGCAGCGTCTGCCGACTGGTCTGCAAGCTGACGGATTTCATCAGCAACAACTGCAAATCCTTTTCCAGCTTCACCGGCTCTTGCAGCCTCTATGCTGGCATTTAAAGAAAGCAAATTAGTTTGAGCTGCAATGGCATCTATGATAGTAACCGCCTCACTGATTGTTGAAACAGCTGTGTTGGTATTTCCAATAAGCTCTACAATTCCATCAATGGCTTCTATACTCTCCCTTGTGGATGTACGGAGCTCTGAAAGCATCTCCTGACTTGCGGCAGAATTTTCCTGCATAGAATCAGAAAGCCCCTGCATAGTCTCGGCATTATTTGTAATCAAACTAACAGCATCATTAATCTCATTAACATTTTCAACAGCCTCTTGAAGTGACTCAGCCTGGCTGGATGCTCCGGCCGCCACATGAGATACTGAGGTGGTGACACTGTCAGCTGTCTGAGTAATCCTCTTGACTGTGTCGGTCAAATATTCAGCAGAGCTGTCTACATTGTCAGAGGTAAGCCTTGCATTTCCGATAACGCCCCTAAGCTTCTCAGCCATTTCAAATAATGAAGAGGACATCTCCCCTAACTCATCATTTCTGGCCTTTAACTTCTCCCTTAGAGTAATTGCTAAATCACCGTCAGCCATTTGTCTAACAGCTGCAACGTTTTCCAAAATCGCCTTAACGACCTGCCATACATACAAAACAGCAATCACCGTAAATATTGCTACAAAAAGTACTCCCATAGCTGCTGTTCTAAGCATTCGAATATTGATATACTCATCGATTTCAGACTTTAGCTGCCCTACAAAGGCCATGCCATAGACTTCACCTGAACTATCCTTTAGCGGCTCATAGGCAACATAGTATGGCTCCCCATTAATAATAACGTCATTAGCCTGAAAACTACCTTTATTCTTAAGAACAGCCTCTATGACTGCTTCACTTGCCTGGGTGCCAACAACACCGGGGATACTAGAGCGTACTCGTGTGTCCCCTTCAAAATAGGTGTAATCATAACCTGTTTCGGCTGACATGTCACTCTCCAAAGTATCCGTAACTGCCCCGCTTTCCGGATTGGCATAATTCAAAACCATAGCATAGGATTTGCAGGCTGCTAATACACCTGTCTCAACCTCGCCCTCAACACCTTGCCTTAGACTTACTACACCAATTATGGTTACAAAAATTCCTACAAGTGCTAGTGAAAGCATAACCATAGCAGGCATAACAATCCTCAAAGAAATTGCTTTTTTTCGTTTACTCATTTTAACCCCCTGTCAACCATTCCCCCCTGTGAATTGATTGAACAATAAAACTTTACATCGCAAGCGAATCAATTTAGCAAATTATACCTCAAAAATGGGTTCAAAATGTGAAAAAGGACAGCCGTGAAGCTGTCCTGAAAAAATTAATCAATTATCTATTAAAGAACTCTACGAATTCTTCGTATCCATCATTTGAAAGCTGTTCTTTCTGGAACTTTTTATTCTTGTTCATGCGGACAACAAGGACTGTCTGTCCATCTGCTCTTGCGGCCTTTGCCTGCGCCATTACCTCAGCAAGCTTTTCTGCGGGATAACCTTTTTCCACAAGATAAGCTACCTTCTTGCTAGCTCCAGGAACCTTAAAGCCCTGCTCCATAAGAAGAAGTATGATTCTCTCAAATCCAATTGAGAATCCGCAAGCTGGTGTGTTTTGACCAGTGAAGTTGCCAATCATCTTGTCGTAGCGTCCACCGCCACCGCAGCTTCCGCCAAACTCTGGGATAGCAATCTCAAAAATAGTGCCTGTGTAGTAGCTCATACCACGTACAAGTGTTGGATCAAATACTAGTTCAAACTGTGCTTCCTTGGTAGCGTTAACTGCTGCTGCAATCTCGCGCATCCAGTCAGCAACCTCAACATCAAGATACTCTCCAAGCTTATCAAGAAGAATATCCATACCTGCTGCAACATCCTTGACATCATTTAATGCCTCGAAAAGTCCAACATATTTATCGATAGACTCCTGTGGGTATCCTGCCTCAAGAAGCTCTGCAGAAACGCCCTCAAGACCAATCTTGTCCATCTTATCAAGAGTGATAAAGATTGCATCGTAATTATCCTCAGCAAATCCGGCATAAGCTGCCATTGCCTTTAAGATACGACGCTCGTTAATACGAATCTCGAAGTTTTTGAAACCGATGCGACCAAGTGTAGTTGTTGTTGCAAGAATAAGCTCGATTTCTGCAAGGTTACTTGGCTCACCAAGAATATCGATATCGCACTGAGTGAACTGTCTGTAACGACCACGCTGAGGTCTGTCTGCTCGCCAAACAGAACCAATCTGAAGTGCCTTAAATGGTGATGAAAGCTCATTAGCATGATTTGAATAAAAACGGCAAAGTGGTACTGTAAGATCGTATCTCATACCAAAATCAACAACCTGCTCCTCTGTTGTAGCCTCTGGGATATTGAGCTTCTCGCCTCTTTTCATAACCTTGAAAATAAGCTTTTCATTCTCTCCACCCTGCTTGTTGGAAAGGTTGCCGATAGACTCCATGGCTGGTGTCTCAATAGGTGTAAATCCAAATGAGCGATATGTATCCTTTATAATAGATGTAACATAGTCGCGAACTTCCATTTCATAAGGAAGTATATCCTTCATTCCGTTAACTGGTTTCTTGTTTAAAGCCATTTCAAATCCTCTCTAAGTCTTTCACGTTTTCTATCTATCATTTCATCAATTCTGTCCATGTAAAGCTGAACATCTTTGACATTCTCACATCGAGTAACTGTCTTGCCATGGTCTGCAACAAACTTGCAAGCACAGCCACAGCCAAGTGCCATTATAGTTTGTTTTTCTTCCATTATCAAGATATTATATAATCCTTCTGTTCCAGGAGTAGCATATCCTATGTTTTCAAGGTTAGCTGCCATGTTCTTTTGACGGTATAAATAATAAGGACTCATGCCCATTTCTTTTGCCGCCTCAAGACATATATCCATGTGCTTTTGAGAATTCTCAATCAGGTAATCCTCGTAAGCCTCCCTGTCATAGTTTAATCTGGCAGAATGCTTTAGCGCCAAAGAATGCACCGTCAAATTGTCTGGAGCAAGCTTTTTAATTTCTGATAAGGTGTATTCAACATCCTCCAAAGTCTCCCCTGGAAGTCCCAAAATAAGGTCCATATTGATGTTGTTAAATCCAAGCTCTCTTGCCCAGCCAAATACTCTGTGAATATCCTCCACCTTGTGGAATCGGCCAATCAAATCCAGAGTCTTTTGGTTCATGGTCTGAGGATTGATGGAAATTCTTGAAACCGGATGCTTCTTCATCACCTGAAGCTTTTCGTAGGTGATAGAATCCGGGCGTCCTGCCTCCACTGTATATTCAAGAATAGAATTAGTGTCGAAATATTTGTCCACAAGTGTAAGCAGTTTATCCAAATGCTCTGCATCAAGAGATGTAGGTGTGCCACCACCAACATAGATGGTAGTAAGGCTTTTATCCTTGCAAGCTTCGGCTGTAAATGCCATCTCCTTTTCAAGAGCGGCAAGATAATCGTCAAGCTTTTTAGTCCAAAGTCCAATCGGGTAAGAAGTAAATGAACAATAAAGGCAGGTGCTTGGGCAAAATGGAATGCCAATATATACCGAATATCCATTGTCATAATCAATCTTGGAAAGAAGCTTGTGCTCGTTGTGGGACACCTCAAGACTAAGATCAATCTTAGCCTGAGAAGTAAGGTAGGTTTCCTTCATATAGGAAGTAACTTCTTCATCGCTGGCACCTTCCTCTATCATTCCAAGAGAAATCTTGGTTGGTCGAATACCTGTAAGGGTGCCCCAAGGCAAATCCTTGCCAGTGCGTTCATGAAGGCTCTCGTAGATAGCCAACTTCAGACGATTCTTGGTGTCCGGTCTGTTGGAATAGTCGATGTCAATCTGTCTGCCATCTAGGGTAAGGACGTTGTCCGAATACTGCACATCCATGGTAAAAAGGATATCTTGCTCATCTGTGTTCTGCTGGTCTAAGTCTTGTCCGCCATCACTTGTATCCTTAGATAGCTGCTTAAGTACATCCTCTGTGCCAATCTTTACTTCTTCCTTGGGATAAAAGGCCTTTACCAGAGAATATATATCATATTCAAAATTATCTTCGTTTAACTTTACATATATCATTTTAAAAATCTCCATTCACAGGGTAACCGAAAATCGTTTCATACAGTGTTTTCATAGATTTCTGAAATAAAACTGTATGACAAATTTTAAATAATAAAACTGTACTTTCATAAATTAAGGTCAGGAAATCCTGACCTTGCTGCTTAAAAACCTATGAATCTAAAGATACATATTATATTTTCGCTCGTCGCCTATAGTTGTTGCACTTTCGTGGCCTGTATAGCAGATAGTATCATCTGGTAAATCCATAAGCTTGGTCTTGATACTATTAACAAGCTGTGACATTGAGCCGCCAGGGAAATCTGTGCGACCAACCGAACCACAAAATAGAGTGTCACCGGTGAACACTATGCCTTCCTTTTCAAAATAAAAGCAGCAGCCACCAGCTGTGTGACCTGGTGTTGCAAGGCATTTAAAATGCAAACCTGCTAGGTCTACCTCTTGGTCATCCTTCAAAAAAATATCAGCCTTATAAGCTGTTGGAACTGCAATCATTGTTGAAAGGTTAATCTCTGGGTCGGCAAGAGTCTCCCTTTCGCCCTCGTATGCATACACCTTGATGCCGTACTCTGCAGCAATCTCAGCTGCTGCACCTGCGTGATCAAAGTGCCCGTGTGTCAAAAGAATCGCTACTGGTGTAGCACCTGACTCCTCTACCCCTGCCTTTATACGCTTAGGAGATGAGCCTGGATCTATGATAATTGATTGATTGGTTTCCTCGTTAATTGCCAGATAGCAGTTCATTGCACAAACTGGCAACAATATGTGTTTAACTTTCATTCTATCCTCTTGGTCTTTCTACGTCGATGATGGATTCAACCTGCTTAATCTTTTCAACCAAAGACTTAAGCTGCTCGCGGCTCTGAGTGCCAAACTTGATTGTAATGGTAGCCACGCCCTGCTTGCTAGTCTTGGAATGGATTGAATCAATATCTATCTCCCTTTCGGTAAATATTCTTGTAATATCAACCAAAAGTCCTGTACGGTTGTTGCCGTAAATATTGATTTCGGTGAGATATACACCGCCCTGTTTGCCTTCTTCCTGAGCATCCTGTGCCCACTCAGCCTCGATTAATCTCTCCTTCTCAAACTCAGGAAGATTAATCATGTTGATACAGTCAGTTCGGTGAATTGAAACACCTCTACCCCTTGTAACAAAGCCCACAATTTCATCGCCTGGCACTGGGTTGCAACACTTAGAAAAGCGCACAGATACATCATATAGACCGCTAACAGTAATACCGTTTTTAGACTTTGGTCTAATCTTCTCGGCGCTGCCTGAATGCTCTTCAAGAACCTCCTCATCAGTAACCTTAACAGGATGATCCTTTTGCCAAGCAGTAAACATTCTATTGATAACGGCACCTTCCTTGATGGCACCCTGGCCAACTGCTGCAAGGGTATCCTCCCAGCTATGGAAGCCGTATTTATTCTTAACAAGCTCCTGGTATCTAGGCTTATTAATCTCGCCTAAATCCACGCCCTTTTGCTTTGCAGAGTTAATAAGCAATTCCTTGCCCTTAAGGATATTCTCATCCTTAGACTGGCTGCGGAACCACTGGTTAATCTTGTTCTTGGCCTGTGATGACTTGACAATATTGAGCCAGTCACGGCTAGGACCGTTAGTATTTTGAGAGGTGACGATTTCGATTCTGTCACCATTTTGAATAACATAATCAATAGGTACAAGCTTGCCGTTAACCTTGGCACCAATCATTCTGTTACCAACTGCAGAATGGATTGCGTAGGCAAAATCAATCGGTGTTGAACCATTAGGAAGATTCTTAACGTCTCCTGAAGGAGTAAAACAAAATACTGTATCAGAGAATAAATTAAGATCGGATTTTAATAATGAAGAAAACTCCTTGTTGTCGGAAATCTCCTGCTGCCACTCAAGAATCTCGCGGAGCCAAGAAAGCTTCTCCTCTTCGCCTACAACTGAAGAGCCCTCGCCGCTCTCCTTGTATTTCCAGTGAGCTGCGATACCGTATTCGCTGGTGCGGTGCATTTCGTATGTACGAATCTGAATCTCGAAAGGTGCACCGTTAGGTCCAATGACAGTGGTGTGCAAAGACTGATACATGTTTGGCTTTGGCATAGCAATGTAATCCTTAAAACGACCTGGGATAGGTGTATACATCTCGTGGATTACGCCAAGTGCAGCGTAACAATCCTTGATAGAATCAACAATGATACGAACTGCAAACAAGTCATATATCTGGTCGATAGTCTTGTGCTGGTTGACCATCTTCTTGTAAATACTAAAGAAATGCTTTGCACGGCCATAGACTTCTGCATCAATATCAGCAGCCTTTATGTGCTTAGAAACATCCTCAACCAAAGAGTTAATGTACTCAGTACGCTGGCTCTTTCTAAGGGCAATCTTTTCAACCAAATCATAATATGCCTCTGGCTCAAGATACTTAAGAGATAAATCATCTAGCTCAATCTTGACCCTGCTAATACCTAGACGCTGAGCCAAAGGAGCGTAGATTTCCATGGTCTCTCTAGCCTTTTCCT
>Ga0129307_1002725_pt1 | contig 12953 bp, 11 predicted proteins | sample P1105metagenome_FD_94437 | JGI IMG/M metagenome (GOLD analysis project Ga0129307, IMG submission 94437) | Capybara group fecal microbial communities from Wisconsin, USA - P1105 metagenome | ecosystem: Host-associated > Mammals > Digestive system > Large intestine > Fecal | place: USA: Wisconsin... | reverse complement strand
GAAGTAAATCGGGTAGTGTTCCTGACCTGCCGCCCAGTATTTACCGTCTGTTTCGGCAATAACGCGTGGCGAAAGGCCAAGTTTTATGCCTTCCTTGCCGTCGTCGTCTTTAAGGTCAACCACAGTAGGCGTTGTCGAAACGACGCCGTTGGTGATTTTATACGTAACGACCGTGTTGTCCTCGCTTGTGCCACCTGCTGCAAAACTGAACGAGCCATTGTTCAAGTCGCCCGCAAGAGAGATGCAGTCGCCAATACGAGCCTTTCCGCCAATGTTGGTGGTTTCGAGAAGAACGCGCGGAGTTGCGCGGTCGTTGTCCCAACAATAAATCTTAAAAGTGCTAAGGTTTGAAGCGTTGGTGGCGATGTTACAGCCGATAATCTTACCATCGACATATTTCACGTCGATAAGCGAGAGGGCACCGCCGCTCACGCCGTTCATCGAGAGTTCGCCCATCTTAGCGCCAGTCTGAGCGTTGATGATATTGACAGCCGTGCCAGGGTCGACCACATATAGTTTACCCGCACCGAATGTCATATTACGCATATGGGTGAAATCGGCGGCCCAAGCGGGAGTTTTGCCTGTGGTTTCGGAATAGTTCCAAACTTGAGTGAACGTCAGCGGAGGATTTTTGGCGACACCACTGACAGCCACCGTTTCTTTCTGCGAACCGGAAGTGAATGTGATGTTACCCGAGTGGTTTCCTGCAGCCGAAGGCTGATAAGTGACGGTCACCGAACCACCGGTCTTGGCGATTGATGTGGTCGAAATCTTGAAGTTGGAGTTGGTCGAAGCCACTGTAATAGCCGATGAAAGGCCGGTAGCCGTTACGGTGAAGGTCTTCGATACCGACGAGCCGACAGTTGTCGAGGCTTCCCAAGCCGTTGGGCTTACTGACATACCTGTCGATGTTCCGGTCTTCATATCAAAACAACATTTAGTGACCTTGTCGTTAGATACGGTGACTGTCTTCGTTTGAGTGGCGTATCCCGAAGCAGAAACTTCAACGATATAGGTTCCTGCGGCGAGTTCGTCAAAGAAGAACACGCCATTTTTGAAGTTATCGGTCGTCTGAGGGTTAACCTGTCCAGGATGATATGAAGAATCATCGGCAGAACCTGCTGAGAAATTGGTCACGCTGACAGTTGCGCCCGACGAGTTCTTAAGGGTGACTTTCGCACCATTGATGGCAAGGTACGTGTCACGACCGCGACTTGTATAGTCGGAATACCCGCAACCTTTGGCCGTGTCACGGATATCGCCGACAATACCGCCTTTGAGGCCGGTACCTGCCTGGGGATAGACTGCGAAACCCTTGACGATTTGCCATGCGAGGAAACGGTTGTAATTCTTGTTCTTCATTCGCAGTGTTTCGGGACGATAATCGTGGAACCACGTCTCGACGAGATAACCTATTGCGGTGTTGTTACGAAGCACACCATAGGTGAAGTGAACGAATGAATAGTCGGAAACGCAACGAGGAGTGGAATAAGTCGTATTCGTCAGACTTGTTCCGGCATGTTCGTCGACAACTGCCTTACCCATCTTCTGGCTTTTGGTTTGCTTGTCGGAAGTGGCATTTGCCCAATAGAAAGCGATGGTGTAGTTTGCCGAATTGTTGCCTGCGTTGGTGTGGTTGGAAATGAAATAGCCGCCATACGATGACGATTGCGAAGAAATCGTCGAAAGAGCGAGGTCGTCGCTCGATGTGTTCTTCGTGCGTGACATCTTAGCCGAACCGCCGTATTTGACAAACAGGTCGCGGATGTGCATTGCACGAGTCAAGTTTCCGTCGGATTCGTAGAAAATTGGCGTTTGACCGCCAGGAAGTTTGGTGGGTCGGTCATTATCATCGTGTCCGCCGTGCCCAGGGTTGATATACCATTTTTTGCCTGAGAAACTCAAAGCATCAGCAGTCATCGCCACAGCAGCGGCTATAAACAAGAATGTGAATATCTTTTTCATAATCTTACTGCTTTTCGATGGTTAACATATAGATTTTGCCTTCAAGAGTGTGGTAGGCTATCTGCTTCCCGTCGGGACTGACGGCGGGGAACATCTTGATTTCAGCGCTGTTCGGCGTCAACTGTTGGATTTGTCCGCCACGTGACGGAACGACAACGATGTCGCTCTTAGTGAAAATATAGCCGTCGTCCTTATCCTGCATGCCCACAACATAGTCGTCGCCGCACCATACCGGAGCGTGGATTTTCCCGAGATGCACGAGGCCCGAACCGTCGAGGTTGCAGGTGTAGGCGTCGTCATGGCCCACGAAAAGTATTCGCTGACGGTTGGGAGACAGGCTCGTCCAGCAATAGTTCACGTCATTGTCGGCCGTTGATAGCGGGTCGACAACCGTGCGGCGGCCGTTGTTATAGACAACCACCTTCAGGTCCTCTTCGGTGACGTAAACGTTGACGCGGTTGCGAGCCGATGCCGAAAGCCCCTTCATCTCGATTTTGCGAGCTGCGAAGGGCTTCACCTCCATCGCCTTCCCTTCGGGAGCGAACTGAACGCGGTTCTCAACGAGGTTGACGTTGTTGATGTGGCTCACGCGGCTGGCGAGTTTCGCGGTGGCCTTGGTCGTCAAATCGACGCTGAACAGCGACACCTTCTGCTCGTCGGCGTGGATTTCGTGGCACACGGCCGTCTTGCTGTCGGCCGACACCGCCACTTTGTAGCCCGCCCCGGGAATGGATGTCAACTTGGTTAACGACTTGGTGGTCAAATCGAACAACGACAGGCCGTCGTAGCCTTCGCTGGTCACAAGCAACGACTTGCCGTCGGGGGTGAACACGGGATGGAACATCTCCGTGCCGCCGGCAAAGCGCTGTGTCTTTACCACCTTGAAATGCTGTGCCGAAACCATCGATGCGACGGCCAGGACTGCAAACAATAGCAATGCTTTTCTCATTTTATTTTGATTTGTCGGTTAATTATTCTTTTAATTGACTATGATTTTTGACGAGATGGCAGTAGGCGCACCCAAAACAAACAGCGATTGCCGCGAGAGCCCTTTTGCCCCCGCTATAATGGTAATTAGATTTGCATCTTTTAACACTCATGTTTTGTTTAAGGTCGAAATATCCTACAATCAACTCAAAAAAACACTAATTACGCAAAGGTAATAAAATTATTTTGAATTTTTATGCAGTCGGGCGCATTTTTCACATTAATTAAATATTAGGGAAATAATTCCGTCATATTTAATTCTCTTCTAAAAAATTTTCGCTATCTTTGTGGGTCTATTTTGGAAAAATAAAAAACGCTTAATATATCATGAAGAAAAATTTTTTGCTTGCCGTCTTGTTGATATTCACAACCGGTCTTTCATCATTCGCCGAAAACTATCTTATCAGCCCTTCGGCTACAACTTCCGGCGCGGAAATTTCGTATAAAAACCGAAAATTCACCGTCGGCACGACGGCATTCCCGTCGTTCTCCTCATTTGTGGCAGCCAACCCCGCCGCAAATTCGAGCGTCTATGTGGCTTCGGGCACATACTCCGAAAACGTCACCATCAGCACATCGGGTTTGACGTTCTACGGTGCCAACGCCTTCGGCGACACCCGCTCTTCAACCCGCACTCTCGCCGAATCGATTATCACGGGTAAAATCACCGTCAACGGCAACAACACTATAATCAACGGTTTCCACTTCACCGGAAACGGCTGCGTGGTCAACACCGCCGCAACAACCTCCAGCCCCTTGGTAGGCTTCAAATTTATCTACAACAAGGTTTCCGGCTCGACACTTGCCCACGACTTCAACCACGGCGTTGTTCATCTCGGCTCGCCGAAGTCGGGTAACGACGCAATGGACGCCTCGGCACATTGCAAATACCAAAACGTCAATGTCAGCAACAACGAATTCATCGGGTCGGCAACCTACCAAGCCCACTTCGTGGTTGTCGCCGGCAGTTTCGGAACTTGCTACTACAACGGCAACACGTTCAACGACGGCGGCTGCAGCATCGCCCTCTACAACGCCCAAGGCACCAACAACATCCGCTACAACGTGTTTAAAAACGTAGGCGATTTCACACGCGTAAACGGCAGCGGATACGGCGAAATCGCAATCCGCCTTTTCTACATCGCCTATGCCAACACCACCAAAATCAACATCGAACACAACGACTTCAACAACTGCCAAGGGCAGTCGACTCTCTATGCTCCCATCCGCTTCTTCAACGGCGACACAAGCAATCCCCAAATGACCCCCGTAGGTTGTACAATCGAAATTCACCACAACATTTTCCGCAACAAACCCAAATACTCGACGGCAAATTACAACTACGTGTTCTACACCAACTATACCGACGCCGCCACCATCAACGCCCGACTCAACACCTACGACAATTCCGAACTCTGCTTCGGCATGATTAAGCAGAAGGGCGAAACCGAAACCCACCGTCTCTTCGGAAACAGCGCCATGCTCTTCGACCACGCTTCGTCGAAAGGAACCACAATGGATTATTACAAGTGGCCCACCAGCAGCGACGAATTCAAAGAGATGACGACAAAAGCCACCACCGTCTGCCAAAGTTACGACATCGACGACCTTAGCGGCTCTATTTACACTTGCCAAATCTACACTGTGGGCGACGACGAACACGGACTTCTCATCACCCACTTCTACTACAAGGACAATACCGTCAAAAAAACCTACATGTATCTCAAGCACGCGGGACACGGCTCTAACATGGCCGTCTGCAAACTCGGCGGTAAAATGTATATCATCACTGGCGGCAAATCAATCTATTCCGCAAGTTCTACAGGCTACTACTCCGCACGTCCGCAAACCGTCGCCTTCATCCCGTGGGTTGCAAGCGCCACTGCCGACTGCAACAACAACTCGTTCACCTACGACGGCACCACCTACAACATTCTCCATTGGGAAAACTCGCTCGGCACCGACGGCGCTTGCCTGACTCAACAATATCCTTCGGTTGACCAAACCAACCGCCTCTTCGTTGAGTTCACCAACAAGAGCAAGAACACTTTCGCCATCTACGACCTCGATGCCGTATATAACTACCTCGCAGGCTCCTCAACCACCAAACCCGACCCCTTAAAATTCGTCAAACTCAGTTCGAAGGACGCCACCTATAAATTCTCTTCAACGAATTCCGACTATGCGGCATACGTTAACGCCGACGAAGGTCTGTTCACGTGGCCCCACCAGGGCTACACCGTCTCTGGCGACTATATCTACATTTTCGAAGGCGTGGGCGACAGCCACGTCGAAACCGCCGGCTCGACCGGAGCAACGGCAGTGAACAAAAAGCCGACCATCTTCGTCACCGCTTGGAACTGGCGCACCGACAAATTCGCCTACCGCAAGCCCATCCTTCGTTCGGCAGTCCTCAGCCTCAACTATGGCGAACCCGAAGGCTTGAAGATGCACCGCGACGACAAAGGCCGCACCCACATGATTACTGGCGTAGTCACCGGCGCTTCAGGCGCACGTAAATATAGCCTTTTGGACTTCTGCCCCGAATCGGAAAACGGTGTTTCATATAGTGTTCCCAAAGGTGTGTCAACACCCTCGAAGACAAGCCTTAGCCTTACCGCCAACTCCGCTCCCGTCACAGGCACTTTCAACGTGACTCACGGCTCCAACGGCGGTGGAACTTACGGCTCGCTCAACGGCAAAGCGTCCTATGTCATCACCGGCACCGACGGACAATGCTTCTCCGTTGCATTCGAAGACACGGGCAAATTCACCGGCGCATTCTCCACAAAGGTCAAAGTGACAATAACCTACACCCCCGACGGTACGAAGAGAACCCACTCCGCCAAACTTCGCATCTCCTCGGCAAACGCCGACGACGTGATAATTCCGCTAACCGGCACCGACAACGGATATGTTGATCCCGACGCTCCCGCCACCCTGACGGCTTCCGCATCGTCGCTTTCGCTCACCGCCGAAGAGGAATCGTCGGCATCTAAATCGGTGACATTCACTGGCTACAAACTTACAGGGAACATTTCGCTCGCGCTATCGGGAGCAAACGCTTCGCTGTTCCACCTTTCGGCATCATCGCTTGCCGCCGCCGGCGGTTCGGTGACGGTTACCTATAGCCCGACGGCCGCAGGCAGCCACTCGGCAACCCTCACCGCTACGGCATCAGGCGTCGATCCCGTGACAGTCGCCCTCAACGGTACGGCTACCGCCAAACCCGTCACTCCCGTTGTTGACCCGACACAATTCGTATTCACCGAAGTCAATGTCAACTACAACAACATCGTTGCCTCCAACGACGGCCGCTTCTCCACAGGCTACGGCGACTACATTTATGTCACCGACAAGGCGAACGCTTTGATTTACAAATATAACCTCAGCGGCACCCGCTCAACGGCGTTCTCAGGACTGACGGGCATCGGCACCGCCATCTCCTCCGACGACGCGGGCAACCTGCTCGTCAACAAAGACTTCTCCGCCGCAACGTCGGCCACCAACTGGATGATTATCGAGCCTAACGGCACAACCCACAACCTCACGCTCACATATCCTTCTGACGTGACTGCCGCTCGAATCGACGCCGTAGGTCGTGCCGTCGGTAATATGATGAGTTCCGCTGGAGCCTACGTCTGCATCACGCCCAACGGCAATACCAACGCCGCCGTCTTTAAGATTGTCAATGGTGCGCAGTCGGGCAACGCCATCGTGGTCGATGCCGGTCTGACAGCCAACACCACTACCCTCGCCCAACCTCTCGTCACCACCATTCAGGAAGTGGCGGCCGACCCGTCGAAGGCTTTCGCTTTCCGCAACCGACTAAACAAAAATGTTGTGACCAAGGCCATTTCACGCACCACTTCCGACGGCTTCGACGTGTTTACCCTCGGCGACCAAACTTATGTGGTTGAGCCTACTGGCGCATCGAATTACGGCGACGGCTACACCATCCACCTGCTCGGCAGCGAAGAAATTGTGGCAGAACGTGCCGAGACCGTCACCAACGGCACGACGAAATTTCAATCGCTTACCGCCCGCGTCAGCGACGACGGTACTTACGCCTACATCTACCAAAACGTGTCGGGCGAACTGACATCAATCTATCGCTTCGGCATGCCATCGACAGGCGTCGAATCCGTTGCTAACGAAGTCATTGAAACGGGCCACGTCTTCTACAACCTGCAAGGCATGAGAGTAGCCCGCCCGACGGCAGGCCAAGCGCTTATCCGCGTGGCGACAATGAGCGACGGCTCAATCCGCACCACAAAGATTTTGTCGAAATAAAGTTGACAGTTTATAGAGAATGCTCGGCCGATGCCGGGCATTCTTTTTATCTCTAAGGAGTTTTATCAATGCACAATGAGAAATCTTCTCGAGCCGTCCGATTTGCCCGAGCCGTCCGATATGTCAGAGGAGTCCGAGTTGTCCGACATGCTTTTAAACTTTAAAAAGCATTGTGCATTATGCATTAAATTAAGCATTATGAATTAATTTAACCGAGTGCATATTTATTCATATTGATTGCATAATCGTTCCGGCCGTTCCACCCTTGGAACGCGGAACGACTTGTATAAAATCCCATTCTCACGCCTTGTAGTGCCGTTTCACCGTTCCACTTCCGCTCCACCCTTGGAACGATGGAACAGTCAACCTCAGCCAGGCATAATAAAGAGTAATGGAAATAGTTTAAAGTTTAAAGAAGATTCTAATTATGAATTAAGCATTAGTGAAGGGCTATAGGCACGATGTCCCAACTGGATACAGGTTTGCCATTAATCTTTGCCGGAATTAAAGTAGGAAGTATGCTTATAATCCTAAGGGCCTCTTTATCAAACTCGGCATTAACTCCCCTAACAATGGACACATTTGACAATTTGCCATCCATACCGACTATATATCTTACAATGATGAAATTCTGAAAATCATCATTTTTTTTATAATCTTTAGGATAATTGAAATTTTTTTGGACGATTTCGCTAAAATCATCGCCGTTTTCAGGCAAAGACGGGCCAATCTCAACTTCAAATGGCAGGTACACCTTTTCTCCGTTAGGTCCTTTAGTGTCAGGGGGAAATACGTGGGAATTTAATATTGCTGTAATCTCCTGAAACATTGCTTGATTTTGGTTTTGACTCGGCTCTATAGAATGTTCAAAAGCGGACATACCCACATGGGCTCCGGAAGGAATTGCTACATCTTTCAAATTGTCACAAGAGTTAAAAGCATAATCCCCAATTTCGGTGACACTTTCCGGCAAATTAATCGACTTCAAATTCACACAGTTCATAAAAGCGCAATCCCCAATAGTGGTTAATGATTCGGGGAGTGTTACGGATGTTAATCCTGAACAGTGGTGAAAAGCGTATTGACCAATTTTCGTAACTGAATTTGGAATAGTAATTGACTCCAACCTAAAGCAGTCACCAAAAATGCCACTTGGGATTTCAGTAATAGAATCAGGAAGTGTAATTGACGTTAAATTAGAGCACATACTAAAAGCATTCTCGCCGATTGAAGTTACCGAGTTAGGAATTGTTATGGATTTCAGTCCTCTGCATTGAGAAAACGCGGCAAGTCCAATAGTTTTTACAGAAGACGGAATGACTATTGAGTTCACCTGTGTGTTTTTGAAAAAAGCCTCGTCACCAATTGCTGTCACCTTGTATGTGTCGGATTTGTATGTTATTGTTGATGGAATAACTATATCTCCAACATACTCGTTTTGATTATCATCGGGATATTTTCCTTCGTAAGTGATTGTAACAGATTTTCCGTCGGCATTTTTTTTACAAAAGAATCCGTCGGCTTTAAAGTCGTTAGCGCAGGAAGCAGTTGCCAATGTTATAGAAAAGAATAAAACTAATAAAAAACGCATAGTAGTGTGATTTAGAGATAAATAAATTCTTGATTTTAATATATCGTGATTATGCACTACCGAAGCGGCGGTCGATGTAGAGGCGGACGATATCGACCATGTCGGCGAATGAGAGGCGCGAGGAGTCGAAACAGAGGTCGTAACTCGATGCCATGCCCCACGTTTTGTCGGTGTAGAAATTATAGTATGACGCACGCAGTTTGTTGAACTTCCGGCAGGCGGCTCTCGCCTCATTCTCGGATGAAAATTCGCCGCGCTCCATAATTCTCGCCACACATGCGTCCTCGGGTGCGCTGACGAAAATATTGACGCAACGAGGAAAATTCCGCAGAGCGTAATCGGCTGTGCGACCAACGATTACCGCCGATTCTGTTTCGGCGATAGCGCGAATGACATCAGCCTGCATCTCATAGATGGCCTCCGATTTTCCGATGCCGGAAGCCCCATATCCGGTCATCGACCCGTAGCCGAAACTCGTGGGGAAAAGCCCCGAAAAAAACGACGGCGCTTTTTCGTCGTGCGACGCGAAAAGGTCGGCGCTGACACCCATGCGACGGGCCGCTTCCGAAAGGAGTTCGCGGTCGTAATATGTGAACGAAAAAGCCTCGGCGAGGCGACGCCCCAATTCGCGTCCGCCGCTGCCGAACTGGCGGCCTATGGTGATGACTATATTATCGTTTGCCATGATGATAGATTTGTTTTGTGCAAATGTAGGCAATTGCGGCGTCATTTCAAAATTTCAGTTAAAAAGAAAACGCCATAACGGCAATTTTTGTTAATTATTGTCCAAAAAAACGATTATTTTTGCGAGAAACAAAAATATTTTCTAATTTTGAAAAATCAAACGACAGGACAAAAATGAACCGTATGCGCATCGTCATATTCGCCATCATCGCAGCAGCCGCCATGCAACTGGCAGCGGCCCGTCCGTCGTGGGAAGAGGTGAAAGTGCCTCAACCACCTCAGACAGAGCGCCCTGATGCCGACGAGCCGGTGATTTCGTCGCACAACGGCTACATTTATGTCTTCACCTCGAAGCCCGTCGAAATCAAGATTTTCTCCATCCTTGGACAACTTATCAAGCAGGAGAAAATTTCGGCTGGCAACTACCGCTATCGCATTGACTCTAAAGGCATTTACATCGTCAAGGCGGGCACGGTGACGAGGCGAGTCACGATTTAACGACACCATAACCAGAAAAACAATCTCCCCCATGAAACAACTTGAGCGTCTTTTAGCAGAGAAACTCCTCCAAATTAGCGCTGTAAAGTTACAGCCCGCCATTCCCTTTACATGGAGGTCGGGGTGGCGTTCGCCCATCTACAACGACCACCGTCGTGCGCTATCCTATCCCAAAGTACGCAATTTCATCAAAGCCGAGTTGGCCCGCATTGTTTTGGAACGATTTCCCGACGTCGACGCAATAGCCAGCGTCTCGACAGGAGCCATCGCCATCGGAGCCCTCGCCGCCGACTGCATCGGCGCATCGTTCGTATATGTCCGCTCCACACCGAAGGACCACGGCCTCGAAAACAGCATCGAAGGCAATTTGGTCCCCAAGCAGAAAGTCGTAATAGTCGAAGATGTCGTCACTACGGGCGCAAATGCCATCAAGGCCATCGAAACTGTGAAAGCCGCCGGATGCGAAGTGCTTGGCGCAGTGACGATTTTCTCATTCGAATTCCACAAAGCGCTTGCGGCATTCAGCGACCTCGACATTCCTCTCGTGGCAATGACGAACTATCACGACCTCGTCGATGTGGCTTCGGAGAACAATTATGTCAGAAAAGACGATGTCAAAGTGCTCCGTCAATGGCACAACGACCCCGCAAACTGGATTCCTGCACCTTTAAGGTAGTTTCTTAAACGATTAGTTTTCACCCGAAATGAGCAAATACGAAGGCCGCAAGGCTATCGCAAACATATCGCAAGAGTCAGCGTTCGATAAGATTTCCGACGTTAAGGCTATACAGTCGCGCCTCGACTCGCTGCCCGAAGATAAGCGGGCTCAACTTCAAGGCATCTCTTTTGAAGAGAACGCCGTCAAGATTTCGTCGCCGATGGGCGAACTGAAATTCGTGGCGAAAGAATGCGTTCGCCCCGAGCGTGTCGCTTTCGAAGCGGAAGGAGCCCCAATTCCCATCACCGTGGCTATCAACCTTAACGCCGAATCAGCGACGACAACAGGACTGTCGGTGGTTATCGAAGCCGACCTGCCATTCTTCTTGAAGGCGATGGTGGGCGGCAAACTTCAGGATGCCGTCGATAAAATGAGCATCGGATTTGCCGAAGCGATTTCCGAACATCCGCAACAATGATGAAATCACGCTTTTTCATGCAACTATCCCTTGCCGTCGTTTTCATGGCGGCAGTGTCGTCGTGTGAACAGGTCAACAACCATCGAATTCCCGCCGTGCCCGTAAATATCGAGTTGAGCAACCAAGGGCTATGGGACACATACGGCGTCCACGCTTTCGGCGATTACAGATATTTCATCCGCGACTTGAATCAGCCCGCCAACTATTCCTACACCGCCAACACCTACACCGGCTTCGGCGGCGTACTGCTGATTTCGGGATTCTACGGAGGCGACTACAATGTGCCGTTGGCCTACGACCTCGCATGCCCCGTCGAGGCGAAAAAAGAAATCCGAGTCATCATCGACAAATCTAACTATCAGGCGGTTTGCCCCAAATGCGGTTCGCGTTTCGACGTCGAAGAAGGCCAAGGCCGACCTGTCAGCGGCAAAGCGCTCGAGATGAACTATGGAATGCAGGTTTATCACGTTTTCCCGGCATCTATGGGCGGCTACGTGATTAGCCGATAAGACTATCTCAACTGTGTAATTCCTATTGAAAGTACCGACAAGCGCGTTGTAGGCGATGCTTCGTGAATTGCCTTGCAGCAGGCGAGAATCGTTGCGCCCGTCGTGATAACATCGTCAACGACAAGCAGATGCCGATTTTCAATCGCCGTCACATCGCCATCGAAAGAATAAACCTCATGGGTGTTGAGCCAGCGCTCGAACGAACCTTTTGCGGTCTGCGTGGAGTGGCGGCGTGCCTTCAGGATGTCGGCAATGGGAATTCCCGTGATTTCCGACACGCCACGCGCCACTTCCTCACTCTGGTTGTAACCTCTGCGGAAGCGTTTCCACCTGTTCAGCGGGACAGGGACAAGCATATCGATGCCGTCGAAAAAACCGTCGCCTACGATTTCGCGGGCATAGTTTTTGCCAAGCCATTCGGCATATCGAGGCAACTGGTTGTATTTCGCCTTTTGAATCAGTCGGGCATAAGGATTTTCACGAAAGTAGTAGAAAAACGAGGCAGCGCGGTCGATGGGAATGGTCGAAGCCAATCGCTGATGGACGATGCCGAAATCGTCGGTGTGGGAGCGTGTGCGCGGTATTTCCGAATAGCATTTAAGGCACATCACGTCCTCGCCATCGACGAGCGAATTGCCGCACACTTCGCAGACCGCTGGAAAAACTACGTCGACGAGACTTCCGACAGGCTTCAGGAATCCTCGCATAGGGTCGGGTCGTTAACCGTTGAGAGAATCAGCGAAGTTTCAAATCCGCGCGAGGCGGCAAATCGGGCTAGGCGCAAACGGTCGTCGCGCGACAGCGGCTGCGCCATTCTGACGGCCCGTGAACGGAGAATCTGACGGAGTGTCGATTCGTAAGCCTCATCGTCGATAGTTGCCACGGCATCTGAGATTGTGTCTGCATCTATGCGTTTTAGGCGCAACGCCTGCGTGATTTTTCTGCGTCCCCATTTCGAGAAATTGAAGCGGTCGTTGACGAAGGCTCGAGCAAAGCGGGCGTCGTCGAAAAAGCGTCGGTCGGCAAGTGAGTCGAGAATTTTTTCCGCCGGAGAGCCGGTTATGCCCCAAGTGAAGAGTTTGCGGCGCAGGTCGGCACCGCACTGCTCGGAGCGGGCGCAGAACGTTTCAAGTCGGACAAGCGCGGCATCGGAGGAAATCGGTTTTTTCATCGTTTTCGGGCAATAAGGAAGCGTTCGTGACTGGCCATGTCGCACTCTATACGTATGTCGACAAAACCGCAATCTTCAACGGCTCGACGCAATTGCGACGCCGTGCGCGAGTTGATTTC
>Ga0129307_1002723_pt1 | contig 12957 bp, 10 predicted proteins | sample P1105metagenome_FD_94437 | JGI IMG/M metagenome (GOLD analysis project Ga0129307, IMG submission 94437) | Capybara group fecal microbial communities from Wisconsin, USA - P1105 metagenome | ecosystem: Host-associated > Mammals > Digestive system > Large intestine > Fecal | place: USA: Wisconsin... | reverse complement strand
CCCTTCTATCCCGCTGCCTTCCGTGTCCACGACCCTTCCGCTGACCTGCTCCTTCGCTGCTCCGATGGTTTCCGTTGAGAAGCGGATGTCATTGTCCGCCGCATAGGTCTGCGCCGTGCTCCCCTCCACTCCGTGCAAGGTCAGTCTGCTGTCATTGGCAAAAGCATTATTTCCGATCTGCGTGACATTCTCTCCTACCCAGGCAGAGACAAGGCTCGTACAATCCGCGAACGCCTCTTCTCCGATCGACTCCACCGTATCCGGGATCAGGACCATCACAGCACCGCTGCACCCTTCGAAAGTATGGGCAGGGATGACCGTCATTCCCTCCGGCAGGTCGATCTCATGCAGGGATCTGCACTGGTAGAAGATCTGGCCGTAATCATAGTAGCCCGCTCCCAAGCGGTCCGGGCAGGATATGAGTCCTGCCGGTACATGGACCCGGCCAAGTGAAGTACATCCGGAGAATGCCCTGTATCCGATCGTCGTCACGCCGTCCGGCAGTTCCAGTTCTTTCAAGCCGGTACAGCCTGCAAATGCATAGGCATCGATCTGCGTCAGAGTGTTCTGCAGCCTGACTGCAGTCAGGCCCGTACAGCCGGAAAACATATTAGACATGTTTGTCACGTTAGATGTGCCAAAACTGCTGAGATCGAGTTCCTCAAGACCAGTACAGCCGGAAAACATATAAGAGATACTTGTCACATTAGAGGTGTCAAAACTGCTGAGATCAAGTTCCTCAAGGCTGGAGCATCCCCGGAACATATTATCCATGACTGTTACTTCCGAAGTATTAAATCTCTCAAGGCCTTCGATTTCTGTAACATTCAGAAGACCATCAAAGAGCAACGTCATAAAGCTATATCCTGTGATTTGCCCTTCAAATCTGATTTTTTTGATAGACTCTTTATAATTCCGCCACTGATTTCCTGCTGTAGAGCTCACAAACCTTCCGGACACTCCGTCAGTCGGATAGATGATCAGCGTGCCCTCAGCATCGATACGCCAGAGTACAGTGCCTATAGTCGTCCCGCTTGCGATGTCGGGCTCCTGCTCATCCGTCACAGTGATCTCATATTCAAAGCCATCGATGGTGACCTTCATCCACTCCTCGGTGCTGAAGGCCTTATGGCTGTAAATGACCCACTCTCCGTCTTCGTTTTTGACGGAGAACAGGCTCTCATCGCTGACCTTTACCGCAGTCACTGCCCCGCTCAGGCCAAGAGCCGCCAAAACTTCGGTCAGAGCAACGCTCTCCCCGCCGTTAAGGACGTACTGCAGTTCGTTATAGGTGAATTCTACGGTGTAGAATGAAAAGCCCGGAGTCTCGGCCGAAAGCTCTTTGCCCTCTGTCTCAGTGACCAGGGCAGTGGCTTCTCCGTCTTCGCCGTGGTGATAGATCCGGCCTTCCAGATTCTCATTCTCAGCTTCCTTCATTCTGAAGCTTACCTTAACAAGCCCCGCGTCTTCCGGCTGGACTTCTTCTCCGTCCCTGTCCAACACCTTGATATCAAAGGTGTAGCTGACCGCGACCTGCTTTCCTTCTTCCCTTGCCTCGGAGACTGCGTCTTCCGCAGCCTTGAGTTCATCTTTCCTGACCACCTTCTTGACGGACAGTTTGCTTCCCTTGGGGAATACGCCTTCTTCCGCATAGACGCTGATCACGATGCCGTCTGCGGCCTTGGAGGCGCTGAATTCAGGATATTCGATCTGTGCGGCCGGGGGTGCGGTCACGGTGCCGCCCGCTGCGCCGCCTCCGCCTGCTGCGGGGGTGGCCGGCTCTGTCTCAGGGACAGTCTCGGGGACAGTCTCGGGCTCAGTCTCAAGGATGCCGAGGCCCGCTTCTCCGCCCTCTGCCTCTGTTTCGGCTTCGGTCTCATCGGCTTCCGTTTCCTCTGCTTCTGTTTCTTCTGCCTCAGTCTCCTCTGCTTCCGTCTCTTCTGCTTCGGTTTCTTCGGCTTCTGTTTCCTCTGCTTCCGTCTCTTCCGCTTCCGTTTCTTCGGCTTCTGTTTCTTCGGCCTCGGTCTCCTCTGCTTCTGTTTCTTCGGCTTCCGTCTCCTCTGCTTCGGTCTCTTCAGCTTCTGTTTCCTCAGCTTCGGTCTCTTCGGCCTCGGTTTCTTCGGCTTCCGTTTCCTCAGCTTCGCTCTCTTCAGCGTCAGTCTCTTCGTTTTCGATGATTTCTTCCTTCTCTTCGTAAGAGTCATCCAATGCGTTTTCTGTGCCCTGCTGAAGGCTGCCGGCGATCTCAGCATAGACACTCATGGGGATAGCGTTTCCTATCATGGCCAGCATCAGCAGGATGCTGATCCCTTTTCTGAAGCGTTTCCTCATCATCTCATTTCTCCTTCTCGATCTCACTATGGCTCTCGCTTAAATATTGTTTTCTCTTATTTTGTATGTTCTGCCCGCCGCGGGACACATTAAAAGCACTGCAGCTCAGGCTGCGGTGCTTGCTTCATCTGTATATGCAAAATGGAGCCGGGCTGTCCGCTCTGCTCTCCCTGATCCTGATCTAAGGAATGTCTGTCCGTTTCTTCTCATCTCTCAGCTTTCTTAGCTGTTCGCACTAACCGAAATTTCTATTCCTATAGCACTTATAGTTATTAAAGGCATATTTAATCCTATCATCTGTATCGGCAAATGTCAAGAAAAAATATGATTGAACGTATAGGAATTTACATTGGGATATGGACATCAAAAAGGCCGGGATCCGGGTCCCGGCCCTCAAACTGATCATTTCAGACGCCGCTCAGATCAAATGTCGGCGTATATTCTTCTTTTGCGGAGCTTTTCTCCTGCATGTAGCCGCGAAAGCCGAGCGACACGGCCGTCTCCAGCACGCGGCCGTATTCATAGCTGGTCAGGCGGCGGTCCAGCCCCCTGATCTCCCCGGCCCGGTAGAAGGGCGTGTACTGCGAAAGCAGGGAGAGCAGGACGTTTTCCGGCCCGATCTCATCGGCAAGGCGCTGCAGCAGGCGGATGGAGTCCTCCTTATGGCCCGGCAGCACCAGGTGCCGCACCAGTACGCCTTTCTTCATGAGCCCCGTGCCGGCGTCCAGCACCGGCGGCCCGCTCAGGGCAGTCATGGTCCGGATGGCCTTCATGGCCGTATCCGGGTAATCGGCCGAGCCGGAAAGTTCTGCCGCCAGGGAGGCATCGGCATATTTGAGGTCCGGAAGCCAGATATCCGCCAGGCCCTCCAGGCTGCGGATGCTCTCCGGCGTTTCATAGCCGCCGCAGTTCCAGATGACGGGGATGTCCAGCCCGGGCTTCAGTTCCTTCAGCACCTCCCGGATCTGCGGGAGATAATGCGTGGGCGTGACCAGATCCAGGCTGACGGCCCCGGCCTGCCGGAGTTCCGAAACGATCTCCTTCAGGCGCTCCGCGGACACTTCCTTCCCGAAGCCCTCGTGGCTGATCTGCCAGTTCTGGCAGTAGAGACAGCGCAGACTGCAGTTGGAAAAGAAAACGGCGCCGCTGCCGGCATCGCCGGACAGACAGGGTTCCTCCCAGTGATGCAGGCCCGCCCGCGCGAGCTTCATCTCCGTTCCGGCCATACAGAAGCCCCGGGAGTCATAGCGGTTCACGCCGCAGCTCCTGGGGCAAAGTCTGCAATTCAGATATTCGGGATAATGATCCGTCATGTTGATCCTTCCGTCGCTTCTTCGGGGTCCCACTTCAGGCGGTGCAGCGCGCCGCGCTTTTCCAGCCCCGGAAAGCCGTTCTGCCGCAGCGCCTCATACAGGATGATGGCGGCGGCGTTGGAAAGATTCAGGGAACGGCTGTCCTCTTCCATGGGGATGCGGATGCACTGCTCCGGATGGCGCACCAGGATCTCTTCCGGGATGCCCCGGGATTCGTTCCCGAGCATGATGAAATCGTCGTTTTCAAAGTGTACGTCACTGTAGCACTGCCTGGCCTTGGTCGTGCAGTACCAGACGCGCACGCCGGGATTCCGCTCAAGGAATTCCTCATAATCGACGTATTCCCTTACGCAGAGGCGCTCCCAGTAGTCCATGCCCGCCCGCTTCAGCTCCTTTTCGTTGATGCGGAAGCCGTAGGGCCTGATCAGATGGAGGGCTGTGCCGGTGGCGGCGCAGCTCCTGCCGATGTTGCCGGTGTTCTGCGCGATGCCGGGCTCATGCAGTACGATGTTCATACGCCTGTTCCCCGGGCTCAGTTTCCGGCCGCGGGCTGAGTCACGCCGGGGCCGGTGACGCTGTCGGGATCGGACTGGCTGATCACAGCGCCGCCGGGTCCCTGAATGCTCTGCACCTGACCGGAGGGGCCGGAGCCGGAATTCAGGATCTCGATCATCTCGCGGATCATCTCCTCATCCTTGAGGCGGAAAAGGATCTCCACGCGCCGGGACGCTTCCATATCCACGGTGCCGTCCGCCTTGTAGACGGGGTCCGTAAAGGAACGGCCGCTGGTGGTGATGACGCTGCGCAGCGCCTCCAGCTCTTCCGGACTCAGGATCTTGCTTCCCTCCGCCAGACAGTAGTTGGCCACGGAATAGGCCCTCTTCTGGGACAGATCCAGGTTGAACAGATAGTTTCCGGTGGTATCCGTGTGACCCTCGATGATGATCTCCGACACGTACTCCCTGTACCTGTCGCTCATGAGGATCTTCGTATAACGGGGCATGAAGGCGGCCAGGAATTCCTTGCCCGACTCCTTCAGCTCGTCCTTGTTGTATTCAAAGAGGATGCTGGAATCCATGGTAATGGCGCCGGTCTTCTCGTTGACCGAGATCTGCAGCCTGGAGTCGTCAAACTCCGCCTTGAGCGCCTCGATCAGCTCGCTCCTGACGCCGATGATCCTGTCCAGCTTTTCCTGCTGGGAGGCCATGACCTCCTCCAGCTCCTTCAGGAGCTCCGACTGTTCCCTGAGCTTCTGTTCCTGCTCGCCCAGCTGTTTCTGCTGCAGCGCAAGCGTGGCCTGCTGTTCGGTCAGCTGGGCCTCCTGGGCGTTCAGCACCTCCTGCTGCTCCGCCACGGTCAGGCGCTCGTTCTCCAGCTTCTCCGACTGGATGACCAGCTCCTGCTCCTTGCCCATCAGCTGGGTCTGCTTTTCATCGTACTGGATCTTTGCATGCAGCACGGTCAGGGAAATGATGATGACAAAGGTCAGAAGCAGGCCTGCCATCATATCGGAATAAGACAGCCAGTAGGTGGTCTCCTCGTCCTGTTTTCTGCGAAAGTTCCTTGTCATGGTTTATCTCCTGCCGCCGGTTCTGGGGGCAGAGGAAATCGTTTCCCTGACGTCCTCAAGAATGCCCGTCATCTCCGCTGCGGTATCTCTCATCTGCTCATACTGGCGGTTGAGGCTTGCGATGTTTTTGCTCATCTCATTCTGGATGCCCTGGATGCTCTTGGTATAGGAATTCAGGTTTCCGATGAGGGAAGCCGTCTGCCGGTTGATCTCCTGCAGATTCCCCTCGTTGCTCACGGCCTCGTTCAGGATGGCCTGCACCTGCAGCGCGTTCTGGTTCTGCAGATTGTAAGCCTGGCTGACGATGTCGGACATCTGCTGGAAGGAGCCTTCCATGCTCTTGTCCATTTCCTTCACGAAGCGCTCGGCCACCATGGAGATGGCCTCGGTCTGGTTCCGGGTGGCCACATTGCCGAAATCCGTCACCACGCCGTTCAGCTTCTCAAAGCGCGGGTCGATGACCTCTTCCAGCTTGTCGCTGATGCGGTCCGTGAGCGTCTTGATGGCCTGTACCTGCTGCTGCTGCAGCTCCATGAAGCGGTTGATGCCTTCCGTGGTGGTATCCGGCAGCACGTACTTGGTGTAGGCGTTCAGGAAGCTCTCTACGGCCGTTTCCGCCTCGTAGAGCTTGCGCTTATAGACATAGTTGAATACCAGCGAGAAGACCATGCCGTAGATGGAGGTGTGGAAAGCCACCTTGATGCCGTCCATCAGGGGCGCGATGCTCTTGGTGATCTCTGCGGTGGTGCCGGTGCTGAAGCTCTGAAGGCCAAGGGAAAGGCCGATGAAGGTACCCAGGATGCCCAGACCCGTGAGGGCGCCGGCCACCTGGTTCAGCTGGTTCCGGTGCATGACGGTGTCCACCATGTCCGTATTAATATAGTGCTCGATGCTGCACTTGTAATAGGCTTTGTCCGTGTGGGAAATGCGGTTCAGTTCGAAAAGATAATCCCGGAAGCGCTCCTTGAGCTCTTCATCCTTGAAAAGCTCCACTTTTCCGGCATTGTAAGGCTCCCACAGATACGAATGGGAGTTCATGGCATCGCTCCTGATTTTTTCCGTGGCCTCTTCCAGATCCGCGATGATGCTGTTCATGGGCATGAAAGAGCCGGCATCGCAGGTGATGAAAATGATGCCAACGATCAGGAAAAGGACCGCGTTGACGATGATATTGGCAAAACCTTCCTTCTGGGCCCCGAACAGATTCAGGGCGATGCAAAGGCAGATCATTGCGGCATAAGTGATCGTCAGCAGCCATTCATACCATCTTCTGTTTCGCATAGTTTTCTACCTCCGGTTCAAAATCCTGCAGTTTACCTCTGTTATCATAACCCGTAAGAGGGGCAAAATCAATGAACGGGAGATTGCGATTTTCTGAAAGATTGCTTACAGCATCGGAAAAGAAATCAAAAGACCGCGCTGCCCCGGAATGAGCCGCGCGGTCCGACAGACGCCGAACGTCCGTTAACGGATGTCTCTGATGATGTAAATGGGCCTGTCGCGGAGCTGGACGAGCATGCCCGCCATGTATTCGCCCAGAACGCCCAGGATGAAGAAGAGCAGGCTGAACAGAAAGAGCATGACGATGATCGCCGCCAGCGCGCCCACACTGGCCGAGGCAAGCCCGCAGATGAGCAGGATGAGCGCGGCCGCAAAGCTCAGGAATGCGGCGTAAAAGCCGATGCGCAGCGGCTTCTCCGAGAAGCAGACGATGCTGTCCATGGACAGGCGCCAGAGCCGCCCGATGCTGTAATGGCTGCTGCCCGCCACGCGCTTTCCGGCCTCGTAGGTCAGCACGGTCTTGCGGAAGCCCACGTTCTGCACATAGCCGCGCAGGAAGCGCAGCTTTTCCCTGTAGCCCGCGCGCAGGACCTCGGCCGCCTGCAGGCTGATGGCGAAGAAATCGGACGCGCCCGGCTCCATGCTGGCGGTGGACAGGTGCTGCATCACGGCATAGTAGCCCGCGGAGGTGATCTTCTTGATCAGGCCGGCGTCCTCGTTTCTGGTGCGCACCATGCTGACCACCTCATAGCCCTCCCGGAACTTGTCCAGGATCTGCGGGATGCAGGCCGGCGGATGCTGCAGATCCGCGTCCATGAAGATCAGGATGTCGCCCGCGGCATGGTCCAGGCCGGCGGTCATGGCCGCCTCGTGGCCGAAGTTTCTGGAAAAACGGATGACGCGGATGCGGCTGTCATCCTTCTGCAGCCCGTAGAGCAGCTCCGCGGTCCCGTCCCTGCTGCCGTCATCCACAAACAGAAACTCAAAGGAAAGGCCGGAGTCGCCGGCTTCCAGCTCCCCTGCCACGCGGCGGACTTCCTCATAGAACTGCGGAAGGCCGGCTTCTTCGTTATAGGCTGATACGATCAGACTGACCAGACTCATTCGTAAACCTCGATGTCATCGGAATGGGAAGGAACGCGCTGCTCCTCCGGGGGCAGCTGCATGTAATCGCCGTAGACGGTCCGGAGCACCTTGTCATAGTCATTTGGGGCCATGAACATATGCCCTTCAAAGCTGAGCTCCGTTAGCGGCTCGATCCAGGCTCTGTCGATGCTGTCGTCAATGAAATCCGGCTGATAATTGGAATAATAGAGCCTGGAGGTATGCTTTCCGTTGTATTTTTTGGACAGCCTCTCCTGTCTTAAGTACAGGCCGGGCATGGAGAACCACATGCTTAAGGAACCCAGAAAGCCCACCCTGGCCTTGTCCAGAAAGCTGTATTTGCTGAAATCCACATTGTAGCGCCGCGGCATGGAAAGGCCGTAAAGACATTTCTGCCTGAAGCGCACAAAAGAAGCCTCGCCGTCCTTGTCCGGCAGATGATCGAGGATGAAAATGTCCACCCAGAGGTGATTCAGCTTCTCCTCGTAAAAGGCCGTTTCCTCGTCCTCCTGATGCCGTCTGGAGGGCAGATAGATCACCCGCGGCACAAAATCGTAGAAGGCCATGCCCCTCCGGTACTCACAGGGCAGGACGAGCTGCATGGTCTCCGGCAGCTCTTCGGCCGCCACTCTCCGGAAGGCCTCATAATTCTCCCGTGTCATGGCCAGGTCCGCATCGTCATCCCAGGGGATGAACCCCTGATGGCGCACGGCGCCCAGCAGGGTGCCGGAATCCAGCATATACTGAAGACCGTGCTTTCTGCAGATGCGGTCCACCTCCAGCATGATCTTCAGGCTCGCTTCCTGGGCCTTTTTCAGTTTTTCTTCGTTGTATGGCTTCATCTGTGCAGCGCTTCCCGGATGGTCTCCGCCATGTAGGAAAGCTTCTCCTTTGTCAGGCCGGGATAGACGCCCACCCAGAAGGTGTTTTCCATGATGATATCCGTCTGCGTCAGTTCGCCCGCCACGCGGTAAACGCTTTCGTCGCCGCGGAAGGCATCGAAGCAGGGCTGTCTGAGCAGGTTGCCGGCAAAGAGCAGGCGGGTCTGGATGCCCTTTTCCTCCAGATAACGGAGCACGGGCTCCCGCTTCAGGCCGTCCCTCAGCGTCATGCAGAATCCGAACCAGCTGGGATCGGAACGCGGCTCTGCCTCGGGCAGCATCAGCCGGCCGGCTTCATCCTTCAGGGCGTCATGCAGGAAATGCCAGTTTTCCCGGCGCTTCTCCACGAAGGCCGGCAGTTTTTTCAGCTGGGCGCAGCCCACGGCCGCCTGCATGTCGCTGATGCCCAGGTTGTATCCGAAGTGCGAATAGACGTATTTATGATCGTAGCCCTTGGGCAGCAGTCCGAACTGACCGTCAAAACGATGCCCGCAGGCATTGTCCATGCCGGAGCTGCAGATGCAGTCGCGCCCCCAGTCCCTTATGCTCAGCATGATCCTGGAAAGCAGGGGATCGTTTGTGTAAACGGCGCCGCCCTCGCCCATGGTCATGTGATGGGGCGGATAGAAGGAACTGGTGCCGATGTGGCCGACGGAGCCGCACATTTTCCAGCTGCCGTCCAGCTCATAGCGGCTGCCCAGCGAATCGCAGTTGTCCTCGATGAGCCAGAGGCCGTGTTTCCGGCAGAAATCCCACACGGGCTTTAAGGCAAAGGGATTGCCCAGGGTGTGGGCCAGCATCACGGCTTTGGTTCTGGGGGAAAGCGCCTGCTCCAGCAGGGTCTCATCCACATTGTACGCCGGCAGTTTTACGTCCACAAAGACCGGCACGGCCCCGTAGTTGAGGATGGGGGTGACGGTGGTGGGAAAGCCTGCCGCCACGGTGATGACCTCATCGCCGCGCGCCACTCTTCTCTCCTCCAGAAGAGGAGAGGTCAGCGCCATGAAGGCCAGCAGATTGGCGGAGGACCCGGAATTGACCACATGGGCAAAGCGGCAGCCGGTATACGCTGCCAGGCCCTCTTCAAATTCCCTTGTATAACGGCCCATGGTGAGCCAGAATTCCAGGGCGCTGTCCGTCAGCTTCTGCATTTCCTCGCGGTCATAGACCCTGGCCGCGTAGGGAATGCGGCTGCCCCGCTCATAGGGAGCCGCCTGCTTCGGGGCATGAAACTGCTCATAATAGCTGCCCACAAGCTCCAGGATACGCGCTCTGGCCTCTTCTTCCGTCATGTGTCTGAAATCGTCGTTTCCACTCTGCATAAATGCTCCCAAAATGCCTGCCGCCTACACTGCCAGCAGGGTCCCAATGATATTGACGGCCATATGGATCCATACGGAAGCCGCCAGTCCGTACTTCACGGCGGCATAGCCGAGCACCAGGCCCACGGCAGCCGTGTAGCTTCCCTGAATGAGGTCCAGATGGAAGGCCCCGAACAGGATGGCCGTCAGCCAGACCGCAATGTTCCTGCGGCGGGGCATCAGCCGGATCATATGGCTTAAGACCACGCCCCTGAACAGCATTTCTTCTCCGACAGGGGCGATGAATACAGCGGTGAAGAGGCTGAAAACGCTTGGATCTTCGCCGGTCAGTCCGGCTTCATCCATGCCCGCCTCATAATACTCATAAGCCTCGGGAAAACGCCCGATCATGAAGCCGGCCACCAGCATGGCGGCTCCGTAGGCGAGGAAGGCCAGGCCGATGAGCTTCAGAAAAAGCTTCAGGGAAGGCCGTTCGTTCAGCATCGGAAGCTTCGGCTCCTCCATGCGGCGGTACCAGCCGCCGTAGAACAGCAGGAAGCCCAGATGCATGGCAACGATGGAGACGTCCGTCTGCGGGATCAGCCCCGTGATCAGCTCGATCGGATACACCAGGATGAGCGCCAGCAGGATGGACCCCGCATCCCTGAATCTCCCGGAACAGTTCATCCGGCTGCCGCCTCCAGATACGCCCGGATCTGCCCGCGGGTCAGGCTCAGGGCGCTTTCCCGGCCCTCCGCCAGCCGCTTATACCAGACGGCGGTCTTCTCCACCGCCTCTTCCACGTTCCAGATGCTCTTCCACTGAAAGCAGTCCTTGATCTTCCGGTTATCCAGGCGCAGCAGGCCTGCCTCGTGGGGGCCCGTGATGCCGCCCGGCGCGGTCCAGCCCGTTCCTTCTCCGTAGGTCCTGAAAAACAGATCGCAGAGCGTGCCCGTGGTGATGCATCCGCTGCTGTCCGGGCCGACGTTGTAGCTTCCGCAAAGTGACGGATCCTCCGTCTGCTCCATCAGAATGATCAGATAGACCAGCAGGGCCTCCAGCACATGCTGATAGGGCCTGACGCTGCCCGGATTCCGCACGGTCAGGGGATTCCCTGCCTCCACGGCTCTCACGGCATCCGGCAGGATGCGGTCAAGGGCATAATCTCCGCCGCCGATGACATTGCCCGCCCTGGCTGTGGACACCGCCACGCCCTGCTCCCTGAGGAAGGAGCAGGCATAGGAGTGGGTGACCAGCTCCGAGCAGGATTTGGAATTCGAATAGGGATCGTAGCCGTCCAGCTTGTCGTCCTCTTTGTAGGCATAGCCGGGCAGCTCTTCATTCAGATAGACCTTGTCCGTGGTCACGTTCAGGAACGAGGCGCAGGGCATCAGGCGGATGCACTCCAGCAGGTTCACCGTGCCCATGACGTTGGTCTCGTAGGTCTCCCTGGGGATGCGGTAGGACTCGCGCACCAGAGGCTGGGCCGCCAGATGGATGACCAGCTCCGGCGCAGCCTGTCTGTAAAAGGCCGCCAGTTTGTCATAGTCCCTGACGTCGCCGATGCAGCTTTCCTTTAAAAGCTGCTCTTCGGCCTCCAGCATGCGGAACAGCGAAGGCTCCTCCGGCGCAAGGGCATAGCCGTAAAGCTCCGCCCCAAGCTCATGCAGCAGGCAGCAGAGCCAGCTGCCCTTAAAGCCCGTGTGGCCGGTCAGCAGGACCTTCTTTCCTTTATAAAACTGTCTGAGTTTCTCAACCTTCATTTACCAAATCATCCACGGCGCTCTGCCGCTCTCCCAGAGCTCCTCCAGCAGGTTCTTCTCGCGCTGGTTGTCCATGCACTGCCAGAAGCCCTCGTGATGGAAGCTCATCATCTGCCCTTCCGATGCCAGACGGCTGAAGGGCGTTTTCTCAAGGACGGTGTCATCGCCGTCCAGATAGTCAAAGATCTTCGGGCTGAAGACCATGAATCCGCCGTTGATCAGGGAGGCGTCCCTGTCTTCCTTCTCCCGGAAGGAGGTGATGCTGCCATCCTCCGCGATGTCCAGCACGCCCTTCAGCTGGGCGGTGCTGACGGTCGTAATAGTGGCCGTCTTTCCGTGCCGGAGATGCCGGGCCTCCAGGGCCTTCAGATCCACCGTGGAAAGACCGTCGCCGTAGGTGAGCATGAAGGGCTCCTCTTCCAGGTATTTGCGGATGCGCTTCACGCGACCGCCGGTCATGGTGTTCAGTCCGGTGTCCACCACCGTGACCCGCCAGTCCTCCGAGTGATTGTTGTGCACCGTCATCTCGTTGTTCTGCAGATCAAAGGTGACATCAGAATTGTAAAGGAAATAATCCGCAAAATATTCCTTGATCATATGCTGCTTATAGCCGGCGCAGATGATGAATTCCCTGTAGCCGAAGGCGGCATAGTATTTCATAATGTGCCAGAGAATGGGCTTTCCGCCGATCTCGATCATGGGCTTGGGCTTTAAATGGCTCTCTTCCGAGATGCGGGTGCCCAGTCCTCCTGCCAACAGCACGACTTTCATTGATTTCCTCCTGCCGCCGCTCCGGGTTCGGGTACACTGATGATCCCCGGCGCCGCGGGCTTAAATACATTCAGCTGCTGCGTTTCCAGGATGCCGATGGCATTCTTCAGCTCCCCGGGGTCCTTGTGCCACTCCAGAAGCCGGCAGAGCTCTTCGTCTTCATAGGCTTCATGGCCGCGCAGGACCGCAGTCATTTCTTCAAAATTGGCTTCCCTGTACTTTGCCTTTCTGATTTCATCGACGTCAGTATAGCAGTTTCCAAGAAGAATGCAAACTGTCGAAAGGCTTAGGAATATCTTAATAAAGCTCTTGGCGCTGCCGGACAGCCGGCGGTACGGCCTGGCCTCCTCCCGGTACAGCGCAAAGATCAGAAAGATGCCCAGTATACCCGGCAGATACTGGCCCGCGTAGCGCGAGCTCATGCCGTAGCTGTCGTTCAGGAAGATCCACCTGGCCGCGGTGACCATACAGTGGTTCAGTCCGCCGGAAAACAGCAGCATCAGCGGGAAGACCGTCTTCTCCAGCATCTCCCCCTTAAAATACAGGTAAATGGCCAGCATATAGGCCGCGATGAGCAGCAGTCCCAGCAGGAGCAGCAGGGGCTCCGGCAGAGCCAGGGCCTGCGCGCTCTCCACGCCGATG
>Ga0129307_1002722_pt1 | contig 12959 bp, 10 predicted proteins | sample P1105metagenome_FD_94437 | JGI IMG/M metagenome (GOLD analysis project Ga0129307, IMG submission 94437) | Capybara group fecal microbial communities from Wisconsin, USA - P1105 metagenome | ecosystem: Host-associated > Mammals > Digestive system > Large intestine > Fecal | place: USA: Wisconsin... | reverse complement strand
TTTGTATGTTCTAATGTTTTTTTTTTTTTTTTTTTATTATTTTATGTCGTTATAAATTTTTCTCCCCCATTTTTTAAAAATTTTTTTTTTTTTTTTTTTTTTTCTCCTTTGTAATTTTTTACCCCTTTTTTTTTTTTTTTTAATCGTATAATTTTACTAGTATATCTGATACATATCCTTTAAAGAATCTAAATGGTGTTCCTGTTGAATTAATTGACGCTCCAAATGTTAGATTAACATTGAATGGATTAGTTAATGTTTCTTGTGGTGTTTCTATTAGTTGTTTTTCTTCTGATGCACCTATTTTATAGTAAATTATTCCATCTCTTCTTGATATATTTACTGTTCTTGGATAGATATTTGATGTATCAGTTTGATTTATATTTTCTTTTCCTGGCCATCTAGCTGTCATTTTCATTTTTCCTGATTCGTATCTATATGAAAATCCTGGATACGAAGTGTCTGCTTCATTTTTTGCGTTTACCAGTGTTGCTTGAGCGTCATTCGATTTAACTTCTTCAAGAGTAAATGATATATCAAAGTCTTTATTTATATTTTCGTTAGAGAATAAGTTTATTCCTGTATCAATATAGTTTGTACCATCAAAATTAATTATTCCATCTAATCTATATAAGTTTGTTTCTTTTGTTTCCGTATATGATGATTCTAATTTGTCTATTTCATCTATTATTGATTCCTCATATATATTAACTGTGACATTTGATAATATTCCTTTGAATATTCTATCATATTCTCCAGATGCATTAATAATACCTCCAAAGGTTAATGGTACATCAAAGGTATCAATTGTGTCTTTATATGTATATATTAGGTTGTGTTTTCTAGAATTCCAATTAACATATATTTTTCCATTTTCTCTAATTATTGAAACTTTTATTCCTTTTTCTAGGTTATATGATTTGTATGTTGTTGTTAGATGTGAGTCTCTCATTCCAAATTCATATTTTGGGCCTTTTGCTAGTCGTAACATTATTCCTGGCCAAACACTTTCTACTGCTTCATTTTTACAGTTAAATATTGTTTGTTGATTTATATTACTATTATTATTGTATGATTGATCATAGTCTTCTATTGTGAATGATATTCTAAAGTTTTTATTAATGTTTTCTTCATTATATAGATACATGTCAGTATTAATAACTGAATCTTTTGTACCGTCAAAAACTAAGTAATCGTAATGTTTGTTTGTTATTTGTTCTAATTTTGTTAATGTTATGTTATTTGTAATATTTGATAGTGTTAGTACAGGTGTTTCATATGTATAGTTATTTGTTCCTGTGACTGATATGTTATTTGGAATGTCATCTATAAAAGTTATTTCTAAATTTTCTTCATCAAAAACTATTTCTGGATAATTGTTGTTTGTTATATTTTCATATGTAATTGTGTGAATTTTTTTAAATTTAATATTTATTATTGAATTGAGTATATTATTTGTTATTTCTATATTATCTTTGTATTTGAATATTAAATCAAATGTTTTTGTTTCATTTTTATTTAGTACTTCTTTTTCTTCTATATTTGTTTTGACAATTATATCATTATTGTCATAGAAGTCATTTCCATAGACTATTTCTTTAAATGCATATTTATTATCTGTATTATTTTTTATTGTTATTTGACATGTTATTGATGAATTATTGTCTGTTGGTGATAGTGTTATTTTGCTGTCTATGATTGTCTTGTTATAATTGTTTATAGTTATTTCATTATTACATTTTATATCTGTTATCAGTATTTCTTTGGGTGTTTGCGCTATAAGTGTTCCTTTTATATCAAGTGTTAGTGTAGTTGATGCGTATCCTATTCCCATTAAAAGTGTAGATAGTATAATTAATATTAGATATTTTATTTTTTGTTTCATGTTATCTCCTATTTTTCGTTTATAGTAATGGTATATATATATAGTATATTATCTATAGGTATTATAAATTTTGTATGTGTTTTTTCTTCTAACATTAATATAGGGCTTTGTACTGTGTCTCTTATTTCTAATAAGTCTGTAAATGTGCTTAGGTTTATTTTTTCATATTTTTTATAGTTAATTGTGTTATTGATTTTTTGTATGTATTGTTTGTAGTTTCTAAGTATTTTTTTTATTTCTTTTTTGTAGTTTGTTATTTCGTTTCTTGTTTTTTTTATATATAGTATTAGTTTTGTTATTAATAATATATCTGTTATTAATATTGTTATTGATATTAATATAAGTAATAGGTTATATTTTGAATTTTTTTTATGTTTTATTATGTTATTTTTTGTGTCTACTAGATCATTTTTTGTATCAATATCTGTTGTATTTGTAGTTAGTGGTATTTTTAGTGTGATAATGGATTCTTTTTTGGTTTCATCTGGTTCTATTAGATTTATTATCATATTTACTGTTAAGTTGCTTTCTATATTTCCAACTTCGTATATATTTATAAAGTTATTTATTAGTTCGTTATATTTGTTATAGTCTATTGTTATTGGTTCTAGTATGTTTATTTGTTTTTCTTTTAGTATTATTTCTTTTTCTGGTATTAATGTTTCTGTTTTGTCGTATAGATTTTTTTTTGTTGTTTTATCTGTCACTTTGACGTTTGATATAATTTTATATGTATATTTATTTATTATGTTTTCTTTTTCTATTGTGAGGTTATATGTGAAGTTTGATTGAATCTTATCTATAAGTGTGCTTATATATTGATTGTTTTCTTTTAAATATTTTTCTTCAAAAAAGTTATTTTTTTTCAAGTATACTTTATAGTCAACATATCCTTGTTCTTTGTATTTTATATATTCTGTTTTATTGTTATTTATATAAATTGTTATAAATGAAATGAGTATTGTGGATATTATAGTTATAATGCTTAGATATTTTGTTATTGATTTGTTTCTTTTTATATCTTTTTGAAGCATTTCGCTTTGTTGTTTTTTCATAGTTTACTCCTTTCATTTATTGAATAGTTCTCTTAACCATATTGTTGGATATCCTATAAATTTTATTTTTAGTTTTGTTATTCCTATTATGTTTTCTTTTGTTATGTATCCTATGTCTTCTGTTTCGTTTGCATCCCCTTTTGTTTTATATCTTGTTTCTTTATTTATGTTTTCTATTTGTATTACTCTATGTATTGTTTTTATTCCTGAGTTATTAAATATTATTATGTCTCCTTTTTTTATTGTTTGATTTTTGTATTGTTCATATATAATTGAATCTCCTATATTTATTGAACCTGTCATTGATTCTGATCCTATGACTAGTATTCCGTATTTAAATTGGCATGATATTAGCATTGTTATTAATGTGCATATTATTAGTGTTGTTGTTGTTCTAATTATATTTTTATTTTTATCTTTATTTGCTATTACGAAATTGGTTTTTGAGTATGTATGTTCTAGTATTAGGTATATTATGTATGGATATATCATTCTTATAAAGGATCTAAAATATATGTACATATTTGGTATTATTGGAATTATATAAATATATAGTGTTGTTATTAGTTTATAGGCTATTGTACTTTTATTTCCATATCTTTTTGTTATATAGTTATATAGCATGTTGCATGATACTGATGCGAATACTATAAATCCTATTACTGTTATAAAATCGTCTATTTTTTTGATATCGTATAGTCTTATATATATTAGTACATCTATTAATACCATGTTTATAAATAGTATTATTTTTGATAAGTCTATTTGTTTTTTTAGTATTTTAATTGTTCCATTTTTTAATATAAATGTTTGTCTTATTTCTTCTGTTGATATTATTATTATTGTTAGTGGTATTATATATTTATAGAGTGTATTTAAATTAAGTAATGTGGGTGTTTTTGAAAAGTTGTATGCATAAAATCCAAACATATAGAATATTCCTATATATATTAATCCAAGTGAGATCATAGATATAAGTATTTGTTTTTTATAAATTGAGAATATCTTTTTTTGTTTTATTGTTATTTTTATTGTTATTGTGTATGTTAATAGTAATAGTGCTAGTGTTATGTATGTTATTTTTTTTGATATTATGAGCGTAATTAATAGTAAAACTGATAGTATTATTTCTAGAAGGTATGTTTTTGTTTTTTCATTTTTCATTGCTATTTATTATCGACTTGATATTGAATCTAGTATTATATAGAAGTTTTCTGTATGTGTTGGTTCGTTTTGTTCTGTTGATGTGTCTATATATGGTTTTTTTAGTGTAACTGTTACTGTAAATGTATCTGTATTATTTCCTGTTGTTGATGGTATTGTTATATCTGACGAGATATTTGTTGTGATTGTGAAGTAGTCTGATGTGAATTCATTTTGTCCTGCTGGATCTGATGTTATTTTTACGTTATTTGGTTTTATTATTGCTTGTATGCCATCTAAGCTTGTATTTTCTACAGTGAATGTACATGTTTGTGAGTCACCTATATCTGTTAATGTTACGCTCATTTGGGCTATTTTATTGTTTGTTGTTACTGATGCTGTTGAGGATACTTCTTTTTGATTATTTTCGTTTGTTGGTGTTATTTGTGTTGAATCTGGTGATGCGTTTAGAAAATGTACATCGAATGCTGATGCTGATTCTTTTGTTGTTGCGGTTCCATTTATTTTTAGTGTTTGGGTAATTGCAGCATACCCTATGCCTAATGTTACTGCTGCTACTAATAAAAGTAATGTTATTAATGTTTTATTTTTATTCATATTTTTCCTCTTTCTATTTTTTATATTAGAATAATTATTTATTACTCTAATATTTATTATTTGAAAAAGATAAAAAATAATTCAATTATTTAAATTTTAATAAAAAAATGTTTTTTTTATCCATTTTTAATAACTTATTATTCTTTATAAAATTTTGTTTCATTTTTTTATAATTTCTTTTCTACCTATTTTATCTTGAATAATTATCCTTTTTTATTACAACTGAATTATATGTTTTTGATATTCTACTTATATATAAATATTTATATTTTATGATAAGATAGAAAACTATTTGAATACTAAAAAAAGACTCTGAGAGTCTTATTTATTAAATTTTTTCTTTTTAGTATATCCTACTCCTGCAAGACCTATAATACTTAATCCTAACATTGAAACATAAAACATTATATTATCTCCAGTTTGTGGATTATTCATATTATCTGTTATTTTTTCTTCATTTGTGGTTTTAGTAGCTATAGCGTAATTAGAAAATGATTTTGTTTTAAATGTAATAGTGTTTGTTTCTGGATCATATGAATCAATTTCAATTACTTCAAATTGTTCACCATCATGAATATTGTGAACTATTACAATGTCATTTGCATCAATACCATCTTCTAATTTCATAGATATGGTTGCATAATCACTTAATTCTTCTATTTCGGTAGACCATACATCATTTGAATCATTTTTACCTTTATAGAACACTTGATATAAATCAATATCTAAATAATTTGATATTGTGTATTCACCAGCAGCATTTTCAAACTCAGAAATTTTATCAGAACTTAATTCAACATCATTAACGGTTAATTGTGCAGATCCACTTGGTAATTCATTTCCTAAATTAATACTACCACCAGAGACTTTTTCTGAACTTGCTTTTACTATATCTTCAGTTCTTGTGAATGTAGCAGCAAAATGAATATTCCCACTACCCTCAGGATTTTGTGGTAACGTGATTTCAAATCTATTTGTTGTTTCTATAGCCTCTAGAGGTTGTTCATTAATTGAAATTCCTGTTAATTGGTAACCATATTCTGGAACAAATTCAAATATAACTCTCGATCCAGGCATAATTGAAACCCATCCAAATCCATTATTTACTCCATATTGATCGCTTCTTGACCCGTCTGGTTGCTCAACAGTATTTATATATTGGTTTGGAGCAAGTAATGTTCCATTTTCATCATATACCTCAATAACTTTGGCTGAACCATGATCAATACTAAATTGTGATGTCCATGCAGCATCTTCTTCATCTTTTGGAACATAATCAGAATTTGTCCAAATAATCGTTCTTGGAAGAACGTAACTTTCATCTCCAGCACCTGTTATCGTATAACTTGATGCCACGGGAACATCAATAATAAAGCTCCCATCCATATCAACAGTAACATTGGCTGAATCTTCAGTATAGCTTATTCCATTGATTACATATTCAGTAACTGGATAATCGCCAAATGGTGGTTGAAATCTTAATGAGTTAGTGCCAGTTGCATTTCCTGCAGATGTAACTTCTCCATTAAACGAACTTTTTAGAATGCCATCATGATCATCCATTACAACTTTGTTATTAATCCACACATTCATATGTGTATTAGTAAAATTAATATCAAATGTGACATCTTCTGTTCCACCTTCTTGTGGTTCATTTATTTTATCTTCTACCATAAATACAGTATCTGAATTAATTAAATTTCCCATGACGTATTCTACATGACCATTTGAATTGTATAATGTAAATTTATTTGCAGAATTATAATTTAATTCTCCAGCCATATCACTAGATGCAGTTATAGAACAACTTGTAGTACTAGAACAATTTACTTCTCCTATTGTAGTCCCATTATATTGTAAATCTACAAATTGACCATCAATTTTTAAATGACCACCATCTACCTCCATTGTATGTGTACCTTGTGCAGAAAAACTAATTGTATAAGTATCTAGTGCAAATACTGTTGTAATTGGCAATACATAATTTAATAGCATTGAAAATACCATTAATAAAGTTATTGTCTTCTTAGGCAATTCTTTTAATTTTCTTTTGATTTTTTTCATAAAACTCCTCCTTATTATATTTAAATTAATTTTATCATATCTTAAATTACATTTATATAATTATATTTATAATTACTTAATTGTCATTGACTTTTGTGTAATTTGTTATTATACTAATGAAAAGTAAGTGTAAAGGTGATTTTATGAACTTTAGTGATAAATTAAATGATTATATAGAAATTATAGGATGCACTAATAAAAGATTATCAGATATAACTGGAATTGCTCCACCTGTTATAAGTGGGTATAGAAAAGGAAATAGATTTCCTAAATATGATAGTAAGCAATTTAAGAGTTTAGTTGATGGTATTGTAGCCTTAGGTAAAGAAAAAAAAATCGATATCACACAAGAGATTGTTGAAAAAGATTTAGGAAAATTTTTAAGAAAAGATGATATAGACTTTGAATTGTTTAATAATAATTTTAATTTATTAATTCATACTTTTAAAATTAATATGTCAGATTTATCAAAGTTTCTTGGTTTCGACTCTTCATTTGTTTCTAAAATTAAGAACGGTGTTAGAAAACCGCTTAACATATCTGATTTTGCGAATGGTGTTTGTAAATTCATTATAAATAATTATTTAGATACTAATAATGAGCTAATAAAAGATATAATAAAATGTGATAGTAAGGATTTAAATGATATTGAAGTTATAACTAATAAATTATATTTTTGGCTTACAAACAATATAAATAATAATACCAATGATTACAATGTTGATAATTTTATAAAAAAATTAGATAATTTTGATTTGAATGATTATATAAAATCTATTAAATTTGATAAACTTTTTACGCCAACATTGCCAAAATTAAAAACTAAATCTAAATGTTATTATGGTATAGATGGATTTAAAGATGCTCAACTTGAAGTTTTAAAACAATCAGCATTTTTCAAATCAAAAGAAGACATATTTTGGTATAGTAATATGCCTATGATTGAAGCAAGTAAAGATTTAAAGTTTACAAAGAAATACATGATGTATTTGGCATTTATATTAAAAAAAGGTATAAAATTAAATATAGTACACGATTTGGATAGGCCATTTAAGGAACTAATGTTAGGACTTGAAGGATGGATTCCATTATATATGACTGGTCAAATAAATCCATACTATTTTAAAAATAACTCTAATTACTTATATTCAATTATAGAATGTGTATCTGGTAATGCTATTATGCATGGAGAATGTGTTACTGGCAATTTGGATAAATGCAAATTACTAGTTAGTACAAAAAAGGATGATATTAATTATTATAAGGAAAATAGTAATCTTTTATTAAAAAAAGCGACTCCATTAATGAATATTTATACACCAGAAATGAAAAATGATTTTTTTAAATTAAATAATTCTAACTTAAATACTAAAAATAAAAGAAATAATATATTATTAAATTTACCTTGTTATACAATATCTGATGAATTATTAAATAGAATTTTAGATCACAATAAAGTGAGTAAAACTGATAGAAATAAAATATATGAATGGATTCAAGATGAAAAAGATAATATAAGTAATATTTTATCTAATACAACCGTTATAGATGAAATAAGAATATTATCAGAAAATGAATTTAAAACCAATCCTTGTATCTTAGATTTATCAAAATTTTACTATGATAAAAAAATTAAATATAACTATGACGAATATTTAGAACATATAGAATTGATTAAAGAGTTTAAGAAAACTAACAAGAATTATACATATAAAACAAATAATAGAAATGTTTTTAATAATATTAATATGTATATTATTGAAAATAAACAAGTTATTATTTCTAAAATTAATAATCCAATTACAAATTTTGTAATGTATCATCCTATGTTGGTAAACGCAATTCAAAATTTTGCTGCTCCAATAAATGAAAATGCTACTTCTAATAAGAAATAGCATTTTTTAAATAATCATAATATCTTAATCTTCCGATTATTTTGTTAATTCTAGTTTTTTAAATTGTTTAAATTTATTCTTACCATAAATAAACTTTTTATCATTTGTATTTTCTGGTAATTCAATTACTTCAAGAATATAATCATGAATATTGACTAGTAGTTTTAAACCATCTTTTTTGATTAAATAATATGGTGTTGTATCATTTAGTGCATCAACAGTTTCCATTGCACCAGCACCAATTATCCAATCACTAACTATTGAAGCAAGTTTTCCTTTGTTTTCACTTCTTAATAACTCATAAATCACCCAAGGTTCAGTATAATAGTCCTTTAATATTTGCTTATAACCTTTTCCATTCATTTCATATTTATCTTTATCTAATTCTTTCTTCATAAATAAAGCTGGTAATGAATTATCATTGTCTAATAAATAATCAACTGTAAGATTAAATACTTTTGATAATTCTTGTAAATTACTTACATCTGGAAGTCCTTCATCACTTTCCCATTTAGTTATTGCTTGTCTTGAAACACTCATTATTTCAGCAAGACTTTCTTGAGATAATCCAAATCTTTTTCTTATCTCTTTCAATTTTTGACCTAATGTCATAATATCTCCTTCTTTCTGACTTTAATTCTACATTGATGTTTCATTTAATAACAGCAACATTGCTTTACATTTATGCTACTTATCGTAGCAATCAATATATCTATATAATATTTTACCACAGAAAAAGAGAATTTTTACATTCTCCTAATATCTTAATATTCCGAGCTATTTATCTAAATCATTAATATAGTCTTTTATTATTCTTGTTAATTCATCAGGCTTTTGTTCAAAAATATAATGATCTCCTGATAATAATTTAATTTCAGTGTTACCTAATAAATCAATATAAGGAATAATTTGTTTTTTCTCAATTTCTATATTTTGTTCTATCAATTGTGTTATCTTATCATCTGATGGCATAGTTGTAATTGTTTTTAATCCTAATTCTTGTTTTCTTTTCTTTACCCATTTTAAATCTTCTTTTACTTCTTCAATAGTTCTAGCACCACGCGATGACTCGATATATATTTTTTGTATATCATTACTCTTAATACTTTGATAAGCTTTATTAACATTATTGTTCTTTTCTTTTATTTCAGAAAGTGGAGCTTTATTCATACTTGATTTTATATTTAAATAATCAGTTAGTTTTTGTTGTTCTTTAGTATACTCACTAGGAAGAGGTTCACTAACATCACGAATAATAAATCTTTGTAGACCTAATTTGCATAATAACACATCAAAATAATCAGAAAAACTTACACTATAATCTTCTTTCTCATAAATATTCATTCCAAGTGGAGTCCCATCTATAAATATAACTCCTTCTATTTCATCAGGATATGTACTTTCCCAATATGTTGCATACACTCCACCAATTGAATGTGGCATAAGAATATATGGTCCTTCTATTCCAACGCTTTTAAGAGCAGTTCTATAATCAGACACTATTTGTTCTACTGTTTGTGTTTTAGAAGTATCATCACTATATCCATAACCAGCTCTATCAATATAAATTATTTCATAATCATCTTTTAATTGTTCATTTACAAAAGACATTTCAATACTATAATTATGAACACCTAATCCAGAAATACCAATTAATTTATGTTTACTATTTTTATTACCAATTCTATAAATATTTAAATCATAATCTCCTGCTGAATATTTATTAATATATCCTAAATCTTTTAATTCATTATACTCATTATTACTTTTTATTTTATGAACTACAAATATAACAATAATAGATAATAATAAAACAATAATAATTCCCAATAAAATTTTAAGCAATAATTTTAGTTTTTTATTCATGTTACACACCTCTATTATATTCATTATACCACAAATTTTAAAAATTATTTTGCTCAGAATATTACTAAAAGCAGAACACAAATGTGTTCTGTCTATACTTTGTAATACATTTGATTTTTGCTAGTTGGTTTATCTGGATTAGTCATTTTTATCAAGCCATTTTCTAAAGCAGGATTTAAGTAATTATCTCTAAACGAAATACGTGATTTCATTTCTAATTTTTCCATTAATTCTGATGTAGTCATAGCTACTCCAGTTTCCATTACATCTAACAATTTATTAACGTATGAACTAATATGACTTGCTTGTACACTTGTGCTTTCCATTAAATCCTCTAATGTTTCATCAATTATTTTTAACATAAATTCTATAAACTCAGTAGAATTACCATTATGATCACAATTAGCAATAGCTAAATAGTATTCTTCTTGATATTTTTTTATTTGAGATTCAATTGGAACATATTCAAAAATTTCTTCCCAATTTGAAAGTATAACGTTTTGCCATAGTCTTGCAGTTCTTCCATTGCCATCTTTAAATGGGTGAATAAATACAAATTCATAATGAAATACTGATGAAAGTATTAATGGATGAACTATACCATTATTGTCTTCCATCCATTTGAATAATTGCTTCATTAACTCATCAACTTGTTCAGGTGGTGGGCAAACATGAATACAATTTCCTTTTTCATCAAAGACTCCTTCATTTCCTTTTCTAAACTCACCAGATTCATCTACTGTAAGGTATGTCATTACACCATGAACTTTTTTTAAATCTTTAATTGAATACTGGTTAACTTCTTTTATTAATTTATATGCTTCATAGGCATTTTTAACTTCTTGTATTTCATCTTGAGGACCTATTACTTTTTTTCCATCAATAATATCTTTTACCTGATTGAATGATAATGAATTTGCTTCAATAGCTAATGATGAATGAATAGAGCGAATCCTATTATTCCTTCTTAGAACTGGCATTTTATTTAAATCTTTATAATTATCTAACTTACCAATCTTTTTCATTATACTTGATACTCTATCTAACATAATATTAGTAATATCAAATGGTGGGATGTAATTATCCATATCAAATCACCTCAAATTCTTGTAATATTATTATATCATTTAATAATATTATAGTCAATTATCTTGTATGTTTTTCTGTATGTTTTCTTGTATGCTAGCAAATGTATTTTCTATGAAATATTTTTACATTATTTTGATTAACAAACGCAAAATGGAGTGTTGTATCTATTTTTGTATGTCCTAATAAATGTTGAACTTGTTCTATAGGCATTCCTTTATCTATTACTTTAGTTGCAAGTGTCCTTCTAAATTTATGAAGATGCACTTTTTCTTCTCCTAGTTCTTTTCCTAGTTTTTGTAGCATTAATTCTATTCCTCTACTTTGTAGTCTTTCATATGGTTTGTTATTACTTACAAATAATGCTTCATTATTATCCATTCTATTACTTAAATATTCTTCCATATGTAATTTTGCTTTACCATCAAAGTATACTTCTCGCATTTTCTTACCTTTTCCAAAAACTAAACATGATTTATTCTCAAAATTAATATCATCTCTATTAAGATTCACAAGTTCACTTATTCTTATACCTGATTATGCTAATAAATCTATTTCAAGGAAAGTAAAGAAACTGGATAATGATCTTCTTACTCCATCTATCGTTAAATTATTACAATTATTTTTTGATTGATAATATGATAAAAAATCTCTAATATCATCAGTTTCAATTGTTCTTACATCTTTATCTAAATATGACAACATCTTATATATATGTATTTTATAATTTTTAATAGTTAATTCGGAACATCCTTCTAATCTTTTAGAATTGATAAACTTATTAACATATTCTTCGTTAGATATTTCTTTCTTTTCTATTTCAACTTTCTTATATAACACTTCCTGTAATTTAGACATTTGATAATTATTCAAATATCTATTCATTTCAGAACTTATAGTTCTAATTATATTCTCATTCATAAAACCATTCCCCTTTCAAATAAGAATAGTTTTTTATTATATATAAAAACTAGATGATAACAAAATCATCTAGTTTAAATGTACGGGAATATCTTAATATTCCGAGCATTCTAGAATAATGATATTTGTTCATTATCCTTTATTTCTTTTTTATATGCTTTAATAATATCTTTCATATTATAAAGTATTCCATACTTATCACATTCATTAGTAAACACTTTATATAATGATTTATAGTTAGGAACAGCACAATTATATCTTTCTCCATAATATTTGATATATTTTTCTTTTAAACCTTTAAATTGTTTATCTAATTTTTCAAAATAATAATCTCTTTGATTTTCTCTTAAAGTCATTCCCATATATGTATGAATAAACTTTGCTCCACTTTCATAAGCCTTTTTAACTAATTTCTTAATATCTTCT
>Ga0129307_1002721_pt1 | contig 12962 bp, 8 predicted proteins | sample P1105metagenome_FD_94437 | JGI IMG/M metagenome (GOLD analysis project Ga0129307, IMG submission 94437) | Capybara group fecal microbial communities from Wisconsin, USA - P1105 metagenome | ecosystem: Host-associated > Mammals > Digestive system > Large intestine > Fecal | place: USA: Wisconsin... | reverse complement strand
TCGTGAATGCCGCGTCCGCAAGTTCCGCATCGATCACTTCATTGTCTCCGACGGCCTTGCAGAAGCCTCTGATCAGCTGGGACATGATTACGCCGGAGTTTCCGCGCGCGCCTCTTAAAGAACCGCTCGACATGGCTTTGACAAGCTGTTTCATGTCCGGGTCCTCAAGTTCGTCCAGCGCACGGGCAGCAGTCATGACCGTCATGGTCATGTTTGTCCCCGTGTCTCCGTCCGGAACCGGGAATACATTAAGCTCGTTAATGTAATCCTTGTTCGCGTCCAGATTTTTCGCGCCGGCTATGAAGCATTTCTTCAGCAGTCCGGCATCTATGGTAGTAATAAGCAATGAAATGTCCTCCTCTTAATCGATCCGTCTTACACCTTCTACGTAGACCTCGATGTTTTCAACGGTCAGGCCTGTGTGCTCTTCCACCTGATATCTGACATTTTCGATCAGGTTTTCCGCAACCGCGGAAATATTGACACTGTACGCAACAATAATATGAAGCCTGAGGGAGACTCTGTCCTCGTCCTCCACGGACACTTCGATGCCCTTCTGCAGGGAATCTCTCTTCAGCATCTTGGCAAAGCCGTCCTTTACACTGACCGCCGCCATACCGACGACACCGAAGCATTCAACCGCAGCCGATCCTGCGATCGTGGAAATAACGTCCTCGGAGATGTTAATGCTTCCGAGCTGACTGTTGATCCTTCCTTTCATATGGTCCTCCTTTAAAATAAGCTCCGAACGCTCCATGCCTTCCGCATGTGTCCCGGAGCTTATTCACTAACTTTATCACAAAAGTACTTGCAATTCAATCTGTTTTCTGCTATCATATCACTTGCGCTGTTTAGGCGAAGTCTGCCCTGGTGCAGATCTTATATAGAATACTTAAGTAAGGAGGTGCTACCATGGCAAAGTGTTCGGTTTGTGGAAAGTCAGTGCTGTTTGGTAATGCAGTCAGCCATTCACATAGAAGATCCAACAAGATCTTCAAGCCCAATGTTAAGAGAGTTAACATTCAGACAGAAGCAGGTAATAAGAGAGTGTACGTATGCACTTCTTGCTTGAGATCCGGCAAGGTCCAGAGAGCTGAGATCGTCAAGTCCGCTCCTGTTGTTGCTCCGGTCGCTGAGGTCGTTGAAGCAGTTGCCGAGACTACCGAGGCCTGATCTGCAGGGTCCTTCGGACAGCTTCATGTGAAAGCAAAAACAAGCCGTCACCTTTCGGGTGGCGGCTTTTTTCTGTCCTTTTCGACTCATCCCTGTTTTTTCAGCACACGGATCTTATCGAAATACTGTTCTCTGTACGAAGCGTAAAGACGGTTGAACTTTTCATCCTCGCCATGGTGCAGTTTGTGTATATATTCATGCTCCCCTTCTGCAGCTTCCGGCAGGTACAGGCTGATCGTATGGATACCGATATTCGCGCACTGGTCGGAAACACGTTCCAGATTGGTCAGCATGTCCAGGAAAATATATCCGGTGTAAATGCTGCACTCTCCGTTTGACAGCCTTATGAAGTGGTTTGCGCGCATCGCCGCGATCAGATCGTCGATCACTTCCTCCACCGGTTCGATATGCTCCGCTTCTTCAAGATCCTGCCTGCAGAAGGCTGCGGACGTACGTTTCAGGACTTCCTCTGTCGCCTCACGCAGCACCGAAAGCTCATGGTACGCGCCTTCCGTAAACTTCGCGTCACGTTCATGCTTGGTAGTTGCATTCTCGCTGACGTTCACCGCGAGATCGCCGATACGTTCAAACTCCGATACGCATTTGATGTAGTAATTGAGGCGGTTGGTCTCGCCGCCGGGGCTGACATAGGTCGAAAGCTGGACCAGATAGTCGCTGATATGGTCCGCTAATGTATCAAGATCATCTTCATTTCTGTTAATCGTTCCGATCACTTTCTCATCATAATCGGTGATCATATCGAAGGACCTGTCGACGTTGCGCCGGGCGACGGTATCCATATACTCGAGTGCGTTTCCGACTGCCTTGAGCGCCAGTTCCGGCGAAGTAAAGAGTGCCGGCGTCAGCGAAGCGAGTACGTGGTCCGCTTCCGTTTCCTTCTTTATTTCGTCCTTCACGATCTTCCGGCTGATCTTTTCAAAGACCCCGCAGACCGGAAGCAGGATCAGGGCTGCTGCCAGATTGAAGATCGTATGGGTATTTGCAATGCCTCCAGAAGTGATCCTCGCATCCCATATCCCGTCAAGAACGCCGGTCTTATGCAGGATCGCCACACCGATGAGCGCCAGTGCGGACTTGCCGATACCGTACAGGATGTGGATAATGCCGGTCCTTCTCGCATCGGGGCTTGCACCGATCGAACAGACAATGCCAGTCGTCACGCAGTCGCCGAGATAGATACCGACAATGATCGCATAGACAGAAGCAAAGGTCAGCTTGCCGGTCACTGTCAGTGCCTGCAGGATACCGATCGTAGCGGACGACGACTGGATCGCAAAAGCCGCCACGGCACCGGCAAGGTAGCCGAGGACAGGCCTGTCGGAAAGACTGATGAAAAGGTTCGCAAACGCGGCCGACTCCGAAAGCGGCGCGACCGCAGCCGTCATGTTCATCAGACCGGTAAAGAGAATGCCGAATCCGACCGCGACAGATCCGAGCAGATCCGAGTTCTTGAATTTGAAAGCCATGATCATCAGGATACCGATGATCGCCGCCATCGGCGCCAGGGTCGACGGCTGCAGGAAGCGCAGCCAGAACGCGGCATCCGCATTGAGATCCAGCAGACGGATGATCTGGCCGGTGATCGTCGTTCCGAGGTTCGCGCCGATGATGATGCCGATCGACTGGTGCAGCGTAATGATGCCCGCTCCGACCAGACCGGAAGTAAGAACGACAGTTGCAGTTGAGCTCTGGATCAGCGCTGTAACGACCAGTCCGAGCATAAAGCCCAGAAACTGGTTATTGGTCACTTTCTCCAGTACTTTCTTCAGCACACCGGACGATCCCTGCTTGAGACCGTCACCCATGATCCTCATGCCGTAAAGGAAAAGCGCCAGGCCGCCGAATAATGAAATTATATTAAAAATTGTCATGATCCCCAACCTCCACCAAATAAATAATACCACAAAGAAGTGTCAAATAAAACCTTCCTTTCATGCTGCGCTGTTTCGTTTTTTACCGGCATCAGCATTTTCCGCTTTTCCATACGGTCGTTTTCGGGTACAATAGGCGTAACATTTACAGGAGGAACGGCATCTTTGCCATCACATGATCATGAACAGATCCAGCGGAATACTGCTCCCGGTTTTTTCCCTGCCATCCCCCGGCGGAATCGGCTGTTTTTCACGGGAGGCGCACCATTTCATAGACAGGCTGTCGGAAGCGGGACAAAAATACTGGCAGATCCTGCCTCTCGGTCCCGCAGGCGGCTGGAATTCACCTTATCAGCCGCTTTCCTGTTTTGCGGGTGATCCCATATATATCGATCCGTATTCTCTTGCCGCAAAAGGCCTGCTCGATAAAGACGAACTCCCGCAGGATCCGGCGAAACCGTCTGACCATGTGGATTACGGAAGGGTGATTCCCGAGAGGGAAACGCTTCTGCGCAAAGCTTTCGCAAGATTCCGCCCCGCCAAAAAGTATAAGGACTTTTGTGCCGACAATGCCTGGTGGCTGGAAGACTATGCCATGTATATGGCGATCCGCAAAGCCGCGGGCAACAGCCCCTATCAGACGTGGACCATTCCCTTCCGGCGCCGTCATCCTGACGCTCTTTCATCCTTCGCGGTCTCTCATGCCAAAGAGCTTGACTATATCCGCTGGACACAGTTCGAGTTCTTTACCGAATGGAATGGCATTCTCGACTATGCGCACAAAAACGGCGTGCAGATTATCGGCGACATTCCGATCTATGTCAGCGCCGACAGTTCCGACTGCTGGGCTCATCCAGAGATGTTCCAGTTCGACCGGCATTTAAAGCCGAAAGCAGTCGCCGGCTGTCCTCCCGACGGTTTCAATCCCGAAGGCCAGCACTGGGGCAACCCCCTTTATGACTGGAAAAAACTCGAAGCGGACGCTTACTCCTGGTGGAAGCAGCGTCTACGTCAGAACTTCAGGATGTACGATCTGATCCGGATCGATCATACCAGGGGCTTCCAGTCCTACTATTCCATCCCCGCCGATGCAAAGACCGCCGCAGAAGGGCACTGGCGTAAAGGTCCGGGTATACACTTTTTCGAAGAGATCGAAAAGGAATTCGGTCCCGGCAGGTTCATTGCGGAAGACCTCGGGCACATCACGCCCGCTGTCCGCAAGATGGTCAAAGAATCCGGTCTTCCGGGGATGAAGGTACTGCAGTTCGCCTTTGACGGGGATCCACATAACCCCTATCTTCCGACCAACTTTGACCGCCACTGCGTCGTCTATACCGGAACGCATGACAATAACACGACCCGAGGCTGGTATACATCGCTCGGGAACGATACGAAAAAACAGATCACCGCATATATCCGGGCACAGATGGGATGCCATCCCATCCAGAGCGTTAAGGCGCCGATATTCGGTGCCTCGCAGGCTGCGGTCTCTCTGACGGAGGTCGCGCTGCACTGTATCGCGGATCTCTGCATCATCCCGATGCAGGATCACCTGCTTCTCGGAAGCGAAGCAAGAGTCAATACTCCCGGCACGGTAGGAAGCTTCAACTGGTCCTGGCGTATGGTTCCGGATGCATTTACACCGGAACTTGCCGAGTATATCGGACAGCTGACTTCCGACAGCGGTCGCTGGCCGAAATGATCTTCACAGACAAAACAGCCCGGTGCTTTTTCAGCACCGGGCTGTTTCAAGTTAAAGTTCTTACATTCCAAAGCCGTGCTCGAGAAGCAATACCTCTCCGGGCAGCACGGTCGTATTATCCTTGATCACCTCACCGTTCAGCATGTTGGTCCAGTGCCCGTGCAGGCGGAGCCGTACGGCATTCGTTCCGCAGTTCGCAGCGGTAATGATGCTGTGCACCCTGGGATCTTCACTGAATCTTTCAAAGGCATAGAGTCCGTCGTGCGCCGTAGTCGTACGGTAGCCTCCGACAGCATATACACTGCGGTGCTCCCTGCGGATCTTAATGATCCGTTTATACCACGCACGCAGATCGGTGTCTTCTTTGCCCCATGGATAACAGCGCCTGTTAAACGGGTCTTTGTACCCTTCCATACCTGCCTCGTCTCCATAGTAAATACAGGGGACTCCGGGCAGGGTCATCTGCAGTGCGACGGCGATCTTGAGTCTCCGGATACCGCGCTGGCGTTCTTCTTCCGTCATGTGCAGCCTCGACAGTTCTTCGCGGGTCGCATCGGGATCCGGGATCTGGCCCGCCAGTGCCGTCAGGATACGGATGCTGTCATGCGTACCGAGGATATTCATCAGCGAATGGACGGCAAACTCGGGATAATGCGCCATGATCGCCTCCATCTGTCGCGCAACACGCAGGGCGTTGCCGTTCCTTACGAAATCGATGATGGCATCTTTCATCGGATAATTCATGACACTGTCAAGCCGGCTTCCGTCAAAGTAATTCTTGCGTTCCTGATAAGCGATCTTGTTCGAGGCATCTTCCCAAACCTCTCCGATCAGCAGCGCATCCGGTTTTTCAGCCTTCACGGCCTTGGCCACCTTGCCGACAGCACCGGACGGATATTCATCCACAACGTCGAGACGCCATCCGGACGCCCCTTTTCTCAGCCAGTGCCTGAGAACGCCGTCCTTTCCCGTAAGAAACTGCATATAGGTATCGTCCAGCATGTTGGTCTGCGGAAGCGTATCGATCCCCCACCAGGAATCATAGCTGCCGTCTTCATGGAAGCGGTACCAGTTGCGGTATTTGGAACCGGGATCAGTGTATGCGCCTTTGCCGCCGTAATGGCCGTAACGGTCAAAGTACAGGGAATCGTCGCCCGTATGGGCAAAAACGCCGTCCAGTATGATCCGGATCCCCTTTTTGTTTGCTTTGCTGCAAAGCTCTTCGAAATCGTCTTCCGTTCCGAACATCGGATCTATATTGAAATAGTTTGAAGTATCATACTTATGATTGGAAACAGCCTCAAAAATGGGACTGAGATAAAGGCAGGTGACACCCAGGTCTTCCAGATAAGGGAGTTTCTCGATGATGCCCCGGAGATTGCCTCCAAAGAAATCGTTATTTATGACCTTGCCGTCTACAGGCTGCCACTCGGGACATCCGCCCCAGTCGGAACGAAGTGTTTTGCCGGGAAGCTCCACGTTTTTTCCCGCATGATTGAACCGGTCCACAAAGATCTGATAGTAAACGCCTCCATTGATCCACGACGGTTCGTCATACATCGGATCATAGACGGTCTGCTGCCAGGGGATCATGTTTTCCTGTTCGGTCGCGTAGTTATGCCCCTCCATTCTGCTGATGACATGGAAGCCGAGATCGGTCGTCACCTCAAAATGATACCAGTAAAGCCCTTTCTCCTTGGGGATCACGACTGCCCGGTAAGCAGCGTATTCATGGATCGCAGTTTTATCCGGCACCGGTTCCATCAGATGCCTTACGGTATGCAGATCACGGTCGTTGCATACAACCAGCTCCGCCTTCAGTACTATTACCGAACACGGAATCAGGAGTGTAAGCGTGATCTTGCTTCCACTCCTGACTGCTCCCGCAGGACTTCTGAATCTGTTGTCTCTGGAATCAAAAATTGCGTTTATGCTGTTCATGGATTTCCTGAATGTTGATATTGGTTAATATGTGTCTGTTATAATGCCGGTACATCCCGTCATGCAGGCATGAGGGATGCACCGTCATTGTTACCGGTTTATACGCTTAGATGACTTCATTCACGCCCATATAGAACGGGTGGGTGATGTAGCCGGAAAGCATCCTGCAATCCTGTACGATGACATTCTTGTCAAGAACTGCATAGTTCAGGCGTACGCCGTCTCCGATAGTCGATTCCTGCATGATGACGCTGTTTTCGACAACGGAATCTTTGCCGATGCGGACGCCGCGGAAGATGATGGAGTTGCGCACTTCGCCTTCGATGATCGTTCCGTCCGCGATCAGTGAATTGACTACCTTGGCCTTGTCGCCGTAACGGGCAGGCGCACTGTCCTTGACATTGGTCAGGATCGGAAATCCGTCGACATGGAACAGGCTGGCTCGTACATCCTTATTGAGCAGGTCCAGACTGTTCTTGAGATAGGTCGCAAGATCGTCCATGTAAAGGACGGCACCCGGTACCTCATAGCCCATGACCTTTTCACCGCTTTCGATCATCGGGAAGAGCAGGTCTCTGCGGAAGCTGTGTTTGCCTTCACGCATGCTGCGCTCGGTGATCTCGATCAGGTCATCCAGCTTCATCAGATATGCGTTGATCGACAGCGGGCGTACTTCATCAAGGATCTCCGCATTGCGGTGATCCAGGATCCTTCCGTCCTCTCCGATCTTATACTCCATGACAGTCAGTTCCTGCTGCCTGTGGATCTTGGAGTTTCTGTAAAGGGCGGTGATCCTTGCGCCGCTTTCCTTATGAAATTCCAGAACCTTCTCAAAATCAATGTTGGCTACATAGTTACAGCCGCTGATCAGAACGTATTCCTCTGAAAAGTTCTTCAGGTACTGCAGATGATACTGCAGAGCCTCAAGCCGGTTCTCATAGGTTCCGCCGCCGTTGAATGACGCATAAGGCGGAAGGAAGGTCAGCCTGGAACGCTTGCGGTCCAGATCCCATGGTGCACCGGAACGGACATGATGCATAAGGCTGTCATATTTACCGGTCGTGGCGATGCCAATATTGCGGATGCCGGCATTGACCATGTTGGAGATCAGGAAGTCTATAACACGATAACGTGCTCCGAAGGGGACTGCGCCAAGGGTACGCTTCTCCGTAAGTTCATTCAGCGCGCCGTCAACAGAATCCGCGAAAATAAATCCTAATGCGTTCATATTCATACCCCCTCTCTGTCCTCGGTCACAGACTCGCCCGGTTTAACGACCGCTCCTGCCCCGATATGCACATTTCTGCCAATCACTGCCAGCTGGCCGCTTTCCTTGGGGCCGCCGACAACTGCGCCTTCATCAATGACAACGCCTGAATCCAGGATCGCATACTCGACCTTAGCTCCCTTTTTGATCTTGCAGCCGCTGATGATGACGCTGTCTTTGATCTCTGCGCCTTCTTCCAGCACGATGTTGTTGAAAACAACGGAATGATCGATCTTGCCGTCGATCTCATTGCCTTCGCCGCAGACAGAATGAGTGATATCCGCGTGTTCACCCACATACTGCGGATGATTGAAGGAGTGTCTGTAGTAGATCTTCCAGTCGGGATCATTGAGCCACAGTTCAGGCATATCTCCGAGGGAATCCATATTGGATGCCCAGTAGGAAGTCAGTGTACCTACATCTCTCCAGTATCCCTTGAACAGATGCGTATACATACGCTTTCCGTCGCGCAGCATATTCGGGATGATGTTCTTTCCGAAGTCATTCTGTGAGGTGGGATCTGCCTCGTCCTCCTCCAGATAATGGATCAGAGCGGCTGTCGAGAAGATGTACACACCCATGGATGCCTGTGTGCTCTTCGGATGCTTGGGCTTCTCTTCAAACTCAAGGACCCTGCCCTTATCATCCGTATTCATGATGCCGAAACGGGATGCCTCCTCAAGCGGTACATCGATAACGGCCAGAGTACAGTCCGCCTGGTTTTTGATATGTTCATCGAGCATGATGGCATAGTCCATCTTATAGATATGGTCGCCGGAAAGGATCAGTACGTACTCGGGATCATACTGTTTGATGAACTTGATGTTCTGGTAGATGGCATTGGCAGTACCCTTGAACCAGTCGCTGCCGGTCGCAGCCTGATAGGGAGGCAGTACATGCAGTCCGCCGAACCTCAGGTCCATATCCCAGGGAGTACCGATGCCCAGATAGTCGTTCAGCTCCAGAGGCTGATACTGTGTAAGCACGCCGACGGTATCGATCCCGGAGTTAACGCAGTTGGACAGCGGGAAATCGATGATCCTGTACCGGCCGCCAAAAGGCACGACCGGCTTGGCGGTACTGTTTGTAAGCGGCGCCAGTCTGCTTCCCTGACCGCCGGCCAAAAGCATTGCTACGATCTTCTTTCTGTTAATCATGCTTTTTTACCTCACCTAACCTCATTTCCAGTATGATCGCCGAAAGCTTCGGCAAAGCAACAGTGATGTGCTGTTCGTACCCATTGCAGGCGCCCTTGATGACCTTATACTTCTTTTTATGGCGTAAGCCTGCGCCGCCCGCGCGCTTCATGTCAGTATCGATCACACACTCATAATGGTCTGCAGGCGGGACGCCGATATCGTACTCGGCGAAATCCCTGCCGGACAGGTTCAGAGCGACCAGGACCACATCCTTTTCCGGGCCTGCGGCAGTCCTGAAATACGTGTAAACATTGTCTTTATAATTATCCGCATCGATCCAGTGGAATCCTTCGAAGGAGTCATCCCTCTTCCAGAGCGCAGGAGTAGCGAGATAATACTGATTAAGCTCCTTTACAAAGGCCTGCATCTTCTTATGCTTCTCATAATCCAGCAGGACCCAGTCAAGCTCGCGTTTTTCATCCCATTCGATGAACTGTGCAAGCTCCGTTCCCATAAAGGTCAGCTTCTTGCCGGGATGCGTCATCATAAAAGCAAGGAAGCTGCGCATGCCGGCAAACTTGTCATCGTACTCTCCCGGCATCTTGTTGACCAGAGAACACTTGCCGTGTACCACTTCGTCGTGTGATACGGGCAGGATATAGTTCTCGCTGTAAGCATAGGTCGAAGCGAATGTCAGCCGGTTGTGAGAGCCGTGACGGAAGAACGGATCTGTCTTGAAGTAGCTCAGCGTATCGTTCATCCAACCCATGTTCCATTTGAAGTTAAAGCCGAGGCCTCCGATCTGCGGCGGACGGGTAACGTTCGGCCAGGCTGTCGATTCTTCTGCGATCATCATGACGCCCGGGAAGTTCGTCAGGACATCCTGGTTCACCCGCTGAAGGAACGCGATCGTTTCCTTATTCTCAATACCGCCCTCGTCATTAGCTGACCACTGTCCGTCAGGACGGTCGTAGTTGAGGTAAAGCATGGCTGCCACGGCATCGACTCTGAGACCGTCCGCGTGGTACTGGTCACAGTAGAAAAAGGCATTGGAGATAAGGAAGCTGATCACTTCCGGACGGCCATAGTCAAAGGCCCTTGTGCCCCATCCCTTATGCTCCATCCTGAGAGGATCCGTATATTCATACAGGGGATGGCCGTCAAACTCGACAAGGCCGTGTGCATCTTTCGGAAAATGTGCCGGGACCCAGTCCAGGATCACGCCGATACCGTTTTTATGTGCGGTATCGATCAGATACTTAAGGCCGTCCGGATCACCGTAACGGGATGTGACTGCATAATATCCGGTGATCTGGTAGCCCCAGGAACCGTCATAAGGATGTTCCATCACCGGCAGCATCTCGATATGCGTATATCCCATCTTCTTAACATACGGGATCAGCGCATCGGTCAGTTCCTTCCAGGTCTTGTGCGTGCCGTCCTCATTACGGCGCCATGATCCCGCATGGACCTCATAGATGTTCATCGGGGATGTATAATGATTGCATTTGTCACGTTTTTTGCACCAGTCCTGGTCGCCCCATGCGTAGCCTCTCCCGATATCCCAGATCCTGGAAGCATACTGGCTCCAGGTCGCATCGGGATCCTCCGCATAAAAAGCATACGGATCAGCCTTGTAGAGGGTCTGTCCGTCATCCACCCTGACCGCGTATTTATAGTACTGTCCTTCTCTTGCCTCCGGGCAGACGATCTCGAAAATACTGTCGTCATCAGGAAGTCTTGACATCTGTGCCGCTGATGGATCCCAGTTGTTGAACTCGCCGACAAGCGATACCGATACCGCCCTGGGTGCCCAGACCCGGAAGCGATACCCGTCTTCAATATTACCGCTGACACGGTGCGCACCGAAGATCTCGTAGGCACGGTAGTCTTTTCCGCGATGGAACAGATACTTGTGCTCCGCTATGTCCGGTACGTTGCTGCTGCGTGTTTCTTTTTTCTTCATATGGTCCTCCGGAGTTGTTAATCTTGTATTTATAATAAACCATTACAACAGAATTTTCAATTCCCGCGGTAAAAATGATATGTAAAGTGCCTTAAAACAACGAGCCGTACGTTTACTTATACAGTAATAATGCACAAATACATCCGTACATTTTCGGCAGTCTGCATATCTGTATCCGCAGGACGCCGCAAACAGCTCCGTACGTAAACAGCCGCCCCGGAAAACCGGGGCGGCCGCGCTGTCATTATAAAGCTGTATGAAGCCTTCAGGCTGTATTTATTTCAGGACCGGCATCGTATGCCAGATGTCTCTTGCATAATCACGGATGCTGCGGTCTGCCGCAAAACGGGCCGCCTTGGCGATGTTGTCCACCGACATGGTGTACCAGCGGTCCATATCGGCATACGCAGCCTGGATCTGATCGTGCACGCGGCAGTAATCCGCGAAGTCGAGCAGGCACATGTACGGATCTGCAATGCTGTAGGAACGGCGAAGCAGGTAGTCGCGCAGATTGGAGAAGTTCTTGCCGGCAAATCCGCGTGCCATCCTGTCGACAGCTGCGCGGAGGACCGGGTCGCTGTCATAAACTGCCTTTGCCTGGTAGCCTTTCATCAGGTTCGCGCGGACCTCTTCCTCACGCTGGCCGAAGATAAAGATGCTCTCCGGTCCGACCGCCTCCGAGATCTCGACATTGGCGCCGTCCATCGTTCCGATCGTGATCGCGCCGTTGATCATCATCTTCATGTTGCCGGTACCGCTTGCCTCCTTGCCTGCCAGGGAGATCTGCTCGGAGATCTCGGTCGCGGGCATCAGACACTCGGCCATAGATACATTATAGTCCTCCAGGAAGACCACTTTCAGCTTGGAAGCAATCTTCGGGTTGCGCTCGATCTCTTCGCTGATCTTGCAGATCAGGGAGATGACGTGCTTTGCATGGTAATAGCTCGGAGCTGCCTTGGCTGCGAACAGATAGGTCTCCGGCTGCATATCCATGTCCGGATTCTCCAGGAGCATATTGTAGCGGCTGATGATGCGGAGCGCGTTCAGCAGCTGGCGCTTGTATTCATGCATACGCTTTGCCTGGACGATGAAGAGCGAATCCGGATCGACCTTGATGTTCTGCGCCGCAAGGATCCTGTCGGCCATGCGCTGCTTATTGTCACGCTTGATCTTCGCCAGACGCTCATGCACGGACTTATCGTTGCGGAAGCGGATAAAGTCTTCAAGACGCTCCGCGTTATGGCGGTATCCCGTACCGATGCACTCATCGATCAGGGACGCCAGTTCCGGGTTGGACTGGCAGAGCCAGCGGCGGTATGCGATACCGTTCGTAACATTGGTAAATTTGTCCGGTGTTGCCAGATAATAATCATGGAACAGATCGTCTTTCAGCAGCTGTGAATGCAGTGCCGAAACGCCGTTGACACGATGAGAGCCGATCACGGACAGATTTGCCATGCGTACCTGCTCGTTTCCGAGAATGGACATGTAGTCGATCTTGCCCCAGTCGCCCGGGAACACATGTTCCATCTCCTCGCGGAAACGGCGGTTGATCTCCTTGATGATGGAATAGACTCGCGGCATCATGGAACCGACGAGGCTGGCATTCCACTTCTCAAGCGCTTCCGCCAAAACGGTATGGTTGGTGTAGGAAACAGAGTTGATGACCCTTTCCCATGCATAGTCCCAGCTGCATCCGTAATCATCCATGAAGATACGCATCAGCTCCGGAATGCAGAGCGCCGGATGGGTATCGTTGATATGGATGACCGTCTCCTTATGGAAATTGTCAAGAGTGCCGTGCAGTCTGTACTGGTTGCGGACGATGTTCTGACAGGATGCGGAGACCATGAAATACTGCTGCTTCAGTCTCAGCTCCTTG
>Ga0129307_1002720_pt1 | contig 12962 bp, 14 predicted proteins | sample P1105metagenome_FD_94437 | JGI IMG/M metagenome (GOLD analysis project Ga0129307, IMG submission 94437) | Capybara group fecal microbial communities from Wisconsin, USA - P1105 metagenome | ecosystem: Host-associated > Mammals > Digestive system > Large intestine > Fecal | place: USA: Wisconsin... | reverse complement strand
TATTTTTTCCAATTCTGCTTCAATCATCTTCTTACCTGCCGCTTTTACCTTATCGGATGCATAGTCATCCAGATACTCGTTCAAAGTCATCAATGCATTTGGATGACAGCAGTTCTGAATCTGACCGGACTTTAATAAGGACATAAAACGATCCCCTGTTCGTCCTTCACGGTAACATGCGGTACAGAAGGATGGAACATAGCCAAGGTCAATAAGCCAGCCTACAACCTCATCTAATGTACGGTTATCCGAAACGTCAAATTGTGCAGAATTTTCTTCTTCCGGCTCTTCTTCCACATATCCGCCTACGCTGGTTCTGGAACCTCCACTAATCTGGGAAACACCCATTTCCAGCACTTTTTCACGGGTTTCCTTGCTCTCTCTGGTGGAGATAATCATGCCGGTATACGGTACTGCTACACGGATGCAGGCAACGATTTTTTCAAACATTTCATCGGTAATTCCGTTATCAAATACATCCGGATCGATGTCATCCGCGCGACGGAGTCTCGGTACGGAAATGGTATGGGGTCCGCATCCTTTTGCCTGCTCTAAGTGCTCTGCATGCATCAGTAATCCTACAAAGTCATAGCGGTAAAGGTTTAATCCGAACAATACACCGATTCCTACATCATCAATACCACCGTCCATGGCTCTGTCCATTGCCTCGGTGTGATAATTGTAATCAGACTTCGGTCCCGTTGGGTGAAGTTTTTCGTACTGTTCTTTGTTATAGGTCTCCTGGAATAAAATGTAGGTTCCGATACCTGCTTCTTTTAATTTACGGTAATTCTCTACGGTGGTTGCCGCAATATTTACGTTTACACGACGAATTGCTCCGTTTTTGTGTTTGATACTGTAAATGGTTTTGATACTCTCTAAAATGTACTCAATCGGGTTATTTACAGGATCCTCTCCTGCCTCTAATGCCAATCGCTTATGTCCCATATCCTGTAATGCAATAACCTCTTTGCGGATTTCTTCCTGAGACAGCTTCTTTCTTGCAATGTGCTTATTTTTTGCATGATACGGACAATATTCGCATCCGTTTACACAGTAGTTTGAAAGATACAGCGGGGCAAACATTACAATACGATTTCCGTAGAAGTCCAGTTTAATCTGTTTTGCCAATGCATAAATTTCCTGATTTTTCTCTTCGATGTCGCAGTCCAAAAGAACCATTGCCTCTCTATGGGAAAGACCTTTTCTTAATTTCGCTTTTTCAATAATTTCTGTGATGAGTTTTTCGTTATGTTTGTTTTCCTCTGCATATTTCAGAGTTTCGAGAATCTCTTCGTTATTGATGAAATCCTCTGCGTGTGATGACATTACATTATACATTTTTACTTCCTCCTAAATCTTCAACTCTACTATCCAACATTCTGTTGTGAATATTCTTCTATACAGGGTCGCCTCGATCTACGACCAACTCATATCCTATGCTCTGCATGCGACCGTTTAGGCAATTCCTGCACTCGGCTGCTTCATCCCCGGTACAGATTTTGTTGTCGTACAGTTCGTATTTTTTACGAACCGTTGTAGGGGATAAATTGGGCATTACTACATTTGCTCCCGCCAAAATTCCTTTTTCCCTGCCTCTTGGGTCAATGGTTCCAAGTGCCGTAGTTGCCGGCAAAAGCAGGTTTGGCTTTAACAAACGTAGCAGGGATAGCAAATACAGTGTTTGTTTAACCGTGCCTGCCGTTTCTTTTGCAAAAGGTGTTTCATGATGGGGTACGAAAGGTCCGATTCCCACCATCTGCGGCTGCAATTCTTCAATAAATTTCATATCCTTCGCCAGTGTTCCCGCTGTTTGCCCCGGCGAGCCTACCATAAAACCGCAACCCACCTGATAACCGATTTCCTTCAGATTCCACAAGCAATCCATACGATGCCTTAAGGACAATTCTTCCGGATGTAAGGTGTTATAGTGGGCTTCATCCGCTGTTTCATGTCGTAGCAGATATCGGTCTGCCCCGGCATTAAAAAACCTTTGATAGCTTTCTTTTTCCTTTTCTCCAATGGATAAGGTTAATGCACAATCCGGATACTTTGCTTTGATTTTCTTAATAATCTCTGTTATCCGATCATCCGTAAAGTATCCGTCTTCGCCTCCCTGCAATACAAAAGTTCGAAATCCCAGCTCATAGCCCTGTTTACAACAGTCAAGGATTTCTTCCTCACTTAATCGGTAACGTTCGGCATTGGAATTGCTTCGTCGTATACCGCAGTAGAGACAATCATTTTTACAATAGTTTGTAAATTCAATGAGCCCTCTGGTAAAAACGGTTTTTCCGTAAATTTTTTCCCGGATACTTCGCGCTTTCTCTGCCGCATACTCCGCCAGTTCCTCCGTTTGCCCGGCAATCAATTCCTCCCACTGCTTCTCTGTAAGGGAGCTTCCTTGTGCCAGTGCATCAATTAATTTCTTCATTCCCATAGTTCCTTTTCTCCAGTTTGTCATTCCCCACTCGGTATAAATTCTCTTTTTTCTATGTTTGGTTCCTAGTTCTGTGTATATACAAGAAGTATCAAATTTTTAGTTCCTAATTTTTCTTTCATTCGCTCTCGTACACAACATTTCTCGGTATAGGATGCTCCAATCTCTGATTTTGTTCCTATTTTTTCTGCCGAATGCTCTGTTAAATTACGTTTTAATGCATTTACTCGGTAAAAAAGTTGTTGTTTGAAATTTAAAATCCTATTCCTCGGTACAAAACACATTTGTTTCAAAAAGGGAATCCTACTCCTCTCTTCCAATCACCAGTTCAGCAATAGTTCACCCTCAAATCTTCAAGTAGGATGTCTTCACTTCCACTTCCTGCAGTTTCCCAATCTTGCCAGACAGCGTGTTGACCTCATCCTGAGGTGCATCCATGATTACAGTTATAATGCTGATACCCTTTTCCTGATAGGGAATTCCATTTCTGGAAATAATGTGCTCCCCATAGTTATGCAGAATTTCATTTACCTGCATAGCCTTCTCCCGATCCTTTACCGCTATAGCAAGAACCGCAATACGACTTTCTTCCATGTGCTCTCCTTTCTTTCGGCAAATATAAAAGCGCGTCAACCGACGCGCCAAAAAGTTCCTTCCAAAAACAACTTCTTCTTTGCCGTCAGTATTCCTTTCAACTTAGAATCGGTCTTCACTTGTAAGCTCGCGGTCAGAAGCATCTTTCCACTCGCTGTCTTGATTATAACAAAAATGGTGCTTCTACGCCATGCGTAAAAAACACCATTTTTGAAGTTGTTATTTATTCAACATGCACAATCATTACCTCTTAAAGAACCCATCCACTTTCTCCCGCAGTCCCTTGCGATCAATGGTTTTTAAAAGATAGTCCGTGGGCTTTAAATCCAGAACCTTCATAATGCTTTCCTTGTCATTCTTGCCCGTAAGGAACATGACCGGAATGCCGGCAGTTTCCGGTGCGGATCGAATCATTTCCAACACCTGAGGACCGGAGGTGACCGGCATCTCATAGTCCAGTAAAATCAAATCCGCATGGTTATTGGCAAGCCATGTTATGGCATGCATTCCGGAGTTGACAATAGACACGTGGTAAGCCGCTTTTAACCAATCCATAATCATAGTCATGTAAGACACATCGTCATCTACAATGAGAATGCTCTTTCTCTCAACGAAATCATCCTCCTGAGCAAAATGCTTTTCCATGGCATTCAAAAACTGCTCCATCGCAAGAGGTCTGTCATAGTACTTCATAATCATAGCCTCGGGAATCACCCTTAACACACTTTCATATTCCGGCTTGGTTCCGATTACAATAAGTCGACTGGTCAAAACCGCACTGAAGTTTTTCAAATATGCCAGAGCTTCCAACCCTTCCTCCGAAATATTATCGGAATACAGAATAAAAAGATCCGTTCCTCCGATTCTTTGCTCAATCTCTTTTGCTTTGAGGGCACAAAAAGACGGATTCACCCCAATTCCTTTCAGCTTCATTTCCAGACCGCGGACAGTAAAGGTTTCCGCTCCGCTAAGTATAAGTACATTTTTATCCATACTGTTTTCCTCCCGCTATGTATTTGCTTCGCTTACAATTTTTCTTACGCCGTCCCAGTCCAGTTTCTGAAGACATGCCTGAATGGCGGTCACCCGCTCTTTATCCTCCTCTGGAAGTCGATATTCTTTTACCGCATCCATTACCATCTGTGCCAGTTCATAATCCTCTGCCTGGGCAAATTCCTGCATGGAAACATATAAATCCGTAAGCATCTCCGGCGGTATTTCCTGCAAATCTTCGGAAGTTTCTGCAATAGGCGCCAGCCGCTTCAGATAATCGCAGTAAAGGGTCAGTAGTTCCTTTGAATTCGCTTTTATAAAAGCGATATCCTGTTCATCCCCTGCAGCCTCCAAACGTTTCGCTTTTTCCGAAAGCTCCATAGCTCCAATAATTCGCGCCGATGATTTCAAGGCATGAACCTTGATGGTGTAATTGCGATAATCCTCTGTCCGCAGATATTCTTCAATTTCTTCTGCCTGCCCTTTGATAGCAATATAAAATCCGGAAAGTACCGACAGGAATTCTTCAGCTCCACCGCAGTTTTGAACTCCCGCAGCTACGTCTAACCCTTCGCATTGCCATATCCACTGTGGGAATGTATTCTGCGCAGCCTCCTCCGGGCTCTCTTCCTGCTGCGTCATTTCTATCTTTTCATCCGGCAGATAATGCAAAAGCATTTCCTCCAAACGGTCTGCTTCCACCGGTTTGGTAAGATAGTCGTCAAAACCGGCAGCCAGGTACTTCTCTCTTGCTCCGGAAATCGCATTGGCTGTCAGGCATATTACAGGAGTTTCAAGATTTGGATTATCCTTTTCCCCACGTAGATTCTGCAGGGTTTCAATGCCATCCATCTCAGGCATCATGTGATCCAAGAAGATGACGTCGTATTTCTTCTCTCTTGTAAGCTCCAGCGCACTTCTTCCACTTTCTGCCGTATCAATCTGCACCTTGGTAGTTTTTAGCAAACTGACAAATACCGTCAGGTTCATTGGGGTATCATCCACCACTAAAACTATAGCCTTTGGTGCTACAAATTTCTCCTTGTACTTCTTTCGTCCGGAAACCGCCGCCCGGTATGCAGCTTCGTAATCTCCTAAAGGCTCCCATTTTGTAACTTTTTGTTTCAGTTTAAAATGAAAATCCGAACCTTCACCGTAAACACTGTCTACCTCCAGGGAAGTTCCCATCATCTCCAGGAGACACTTGGTAATATTCATACCAAGACCGGTACCTTCCACCTTCCGGTTTCGTTCCTCTTCAATACGGTCAAACTTGGAAAACAGTTTTGCCATGTCCTCCGGTTTGATTCCGATTCCCGTATCTTTTACCGAAAAATTCAAATATACCATATCCGGCTCTTCCGGAATCCTGTCATAACCAATATGGAAGATCACGCCACCCTCTTCCGTATATTTTACGGCGTTGGTCAAAATATTCGTAACCACCTGCTTAATACGGATTTCATCGCCGTACAAAAGCTTCGGAATGTTTTCGTCAAATTCCAGTTTCAACAACAGCCCCTTTCCGTCTGCCTTGGTCTGAATCATATTTACAAGGTCGTTAATCAGGGAAGAAATATCATATTCCACCGGAATGATTTCCATTTTTCCCGCTTCAATCTTGGAAAAGTCCAGAATATCGTTTACCAATCCCAAAAGAGTATGTCCTGCGGTACGAATACTTTCGGAATACTCCAAAACATTTGCTTCGGTGCTTTCCCGCAAAACCATTTCGTTCATACCCAGCACCGCATTAATAGGTGTTCGTATTTCATGGGACATATTGGATAAAAACGAAGATTTTGCTTCACTGGCTGCAAGGGCACGCTCTGTCTTTTTGTTCAAAACCTCTGCCATCTGGGTCTTTTTGTTTAGACGCACCATAATAAACAGCTGAATGAGAATGATAAGAACAGCCGTTAAAAACGTTCCAAACAGCATATTCTTTAATTGTTCGAATGCAGCTGTTGCATCAAATACCGAAAGACAAATCCAGTCATTTGCCACCTTGGTGGTATACACAATGTACTCGGCTTTGTCGTAATTCAGAGAAAAATAATTTTGATCGGATGCACGCATTTCCTCCACCAATGCATATCCAAATCCTCTTCCCTGCTGCAGATAATTTCTGCCGATTTCTCCTTTATTGGCAGAATGGGCAATAACCTGATATTTTCTGTCAATAATAATTTCCATATCCGCTTCTTCGTGAGAAGCCAGTTCCTCTGTAATACTTTGCAGTCTGTCGGTGGAAAGGTCGATAGCCGCCACACTTTTTGCATCACACAAGGTCTTGGACAATGCAATCATAACGGTTCGAGAATCCAAATCAAAATAAGGATCCACCACCGCTACCCGTCCGATACTGGCTCTGGCATCAATATACCAAGGTCTCGTTGTGGGATCGTACCCTTTTGACGGAGTCCAACCGGTTCCATCCAAATACTTGCCGTTGATACAACCGTATAATCCCGGAGAACTTCCGTCGGTAATATTTTGAACCGCCACGGACTGGTTATTCATAAAATCCTTTATCTCTTTATTGGAACGTCCGTCTCGAATCATATTATCCAGCGTATAGCAGGCAATCTCCACCGTATGAATACCGGCGGCCAGATAGCTGTCAATCTGCTCCGATGACTATTGGGCACTCAGCTCTCCGCTTTTTATAATTCGCTCTCTTGTCTCCGAGTACAGCAGCTTATAATAAAATATAATCACCGCAAGGAAAAACAAAATCACCATAGTGGAAACCATTACACTTTTTATCGGAAAATTCGTTTTCATCTTTTTGTTTTTCATAGTCATTTCCTGTCCTTTATCTGGTGAACTTATCGCACGATTGTAATATCACTGCCAAACCACTGTTTCGAAATTCGGCCCAGGGTTCCGTCTTCCTTTAGCATTCCCAGAATTTCCTGGATTTTGTCCCGCAGGCTCTGGTCCTCCTTGCGGAAACCAATAGCGTAATCCTCCTCCTGCAGACTTTCCGGAAGCACGTAATAGGTTTTTCCGGTTTGGGATAAAAAGTAGTAGGCGGCCACGGAATCCACTAACATTGCATCCAGATTTCCCTCTTCCAGCTTCTGAAACATATCTACTTCATCCTCGCACTCCACAATTTCCACTTTGGTGGCCATGGATTTTAATGCATCTAAGGCGGTGGAGTTGGTGCTTACACCCACCCGTTTCCCTTGCAAATCCTGGGTTCCTCTTGCTTCGCTGTTTCCCGGAATGAGAAAAATCAACTCATTTTTCATGTATGGCTCTGACAGATTCATAGCCTCGGCTCTGTCCGGTGTAACCGACATTCCACTCCAAACGCAATCAATATTGCCACTATCTAGCTCTTCTTCCTTTTTGCCCCAGTCAATTCCCTTAACTACAAGCTTTACGCCCAGCCGGTTACAAACCGCTTCTGCCACGTCAATATCAAATCCCACAATCTCTCCATTTTCGTTTTCATACCCCATGGGTGGGAAGCCCGTGTCCGATCCAACAATCAACTGTTTCGCTTCCATGACATTTTGCAGAGAGTGATCGGTTCTGATAGCCTTTTTGTCGGACAAATTACTACTGCAGCCGGTTACAACTACCAACATAAGTACTGCAAGTAACACCATCCCTTTATGTATTCTATTTTTCACGCTGGTCTTCCCCCCCTTACCGAACAATCGTAATATCACTGCCGAACCACTTCCGGGATATTTCCCCTAGAGTTCCGTCTTCCTTCATCTTGCCTAAATGCTCCTGGATTGTATCTCGAAGCTTCTTATCCTTTTTCCGAAAACCAATGGCATATTCTTCCTCTTTCTGACTTTCCGGAAGCACGTAATAGGTTTTGTCGGCAGTGGCCAAAAAATAGTAGGCTCCCACCGAATCCACCAATACCGCATCCAGATTTCCGGCACTTAACTCATTAAACAATGCTGTCTCTCCCGGGCATTCCACTATTTCCAATTTCAGTTCCAGTTGTTTCAGGGTTTCCAGAGATGTGGAATTGGCATGCACTCCCACTTTTTTCCCTTCCAAATCCTGGGTTCCCTTGGCCTCGCTATCCCCGGGGATTACAAAAATCAATTCGTTTCGCATATAAGATTCCGACAAGTTCATTTCTTTGGCTCGTTCCGGCGTAACGGACATGCCGCTCCAAATACAATCAATTTTTCCGCTGTTTAACTCCTCTTCCTTTTCGCCCCAGTCAATGTCTTTGGACACCAGCTCGATTCCCATACGCTTGCAAACCTCTTTTGCTACATCCACATCAAAACCTATGATTTCTCCGTTTTCATCAGTGAAGCCCATAGGCGGAAAACCGGCATCAGATCCTAAAACTAATTTCTTTGCATCCATTACCTTCTGTAAGGATAAATCTTCTCCCGTCTGGATTTTTTTGGTTTCTTCACTTCCACAGCCGGTAAAAAACAACACCAACGCTACTGCCAGCACTCCCAATATTTTTCTTTTATTTATAAAAAAATTCATGGCAACTTCCTTTCCAAAAGTACGCAAGTATCGTATTTTAAAATACCAGTTACTTTAGTATAGCAAATTGCCACGAAATAATTTTAGTTCGCAAGTGAAAATTTTGCGAACACTTTATGAATTTGTCATTTTATTCTGATTTCTTTCAGATACTCCTTCTGCTCCTTCGTAATGCGGTAGCTTTCTCTGGCCTTCTGGATTGCCTTATTGTGGGTCCATTTATCCAATTTCTGCTCCGTCAAAAAAGGCAGAACGCTGTCATACTGCTTCGCCAATGCCGTGGCAAAATACCAGGCAATCATCATGTTGACGTAATACTCTTCGGACCGGATTTTCGCCACCATTTCCGGATAGGTTTCATGGTAATCCTCATCCAGAAAATGCTCCATCAGCATTCCGATGCCAAAACGAATGGTATAGGCATCCTTCGCTTCCAGCCATTTCTCAATATAAGGTAAAAGCTCCTGCCTGTGCTTTTTAAAAACCTTCGGAGACATCTGGTCACAGGTAGCCCAGTTGTCCACATAGGGTAAAAAGCCATTAACCGCCATCACGCACCGGTCAAAATCCTTCATCCCGGAAAGAATGAAAGCATGAAGCTGGTTTTCATCAAAATAGGTATGGGGAAGTTCTTTCAAAAAATCCTCCACCTCCTCCCGCTTGCCCATTTCCTTCGCCAGCTTACGAAGCTGCGGCGTTCGTACTCCAATCATGGAATCCGGTTCTATAGTAGGAATTAGTTTTGCCTGAAAATCCCGGTATTTTTCATCCTGCACTGAAAATAATTTTTCTCTTATTTCTTCTATTATAGTCATCATTAGTCATTCTGCTCCGCATCCACCACGGCATCACAAATGATACCGAAGGCAATCATAATGTCCTGATACGCTTCATCAAGCACAGAAATTCGATAACAATCTGCCCATACCGTTCTCTGTGTATCAATCTGTCCAATAGGCGTGCCACCCACAAGGATGTCAAAATTGCATCCCATGAGATTTCCACCAATCTTTAAGTCTTTACCGTTAATGGTTCCTACCAGCTCCGGATTTAATAATCGTAACTTCTTCTTAATCTTTCCGATTTCATTGCCATCCTTTAGCAACGTATATTCCGGCATAACCGCAACCAGTTTCTTTTTCAGTTTTAAGACTTCTTCGTCATCCTTCTGAATAGAAAAAACATGTCCCGTAATATCCCCTTCCACGTGATACATGGCTTCTTCGTCCTCATTAAATATATCAAACTTCGGCTTAATGGACAGAACCTTTTGGTTCATATAAAACTCAATCTTCTCACCGGTGGATGTTTTTACAGAAGATAATACCGTACTTTCGGTTACACTCTCGCCATTTTCCAGCTTATCAATAATATCTGCCAGTTCTTCCACTGCGCGGTTTATATAGGTCTGCTCATCGCTCTGCTCTCCATCAAAAGCAAACATTGCCGCCGTATCCAGCACATTGCCTGCCTGACCGCTTGCACTGGAGCCAAGGGCCCCCATAATAATTTTCTTCCTATGTACCCGCACAAAAATCTCCTGCCTCGGGGTTACGTTCCGATAAAGTACCGACTGGGTTCCCATAATATCCCCCATCTCCGGGGTTCCGAAACTCACCTTGATTTCGGAAAGCTTCTCTAATAAATCCTCGTTTGTGAAGTTCTGCTTATTCATAATGCTTGCAAAACCCACGCCGGTTCCTCTTTGTTCACCAAAAAAAATGCCCATGTTGTCTCCTCCATTTTTATATTTATCACTAAAGCCCTATCTCGATGCGCCGCCTCCGCCAAAGGAGCCGCCACCTCCGCCGATACCACTTCCAAAGCCGCCAAAACCGCCTCCGGTTAAACCGTTCATGATTCGCCCAATCAAATCAACGACACAAAATCCCAGGAAGAAAGCAATCAGCACAACAATCCCCACCGCTGTACCTTCCAGAAATTCAAAAAACGCATTCTTTAATCGTGTCCCAACAGAAGCCGTATTTTTCTTCGGGTGATACTCCGGATATGTACCGTCCGCAACCGTCATATCATCCTTTTCTTCCGTACATTTCCAATTGGGATTAGTAAAAAGGTCTTTTTCAGGAATTCCGTATTCCTTCCCAAGAACCTTTACAACTGCAGAAAAAGTGGCTGTCGCCGCTTCATTCCATCTTCTTTTATTCTTTGGACTCACGGCATAGTCATCCAGAATTTTTCCGGCCTTACCATCCGTAATGACGCCTTCCAGTCCCCTTCCGACCTCTAATCGCACGTGTTCATTGCCTTTTTGGGTGTTGAACAAAAGCAAAATGCCGTTGTCCTTTTCTTTGTCTCCGATTCCCCACTTTTCTGCCAAATGAAGACTGAATTTCTCCAGGGAATCTGCCTGGGTATTGGGAACCATCACCACCACAACCTGAGCACCACTCCTTTCACAGAGCCTAGTTGCCGCGGCAATCATGTAGGTTTCCGCATCTTCATTTAGCACATGGCTGTAATCATTTACATAGAAACATCCGGTTGCTTTAGGTAAAACCGTAGTCTTCCCCACCGTGCCGTTTTTTACAAACAGAACCAGGGTTCCGATTACTGCAGCCACAAGATACAAAAGCAGGGCGAAAAGGCAAACCTTACGCCCTAACTTCCTGGATTTTTCATTTTTCTCACGTTTTTGTTTATACTTTCCTCTCATCGCGATGCTCCACCGCCACCGAAGGAACCTCCGCCTCCGTGATGTCCACCGGAAGAGCCTCCGGAAGATCTATAGCCCCGTCGTCTTCCGTCATAGTTTCTGATTCCCTCATGTACAACTGCCATGATAATAAAAATCAAAATTACGGCTGCCACCAATGTTCCCCACAGGAAATACTTGTTGGCATTCGAAAAGGATCTGCTAATATTTTCCGAAGCTGTAAGACCCAGCTTCTTCTCTTCCGGGAAGTTAGCATCTGCGAAGGTTCCCTTCGTCTTAGCCTTTCCATCCTGCCAGTCCTGTCCCGTACGAATTACTTTTGGACACTCCATTCCCTTTATCTTATAAACCTCTGCAACCACTGCGGAAAACGTATCTCCCGCCAAGGTATTCCATTGATGCGCTTTTTTCGCAGCAACCGCATAATCGTCTAGAATTCTTCCGGCTTTTCCGTCAGGAATATCCCCTTCCATGCCCTTTCCGATTTCCAGACGAACACTCTCTTTATCCTTATCGGTACGAATCAAAAGCAAAATTCCGTTATCCTCTTTTGCATTTCCGATTCCCCACTCATTTGCAAGGTGAACGCTGTAATTCTCCAACTCATCCTGATGGGTGTTTGGAACAGTAACTACTACCATCTGCACACCGGTATCTTTTTCTAACTGTTCTGCCCCTTCGTAGATGTAGCGTTCGGTCTCTTCATTCAGGCATCCGCTGTAATCTTCCACGTAAAAATTCTCCGTTGGTTTCGGATAAACCGTAACCGGCATGTTCAGCACAACCAGAGAAAAAATAAATACTCCCAGCCATCCTGCCACAAAGGAACCACCTACAAAAGCAAGTACTTTTATAAAAAAACTTTTCAACTTATCCATGGTCACACCCGCCTTACAGATTTACACCCGGAGCTGTCTCAGCGCCTTCAGATGCCTTGAACATTTCCGCTTTTTCAAAACCGAAAAGGCTGGCAAACAACGCTCCCGGAAACTTCTTAATAGCTTTATTATAGCTTCCCACAGCGGAATTGTATTTTTCTCTTGCATAGGAAATACGATTCTCGGTACCTGCCAATTCATCCATTAAATCAACGTAAACCTTATCGGATTTCAATTCCGGATAATTTTCCGCAATAGCAACCAGTTTGGTCAGTGCCGCAGATACTTCCTCGTTTGCTTCTGCTTTTTCCTCCATATCCTTAGCTCCCACAAGCTTTTCTCTTGCTTCGTTCACTGCCGCAAATACTTCTGCTTCGTGTTCTGCGTAAGACTTCACGGTTTTAACCAGATTCGGTATTAAATCCGCTCTTCGCTGCAACTGCGCATCAATATTGGAGGCATACTCCTCCACATCCGTCTGTTTGGAAACAAGGGAATTATATCCTACAATGCCTCCTATAACCAGCACCGCCACCACAATGAGGCAGGCGATTAATCCTGTTTTTGAACTGCTTTTTGCTTCACTTTTCATACTGTTATTCCTTCACCTTATCGTTTTGGCCCACTCCCGTAGCGGGAGACCTGTTAAAAGTATAATCTACGACACTTGTGGTCGTCAACATATTTCCACTTCCAGATGGAGTAATATATTATAGGTGCCTTTTCTAATCCCGTCAGCCATATTTTCCACATCATAGTTTTGGCTGTGCTTCAAATTTGTGCTTTTCTCTTTTTTGTCAGCCACGGTCCTTCGTATCGAGTAATGTCCGTATAATGGTGTAAATTGAATAATTAAAAATTTTATAGAGCCAAAGGCTCACCTTTAGGTATAATT
>Ga0129307_1002718_pt1 | contig 12964 bp, 10 predicted proteins | sample P1105metagenome_FD_94437 | JGI IMG/M metagenome (GOLD analysis project Ga0129307, IMG submission 94437) | Capybara group fecal microbial communities from Wisconsin, USA - P1105 metagenome | ecosystem: Host-associated > Mammals > Digestive system > Large intestine > Fecal | place: USA: Wisconsin... | reverse complement strand
TCGAGTATAAAGATGATACAATCGATAGATATAGGAAAAAATTAAATAAAATTTAATTTTTCTTTTTTTAATTTTGGCCAACCACCCTTAAATCATGCACCAATAATTTAGGGATAATGAAAGAACCGTACTGTTTTATTTCCGTATTCAAACCTTCTACTTTTTTCATAATTTCAAAGATATTTCCAGAAATCATGGCCTTGTTAATTGGTTCTGTCAACTCTCCATTTTCTATTTTAAATGCATTGCTTGCTTCTACTGAAAAGTCTCCTGAAATTGGATTTGCAGTATGAGCTCCCAGGACACTTGTTGTTAGAACGCCTTTTTTGATTTCAGACAGTTCTCTTGACTCGGAAAATTTGAACTCCAGATTTGTTGGAGAAATCATCGGTGTTGTCAGATAGCTTCCCCTATGTCCGTTGGAGGTTGTCTTCGCGCCAACCTTGTTTGCAGTGTAAATATCATAGATAAATGAGTTTAGAACGCCATCCTTTATTAATTCAGTTTTCTGACTGGCGCTGCCTTCTCCATCGCATTTTGAGCTCAACATTCCTTTTTCTAAAAGGGGATTGTCAATGATGGTAAGGGTAGGATTTGCTGTTTCAAGTCCCATTTTATCTTTTAATATGGACCTGCCTCTTCTTACATTTTCACCATCAAAAGCTCCCATAAATGTTTGAAGAAGTCCTGTTGCAGCATAATAGTCTAAGACTACATCATAATCATTTGTTTCAATAGGCTTTGTGTCAAGGGATTTTTTAGCCAATTCGCACACGTCGCTAGCTAGTTTTTCACCGTCCAGATCGAAAAATCTTGATGATTGTGAGTTGTATGCGGTTGCAATTTGCCCTTCTTTTTGGATGGTTACGGATAAGCCAACGCCAAATCCGGTGCCTTCATTTTCTATTGAAACATCATTTGAGTTAATTATCAATGACCTTCCTTCACTTGCGGAAAATCCGGAGCCGGTAATTTCACATCCGCTATCGCTTGCTGTTGCGATTATATTCTTTAGAAATTCAACTGATTCATCAAGGTCCAAGTCGTTAAATTTTTTGTCATAGACTTTCTTGACATCAACCACCTTTTCAACTTCGGAAAAAGCGTAATTTGAATCCTGTTTGTTTAATCTTGTATTTTCAATAGCTTGGGTTCCGGTTTCTTCGATCTTATCCAGGTTTGATGTAAATGCAAAACCGATCTTATTGTCTTTGATGACTCTAATGCCGATTCCTTGCTCAATTTCTTCTTTTGCAAAGTTTAATTCATCCTGCTTTGAGTCGAGTTCTATTAATTCGGATTCCTCTATATAGATTTCGTAAGCATCACAATTATTTTCAACAGCTTTTTTTGCCTTTTCAGCTATTTCATATATCATACTATCCCTACAGTGCAAATTTTTCGATAGCTTCCGCCACGCCGTCGCCAAACATTTTTTCGCAAGCATAGGTGCTTATCTCTTTTAATTTGGCTTCGGCATTCCCAACAGCTATTTTGTATCCTGCTTCTTTTAGAAAGTCTTCATCGTTTTCGCTATCTCCGATAGCCATCACGTTTTCCATATTAATCCCATTTCTTTCGCATAGATATTTGAGTGAAGTTCCTTTATTCACTCTTTTATCGGTTACATGGAGTGCAAACCCGCTATCATATATTTCAAGTTCGTTTAAGTATTCAAAATCCTTTAGGGCATCTTCCAATTCTTCACGGGCAAGGGTTTTGTAGAATACTGTTTCTGTTAATCTATACATATTGTCATGGGATGCATGTGCATCGAATTTTTCAGCTAATTTTTCTTTTAGGTGATTTTCCGCTGATGTGACAAAGTCCCTGTCAACCATTGTTTCAACAGCATTGTTGTTTTCACCTTCTTTAAAGACAATGCCTCCATTTTCTGCAACAAGTCCTCCGCTACATCCGATAAGCACTTCAGTTGCATATGCATAATTCACGACATTTCCTGTGACTATTATGGTAGGGATTCCTGCTTTTTCTGCTTTTCTCAATGCTTCAATTGCTGAGATGCAGATTTGTCTTTTATCGTCAGTTATTGTTCCGTCGATGTCTACTGCTATTGCTTCTATTGTCATGTTATCCTCTTGAATATCTGTGTGCTATGTTGCAGGTTCCCTCTTTACTCACCATGCATGCGCCGATTGGATGTAGTGGATTGCATGCTTTTCTAAATAGCTTGCAGTCTTCGGGTCTTGCAAGTCCTCTTAGGATTGGTCCGCAGATGCAGCCTTTAGGTGCTTCATTAACGTCTTTCACTTCAATATCATATTTTTCACGGGCATTAAATTCTGAAAACTCATCCTTTATTTCTAGGATTGAGTTTGGTATTTTTGGAAATCCTCTCCATTCCCTTGAAGTCACGTCAAATACCTGTTTAATCATGTCTTGAGCTATGACATTTCCTTCTTCTTTAACTGCTCTTTTGTATTCATTTTCAATTTTCGGTGTTTCATTGTGAATTTGTCTTAAAATCATGTAAACGGACATTAATATGTCTAATGGGTTGAATCCTGCTACTGTTTGAGGTATTCCAAAGTCAGTTGAGAAGTATTCGAATGGTTTTGTTCCGATGATTGTGCAGACATGTCCTGGCTGTATTAATGCGTTTAGGCTTGTCTCTCCTGAATTAATTAAAAAGTCAATTGCCGGTGGAATCAGTCTGTGGCATGACAATACTGAGAAGTTTTCAGGCGGTGTCGCTAATAGTTCTGCGGCTGTTGTGGGTGCGGTTGTTTCGAATCCTGCAGATATGAATACCACATCATTGTCCTCTTTTTGCGCAATTTCAATGGCTCTGTTAATTCCATAAACGACCCTTACGTCTCCACCTTCTGCCTTAGCATCAGCAAGTGATCTTTCAGAACCCGGAACTCTTAACATGTCCCCAAAAGTTGTGATTGTAACTCCTTTGTCAATAAGCTCTAAAGCTTCATCAATTTCACGTGACGGTACAACGCATACTGGACATCCTGGGCCTGCAATTATTTCCACTTCCTCTGGAAGCAGGCTCCTGATTCCATTTTCCATTATAGTGTGTTCATGAGAGCCACAGACATGCATTATTTTAACGGGTGTGGCTAATTTGTTTATTCTATCTAAAAGTTCTTTTGACATATTTTTCATATTAACACCGAAGATTTAATATTATACATTCAATATAATATTTAGTATTAGGTTAATTATAGTTTATTATAATTGTATAGGGATTTATATGTTTAATAATAATATGATTTTAGTAGTTATTCCGGCAAGGGGCGGTTCTAAGGGAATCCCTCGTAAGAATTTGAGGCTGCTTAACAATAAGCCGCTCATTTCCTATGCAATTGAGACAGCAAAAGCCTCTCAATATGTTGATGATGTTGTTGTAACTACTGATGATTCTCAAATTGCATTGATAGCTGAAAAATTCGGAGCGAGTGTTGTCAGACGTTCTAAAGAACTGGCAACTGATGAAATTTCGCTTGATCCTGTTATTCATGATGCAATGATTCAAAAAGAAAAACAGGCTTTTGATGAATATGATATTATAATTACTTTACAGCCTACGTCTCCATTGATACAGTCTGAAACGTTGGATAAGGCTATTGAAAAATTTGAAGATTTTAGTTTGGATAGCGTAATTTCAGTTGTTGACGACAGGCATTTGAGTTGGGGATATGACGAGAAAAATCATAGGTATTTCCCAAATTATATTGAACGTGTTGATAAAAGATCACTTCCGAAGTCATTTAGAGAAACTGGAGCTATTTTGGCAACAAGAAGGAACTTTGTTCATGTTGATTCACGTTTGGGCACTAACATTGATATCGTTGAGGTGTCCCGTGAGGAAAGTGTCAATATTGAAAACTATGAGGATTGGTGGATTGCAGAAAATTATTTGCAAAAGAAAAGAACTGCTATAGTTGTAAACGCTTCTGATGACATTGGAACAAGCCATATTAATAGATGCTTGTCCTTGGCTTCAAAATTGGTGTTCCATGATGTGCTGTTCTTAATTGACGAACATCACCAATTGGGCGTAGATATCGTTGATAAAAATAATTTTTCTTATAAGGCTTATGAGGATGAAGGCGATTTGCTGAAATACTTGATTGAATATAATCCTCAGATTGTCATCAATGATATTTTAGACACTTCTGAAGAGTATGTCTCCGCTTTAAAAAACGAAGGATATTTCGTTGTCAATTTTGAAGATTTGGGCATGGGCAGCGCCATTGCCGATATTGTCTTTGATGACTTATATGAGCATGATTTGGGAGAACAAAATGTGTTCACCGGTCATAAGTATTTCATTTTAAAGGATGAATTTTATTATCAACCACCTAAGATAATCACAAATAAGGTTAACAGGGTTTTGATTGCTTTTGGGCAATTTGACTCAAGTAATTTTACAGAAAAGGTCATTGATGCAATTCTAACCACTAATTATGAAGGAAGAATTGATGTTGTTTTAGGCTTGGATTATGAAGGAATTGAGGAACTCATCTCAAAATATGAATCCAATACATTGATTCAAATTTACAGGGATGTGCCAAACTTCAGCGAATTTATTTTTAAAGCAGACCTTATTTTCACATCTCCTAATAAATCAATGTATGAAATTTGCTCAATGGGTGTGCCAACTATCTGTCTTTGTAAGGATGATAGGGACGTGTCACATGTATTTGCAAATAACAAGAACGGATTTATTAATTTAGGTCTTGGAGATGTCCTTGAAAGTCAGGATGTTGTGGACGAATTTGTAAATGTAGTGAATGATTTTGATTTGAGGATGGATTTGCATAAGAAGATGTTGTCAATTGATTTGAAAAACGGGTTTGAAAATATTCTGGCAGTAATTGAAGAGGAATACCGCAAATTCGAATTTAATAAAGGTTTAAATCAGGTTTTATCATGAACATATTTAACAAAAAGCCATTTCTGATTGCAAATATCAGTTTTAATTTTTATGATTTGGCAAAAAAAGAAAACATATCATATATGGATGCAGCAAAACTGTTAATTGATGATGCGCAATTATGCGGTGTGGATGCAGTCATATTTCATGCATACGATGTTGAAAAATTTATTTCACGCGATTCTCCATCTTTTTGGAATCTTTCTTTAGAGGAATCCGTGTCTCAATTTGAACTGTTTTATAAATATGGAAAATTTGGAATTGGAGAATATCGTAAATTAGCACAGTATTGCAGTGAATTGGGAATTAAATTTTTATCCGAACCGCTTGATTTTGAATCCGTTGACTTGTTGGATGATTTTGTTGATGTATATAAGATTTCCTCATCTGATTTAACTAATATTCCTTTTGTTAAACATGTCGCTTCTAAAAACAAATCAATATTGCTTTCAACAGGTGGAGCTACTTTAATCGAGATTAAAAATGCAATCAATGCCATTGAAGATGTTTCCACTTCAAACATTGCCATTATGCATTCTATTTTATCTTATCCCACTGAATATAAGGATGCAAATTTGCTGATGATAAAAGACTTGGTGCAAAACTTTCCGGATTATGAAATCGGTTATGTCGATTATACAAAACCGGATAAAGACATGATGGTTTTAACAACTGCTTACAGTTATGGAGCCACTATTCTAGAAAAGCATTTCACTTTTGATAAAACATTAGGCGGATACTATAACACTTTTGCAATGGATCCGGATGATGTAATACATTTTAAAAATAATGCCCTATTTTTATCTAGGATTAATGGATTTACAAACAAGCAACCATTGATTTGCGAATCCTATGCAAGAAAAGAGATTAGAAAATCCATTGTTGCAAAAAGGGATATTAAAAAAGGGGAAACCATTAATGAATCCGATATCTCATTTAAAAGACCTGGTAAGGGAATTTCTCCGGCTCAGATCGATGATGTGGTTGGTAAAATAGCTAACCGGAACATAGAAAAGAATACATTCATAGATTTTGGAATGTTGGATTAATCTAAAAAATAAAAAAAGAAATTAAATTTCTGAAGAGCAATCTGCGGAATAGTTGTTAATTAAAACAGCACATTTGTCGATTGTTTCAGAATCTAATTTTATGGTACTGGTTTGGATTTGATTTAGTAATTCTTCAATAAATAAGTCTTCATCGGTTAAAGGCATATTTATTACAACAACTTCATTATTTATAAATCCAACCAAAGGCTCGACAAAACAATTTCTGATGTTATTGTCGTTTAAGAAGTTAATCAAGTCTTCACCTAAACTTAAAGCTTTTTGTTTAACTTTGTTGTCCTGAGAGAATTTAGCTTGTTTGGTTGTGTATCTAAATCTTCTTGCATTTTCAGGTGTTGGAACCTCTTCAATCTTATCTTCATAAGATTCACTGGATCCGATAAGATTTAAGTTTTCGTTTTCAGATTCTAATCTAAGTTTAGGATTGTATTTCTGTGAAATGAGTGCATAAATTCCTGTTGGACCTACAACTAAATGGTTTATACTAGATTTTGAAGTTGGAGTTTTTACATTGTAGAACACGTAGAACTCTTCAGGTAAACTTAATAGGTGTTCCCTAATGATTCTGGTTCGTTTTTCAGTTTCTTTTACATCTCTAGTTTTATAAATTCCATAACATAAGATAATCACGCCAACGAATAAAGCAATTATTCCAATACCGCTGTTTATTAATAAGATTTCAACGATGCTTAAAATAAAAATAACTGCTCCGACAATGAGGATGATGTTATTTGTATCCATGTCTCTAAAATTGAAATCGTTATTTGAGTCAAAAAGAGAACCGGATTCAGCATGGTTTTCGTCAGGTTCTGGAATGCTTAGTTTTTCAATTAAGCTTCCAAAGGACCTTTCGGAGCGTTCCCTGGTAGGGGTGGCATTTACGTAATACTCACTCATTCCTTTGAAAAATTCATCTTTGAGGAAATTTTTCAAAATGTTATAATCATTTGTTTTTGGAAGAGCAAATTCTTTTCCAAACTTGGATAAGACAGATTCAGGGATTGTAGTTCTTGCAGTTTTTGAACTAAGTTCCTCTTCTTCTCTAATTTCTTGCTCTTGCCTTTCATCATCAGCTATTTGCTGCATATTTTCTTCAGAGAAGAAGTTTTCCAATCTGCCAGTAAGTGATTTTAAGGAGCGTCTATTATCTTCTGTTTGTTCTTCTTCAGGCTCTACTTCTGGGGCTTTATTCTCTTGTCTAATGGTTTGAATTTCTTTTCGTCTTTCTTTAAGATAATTGTCTAACTCTTTATTGAGTTCGTCATCAAGATATCTTAAAGAACCTCCGCAGCTGTCACATTCATAATCAAGTATGCTATCGCTGCTTCTGATTTTATATTTCAATCCGCAGTCTTCACATTGGACAATATGTGAATTATCATACTTGAATGTGTCCATAAATGAGGAACGAGAGCTTTTTTCACCATCAGAATATTCTTCCACATATTCTAGGTCACCTGCACATGAAGAACACTCGAATGTTGTGATGTCGTCATCATCATCGAGTTGGTATTTTGCACCACAGTTCTTACAGCATACGACTTTCATATTATCCTCTTAAATTACTTATGATATTACTTTTTTATTTTAGTTATTATATATCTTTCTAAAAATTGGCATTTTGATGTGATGATGTGAGGGGTTGTGATTTAAAAAAAGCAGTTAAATCTTTTTAATCTAAAAGATATTAGTTTTAAAATATTATTTAATTAAAAAAACCAATTTAAACATTTATTGCCAATTAAAATCTTAAGTTTAATTGGCCGCTAGAAAGATCCAAATATAAATGCAACAAATGCTATTAACATTCCAATTTTAAGATATTTAGAAACTTTTCCAGCTGTAGTTCGGTCCTGATTTTTAATGATTAGTATTGCAGAGTAGATGAATAATAAAACCGCAATGGCTATCACAATTAAATAATAAAATCCGAAAATATGGTTGAAATATAAAATTGGACATAATGCGCAGTCGATTATCACTAGAATTAGCGCCAATATTGCAGTTATTTTTTCACCATACAATATCGGGAAGGTTTTCGCGCCTTCCGCTTCATCCCCTTCCATGTCTTCAATGTCTTTCACAAGCTCTCTGGCGGTTGTCATAACAAATGCGAAAAATCCCAAATATATTGAAGTTAAAATAATTTCAGGGGTGTTTAATGTAAATCCTCCAAACACAAATCCGAAACCAGTCATGAATCCTACAGTGAGATTTCCAATTAGTGGTGTGGATTTGAGCTTGTATGCATATAGATAAAGAATGACGTCAGCTATCAGCACAATGATAAATGGAATCCAATTGTTGGTTAAGTAACTTATTAAAAAACCGCATATTGTTCCAAGAATAAACAGGAGGTATCCGTAGTTTCTTCCACCGGTCACGGATATTCTTCCGGATGGAATTGGCCTTTCAGGTTTATTGATTAAATCGATATTGTAATCAAAATAGTCATTGATAACGTTTCCGGCAGCGGTTTCAAAAAATACCGCAAGAATCGCAAGGATTAGTGGAACGTTAAAACTTTTATCTATTATTGCTATTAAGATTATAGCTATTGCTCCCATTAGTGCATTTCCGGGTCTCAATATTTCAATGTATGGATTCATTTTATCTCTCTACTATTTAAGTAAGCATCATCTATTAAATTTCATTTCTAGATTGGCATGCTTGAGGCATACTTTTATTAAGTATATTATATAACATATTATTAGTATTTTATTTAATAAACTTATTACTCAAATTAATTAATTAGCTGGTGTTATATTTGGATAAAATAAAGATAGCTATTGTTGGAATAGGTAACTGTGCAAGTTCACTTATTCAAGGAATTCATTATTATGATGGCAAAAAGCCTGAAGATGCAATAGGGCTTATGCACTGGGATATTGGTGGATATGAACCTAGCGACATTGATGTGGTTGCTGCCTTTGATGTTGATGAGCGAAAAGTCGGAAAGACAATCGACGAAGCAATTTTTGCAAAACCTAACTGCACTACTGTATTTCAGAAGGACATCCCAAAATATGATGTTGAAGTAAGTATGGGTCATGTTTTGGATGGTGTTGCTGAACACATGTCCAATTATGATGATGAATACACTTTTGTTGTAAGTGATGCGGAGCCTGTTGATGTGGTTTCTGTTTTGAAGGAGAGTGGGGCTGAAATTCTAGTCAATTACTTGCCGGTAGGTTCAGAAGAGGCCGCAAGATATTATGCTCAATGTGCTCTTGATGCCGGAATAGCTTATGTAAACTGCATGCCAGTATTCATTGTAAGTGATGATGAATGGGATGCTAAATTCAGGCAAAAAGGAATTCCTATCGTTGGAGATGACATTAAAGCTCAGATAGGTGCCACTATTACTCATCGTACACTAGCTAGTTTATTTATGGATAGGGGCGTTAAATTAGACAAGACCTATCAAATCAATACGGGTGGTAACACCGACTTTTTGAATATGCTCAATCGTGAAAGATTGGATTCCAAAAAGGAGTCCAAAACTGAAGCGGTTCAATCAGTCTTAAATGAAAGGATGGATGACCGCGATATTCACATTGGCCCAAGTGATTATGTCCCTTGGCAAAATGACAACAAGTTGTGTTTCCTTAGAATGGAAGGCCGCACCTTTGGTGATGTTCCAATGAATATTGAGCTCAGATTAAACGTTGAAGACTCTCCAAACTCTGCAGGCTGTGTTATTGATGCTGTCAGATGTTGTAAAATTGGTTTAGAAAGAGGTATTGGCGGACAGCTGACTTCCATTTCTTCCTATACTATGAAGCATCCTCCAGTTCAATTCAGTGATGACGAAGCATATGAAAATGTTGAAAAATTCATTTCCGGCGAGCTGGAAAGATAATTTTTCAAGCATACTTTTTACTTTTTTTTAATTTATCCATTACTTTTTTTTCAAACTGTTTTATATTATTAATTTATATAATAATAAAGACATATATTATAGTTGGATATTTTATGATTATTTATAAATAAAATTTAAAAGAGGTGTAATTAATGGCAAAAGTAAGATTTACAGAAACAGCACTTCGTGATGCTCACCAATCTTTGCTTGCAACTAGGATGAGGACTAGGGACATGATTCCTATTGCTGAAGAGATGGATAATGTAGGATATTTCTCTGTAGAAGCTTGGGGTGGAGCTACTTTTGATACATGTATTAGATATTTAAATGAAGATCCATGGGAAAGATTAAGGCAATTAAAATCTGAATTTAATAAAACTCCAATTCAAATGCTTTTGAGGGGTCAAAATTTAGTAGGTTACAAACATTATCCTGATGATATTGTTACAAAATTTGTAGAGAAATCTTATGAAAATGGTGTTGACATTTTCAGAGTTTTCGATGCTTTAAATGATATTAGAAATATGGAAAAAGCTATTAAAGTAGCTAAAGATCAAGGAGCACATGTGCAGGGAACCATCAGTTATACAATTAGTCCAGTTCATACTTTAGATGGTTTTGTTGAACTTGCAAAAGACCTTGAAGCACTTGATTGTGATTCAGTGGCCATTAAGGATATGGCAGGATTGATCACTCCTAAAGCAGCTTACGATTTGGTATCTGCTTTAAAGGAAGAAACTGATTTGCTTGTTGATTTGCACTGTCATTGTACTAGTGGTATGACACCAATCAGTTATTATGCTGCATGTCAAGCAGGTGTTGATATTCTGGACACAGCAATTTCACCTCTCTCCTGGGGAACAAGCCAACCTCCTACCGAGAGTATGGTTGCGGCACTTCAAGGAACAGAATTTGACACTGGTTTGGATTTAAAATTATTAACTCACATTAAAAAATACTTTGATGACATCAAAGAAAAATATATGGGCATTCTTGATCCGATTTCTGAAAGTATAGATGCAGATGTATTGTTGTACCAGATTCCTGGAGGAATGCTTTCAAATCTCATTTCACAACTCAAAGAGCAAAATGCTCTTGACAGGTATAATGATGTGCTGGAAGAAATGCCTCGTGTTAGGAAGGATATGGGTTATCCTCCGCTCGTAACTCCAACAAGCCAAATTGTTGGAATCCAGTCTGTAATGAATGTTTTAGGTGGAGAAAGATACAAAACAGTATCTAACGAGGTTAAAGAGTATATGAGGGGAATGTACGGTAAATCACCTGCTCCAGTAAATGAGGAAATCTCTAAAAAAATAATTGGGGATGAAGAAGTGATTACCTGCAGGCCTGCAGACTTATTGGAACCTGAATTCGACAAATTCAAATCTGAAGGTGAGGAAAAAGGTTTTGTCAAATCCGATGAGGATGCTCTAACTTATGCATTATATCCTCCGATTGCACCAAGATTCCTTAAAGGCGAAGCTGAAGAAGAAGAGCTCGTAGCTCCTCACACTCTTGATGAAGATGCAGCCATTGGAATTCCGACAGAATACAATGTTGAAGTTGATGGGGACATTTTTGAAGTCAAAATCATGCCTACTGGATTTATGGAAATCGGGGAAGGCGCAGAATCTTCAAAAGGCCCAATCGGTGAAGTTGAAGGTGGCGTAATATCCTCAATGCAGGGTATGGTCATTAAGCTTGCCGTCAATGTTGGAGATAAAGTTGAAAAAGGCTCTACTATCTGTGTTATTGAAGCCATGAAGATGGAAAACGACATTCAGTCTGAAGTTGACGGTACTGTTGAGGAAATCTTCGTGGAACCTGGTGATGCAGTAAGTATGGGCGATATCTTGATGGTAATCAAATAGATTACCAATATTTTACTTTTTTTTTAAAATTATTTTTGTGCAGTGATTTTATGAAGGATATTTTTGATGAATGTCAATTCGGCGATTTTAAACTCAATAGCAGAATTGTCAGAACAGGCACTTGGGAAACTGAAAACGAGGAAGGGGGATTCTTGACTCCAGCTATTTATGACAGGTATGAAAAGATTGCAAGTAGCGGCACAGGATTAATCGTATCTGAAATATTTGCTCTTGATAGAAAAGACAGATTTTTCCCATATTCGACTGGACTGGATTATCCGGGATTCATCAAGGAATATAAGATGGTGACTGACATTGCACACAATTATGATGTTCCTATTTTAGGCCAACTGGCCTTTTTCTACTATGATGATGGAGACAACCAAAAGGTAGAAGCCAATGACATAACCGAAGAGGGAATTAGGAAATTGCAGGCGGAGGTAATAATGGCTGCTAAGAAATTCTCGTTTGCAGGGTTTGATGGGATTCAAATCAACATGGGGAATAATTTTTACTTGGCTCGCTTCATGAATCCTTATTTCAATCAAAGGGAAGATAAATATGGTGGAAACACTGAAAATCGTGTAAGGATTTCATCAGAAATTATAAAAGTCATTAAAAAGACCATGGACATGCATGTAAGCTGCAGGATAAATCCGTGGGATGTTAGAAAAGGCGGAATCACCTCAGATGAAAGCATAGCCATTGCCCGTGAGCTTGAAAAAGCGGGTGCAGATAGCATTCAATTGACTGCACGTACCATATCACAAATTTATGACAAGGGCGTAAAACATCCGTTTCTAGTTTATGTCGATGATTTGATTGATGCTGTTGATGTTCCTGTTGTTTTAGGAGGATCACTGCGTGAAATGGCTAAAATCAATGATGTATTGAATAATTCCAATGTGGAGTTCGTTTCCATGTCTAAGCCGTTTGTGGCTCAGGCCGACTTTTTAACAGACTGGAAGGCAAATGGTGAGGGTGTAGCAATTTGTCAAAGCTGCAATAATTGCTATTCTAAAAAGACCAGCACTTGTTTTAAATATGATTCCAATGCTGAATAATCAATGCTTCGAGTTAGATTTTCAGTTTCGATTGGTCTAATTGGTGTATATAATGGAGTATCTTTCAGTTTGGCTGGTTTTTAAGGTGTAATTAAGTTTGCAATTTCCCCTAACTTATGGGAAGTTAGGGTATTTTTGCATATTCATATCAAAATTTTAGAATTTATAAAAATTTGGACCATTTT
>Ga0129307_1002717_pt1 | contig 12968 bp, 10 predicted proteins | sample P1105metagenome_FD_94437 | JGI IMG/M metagenome (GOLD analysis project Ga0129307, IMG submission 94437) | Capybara group fecal microbial communities from Wisconsin, USA - P1105 metagenome | ecosystem: Host-associated > Mammals > Digestive system > Large intestine > Fecal | place: USA: Wisconsin... | reverse complement strand
ATGGTCAATGTATGAATCAGGTTATACTCCAGATAAACCTCATAAAAAGTCGGCTAGAATAGTCGGAGATGTTATGGGTAAATATCACCCACATGGTGACTCATCAATTTATGAAGCTATGGTACACATGGCACAAGATTTTAGTTATAGAAATTGTTTAGTAGATGGACATGGTAACTTTGGTAATATAGAAGGTTATGGTGCAGCAGCAATGCGTTATACAGAAGCAAGACTATCTAAAATATCATTAGAATTATTAAGAGATATTCAAAAAGATACTGTTGATATGATTCCAAACTTTGATGAATCTGAAAAAGAACCAGCAGTTCTTCCATCAAGATTTCCTAATATTTTAGTTAATGGTACTATGGGTATCGCTGTTGGTATGGCAACTAATATTCCACCTCATAACTTAGGTGAAGTTATTGATGGCTGTGTAGCATATATTGATAATCCTGATATAGATACAATAGGATTAATGCAATATGTTAAAGGTCCTGATTTTCCAACAGGTGGAATAATTTTAGGAAATAGTGGTATTAAAAATGCTTATGAAACAGGTAGAGGAACAATAACTATAAGAAGTAAGGCATCAATTGAAGAAAAAGATGGTAAACATTATATTATTGTTGATGAAGTACCTTATGGTGTTAATACTCAAGTATTAAAGAATAAGGTTGCTGAACTTGTCCACAATAAAACTATCGATGGAATAGCAGATTATCATACTGATTTAAAAGATGGTGTAAAAATCACTATCACACTTAAGAAAGATGCAAATGCACAAGTAGTTTTAAATAATTTATATAAACATACTGATTTTCAAAAGAATTTTGGTGTAATATTCTTAATGCTTGATAAAGGAGTACCAAAAACTCTTGGATTAAAAGATATTATTTCAAAATATATTGATTATCAAAAAGAAATAATTATTAGAAGAACAAGATTTGATTTAAAGAAAGCAGAAGATAGAGTACATATATTAGAAGGTTTAAAAATTGCTTTAGATCATATTGATGAAGTTATTAAAATAATTAGAGGTTCTAAGACAGATGCTGAAGCTAAAGAAAAATTAATGAGTAATTTTGGTTTAACTGAAATTCAAAGCGATGCTATCTTAGAAATGAAGTTAAGAAGATTAACTGGATTAGAAAGAGATAAAATTGAAGCAGAACTTGCTGATTTATTAAAGAAAATAGAAGAATATAGAGCTATTTTAGCAAGTGAAGAAAAGGTTTTAGCTATTATTAAACAAGAATTATTAGAAATTAAAGATAAATATTCTGATGATAGAAGAACTAAGATTGATATGACTGCTATTGATTTTATTGAAGATGAATCATTAATTCCAGTTGAAGATATTATTATTAATCTTACTAATAAAGGATACATTAAGAGATTACCAATAGATACTTATAAGGTTCAAAATAAAGGTGGAGTTGGTGTTAAAGGTATGGCAACTAATGAAGAAGACTTCGTTGAACAAATGGTAACATTAAAAACTCATGATCATGTATTATTCTTTACTAATAAAGGTAAAGTATATAGAATTAAAGGATATGAAGTACCAGAATTTAGTAGACAAGCTAAAGGATTACCAATAATTAACTTACTTCCAATAGAAAAAGATGAATTTGTAAAGGCAATTCTTCCTGTAAGAGTAGAAGAAGGTATTGAAAATAAATTAGTTACATTTGTAACTAAGAGAGGTTTAGTTAAGAGAACATCTATTTCTGAATTTGAAAATATAAGAGTAAGTGGTAAGATTGCTATTGGATTAAAGGAAAATGATGAATTATTATCAGTATTCTTAACAAATGGTAATGATCAAATACTTATAGGTGCTTCTAATGGTAGAATGGTTAAATTTAATGAAGAAGAAATCAGAATACTAGGTAGAACAGCTAGTGGTGTTAAGGGTATCGATATAGATGATTCTACATCATGTGTAAGTGCATCAGTAATAAATGAAGATGATGAAATCCTTATAATAACAGAGAAAGGTTACGGAAAACGTACAAATGTTTGTGAATATAGACTTACTCATAGAGGTAGTAAAGGTGTTAAAGGATTAAATATAACAGAAAAGAATGGTGCATTAGTATCAATTAATAAAGTTGAACCAGATTCAGATTTAATTATTATTACAGACAGTGGTATTGTTATTAAAATTAGATTAGATCAAGTATCTAAGATGAGTAGAGTAACTCAAGGAGTTAGATTAATATCATTAAAAGATGAACAAAAAGTAGCAACTGTATCTTTATCAAAAAAAGATGAAGAAGATGAAGAAAAAGAAAATGATATAACTAATAATGATAATAATATTGAAAATGAAAAATCTAATAATAATGATCAAAATGAATCAAATGTATAATTAATAAACTTATGTTTCACGTGAAACATAAGTTTTTTTATAAAAAATATTTCCCGGGAAATATTTTTTGTTAAAATATATAAAAAATTAATTAAAAATTTCAATGTTTCACGTGAAACATTGAATATAATTGACTTATTGTAAAATAAATAGTATATTATTTATGCACAACGAAAAACTTGGAACCAGGTCAGGATAGAAATATAGCAGCCTTAACATTTAATTTTCGTGTGTGCTTTTTTTATGCAAGGAGATCTTATGAATCAAAATATAATAATTAATGAATTAAATAAATTATTAGATAAAGCTATTAAACATAACGAAGTACCCGTTGCAGCTTTAATTGTTTATAATAATAAAATAATTGCAAAATCATATAATAAAGTAGAAAAAAATAATTCAGTATTAAATCATGCAGAAATTAATGTAATAAAAAAAGCAAATAAAATTATAAAAAATTGGAGATTAGATGATTGTGAATTATATGTAACATTAGAGCCATGTGAAATGTGTAAAAGTATAATTAAAAAATCTAGAATAAAAAATGTTTATTATTATTCAAAACAAAATGATTTTAAAACAGAAAATTCTCCTAATTATAATTATATAGAAAACAAATTATTTTCTAATAAATTAAGTAATTTTTTTAAAAACAAACGTTAATGTTTCACGTGAAACATTAAAAAAATATTTCCCGGGAAATATTTTTTTTAATTTTTTATTCTATTTTTTTTAAATAATTAAAGTAATGTTTCACGTGAAACATTACTTTTTATCATTTTAATATATGTTAAATACTTATATAAATAAGAAACAATGTTTCACGTGAAACATTGTTTTAATATAAAAATATTTCCCGGGAAATATTTTTTAAATAATTTTTTATATATTTATGTTTCACGTGAAACATAAATGATTATTTAACCCTTATTTTATATAGATTTTTAAATAAAATATGATATAATTATTATGAAAGGAAAATGAATATGTTATACCAAGCATTATATAGAAAATATAGACCAAAAACCTTTGATGATGTATGTGGACAAAAAGTAGTTGTTCAAACATTAAAAAATACAATAAATAATAATAAACTAACTCATGCATATTTATTTATTGGTCCTAGAGGAACAGGAAAAACAAGTATAGCTAAGATTTTTGCTAAAACTATTAACTGTGAAAATACTAAAGATGGTAATTCTTGTGAAAAATGTGACATTTGTAAATTATCTAATAATAATGAAAATGTTGATATAATAGAAATGGATGCTGCTTCAAATAATGGAGTAGATGAAATTCGTGAAATTAAAAATCATGTTACATTAATGCCTACATTCTCAAAATATAAAGTATATATAATAGATGAAGTACACATGTTATCTGCAGGAGCTTTTAATGCTTTATTAAAAACTTTAGAGGAACCGCCAGCACATGTTATATTTATATTAGCAACAACAGAACCACAAAAAGTTCCATTAACTATAATGTCTAGATGTCAAAGCTTTGAATTTAAATCTATTCCTTCTAATTTAATGAAAAATAAGATTAAATTTATATGTGATCAAGAAAATATAACAATAACTGATGAAGCAATTGATCAAATATGCATAGATTCAAATGGTGGATTGAGAGATGGAATTGGTTTGCTAGATCAATTAAATTCTTATACTAATTCAAATATTACTAAAGATGATGTTTTATTACTTAATGGTAGAATAAGTGAAGATGAAATTGTTAATCTATTTAATTCAATATATAGTAATAATATCGATGAAGCATTTAGTATAAGTGATAAGTTGGAAGAAGAAGGAAAAGATTTTTTATTTATTTGTGAAGATATTATTAAGTATTTAAAAAAGATTTTAATAGAATATCAAAAAAATAATAATAACGAGTTAATAGAAAAATTAACAAAAGATAAAGTAATTCAAATAATATTTAATATCACTGATTATTTGAATTATATTAGAAATTTAAAAGATAAAAAAATATATTTTGATTTATTAATTATAAAGATATTTGATTTAATAAATAGTACAAATGTTCGTTCTATAAATATAACTAAAAATGAAAAATATGACATTAAATCAAGTAAAGAATCCATATCTAATAACGAAAAAGATGAAAAAAATGATGAAATAGGAACAAAACAAGAACATGAAGAAATAAAGAAAAATGATGAAAATAATAAAATATATGATAATTATAAAGAATTAATGAGAATTAGATTAAATAATATATTAGCATCTGCAGATAAAGAATCATTAAAAGAATATATTGAATTTAATAATAATCTAGAAAATAATTTAGATAATCTAGACGAAAGGAAAATATTTAATTTATTATTAGATTGTTCTATTAAAGCTGGATCAAAAGATGGTATAATAATAACAGCTTCTAATAATAATATATTGAATGAATTGTATGATAATTTCAAGGAAATAGAAGAATTATTTATAAATAAATTATCAAAAGATATAAAAGTATGTTTTTATGAAGAAAATAATTGGAATACAATTAGTGCTGAATATAGAACAAAACTTAGAAATAAAGAAAAAATAGATATATTAGATGAAGCAGAAATAATTAATAAAATATATAATAAAGAATCTTCAAATAAAAGTGAATTTGATGATTTATTAGAGATAGGAGAGTAAAATATGAATATTAATCAAATAATGCAACAAGCACAAAAAATGCAAAAAGATATGGAAAAATCACAAAAAGAAGTAGCTGCTATGACATTTACAGCTAAACAAGAATTAGTTGAAGTTGAAATGGATGGAAATAAAACAGTTAAAAAAGTAACTATAAATAAAGATATAGAAAAAGATGATATAGAAGCATTAGAAGATATGGTTTTAATTGCTCTTAATGATTGTATTAATCAAGCAGATAAAGCTATGGAAAGTAAATTAGGTAAATACAAAAGTATGATGCCAGGTTTATTCTGATATGAAATTTCCAAAGAGTTTAGAAGAATTAATAGAATGTTTTAAATTATTACCTGGTATTGGTGAAAAAAATGCAGAACGTTTAAGTTTTGCAGTTTTAAAATTTTCTGATGAAAATGCAAATAAGTTTTCCACAGCAATAAATAATGTAAAAACAAAAATAGTAAAATGTGAAAAATGTAATAATCTTACAGAAGATAATACTATTTGTTCTATTTGTTCTGATGATACAAGAGATTCATCTACTATTTGTGTTGTGGAAAATACGAAAGACCTAATATTATTTGAAAAATCAAATGCTTTTAAAGGTAAATATCATGTTTTGGAAGGATTAATTTCACCATTAGAAGGAATTAATCCAGAAGATATAAAAATAAATCAATTAATAAATAGAATAAAAGAAGAAGATATTAAAGAGGTTATATTAGCACTTAACATGAGTATGGAAGGAGAAACTACTTCTTTATACATACTTAAATTACTTGAAGGTACTGATGTATCTGTAACTAAAATAGCAGCGGGTATACCAGTGGGAGCAGATATGGAATATTTAGACTCTCTTACAATTCAAAGAGCGCTAGAAGGAAGAAATAAATTATCATAAAATTATAATTACTTAAGTAAAATATAATAGGTGATAATGATGAAATACTTAGTAAAATTGTTTAGAAGATTAATAGTTGGTTTTGGATTATTATATGCGTATAACATATTAATGGGGCATTTTAATTTACCTGTACCAATTAATATATATACTATAGGTATAACAACAATACTAGGTATTCCAGGATTTATAGGTTTAATTATATTTTATTTAATTAATTTTTAGGTGGGGTAAATATGTTAGAAAATTACATAGATGATCAACCAATAGTAACTAAATTGTTATTAAATAGTTTCGAAAATAATAAATTAGTTCAAGCTTATCTATTTGTGTCAAATGATAAGTCTTTTTTGCTTGATTATGCCATTAGTTTTGCTAAAAAATTAATAACCAATGATTATGACAAACAAATATGTAATATGATTGATAATAATACCTATTCTGAATTAAAGATTATTAATCCTATTAATAATATAATAAAAAAAGAACAATTATTAGAGTTACAACAATCTTTCTTAGTTAAGCCTACCTTAGGTAATAAAATGGTTTATATAATTAATGGTGCAGATTATCTTCATATATCATCTGCAAATACAATTCTTAAATTTCTTGAAGAACCTAGTGAAGATATAGTAGCAATACTATTAACAGATAATCTAGCTAAAGTTCTTCCAACAATTAAATCAAGATGTCAAAATATAGTATTTAAAAATAAAAAAGAAGATAATAAGATAGATGATTTATATGAAGAATACAAATTAAAAATAAATAATGATGAAAATTCTAAAGAAGAATTTGATATAAGAATTAATGATATGTTTTCATTTATAGATAAAATTGAAAAATTAGGAATAAAAGAGTTTATTCATTATAAAGATAATATATTTGATATATTTAAGAATAAAGATGATTTTATTATATTATTTGACTTCATGTTATATTTTTATTATGATATCTTAAATATTTTTGTTAAGAGAGATGTTCTATATTTTAAGAATTATAAAGATCAAATAGAAAAAATATATAATAATAATGATTTAAATAAGATACAAAAAAAATTACAATTAGTAGAAGAAACAAAAATTAAATTAGAATCAAATATGAATTTAAAATTATTAATGGATGAATTTATTATTAAGTTTAGTGAGGTGTAATTATGCAAGAACTAGATGTAGCAGGTGTAACATTTGCAAAATATGGAAGAAAATATTATTTTTTAACAAATGGGTTAAATTTAAAAGAAGGTTTAACTGTAATTGTTGAAACAGAAAGAGGACTTCAATTTGGTTATGTAGTAGAATTAACTAAAATAAAAAAGAGTAAAAATTCAGATCCTATGAAACCAGTTGTTAGAATAAGTACTAAAAAAGATTATAATCAACATAAAAATAATATTAAAGATGCAAAAGCAGCATATGAAAAATGTAAAGAATTAATTGAACAAGATGGTCTTGATATGAAATTAATTGATGCATCTTATAATTTTGAAAGAACTCAGTTATATTTCACATATATATCTAATGATAGAGTAGACTTTAGGGAACTTGCTAAACAACTTGCGGCTATTTATAAAGTAAGAATTGAACTTAGACAAATTGGTCCAAGGGATAAAGCCAAAGAAGTTGGAGGATTAGGGCCTTGTGGAAGACCATTATGTTGTTCTAAATTCTTATATTCATTTAATAATATAACTATTAATATGGCTAAAAATCAAAATATATCATTAAATCCAACTAAAATAAATGGTGCATGTAATAGATTATTATGTTGTTTAGAATATGAGGATGATACTTATTCAGAAGAAAAGAAGAATTATCCTTCTATAGGTCAAATAATAGATAAAGATGGAAAGAAAGGTAAAGTAATATCTGTTGATATCTTTAGACATTCTTATAAAATAGAAACTAAAGATAAAGATGTTATAGAAATATTCCAAGATGAAAGTAATTAATGATTTACTAGGTTTTAATATGAAAATAGTACAAGATACAGATTTCTTTAATTTTTCATTAGATTCTGTTCTTTTATATAATTTTCTTAATCTAAAACCTAATATGAAAGTAATAGATATATGTTCAGGAAATTGCCCAATTCCTATGCTTATTTCTACTAAAGTTAATAACAAAATTTATGCTGTGGAAATTCAAAAAGAAGTATATGAACTAGGTAAAGAATCTATAGAAATTAATAACTTGCAAGATAAAATAGAATTATTAAATATGGATGCAAAAGATTTAAATAAAAGATTTGAAACTGATACATTTGATTTAATCACATGTAATCCACCATATTTTAAAGTAAATGAAGAAACTAAAAAGAATGATAATAAAATAAAATCTATCGCAAGACATGAAATAGAAATAACTTTAGATGATATTATTAAAATATCTAGAAAACTATTAAAGAATAATGGTAGCTTAGTTTTAGTTCATAGACCAGAAAGATTATCTGAAATAATCGTATTAATGGAAAAATATAATATTTCTCCTAAAAGAATACAATTTATTTATCCAAAAGAAAATACTGAAAGTAATATGATTATAATTGAAGGAACTAAAAATGGTAATAATGCTTTAAAAGTATTAGAACCACTTATTATTCATGATAAAAATGGAGAATATTTAGATAATATAAAGGATTTATTTGCAAATAAATTGTAAATAAAATCTTTTTTTTTATTTTCTTTTAAATAAATATGATAAAATATAGGCAACGGGAGGCGTATTATGAATAGGGAAGAACAAGAAAAATTAAGACATGAAGTATATGCTGAAGAATTAAAATCTGCAACTACAGTAAGTGAATTACCAAAGAGAATTGCTCCTTCAAGTATATTATCTACATTAACATCTTTAGCATGTTTTAAAAATGAAAAAATTGAAAAAGAAAAATTAGAATTTTTAATTGATCCATTATTAAGTGACGTACCATATTTAATTAGTAGTGATTTTAATAACAAGCTTAAAGAAGTTTTTAAAGAAAACTACAAAGAAAAAACTGATGAAGAGATTAATAATAAAATTCGAGAAATAATGTCTAGTAGAAGATTATTTAATTTAATATCTGAATCAAATGCATATGATAGAAAATATAGTGAACTATATAAAAAAGAAACTGCAGAAAAGCATAATAAAATCATTGCAAAAATCAATTCAACAAGAATGATAGAGGACCTACCAAAGATTGGAATTGGTAACGTTAATCATAGAATTCAAATAGATTTATATGAATTATTTAAAAAAGAAAAATTAAAAGTAGAATTTACAGGAGATATTAGTAAAGCTTTATTAGAAGGAAAAAATATTAATGATTTAGTTATTCAAAATGCAATAAAAAAAATATGTGAGTCAAGACCTATGATTGATTCATATAATTCAATGAGTATAGATGAGAAAATAGAATATGTATCTAATATTCTAGAAATAGATTATGAATTAAAATATTTGATTGAAGAGGTAAATGCAAGAGAAAAAAGAATTGGAGTAATTTACAAATTAGATCATGATGATACAATGGATCAAATAAAAGATGCCAGAAGAATTAGTCAAATGCCTCCAAATTTAGCTATTTCACGTATTACAAAATACTTAGCAGGAAATACAACTATTTTTGGGAATGAAAGACTTACAGGAGGAGAATTTAATACAATTGCTCAATTCTTAATTAATGGTAAAAAAATGGAAGATGATGAAATTAAATCAGAAATTAGGAGAATTGCTGATACATATTTCGAAGATAATAAAGATGAAGCGTATAAATTATTAAATGAAAAATTATCAAAGTTACCTAGATTGTATTATTATGTTGATGAAGTAAAATATGGATTAGAAAGACAAAAAGAGTTTATTAAAAATGGAGCAAGTAATGTAAATGTTTACTTTATACCTAATCCAAAATCTCCAGTAGAAGGAGGTAAATTCTACAATTGTTATATCAATAGAGCATCAAATTTAAATCTGGAAGAAGTATTACCTTTAGATTTAGAGGAAATTATTCCTCCAGAAACAGAAATAGATGCTGTAGAATGGTATGTTCAGGAGCATGCTGATCCTACATTTAAGGCAGCTGGAGGAATAATATTAAATAAAGATGAATCAATAGGTGGAGTAAATGTATTTAGACCAAATGATGGAAAAGTAGGAATAACACCTGAAGAAAAATCTAAATATGAAAAATTAGAAGAATTAAGTAAAAAATTAAAAGAAATAACTGATATAAGTAAAAAATCAAAAGAGGAATTTATGAAATTTCAAGAAGCTTATTTAAAATCACAAGCAGTTATTGATGAACAAATTGCTACAATACAAGAAGCAATGAATGTTCTTATAGAAGATAAAGGAAAGGGGTTAAAATAATGGATAGAAGACATATAACTGGTTTAGATAAAGATGGAAAAGAAGTTGTATACGATGTTATTTTAACTTTCCATAACGATGATAATAACAAAGATTATATTGTTTATACAAATAATGAACTAGATGATGAAAACAAACTAAAAATATATTCTTCTGTTTATAATCCAACAACAGATGAATTATTAGGAAATCCAGAAACAAAAGAAGAATGGAATAGAATATTTAGTTTATTAGATGAGGTATTTAAATAACTGTTAAATCCAAGTAAAACTTGGATTTTTTTATTCTTTTTAATTCATATATGTTATAATTTTTACTAGAGAGTAGGTGTCATTGTGGATAACTTAAATAATATATTTCAAAAAATGGGATATGAAAATATTGAAGAATTTAAAATGCAAACCAAATCTAGGATACTACAAAATTTTAAAAGAGCTCCAGGAACAATTGAAATAAATAAATTAACAGAAATAGTACTAAAATCATTTGAGTATTTTGGCGTAGAATGTCCTTTATCAAGCAAATTATTAAATAAAAATAATTGGCATTTAGATCATGTTATTCCTGTTGTATATGGTGGATTTACTGAACCATGGAATTTAATACCTCTATGTAATGATTGTAATATTGAAAAATCTTCAAAACATTTGTTAGATTTTGTTATTCAAAAAGAAATAGAACCAATTAAAGTTGAAAAAATATTTATTTACTTAGTCGAAATGTTAGAATATAACAAATTTAGAATAAACAATAATTTGTCATTATCAGAAGATCAGATAATGTTAGAAGATGAATTAAATGATAATAATGTATTTATATTTAAAAATGATTTAAAACTAGATTCTATAACCTTCTTTTTTCAATTATATAAGTATTTAGACGAGAATAAGGATAGAATAAATGGTGATATAAATAAATACAATGAAATAATAAAAAAGTTAATAAATATTAATAACGATAATATAATAAGAATTGAGGACAACTATAACAAACAAAATGAATTAAAATTATTATTAAAAGAATTAGGAGTAAAAAATTATTATATTTTATCTTATAATTTATCGAATAGAATTAAAGATGTTAATGAAGTAAAGAATAATCTATTACTAATATCAAATTATCTTGTAGATACAAATATTGGAGAATTAATAGATAAAAATCCAGAAATAGTAATAATGAAATTTGAAGATTTTAAATTAAATTATGAATATTTAATCAATGATGTTAAAATACATAAAAGTGTTATATTAAATAAACCCTCTTTATTAAATGAAATAGAATTAGTTGGTTCCTTTTATGAACTATGTGATCATAATAATATTAATATATTTGATATTCCTGATTATGTATTTTTAAGAATGAATTTAAAAAATATAATAGCAATATTACAAAGTAAAGAATATCAAGAACATCCAGAATTATTCACCTCAGAAACAATAACCCGTGCAAAAATAGAGGATATTCAAAAAATGCTTCATAGTGAAGAGTATAAAGAACATCCAGAATTATTTACATCTACCAACTTAGCTCATGCAAAAATAGAAGATATCCAAAAAATGCTTCATAGTGAAGAGTATAAAGAACATCCAGAATTATTTACATCAGAAACTTTAGCCCATACAAAAATAGAAGATATACAAAAAATGCTTCATAGCGTAGAGTATAAAGAACATCCAGAATTATTTACATCTACAACCTTAGCCCATGCAAAAATAGAAGATATACAAAAAATGCTTCAAAGTGAAAAATATAAAGAACATCCAGAATTATTTACATCTACAACCTTAGCCCATGCAAAAATAGAAGATATACAAAAAATGCTTCATAGTGAAGAGTATAAAGAACATCCAGAATTATTTACATCAGAAACTTTAGCCCATGCAAAAATAGAAGATATACAAAAAATGCTTCATAGCGTAGAGTATAAAGAACATCCAGAATTATTTACATCACAAACTTTAGCCCGTGCAAAAATAGAAGATATCCAAAAAATACTTCAAAGTGAAGAATATAAAGAACACCCAGAATTATTTACATCAGAAACATTAGCCCATGCAAAAATAGAAGATATCCAAAAAATGCTTCATAGTGAAGAGTATAAAGAACATCCAGAATTATTTACATCTACAACCTTAGCCCATGCAAAAATAGAAGATATACAAAAAATGCTTCATAGCGTAGAGTATAAAGAACACCCAGAATTATTTACATCTACAACCTTAGCAAAAGCAAAAATAGAAGATATCCAAAAAATGCTTCATAGCGTAGAGTATAAAGAACACCCAAAATTATTTACATCACAAACTTTAGCCCGTGCAAAAATAGAAGATATACAAAAAATGCTTCATAGTGAAGAGTATAAAGAACATCCAGAATTATTTACATCTACAACCTTAGCCAATGCAAAAATAGAAGATATACAAAAAATGCTTCATAGTGAAGAATATCAAGAACATCCAGAATTATTTACATCAGAAACTTTAGCCAATGCAAAAATAGAAGATATACAAAAAATACTTCATAGTGAAGAGTATAAAGAACACCCAAAATTATTTACATCTACAACCTTAGCCCATGCAAAAATAGAAGATATACAAAAAATGCTTCATAGTGAAGAGTATAAAGAACATCCAGAATTATTTACATCTACAACCTTAGCCAATGCAAAAATAGAAGAT
>Ga0129307_1002716_pt1 | contig 12971 bp, 14 predicted proteins | sample P1105metagenome_FD_94437 | JGI IMG/M metagenome (GOLD analysis project Ga0129307, IMG submission 94437) | Capybara group fecal microbial communities from Wisconsin, USA - P1105 metagenome | ecosystem: Host-associated > Mammals > Digestive system > Large intestine > Fecal | place: USA: Wisconsin... | reverse complement strand
TGATGTTGATAAAGCGGAACTTTATGTCAATGGGAAATTTGTGGATATATCGGATGTTAAATACGAATGGGGCGGAAATCATCACGTACAAAAGTTGTGGTTTACATATAAAGGTAAAGTATTCCGTTACGGACAATCGTCGTTAGGCTTTGGTGGGCGTCCTTGTCAAGGAATGGACTGCTTAAATGTCTTTGAATCAGATAGAAAAACTTATGTCGTGAATGGCTGTGATGATCAGCGCTCTATTCCTATCGTTTGTAACGGCGTGAATGCGAAAAATCAAAATTTTGACTTTACTGATAATTTTAAAGTATGTGAGGGCGATCCACGAACTCAAGGAAATGATTAAAGCTTGTTGTTCTTTGGTTGTTTTTAGAAAGTGCTGGAACATTTAGGCTGTTTACGAGGTATATTTATTACTATGAGAATCATCCTGCTTGTTTTGACTATGCTTGCCTTGCTGGCGTGTACCGACAGCAATTCGGATGATATTTTTCGCCCTAACGACCCGGATGTTGTAAACCCCGATACAACTGCAATCGATACAGCGAAAACTGATACGACTACGACAGACACGACTAAGGTGGACACTGCAAAAACGGATACGGTTTTAGGTCCGTGTTTGGATTTTGTTCAGAATGACGATGAATATACCGGTTTCTGCAAGCAAGATGGCTACACGGCTTTCCGCAAGATGTCCTACGCCTCAAAAACGGGAATGGGGATAAGCTATCTCGTGAAATTTATCATTGCGGATTTTGATACTGACAACCCTCAGGTCCATTTTATGAATACGATGAGGTATTCGTATCATTACGATTTTGCGGAGATGGTACTGGGTGATACGCGTTCGCTTGCTGTTTTTAATGTGGAAACGTATTTTAGTGCCGAAAAGAATACTGCCGCAGGAACGCTTGCTTATTATCCGTCTGTCGATTCCATGATTGCGTTGACGTTTTTCCCGTCGGATTATATCTCTCCTGAACAAGTTGCTGTTGCTTATAAGTTAATTCAGGAAAAAGTACAGTTCCTCAATTCGAGTGGTTCTAAAAATCGCTTGTTCTATATGCCGGCGGGCTCAACTGCCGAGAGGGCTGCTGCTGAATACGCTGACGAATTTAAAAAAAAGGATATTCTCGTCTTTACGCATGCGGAACTTTTTGGCGATATTCCTTACCAGATTATGAATACGGGAACGGCTTACGGCACGCTCCGCAAACTCACTGCAGCAGAACTTGATACGGCGATTGTCTCTTCGCATGATATTTTGATTCTTGAAACGCTCCCTGCCGAAATTCCGCTTGTCGCGGCCACTATCAGCAAGGATGCGCAGACGCCGCTTTCGCATGTGAACCTTGCCGCTCAAGCACGCAAGACGCCGAACATTGCCTTTAACGGGAATGAAATCCCCGATAGTTTACTTGCACTTTGCGGAAAGCTTGTAAAGTTGGAAGTCAAATCGAACTCTTATACGGTCCGCGAGGCAACGCTCGAAGAGGCTCAAACGTTCTGGAATAATAACGTGCGTGAACAGAAAACGCTTTCGTTCGATTTGTCGGATTCGGGACTCGTCGATTTTGCTAATCTCAATTTTAAGTCGTCAAAATCGGTGGGTGTGAAGGCTGCGAATCTTGCTGAACTTCATAAGTTGATTCCCGAAAATTCACCAGACGGATTTGCTGTGCCGTTCTACCATTACAGCCATTTCATGGATTATGCTGAAGTCACGGAGGAACTGTGTGGACGTTCTTTTGAGGATTGTGGAAAAGAAGGTCGCGCATCTGAAATTTGTACGCAAGTGAAAAATGCTTGCGCCAGTGCCCTTCGTCAAGCGCAGAGTGTTGAGTCTAAGGTTGCTGGGTCAGCCGAAGCGTCCGAGTCTGTGAGTTTGCGTGGCTACATTGAAAATCTTATCGCACGCGAAGATTTTAAAACAGATACTCGTCTGCGAGAAGCTATGCTCGACAACATTCGTTACATGTTCAAGCATATTCCTGTGGAAAAATCTTTTGGCGATTCGCTCGATGCTAAAGTTCGTACGCTCTACGGCGAAGCGGGTGTTCGTCTGCGTTCCAGTACGAATTCCGAGGATTTGGAAGACTTCAACGGCGCAGGGCTTTACAAGTCCGTCAAGGCAACGACACGCGAGAAGGATTTGCCGTCCGATGAAATTCGCAAGGTGTGGGCTTCTGTGTGGAGTTTCAAGGCGTTTGAAGAACGTACTCTTTGGAATATCAATCACATGTCCGTGCAAATGGCTGTCGCTGTTCATGAAGCGTACCCCGATGAAGTCGCGAATGGCGTCATCATCACGCAGAACATCGCGGATTACTCGGTTGCGGGTATTTATGCGAATATCCAAGTGGGTGAAACGTCCATTACGAATCCCGAAGGCGGTGAACTCCCGGAAATCATTTCGATTATTCCATCTCCGCCGCCGGCACGTGGCGTGCAGAGCGTTTTGTTGCAGCATTCTTCGTTATGTCCTGATTCGCTGATTCTGTCGGATGGTGAAATATACTCGCTCTATCAATTTGTTTTGAAAATCCAAAACCATTTTGCGGAACTTTACGACGTGTATTCCGATGCGCTTGCCCTCGACATTGAATTCAAGGTGATGGGGGAGGACCGCAAATTGATTTTTAAACAAGTTCGCCCATATATTCTTTAAGAGGTTTTATTATGAATTTATATAAAATTTTGCCAATTTGCTCACTGCTTTTTATTGCTTGCTCTGATGAAAATTCCGATAGTATTTTCAATGTGGAATCTGAAAATTTGACAAGTTCCTCATGGATTGCTTCGAGTTCTTCGAACTCTCGCAATGACGTGAATAGTTCATCGCAAACCGTCATCCTGAGCTCCAGCGATAATTCGACAAGCTCATCAACCGGATCCAGTAACAGTTCGTCAAGTTCCGTGACGGTTGCCGTGTCGTCGTCCGTGAATGCCCCCACGTCGTCATCCTCGTTGATTGTCATTCCCGCTTCGAGCGGGAATCTCCTTTCCAGTTCTTCCCGTCATTCCGGGCCTGACCCGGAATCTTCCAGTTCTTCATGGATTGCTTCGAACTCTTCGAGTTCTCGCAATGACGTGAGTAGTTCATCCCATAATGCCCCCGCGTCGTCATCCGCGGCGGTTGCAGACCCAACGAAACTTTTCGATATCCGCGTTCCAAATCAGGAAGCCCTTTTCTGTATGGATAGCACTGCATACACAGTGTTTAAAAGAAATGTTGGCGAAGATGACCTCATTTGTAGCTTTAAATATGATGGCGAAGATGGTTTTGTGTATGTGCAGAACAATCCGACAAAATGTATCGGAGGCGAGCTAACCCCTGTATATGAAGTTCATAAAGCAGAATTTTTTGTCAATGGTTCCATGCAAGAAATCACGAATGTGCAATACTACGGAGGGGGATCGCATGGAACTTATTCCGTCAAGTTTACGTATAAAGGCAAAGTTTTCGATTATGATTATTCTACAATGGGCATGGGCGGTCGCCCTTGTCAAGATGTCGATTGTATGAGAGTCTATGAAGCAGACGGAAAGACGCTTGTTCAAAACGGGTGCGTCAAGGAAGAACGTTCGCTTCCGATAGTCTGCCGGCGTGCTAAAAAAGACGGAACTTTTGCCAGTTTCGAAGATACTTACCACATTTGCGAATCTGACTCTTGGTGATTACGGTTCAAGGCCTGATTCTGATATTGGTTCTTCTTGTCAGAATTTTTCTGTTTATGAAATATAAGACGTATGCAGCCAAAAATGAAATTAGCATGGTAAGAATGTTCGACGAATCTTTATCCAGAAAGTCAATAAAATCAAAGAATAACTTGTATATAAAAATGTGGCACAAATATAATTCTAAAGACATAAGTCCTATAACGGTAAATATTTTATCAACTGTTTTATATTTCTCAAAAAATATTGCAAGGAGTATGCAGAGCACAGGAGTTATGACGATGTAGGGAAGGTATGCTAGCGAACATGTTTGTAATTTGCTGTGAAAAAAATTCATAAAGAAAATTAAAATGATGAAAGCAATAATTGCGGAACTCAATCCTATCTTTTTTAATTTGTTTGTTAGTTCGATATTGCACCCGTCTTTTGCCCAATGGCCAAATATTGCGCCAATGAAAAATATCGGAATCCTTGCGTATGTCAGTATAATAAACCCGCCAAAGTTTTTATTGTTGTAACAAAGAATGCAAGTTAATGCATAAATAAACATTAAGGATAATCCTGCTCCGATGAAAAAGAAGGATGCTTTTATTCCGTATTTTTTGAATAATCTAAAATAGATAGGGTATATTGCATACAAAAAAACGATGCAAGAAATAAACCAAGATTCATCGCGGAGACCAATCCAATAGCCTAATGTTGTCGCTCTGCATATCAAGGAAGAAAAACTTCTGAAACTAAAATCCATTTGTGCTAAATAAACAACACTTAGCACAACCCAAAATTCAGGGAGAATGCGGAAAAAGCGGCTCTTGTAATATTTCCTTATATCAAAATTTTTCCTAGACAGTGAATAATAAAGGCCAAAACCCGATAGAAACAAAAAAATATCTACGCCGCCATAACCGATAGACCTAAAAAAATCCACTGCGGCTAAATCTGTAGGAACTCGCAGATGAAACAGCATAACCCATAATATGGCAAAGCCCATTATGGCACTTCTGTGCTTTGATACTAATTGAAGTATGTCGTTCATTTGAATTCGGTTCTGGAGTTGTTACAAATAAATCTAATAGCAAAAAAGAAGAATGTTTTGATAATTGAGTGTAAAAAAGTTCTACATTGGTGTAAAAAGGATTATCAAGTAGGTTTTTATGGAAGAAATTTTCAGGACCAAGGGCACATGTGCCACCACAATCCAGTTCACCCGCGATGGCGACAAAATCCGCAACATCCGCTTTACCGGTGGCTGCAACGGGAACCTCAAGGCTATTGCCAAACTTTGTGAGGGGATGACTGCCGAAGATATTGCCGCGAAGTTGCTTGGTAATACTTGTGGCGGTAAGCCGACCTCTTGTGCAGATCAACTGGCAAGAGCTGTTCTCGGTCGCGAACCATAGTCGCGAACTGAAGATTGATTCCGCCACGAGGCCGTGTTGAAACGTCGTCACAAAAAGCGCCCGCCCATGAACCGCTCGCAGATGATGCAGGCGGTTCGTTCCGAAGATACGAAACCGGAAATTTTGGTGCGTCGTTCACTTTTTAAAGCGGGTTTCCGTTATCGATTGCATCGCCATGACTTGCCCGGTTCGCCGGATTTGTTTGTTCTTAAATATGGTGTGGTTGTTTTCGTGAACGGATGTTTTTGGCATCAGCATGGTTGCAAGTTTACAAGCCGTCCCAAGAGCAATTCTGAGTTTTGGAATAACAAGTTTACGAATAATGTTGTTCGTGATGTCAAGACGAATTGGGAACTTTCGCTGCAAGGTTACCGCGTCGCCACGGTTTGGGAGTGCTCCATCAAGAACGATTTTGAACGCACCTTGGAGCGCCTGAAAGCTTTTATCTTGAGCGATGAAGAGTCTATCGAGATTTGAATATGCGATAGCAAGTTTAAAAAAGATTATTTTTTACAGTTGAATTGGTATAGGAAAAAAAATGCATATTCTTGAAAAGATTAGTGAGTTTGTTGGGAAATGGATGGCGGTGGTTGTGCTTGCAATCGCTGCACTCTCGTTGTTCGTCCCGAAATCAACGCTTTGGATAGAGCTCTCGTGGGTGAATTACCTACTGATGGTCGTAATGTTTGGTATGGGGCTCACGCTTAAACTAAGTGATTTTGCACTCGTGTTTGCACGCCCGAAAGAAATCACCATCGGTTGTGCATCGCAGTTTATCGTGATGCCGGCACTTGCGTTTTTGCTTTCCAAAGCGTTTGGCCTTGATGCCGCGCTGATGGCGGGTGTGGTACTTGTGGGAACTTGTCCAGGCGGAACCTCCAGTAACGTCATTACGTATCTTTCGAAAGGTGACGTGGCGCTCTCTGTCGGCATGACGAGCGTGAACACGTTGCTTGCGCCTGTGCTGACTCCGGCGATTACGTACTTGCTTTTGCGTACAACTGTGAATGTCGATGTAATGGCAATGTTCCTTTCCATCGTGAAGGTTGTGATTGTGCCGATTGCTTTAGGTTTTGTTATCAACAAGTTTTTTGGCAAGTGGACTGCGCGTGCGGTCAAAGTTTTGCCGCTTGTTTCCGTGATTGCGATTGCGATGATTGTCGCTGCCGTTGTTTCGCATAATGCGGCGAAGATTCTCTCCACGGGCGCAGTTGTATTTGCCGTCGTGATTCTCCATAACCTGCTCGGCTACGGCTGCGGCTTTGGCCTTGGTAAAATGCTCAAATTCTCCACGCCCAAAACAAAAGCTTTATCCATCGAAATCGGCATGCAAAATTCAGGGCTTGCGACAAGCCTTGCGAGTACCGCGTTCTCGTCGTTAGCGATGGCGACCGTCCCCGGCGCCATCTTCTCCGTATGGCACAACATTTCCGGGGCGATACTTGCGAACGTTTATCGTAGAAAAGAATAAAAACTCGGTAGAGTTAAACGTTACGTCCCTCTGTCATGCCCGCCTTGAGCGGGCATCTCCCTTTTATGACTAAAAGTTAAAAAGTTTAAAATTACTTCTTCTTTGCTGATAACTTCTTGAATTCGGCACGAGCCTTTTTCATATCCGCCAAGAAAGTTTCGTCATTGTGCAAACTTGCGAAAGCTCCCGATACGAGAACCTTAGACGCATCAACATCGCTTTGCCAGTGGAACCCGGCAATCACGCGGCTTTGTCCCCATTCATAAGCGTACTTCAACAACGCATCTTGTGCAGTTGGGTTTATTTCCACTAGCAGCATAGCCATGGACCACGCAAGAATCGTGTGCCCCGACGGGTAAGAGCCATTCTTTCTCAAAGATTCTTCGTCCTTAGGGACGAGTGTCGGTTCGTTGAAACGGTCGAACGGGCGACGCCTCATGTAGTGCTTCTTCGGGACTCGGCCTACCTGGCGGAGCGTTGCAATCCCACGTTCTATTACGTTCATGATGGCGGGAGTCTTTTTTGCAGAAATCTCCATGCCGAAGGGCTCGCTGAACATCCGGACCATTGTGTCCAAGTTGGTTTCCGCCTGTGCAATCGCAAGAGCTGCTCGTGCGGAATCCGCTCGCATGGCCTTGCCCCACATGTACTGCGAAATATCGTACATGAACTGCACCGAAGTGGTTTCCGGCGGCGCAGGGTAGAAGTTGAGCGCATTCGGGAGAGCGTCTGCGTTCATGTAAGGTTTGGCATTTGCTGCGAAACTGCAGAGAGCCGCTCCGCAAATGGCAAGGGCGAAGATAGATTTTTGGAGAATTCTAATCATATTTTAAAGATATATTTTTAAAACGTGTGCGGATTTTTTTTTGCCGCTGGGAATGCTTGACTATCGGTCTCCGTAGAAAAGTTTCGTGTTGCGATGCCAGGCTACCTTGCGATAAACCGGCTCCAACAGCGAATCGTTTTCGTTCAAAAAGAACGTGTGCAACTTGGTGCTCTTTGACGCTAATTGTACGCAATAACGCGCGGTCGCTTCGTTGTGGTGTCGCCTGTGGAAGCACGAAAGCGTCAGCAGGTGATCATTTTCCATTGCTTTTTTGACCTCGCCACGGTAAATGTGGGGTAGGTTGCATCCGCGAATCCAGACTGCAAAAGCTCCGTTCGCAAGCGCGATATCCAAAATTCGACGCTCCGCATCTGAATGGAACGTGCCCACAAGGCATTGATGGAACCGCCCCATTTCTGCAGCCCATTGCTCCAAGCGGTAGTCGTTCGCGTCAAAATCTCTCGACGCGAATACGCCAATTTTCGTTTCCGGCCCATACCACAAGCGCAAGGACCCTTCTGTGTTGATTCCGATAAGTTTGACTCTGTTCATTTTCCTCTCCTTAAGACGAAAAAAGATCGCCCCGCTTGCGCGGACTGCGATCTAATAACATCACCCTTTCTGGTGTTGAATGTAATATACAAAATGGGGTAGAGAAAAACAAGTGCCGCAAAAGAGGTGAAAATGAGAGCGTGTTTGCGAAGCCTCTTGCGCATGCTATTAGACTTTTATATGTTATGCAATATGAAGTTTAAGTTTTTTATTTGTCTATTCGTCTTGCTTTTGCCGTTTTGTGCCGCCGCAAAAGAATTTACGGCGATTGGGTTTGTGGAAGTAGATGCCGACCAAGTTTTAATCAAAGACAAGATCCGATTGACTTTTATAAGGACTGATTCTGGTTGGATAAGTTCTTGTTTCTTTGAAAATTTTTATTCCTGTCCCCATCAGATAATGAAAAAATCATGGCAAATTATCGATGCTGATGGAAAATATATTGACGCGGGAACCCTAAAACCATCAAAAGCAACAAGCGGTAGCAAAGTTGGATTCACTTCTATAGCAAAGCCTTTAAAAGCAAAACCTAAATTTGATTCCACACTTCAATCTCGATATACTTGGGCTGGCGCTACCTATCCTCCGCTGTTGGCGGTTCCGAAAAGGACTCATGTCGAGATAATCCAGCCGGTTACGATGAACAGTTCTGCTGAACAAAAAATAAAGGACAAACTTGTAAAGCAATACTTTAGAAAGAAAAGGACTGTTTGCAAATGTGATTCTAACGAAACTCTTATCTCTGAAAGAGATGCCAAGTCAAGCGATGTCGTTATCAAACCGCTAGTAGGGTATAAGGATAACGTATCTTTTTATGAAGTACTTATCCCGGACACTTCTGGTTGCGGCATTATGGATGACGGGATGGAATTGATGGCCGTAAAGAATGGTAAAGTTGTTAATCTTTCGGAAAAATCTGGAGCTGCAGATGACGACCGTCCGACAACAACTTCAATGAGCCTTTTCAATAGATATGTCATTTCAACGAAAAAATTGCAAGATACTGTATATGTGTTCTTTGCAGGCGGCTATAATCTCGACGGCTACGTTCTGCTGGATTCTGAATTGAACGTGCGCGGAATTAGCACGTGGAATTATCACTGAGTTGATTATATCTCCAAGCCTGCTTGTAACATATACTTTTGCGCAAAGCAATTTGCCTCGTCATCTTTTTGCTGATTCTTGTTGCCGTAATAGACGTTTTTGATAAAGATGTCCTTTTTGCCGTGAAGTACGATGTGGCCGAGTTCATGGAAGAAAGTGAACCAGAATGCATTGCGATCTTTGAATCGGTCGTGCAATTGGATGACGGGAATATCCTTGTACCAACGAGCCATGCCGTGAATTGGTGCCGACTTGAAGTTCTGCGCATACAAAACCTTAATGCCGAGGGTTGCGCCAAGTTCTTGCAACTTGTGCATACCTTCGTCGATAAAATCTTCGCCCACTTTCGGCTTGGGCAAAGCTTTCTTGCGTCGTAAATCCTCCCACGCGGCGACGTCGTTTTTGGCCAGTTCCACAAATTGCGGCATAGCCTTCTTGATGGCGGAACGCAGCTTCTTGTCGTTCTGCTTTTCCATCTTGATTTCGTCGGCGAGAATTTCGCCGCGGCGCATCCACACGGAGGCTGCGTACGGGTCTTCGGTTTCGGCCAGCGAGATGCGGAAGGCCACCTTCAGGCGGTTCTTGTAATAGTAATTTTCCCACGCCTTGGGGCTTGCCACCCCGAAAAACTTGAGGATGGGCGACACGCCGTCTTCTTTGTTGTTGAAGTCCTTGATCCATGTGCGCGGATTGAGTTCGCCGATAGGGAAGAACTTGCGCCAAACAACACTTTTCTTGAAGGATTTCTTGATTTTTTCACGCCAGAGATCCCGTTCGTACAACTTTTGTGCTTCTAGCCAACAATACTGGGGAATTCCTGTCCCAAATTCAAGGCTGTAGGCCATTTCTGCCGTCACCCTGCACTTGGCTCTGAGCAATTCGTTCACCGTTTTTGGGGTGTAGCCGATTCGGGCGGCGAAATCGTTAACATCCACATTCATTTCTTGAAGTTTTTCTTTAAGAATTTCTCCAGGGGAAGTTGCTCCCCACAAAAGGAGTTCTTTTTCTTCTGCCATGTTATTCCTCTCTATTTTCAATTTTCAAGACACCCCCACCGTTAGTCGAAAATCCTATTTGTTAATATAATAAATATTTTTAAGGAACGCAATGGGTTTGCTGTTTGTCTATTTTTAGGGTTTCTGATTTGTGGATTCAACTCAAATTCTTTAAAATGGCGGGAATTAGCGTCTTGGGATCATCCATCTTGTCAAAGGCAAAACATTGCTTGCCCAAATCTTTTAGCGATGCTCCGATATGGTACAGTTCCTTGTTGTCAATAATCAAAAAACGGTCGTGTATCTTTTTAGTATAGTCCATTGACGCAGATGGATACTGCTGATTGAACTGGTCTACATCAATTTGTCGTAACTCCGCTTTCGGGTGCGTGAAAATCTTGACCTTGACATTCTTTTGCTTTACGGACAGTCTCTCCAAAACTGATAAATCCACATAACCGTCAATAAGAATGATTTCTTTTTTCGCCGTCTTGATGATGTCTTGGAAGAATGCGTAGGCATCAAAGATTTGCCCCTTGAAGAACACTCCCTCCTTAGCTTTTTTAGGATTAGAATCTAATTCATTGAATATTTTAGAGAAATTTTCGTCAATCTTCTTGAATTTTAGGTCATGTTCAACAAGTCTTGTCTCTACTTTGGTTTCAAAAGCATTTAAACGCCCGACAAGGCTCATGTTGTGATGTAGATAATGGCGCATTTGAACGAATGCGTTCATGATTTCGATGCTGACCTTAATAGCCCTTTCGCTACGAAGAACCGCCGAAAGCATTGCTACGCCTTGCTCAGTAAAGGCATAAGGACTAGAAGACGAATGTTTTAGTATATTGAACCGGTCACAATTTGTGACCAGTTCAAGGGATTCTTCTTTATCAAGTTGAAAACAGAAATAATCAGGAAACCGTTCTGTGTTCCTTTTTACGGCTTGATTAAGAGCTTTTGTTTCTACGCCATACAATTCCGCCAAATCGCGGTCTATCATGACCTGAACATCGCGAATAATCACGATTTTACTCGCAATTGTGGAACTAACCAACGGATTTGAAATAATGACTTCTTGTTTATTCATTTTCACCTTCTTTTAACCTTTAGGGTAACGTAATTTTGCACCGCATTTAGGGCAGCGCAGAACAAGTTCTTTGAGCCGTTTGATTTCGGCGTTTTTTTCTTCTAGAATTTTTGCAAAATCACCAATAGCGTTGCTTCCACCACGATTCGGGCCGCCATTAAATTTTCCGAAAATTTCATCGAACATAATTACTCCTTAAAAAATGTTTTAACAACACGCAAAAGTTGCGTGCTGAGCTGTTGTCGCGAATTTTGCGACAACTATGGCTTTGTTTTCTTTTTTATGGGATGATCTTGCGATTCTGTTGGCGGGGGCTTTCCCCGGCGTTACTTGGCGCTAGCCTTGGCTTGCGCACTCGAGTAGGTCGTGTTCCTACCAGCTATCCAACAGGACCATCAAGAAAGTTGATGGGCCCCGCCGCGAATGCACGTACGGACCCGAAGGTCTATGTCGACTGTCGCGAGGATTATCGAATATCAGTTACAATATACACAAATAGAAAGTCTGCGTCAAGAGGCTTCCTGTTTGTGGAAGGAATCTTATCAACCAAGACACTATCTATTCCTCTTGACAATCTTTGTCAAGTAAAACTTATTCTATATTAATCCATAACTTAATTAACTTATTTATTATACGCTATGAACTTCACAAAGATTTTTGCCCTTCTGCTTACAATGTTTCTGCTACCAGTCAACTCTGTTAGCAAGGAGATGACTGCAATTGGATTTGTTGAAGTAGATTCCTATCAAAAACTAATTAAGGATGAAATCAGATTAGCTTTTGTACGGACGGATTCTGGTTGGACTCGTTCTTGTTTATTTGAAAAATTCCATTCGCGAGTGAAGGGGCGTCGTTTTAGTGATGTCTTATCTGAATCAAGCTCCTGTTCTCATCAAATTATGAAAAATCCGTGGCAAATCATTAATGCTGATGGAAAGTATATCAATGTAGGAACTCTAAAACCTTCAAAAGCTACATACGGTGGCGAATTTGGTTTCGTTTCGATAGCAAAGCCCTTAAAAACCAAACTTAAATTTGATTCCACACTTCATTCTCGATATACTTGGGATGGCCCTACCTATCCTCCGTTGTTGGCTGTTCCTAAAGGGACGCGTGTTGAAAAAATTCTCCCGAAATTGACAGCCGATTCAGTTTCAAAAGAAATTAAGGATAAAATTATCCAACGGTATCTTAAGAAAAAGAGAATGATGGATTTAGATAGTGGAATGCGAGCAGCTACGCCTAAAGATGTTGTTGTAAAACCTGTATACACCTTTCAGGATGGCATGACATTTTGCGAAGTTTCAACGACTCTGCTCATTGATTCGGCGTATTGTGATATGACGAGTACGGCTAATGAATTGTTTGTTATAAAGAATGGGCTTGTCAAAAATGTATCGGAAGAAACGGGTGTTCGGGGTTATATGTGTGTTCCGTCGCTAGCTCTGTTCAATCGTTATGAGGTTTCAACAAAGAATACGAAGGATTCCGTTTTTGTTCTGTTTGCTCAAGGGTATAACAAAGACGGCTACGTTTTGCTGGATTCTGAATTGAACGTTCGAGCCATAAGCACGTGGATTTATCATTGATTTATTGGTTCTTTGGGGACTAGTTCCACTAGCCACACTTATAGTCTTTTTCTACTTGGCACACTTCGTGTGCATTTAGTGCAGCTCGGTTATGTCAAACCAAGCAAGCTTGGTTGCCGCAACTCTCGCCTTTAACTAAATTTCGCCTCACCGCCAGATGTCGTATTTCTGGGGAACCGGGCGAGAACCGCCCACAAAAAGGATTATTTATGTCTCAAATCGAACTCACCTTCCCCGATGGCTCCGTACGTTCCGTAGCATCGGGC
>Ga0129307_1002715_pt1 | contig 12974 bp, 13 predicted proteins | sample P1105metagenome_FD_94437 | JGI IMG/M metagenome (GOLD analysis project Ga0129307, IMG submission 94437) | Capybara group fecal microbial communities from Wisconsin, USA - P1105 metagenome | ecosystem: Host-associated > Mammals > Digestive system > Large intestine > Fecal | place: USA: Wisconsin... | reverse complement strand
GGTGCGGTCTTCCGGTCCGCACCTCTAGTTCGTTACATCACCAAGATAATACCATGGAGATTCGTCAAAAAGGCGTTAAGAAACACCCGACAGGAAACAACGGATCACTTCCCCAGTGCCACGATAGCCTCCCCCGCATCTTTGAGACCATAGAACACCAACGCTGTACACGCCCCGGTCTCTTTTGTCCCGAATTTTTCCGCCGTGTTACAGGTGCGCCAGCGAAGCTGCTTTTTGATTTCCGGAAAGAGCTCACTGCCGATGATCAGCGCCTCGTCCTGCACTGTATCCGACTCAATGCGGACCTCATCGATATCCTCGCGGTCCACAAAGTGCTGCTCAAATCCGTCCATCGTAACAATCGCACGCTGATCGGTCACGTAGTAACGCTGGCGCAGAATCGACCGTCTGGTGAGAAGCGGGGAGATAATGCTGATTAGAAGAACAAAAACCAGAAAGAGATTAATGATCGAAAGTACTTTGCCGCCATTGGCCAGAAAAGCGATCATCACGCTGAGGACGGCAACAGGCCCCAGCCCCCAGCATACGATCAGGTTTTTTATACCGGCCTTTTCATTGATCGGGAAGCTGGCGGGAGCTCCCTGCCACAGGATGGTTTCCCCCTCCCGGAGGTGCAGTGCAGTATCCTCGGCGTTGTTCATTTCTTTACTCATGGCGGCTCCTTTCTGCTCAATGCGCTTGCTGTGAGACGGGCTTACGCCCTTCTCCTTTGATGGTAGCCCTATGCGCAGTCAAACCGCTGTTAAAGAGTCTTCTACCGCTGTCAAATCTTCGTTAAACGGATGCTAAGCGGTTGTAAACAGATGCCAAGACGCTGTTAACACCTGCAAAGACCGCGTTAAGCAAGGGGGCTGCGTCCGCTTCTTAACGCCATCTTAACAACCGTGCAGGTGTATAATATGGATGAGTGGTTCGCCCACACGGCCGCAAGGCGCGGCGGGCCACTCGCAGGTCCGGAAAAAGACCTGAAAGGGGCCATGTCCATGCAAGACCGTACAACCACAACCAAACCCAAGACTGGTCTGCGCACGATGCCGAAGCAGCTGCATCATTTCGCCACCTTTTTAGGCATCTTCCTTGGCGCTGTTTTTTTGTGCCTGTTCTTTTTCAAACTGCACGTGGTCGACGGCTACGCGTCCCCGGTGTTCGTTCTGGCCGTCTTCCTGATCTCCCGCTTTACCGAAGGGTACTTTTACGGGCTGATGGCGGCGCTTCTCGGCGTCATCAGCGTGAACTATTTCTTTACCTACCCGTATATGGAATTCAATGTGACGATGTACGGCTACCCGCTGACCTTCATCGTCTTCCTGACCGTCGCCATCGTCACGAGCGCGGTCACGACCAAGGCCAAACAGTGGGACAACATCAGGATCGAGAACGAGCGCGAACGCATGCATGCCGATCTGCTGCGGTCGATCTCGCACGACATCCGCACCCCGCTCACTTCCATCTCCGGTGCCAGCTCTGCGATTCTCGAGGACCCGGAACTGGATGCCGAAGCCAGAAAGGGGCTCGTGGAAGACATTCACAATGAATCGCAGAATCTGATCCGCATCGTGGAAAACCTGCTCTCCATTACGAAGTTCAGCGGGGATGCCGCGATCGAGATCGTCCCCTGGGATGTGGAGGAAATCATTGGCGAAGCGGTCGGCAAGTTCCGCAAACGATTCCCTGAAATCACAGTTAAGATGGCCATGCCGGACGAGATCCTTTACGTTCCGATGGAACCCCTGCTCATCGAACAGGTCCTCGGCAATCTGATGGAAAACGCCGTCAAGCACGGCAGCGGCACAACAAAAATAGACATCGTGGTTGAGAAAAGAGAAACCGATGTCCTGATCAGCGTGCAGGATGACGGCGGTGGCTTTTCAATGGCCGGTCTGCGGGCAGCCTTTCACCGCGACGCCGCCCAAAGCAGAACGGCCGAAGAAAAACGCAGCGACGGCACGCGGGATATGGGGCTCGGTCTGTCCGTCTGTGAAACCATCGTCCGCGCGCACCAGGGCGTGATTTTTGCGCAGAATACACCCGCCGGCGCCCGCGTCAGCTTCACGCTTCCGCTGGGAAAGGAAGAGGAATGAACATCAAAGAACGGATCCTTATCGTAGAGGATGAGATCAGTATCGCGCGCTTCATGTCGAGCGTGCTCGAAAAAGAAGGTTACCGCGTGATCCGCGCTGTCACCGGGGCGGAAGCGCTTTCCATCATCAATTCGCACTGCCCGGATCTGGTGATTCTCGATCTGGGGCTGCCGGACATGGACAGCATGAATGTCCTGGAGCAGATCCGCCAGTGGTCGGGCGTCCCTGTCCTGATCGTCTCCGCGCGCACCCAGGAACTCGACAAAGTCCGCGCCTTCGACATGGGGACCGACGACTACATCACCAAACCGTTCGGCACGCAGGAACTGCTCGCCCGGATCCGCACTGCGCTGCGCCACGCACGCGCCTCCACGGCCAATCCTGAGATCGCCTCGACCGGCAAATATACGGTCGGCGAACTCGAAGTCGACTACGACAAGCACCGTGTGCGGCTGGCAGGCGAGGACGCCGGTCTGACGCAGATCGAATTCCGGATCGTGGCGCTGCTCGCCAAATACGCCGGCAAGGTCCTGACCTATTCATTCATTATGAAGGAGATCTGGGGGCCGCACGCCGGCAACAACAACCAGATTCTGCGCGTCAACATGTCCAATATCCGGCGCAAGATCGAAAAAGACCACACCGACCCGCAGTACCTGTTCACGGAAGTGGGTGTGGGGTACAGAATGGCGACGGACGAAGATTAAAAAAGCGCCGCCCCGAAGGGCGGCGCCTGGCGATTCCATATTAATGACGGATCACTCATGGGGGGCAATGTAGAAGTTGCCCTCTATTTCTTCTGTCCGGATGACATCGATGAATGCACTCTCATCGACCTCGCGGATTGCTTTGACAACCTTTGCCTTCGCATTCGTGTTGATCACGGAATACACGACCGCCTGGCCTTCCTGTTCATAGCCGCCTTCGCCGCGCAGGATCGTCGAACTGTGGTTGGTCACATGGCGGATCGCCTCGTTGACCTCATGCGGCTTCTGCGTCACGATGAGCAGCGTGCTCTGCATGTAGCGCTGATAGAGCACGTGCAGCACCTGCGTGCTGACGAACTGATAAATAATCGAGTACAGCGCTTTGTCCCAGCCGAAGAGCAGCCCCGCCGCGATCAGGATGAGCGCATTGAATCCGAGTACCATGTTGAACGTGTCCATGCCCTTCTTGTTGGCGAGCCACAGCGCAATGAAGTCCGTTCCGCCGGATGTGGCGTTCTGCCGCAGGCACAGGCTGATGGCGACGCCGTTGAGCAGGCCGCCGAAGATGCTGATCAGGAGCGTGTCATAGGTAACGACATAGCTCGGCAGCAGATCGATCAGGAAGTTCGTCGCCATGATGCAGACCAGCGAGAACAGCGCGAACTTTTTCCCGACAAACCGCAGGCCGATATAAAACGGCACCGCATTGAGAATCACGTTGATCACGGTGTACGGCAGCGAGATGTTGAAATACATCTCCGCCACGCGCTGGATCAGGATCGTCAGACCGGTCGCACCGCCCGGGTACAGCCCACCCGTATGGACAAAGGTGTTGATATTGAGCGCCATAATGACCGATGCGACAAGGATCAGGATGATCCTGCGGGCATCGGTCTTGAGCATTTTTTTCCGTTCTTCTCTCTTATCCGTCTGTTCCATGGTGTGATTGTACCACAGGAATCGCCCCCGCACGCATCTTTTCCTGTCTTTTTCCCCGCATTTTGCATATACTGATAAGAGACCGCAAGAGAGGCACGAATATGGAAATCACCTATCACATCTATGACCCGTCCGGCAACATCACCGCCCTCGTCGGCGGCGATGCCTTTACACCGGCGGAACGCAAAACGATCAACGATGCCATCATGGCCGCCCATCCGGAAGTGGAGCAGGTCGGTTTTCTGGCAGAAGGATCACCGGCACTGACCATGGCCGGCGGCGAGTTCTGCGGCAATGCGACGCGCAGCGCCGTGCTCGCTTACCTGCTGGAGCTCGATGGATCTGCATCAGGCGGATTCCGCACCGGCTCCTCTGATGTTTCCATGCATATCCGCACCTGCGGCAAAGACATCAACGGCGGCGTCGCAGACATGCCGGCTTCGGCTCCCTGTGAGACAGAAGTGTGGTGCCGTATCCCGGTCGCGGGGTATCAGATCTGCCAATTGGACGAAGAGACGATCCGGGTCGACCTCGACGGGATCTCTTTCCTGATCAAGGAACCGCCTGTTCTTGAAAGGCTGGAATCGCAGTTTGATGCAGACAGCCGCGAAGCCGGGCTCAAGGCGGAAGCAGGAAGGCTTCTCTCTGAAAGCGGCATCGACAACGACGCGCTCGGTGTAATCTTCAAGAAAGTCCCGGGCGGCGAAGCGTCCGGCAGTACAGCTGGCGCCGGCCATGTGGAGATCGTTCCGGCCATCTGGGTCAAAGCCGTCGACACGATGTTCCTCGAGAACGCTTGCGGATCCGGCAGCATCGCGGCATCCCTTGCCGAAGCCTTTGCCGGCCGCCCTGCCAGGGAGTATACGATCATGCAGCCCTCCGGCAGACCGCTCATCATCACACATGAAAAAGACAATGCCGGCGCCGTGCAGGCGGCGCATTTCCGCGGTCCTGTCCGGTGCGACGGTGTCACATACACCCTGCAGCTGTAAAGACCGTTTCTCTTGCAACAAGAAGGAAGGAGACCTCTGCGATGAATTCCCTCGGCAATAAGATCAAAGAAGCAGCCCCGGGCAAGGCCGGGCAGGCCGTACCGCGGCTTTCATTCAAGCGTGTTACACTCAGCGAGACAGGCATGACGGCTTCGACCAGAGAGTACGAAGCCGTCCGCATACCGGGCGGTGCCCGTGTTTCCCTGTACGACGGTCCCTGGAACTACCATGAGGGGACAAAACGGGAAGCCTGCCTGCAGGCGCGCAAAGAAGACGGCGAAGCATTCTATCTGGAACTTGCCGCAAAGTTTGAAGAACTGGGAGTCGCTTCCTGGGACGGTTTCAGCGGATCCAACCCTCACGTGCTGGACGGAACGATGTTCAGCTTTGAGGCGGAACTGAAAGACGGATCCGTGATCCATGCACACGGCAGCAATGCATTTCCGCAAAACTACGGTGCCTTCACCGATTACTTATGGAACTTACTTAAATCATGAATCTGATCAATATCGTCACTCTGCTCGGCGGTCTCGCCCTGTTCCTCTACGGTGTCACCCTCATGGGGGACGGCCTCGGCAAGGTCGCAGGAGACAAACTGCAACTTGTTCTCTATAAACTGACAAGCAATCCGCTCAAAGGGATCCTGCTGGGCGCCGGTATTACTGCGCTCATTCAATCCTCCACGGCCGCCTCGGTCATGGTCATCGGCTTTGTCAACGCAGGCCTCATGGTGTTCAAGCAGGCGGTCACCGTCATCCTCGGCTCGATCGTCGGCACCAGCGTCACCGGCTGGATCGTCAGTTTGTCCTCTATCGGCGGCGGCAGCGGCTGGACCGCCTATCTTTCCACTGCTTTCATCACGGGCATCATGGCCATCATCGGCATCGTGCTCCTCAAATTCAGCAGCAAACCAAAGCGCAACCAAATCGGCACCATCCTGCTCGGCTTCGCCGTGCTGATGTTCGGCATGAGCACGATGAGCCAGGCCGTTGCGCCTCTCAGGGAGAGCGAGACGTTTATCAACATGCTCGTATCCTTCTCCAACCCGCTGCTCGGGATCCTCGTCGGCATCGTCTTTACCGCGATCATCCAGTCTTCCGCTGCAGCGATCGGCATTCTGCAGGCGCTCAGCATGACCGGTGCCCTCACCTTTGCGACCGCTTACCCGATCATGCTCGGCATCGCTGTCGGCGGCGCCCTGCCCGTTCTGATCAGTGCGGTCGGCGCCAGCATCAACGCGCGGAGAACAGCGCTGACACATCTGGTCATCGATATCCTCGGCGCGGTCTTCTGCGGTGTCGTCTTTTACACCGCCAACGCCTTTATTCACTTTGGATTCCTGAACGCCTATCTTGATCCGGTGGCCGTGGCACTGGTCAATACGCTTTTCCGTATCGTTACCGTCATCGTGCTGACCCCGATGATCGGCTTGCTGGAAAAGATCGTCTGTACGATCATCAAGGACGAACCCGTCCCGGAGACCCCGGGCGGTCTTCTGGAAGAGCGATTCCTCGAGCATCCCGCGCTGGCCATCGAGCAGAGCCGGCTCGCCTTGAATACCATGGCAGAACGGTCCAGAAAGGATCTCATGCTCGCCTTTGAAATGACCCACGACTACAGCGATGCGATGTACGACAAAGTCCGGGGAATCGAAAAAGAAGTCGACAACTACGAAGACAATCTCAGCACCTATCTGGTGAAGATCGCGACCAGGGAGCTCACCTCGGATCAGAACGAAGAAGTATACCGGTTCCTGCATGCGATCACCGATCTCGAAGAGATCTCCGACTACGCCATGGACATTGCCAAGCGCACCAGAGAAATCCATGCACGCGGCCTCACCCTGCGCAGCGATGTGCAGGAAGCCATGCGGGTCATGGAAGCAGCGCTCCCCGAGATCGTCGACACCGCAATCAAGGCGCTCATCGACCACGACATGGATGCGGCCCGCCGCGTCGAACCGCTGGAAGAAAACATCGTCGTGCTGTGCCGCGAAATGAAGGCGCAGTATATGGATAACGTACGGAATGAAGAAATCAGCGTGGATGAAGGGTTCGTGCTGCACGACCTGATCGACTACTATGAACGAATCTCCGTCCACTGCAGCAGTATCGCCGTCGCGCTGATCGAACTGGACCTCGAGGCACTGGGCGTCCGCAACTACACGGTCAGCCTGCGGCAGCGCAGAGATGCCATCTTTAAAGACCGTGTGGAAGAATACCGCAACAAGTACAACTTTGACGACATTGACGACATCGAAGAGCATACTCTGAACGAGCAGTAAAATATGATCAGAATCCTTTTTGTATGCCACGGCAACATCTGTCGCAGTGCGGCGGCCAAATACATCATGCAGCGCCTCGTGGATGAGGCGCATCTTTCCGCACGCTTTCTCATCGACAGCGCCGCAACGAGCACGGAAGAACTCGGCAACCCGGTCTATCCGCCGATGAAGCGCGTCCTGGAATCGCATAGTATCCCCTGCGGCGGCCACCAGGCCAGACAGATCCGGCGCAGCGACTATGAGCATTACGATCTTCTGATTGGCACCGACTACGCCAACATCCGCAATATGGAGCGAATGTTCGGCGGCGACCCGGACGGAAAGCTGCATCTGCTGCTCGACTACGCAGGCCGCCCCGGCGAAGCGATTTCCGATCCCTGGTACACCCGGGACTTCGAGCTTGCTTTCCGCGAAGTCGAAGCGGGATGCCGCGGTCTTTTGGACACACTCAAAGAGGACGTCCGGTTCTGACAAGCCGGCCGGTGGTACACCTTGTCCGCCTACCTGCTGTAAGCCTCGTCCCCGAATAGTGTCTCCGAACGGAGGATCACCTGCAGCAGCAGGCGGACATCCGGATCGGACAAATCCAAACCAAGCAACTGGCGGATCCGTTCCAGCCTGTCAATCAAGCTCGAGCGGTGGAGCGCCAGCTCTTTTGCTGTGGCCGCGATCGATTCATTGTTCTGCAGATAAATGCGCAGCGTTTCCGCATAGGAAATCGGGGATGACGCATCATGCTGCAGAAGCCGCTTGAACCCCTCCGGGTAATAACTGTCCGCCGGCTGCCCCGACAGTGCGCCACGCAGCAACTGATGCAGGATGTGGTCTTCGAAAAAGTAGAGCACCTCTTCTTTCCCGAACTGCGTGCCGTTCTGAAGAGCAGCAGATGCCTGAAAATAAGCGTGCGCTGATGCGTACAAATCAGAGAAGGACTGGGACAGCCCGCCGCGCAGGCGGGTGTTTTCAAGTACCGGTACCAGCGCCGATGTAAGCGCTGTCCTGGTAATGCTGTCCGTTCCATAGCCGGATGGGAGCAGGGCGACAACCCGCCCGTCATGTTCAAATGCCAGCGCACCGGGAAACCGCTGCTCCATGACCGAAGCGACATAACCGTGCGGCAGCGGATGCCCCTCTCCCCTGTCTTCAAACACCGCACACAGATACTGTTCCTTGCTGCTGCGGTGGCTCAGGACTCTGCGTTGCTCCGGATCGGGCGGCAATCCGTCGATCAGATCCCCGACCGCCCGGCGGACCGCAGACCGCTCACCAGCCAGGACAGGGTCGCGCTGCAGCGCCTGACGGAGCATATGAGAAAAGTGAATACAGAGTGCCGCGTCAGAGGACCGGAACTCCCGGTACTCCGCAAAAAGCGTGATACAACCGAGGTACTCATCCATATCAAAAAGATTGACGGACAGCGATTTCCGACCCATCAACTCAAAGAGGAGCGGTTCCTTGATGTCCGTCGCCAGATCGTGCAAAGACAGAAAGGTTGCCATCAGATTTTCGTCGAACGCCGGCGTATCGAAGTGCATCCCGAGATGCTCCCGCAGATACTCTTCATCTGTGTAAGCAAGGTAGCGAAAATCAGCGCCGACCAGCAGCATGGGGTTGCCAAAGATCAGACGGCTCGCGTCAAGCATCTCCTGCAGGGAAGCACTGCCGCGGAGGATGGTGTTGAGTGATTCCTCCCACTGTTCGTAACGGTTGAAGACCGCCTGGACCGTATTAAAGACCGCGAAGATATCCTCGTTTTCCGGAATAGAAAGAACGCTGCACATCCGACGGAACAGATCGAGCTGCGGCGATTCACCGAGGCAGATCAGCACGACGTTCTGCCCCACCTGAGGAGCCTCCGGCAGATGATCCGCGCTGCAGACATAAACATGATCATCCGCAAAGACCGCCGCCCGGTCCAGATAAAACTCCGGCCTGGACAGGCACATCTCGCTCTCTGTCTGCCCCGTCATGACAACAGGCAGGTACTCCTTCATCCCCTGATAGATAATATCCAGATTGAGCTTCATGACTGCATTCCTTTCTTTGTTTGGCTTCTCTGCTCTCATCTTAGTGTGCCGGCCCGCTGCTTGTCAATTCACAAACCGTATAAAACGACGGCTACAGAACAGTATTTTGTATTAATTCTTGCATTTTTCTTGTTTTTCGACCCGCATTTTTAACGGTTTGGAATCAAAAAAAACCTATCCTTTGCAGAATTTCCCCCCTTCGCGCCGCATCGTACACTGTACCTGATAAGAACCTTTTGTTTCCACAAGGAGGATACCCGATGCTGAAAGAAAAACTCGGAACCGAAAAATGCTTCCGGACGGCCTGGGGAAAACTCATCACGGAAGACGAGGCCTATACGCAGATCAACCGGCAGATCGCGGCAGTCTGCGCCAACCTCTTCCAGGTGATGCGTATCTTCGAACCGGACTGGGAAAAACGCACCGAAGCAATTTGTGAAATCGCCAATATGATGAACATGGCTGTGGCCGGAACGCCCGAAGACCAGAAGGCCTACGTGGATATGTCTCTTTACGAAGCGTTCAATATCCCCGAACTGTGTGAAAAGTCGAGCTGGCTCGGCGGCATCACCGGCGACAGCGGCGATGAATGGGAAAACATGGCTGGCCGCGTCATCCAGTTCACGCGCGACCGTGTCGAAAAAGAACTCGACACCTGCCCCTGGGACATCGTCGGCAGTGAACTCTGCAACATGACAACCAGTATGTTCACCGCCAATTTCGACCTCGCCTCCTCCAACGGGACGGAGAATGAAGTCGCCCTCAACATGTGCCAGGCGCGCGGATGCGGCAATAAGCACTGCCGTGTCGTCGCGGAGAGAAGAGATAAGTACGGCCTGCCCAAGCAGGAATGGCTCGAGCACATGCAGCAGCCTGTCGATCCGATCCACGACACACCGCGTGAACGGATGGTCAAAGAAGGCCAGTGCCTGCGCAACGGGCAGTACACACAGGCATTCGGCGAAGAGACCTCGTTGGAAGAAGCCTACCACTGGGTCGCGCAGATGGGCTGGGTCTGGTCGGTCCAGTTCCCGATGATGGCGATTCGCGACATGGCGCCGGATGACGACGAGTTCCTGCGTATTTTCCGTATCGTCTTCGCCACCGCCGGCAAAAATCAGTTCATCGAGCCCTTCGCCAAAGAAGGTCTGCGGCAGCACCTCGGTGTACCGCACTGGGTCGATGACAACGATGGCCGCCTCCTCGGTTCCTACATCATGTACATGTTGGATGTCCAGCAGGTCCCCTATCAGATGGAACGCTGGACGGAAGACGAGACCTGGATCCGCGTCAACACGGAAGATTTCACCGCCCGCTACGAGATGGCTCCGCTCGATGAGCTTGTCGATGCCTACGAAGCACAGTGGAACGGTGCTGCCAAAACACTCGTCTCCCCGGAATGGTCCTGTGTGATCGAAGGCCGCGACGATGAAGAGATGCTGATCAAAGTGATCCGCCTCGAAGATCTGAGAATGGTGTAAGGAGGGATAAAGATGCTGTTTAAAGACGATAAAACCGCCCGGCTGGATGCCCAGACGATCCGGCAGTCAGTAGGCTGGTACCGCTGGACGCACGATCTGGTCGAGGTCACCGGTGCAGACGCGCTGGATGTTCTCCAGAAGATCTACGTCAGTGATCTCTCCAAAGTGCCTGCCGGCAAGACAAAATACACCGCCATGCTGAACGAAGACGGCGAGATCATCGACGATGTCATCGTCATGCACATGGAAGAAGGAAAGTACTGGATCTCCACCCTCTATGGACCGCGCCTCGAACCCTGGGTACAGGCGCACACGGAAGGAGAAGACATTGCGTTCCGCCTGATCACCTATGACTGGGATATGTTCGCGATTCAGGGGCCCGACAGCCCCGCTGCAATGGCACAGCTCACGGAAAAACCCGTCGCGGATATGAAGCGCTTTGCCGTTGCACCGAACACGATCGGCGGCATCCCGGTCTATATCCACCGGTCCGGATTTACCGGAGAAGACGGATTTGAAGTTTACTGCGCCCCAGCCGACACCCCCGCTGTCACGACGGCCATCGACAAAGCGGTCACAGCTGCAGGCGGCCGGGAAATCTATACACTGGAAGTCTACGTCCGCTCCATCCCGATGGAAAAAGGCTTTGCGCTCAAGCAGGACTTCAAAGGCCTCAACCCGTTCGAGTGCGGACTCGGCTGGTCCGTCGATCTGGAAAAAGACTTCATTGGCAAAGAAGCGACGCTCGCTATCAAAGAATCGCCCCGTTTCCGGATGGCCGGTCTCGTGTTCGACCGCGAATCCACTGAAGACATCTCCATTTGGGAGCGCGTCTATCTGTACGGTGTCGAAGCCGGCCGCTGTGCGCAGGCGATCTATGGCTATACCGTCGATCAGAACATCGGATTCGCGACACTGCGTGCGGATATCCCGGACGGCGCCCGCGTAACAGTCGGGCCGAACGGCTCCCCCGCCACAGTCTGCAAGAAAGTATTCTGTTAAGGAGGTTGATATGGGAAGACTGGATGACAAAGTTTGTATCGTAACAGGGGCTTCTGCCGGCATCGGCCGCGCAACCGCAGTCCTGTTTGCACAGGAAGGTGCAAAGGTACTGGCTGCGGCAAGAAGAGAAGAACTATTACAGGAACTGTGTGAAGAGTGCAAAGACCTTCCCGGCAGCATCGACTATTGCGTCACGGACGTCGGCGATCCTGCTGCGGTCAGCAAGATGGTCGCGGCGGCGATCGAAAAATTCGGCCGCCTCGATATCGCAGTGAACAATGCGGGCGTCATGGACGACAACACTGCGATCGCGGACATGTCCAACGAGATGCTGGAGGAGGTTTTCAGGACGAACACGTTCGGCCTGATGTACTGTCTGCGCGAGGAATGCAGACAGTTCCTCGAACAGGGTGACGGCGGCACGATCGTCAACATCTGCTCCGTCGGCGCTTCCCACCAGACGGCCGGTGCAGCTTACTGCGCCAGCAAAGGCGCGGTGCTTTCCGTCACGAAGAATACCGCATATATGTATAAGGATGATGAAATCCGCTGCAATGCAATCTCCCCGGGCGGTGTCGTCACCGATATTCCGCTCGTGATGCCGCCGGCGAACGAGTTCGGATTCAGCAGAACAAGCGAACTGCTCAACTTCTCCGGCGAACTCGCCATGCCGGAAGACCTGGCAGATGCGATCCTTTTCCTCGCCAGCGACCAGTCCCGCTACGTCAACGGCGAAGAAATCAAATGCGACGGCGGCTGGACCTGTTTCTAACGTATCAAAAGCAGAAGTCATAACTCTGCATAAAATATCTTTTACATCAACAAGGAGGTAAGAATATGGCATTTTCCCTCGACAGCAAAGTCAAAGAGATCCTGAAAGACCCGCGCGCGTGCGCAGTACTGGACAAGTATGCGAAAGGCGCTTCCAAGAATCCGCAGATGAAACTGGTCGGCGGCCTGACCCTGAGAAAGCTCGCAAGTTTCCCGCAGTCCGCTTACCTGCAGCCGCATCTTGAAGAACTCGACGCAGAACTCAAGGCAATCGAAGACTAACACTACATCGGTAATGCCCGAATAAAACCGGGCACGAAAAAAGCGCAGCCCTTCGGGACTGCGCTTTCTTTTTAAGACTCGTATTCTTTCGCGACGAGGTTGTCCGCACCGTAGCGCTTGCGCAGCAGCGGCTTTTCGATCTTGCCGGTCGCGTTGCGCGGCACTTCGGCGAAGATGATCTGCTTCGGGCGCTTGTACCGCGGCATCTGCGAGCAGAAGCGCTCGATTTCCTCTTCCGTGCAGGTCATCCCCTCCTTGATCTCGATGATCGCGCCGGTGATCTCGCCGAGGCGTTTGTCCGGCAGGCCGATGACCGCGACATCCTTGATTTTGTAGTATTCTTCGAGGAAGTTTTCGATCTCGACAGGGTAGATGTTCTCGCCGCCG
>Ga0129307_1002712_pt1 | contig 12996 bp, 13 predicted proteins | sample P1105metagenome_FD_94437 | JGI IMG/M metagenome (GOLD analysis project Ga0129307, IMG submission 94437) | Capybara group fecal microbial communities from Wisconsin, USA - P1105 metagenome | ecosystem: Host-associated > Mammals > Digestive system > Large intestine > Fecal | place: USA: Wisconsin... | reverse complement strand
GCCTCGATTTCAAGGCCGATTAATCTATGAAGTCTCATATCAAGAATTGCCTGAGCCTGTCTATCAGTAAAATGAAGCTGCTCAGCATCCCTTTTAGACTGCTGTGACTTAAACTTAATACCTGCAGTAATACCGTCAACAAGGCAAGCTTTGGCCTGCTTAATATCCTGAGAACCACGTAAAATCTCGATAATCAAATCGATAACATCGCAAGCCTTTATTAAGCCTTCTTGAATTTCCTTTTTGTCGTTTTCCTTGCCAAGAAGGTGCGTGTACTTTCTAGTGCAAAGCTCATACTGGAAATTAACATGATGTCTAATAATTGGAACAATGCCTAGTGTCTCTGGCTTGCCATCAGCAACAGCAAGCATATTTACACCAAAGGTATCCTCCAAACGAGTCTTCTTGTATAAAAGATTGAGAACATTTTGTGCATCAGAGCCCTTTCTAAGCTCGATGACAATTCTCATCTGTTCACCCTTTGACTGATTTGAAATATCAGTAATATCGTTTGTCTTTTTAGATTCAACAAGGGAGAAAATGTCATTCAGGAACTTTCCTATGTTGGCTCCTATCATTGGATAAGGAATCTCTGTAATTACGATTTGCTCCTTGCCGCCTTTAATCTTCTCGATTTCGGCCTTGCCACGAATCTTGATTTTGCCAACACCAGTAGAATAAATTTCAAGCAAATCATCCTTGTTGGTAACAATACCGCCTGTTGGAAAATCCGGACCAGGAATGATTTCAAGCATCTCCTTAGTGTTGATGTCAGGATTTTTCATGTAGGCGATAACACCGTCAACCACCTCGCCTAAATTATGCTGAGGAATAGATGTAACCATACCTACGGCAATACCATCTGAACCGTTAATGAGAAGGTTTGGAACACGAACTGGAAGAACCTCTGGCTCCTTTTCTGTCTCATCATAGTTTGGTACAAAATCTACTACATTTTTATCTAAATCACCAAGGTAAACTTCTTGCGCCACCTTGGCAAGTCTAGCCTCTGTGTAACGCATGGCAGCAGCTCCATCACCCTCGATAGAACCAAAGTTACCATGACCATCTACAAGTGGAAGGCTCTTTTTGAAGTCCTGGCTCATAACAACCAAGGCTTCATAAATTGAGCTGTCACCATGTGGATGATATTTACCCATTGTATCACCTACGATACGGGCTGACTTTTTGTATGGTTTATTATAATCAACCTTCAACTCGTACATATCGTAAAGAGTACGACGCTGTACTGGCTTAAGACCATCTCTAACATCTGGTACTGCACGGGCAAGTATGACAGACATAGAATAATCTATGAAGGATTTTTGCATTATCTCAGAATATTCTGTTCTAATAATATCTTGTGCCATTTATATATAACCCTTTCTAAACATCTATTTCAGCCTCGCGTGCGTGCTTGTAAATAAATTCTTTACGAGGAGCTACATCGCTACCCATAAGAAGCTCTGTAACCTCAGATGCCATAAGTGCATCCTCGATTTCTACAAGCTTTAACTTGCGACGCTCTGGGTCTAAAGTTGTCTCCCAAAGTTGCTCTGCATCCATCTCTCCAAGACCTTTGTATCTCTGAAGAGTAAATGACTTGCCATCCATTCTCTTACGATATTTTTCAAGAGCAACATCGTCGTAAAGATATTCCTCTTCCCCTTTTGAAGGAATAGCCTTGTAAAGAGGTGGCATAGCAATGTAAACATGTCCCTCGCGAATTAAATCTGGCATAAATCTGTAGAAGAATGTAAGTAAAAGTGTGCTAATGTGAGCACCATCCACGTCGGCATCGGCCATAATTACAATCTTGTTGTAACGAAGCTTTGAAATATCAAAGTCGTTGCCATATCCTTCTGAGAAGCCGCAACCAAAAGCATTGATAAGTGTCTTGATCTCGGCGTTGGCAAGCACCTTGTCCATGGAGGCCTTTTCAACGTTAAGAATCTTACCACGAATTGGCATGATTGCCTGATACATACGGTTGCGCGCCTTCTTTGCTGAACCACCAGCGGAATCTCCCTCTACGATGAATATTTCGCATTTTTCTGCATCCCTAGACTCGCAATTAGAAAGCTTACCGTTTTGGTCAAAAGAAAACTTTTGCTTTGTAAGAAGATTGGTCTTTGCCTTCTCTTCGGATTTACGAATCTTGGCACTCTTTTCTGCGCAGGAAATAATAGCCTTTAAAGTCTCAAGATTTCTATCGAAGAAAAGTGTAAACTCATCCTGACAAATCTTTTGAGTAGCCTTAGATGCATCTGGGTTATCAAGCTTAGTCTTGGTCTGACCTTCGAAGCGTGGGTCAGGATGCTTGATAGAAACGATAGCTGTAATACCGTTTCGCACATCTGCGCCGGTAAAGTTGGCATCCTTATCCTTTAAGATACCAAGCTCTCGGGCATAACTATTGATAACAGTTGTAAGCACTGTCTTGAAGCCTGTTATGTGAGTACCGCCCTCTGAGTTGTAAATGTTGTTACAGAAGCCAAGGATATTTTCCTTAAACTCGTTGCAATATTGGAAAGCAATCTCCAGCTCAATGTCCTCACTCTTGCCTGTAAAGTAAACAACATCGTGAAGTGCCTCAGCTGTCTTGTTGATTTCCTTAACAAATCCCTTGATACCATCTGGCTCATGGAAGGTCATATACTCCGGGTCTTCTCCACGCAAATCTGCGTAATTGATAGTAAGGCCAGGATTAAGATATGCAGTCTCATGGAGACGTGACTTAATATCGTCCTCTTTAAAGTATGTCTTCTCGAAAATCTCAGCATCTGGAAGGAAGTTGATTTTAGTACCGTGCTTGTTGGTCTTGGAAACCTTTGGAAGAAGTCCATCCACAAGCTTTTCAGTAGGAACACCTCTCTCGTAGCGATCGTGATGTACAAAGCCCTCACGTGAAATATCAACAACCATGTATTCACTAAGTGCGTTTACAACGGAAGAACCTACACCGTGCAAACCTCCGGAAGTCTTGTATACGCTGTCATCAAACTTACCACCAGCGTGAAGTGTAGAAAATACAAGTCGTGCAGCAGGAACTCCCTTGGCGTGCATACCAACAGGAATGCCTCGACCATTATCCTCTACTGTACAGCTGCCATCCTTTTCAAGGGTGACATATATAGTATCGCACTCGCCTGCAAGATGCTCATCAACCGAGTTGTCTACGATTTCGTATATCAAATGGTTAAGACCCTTGCGGGATGTAGAACCTATATACATTCCGGGACGTTTTCTAACTGCCTCAAGTCCCTCTAAAACAGATATACTGCTTTCGTCATAGGTAACCTTTTTTGCCATAATTAATTACTCTCTTTCTTTCAATACATTACTAATGGCGCCTGGTGTTTGCCAGACGCCAAAATTTATTATCTAGTGTTTGCCGGTAGAACCGAATCCGCCTGCTCCGCGAGCTGTATCAGAAAGCTCTGAAACCTCTGAAAACTCAACTGAAAGGAAAGGAACTACAACTAGCTGTGCAATCTTTTGAGCCGGTGTAACTACTCTTTCAACTTCACCATCGTTGTGAAGTGCAACCTTAACTTCTCCTCTATAATCTGAATCAACAACACCAACACAGTTGGCAGGTCTAAGACCTTCCTTTGCTGAAAGTCCAGATCTTGCAAAAATGCCTCCGAAATATCCAACCGGAATCTCCATGGCAAGACCTGTACCAATCATCTTAGTCTCGTGTGGTGCAATCTTAACCTCCTCTGGAATGTCTGCAAACAAATCATAGCCTGCAGCGTATTCTGAGCCCCTCTCAGGAAGCTTTGCAGAATCGTTAAGCTTGGTGATATTCATTTTGATGGTATTCATAAATATATTCTCCTAGTAATTTAATCTACGTGCAAAACTATCTGGTCCAGCTTTCTGGTCTGAGGAACATCAATAACACGCTGATTGATGCTGCCTCTCCATTTAGCCTGCAAATCTATCTTATCAATTTCAAACTCTCCGTCAACTAAAACATCGACGTATTCCATAATCTCCAGAGATTTGATTTCTTCGTAGGTGTAGCCTGTGTAAAGCCAGACGGTCTTGCCGGGAAATTTCTCCCTAACCTCCCGGGCAAGCTCCGTCACTTCATCACAATTTCCTGGAAAAAGTGGGTCCCCTCCACTAAATGTAATCCCGGAAATATAATCTCTGGAAAGCACTTCAAATAACTCTTCTTTGGCTGCCAAATCAAACTTTAGTCCGCTGTCAGGATCCCAGGTGATAGGATTTTGACAGTCTTTGCAATGATGGTCGCAGCCAGACAGCCACAAAACAACGCGAAGGCCATCACCGTTAAGCATGTCGTCTTTAGTAATATTGTGGTAATTCATTTATTCTCCGCTCCTACATAGATTTACGATCGGCGATTTCCGCCATCTTTGCCTCGTTAAGGCGAGTATCTCCTTTTACTCGTGAATAAGAAAGATATCCGTTCATTCTGTCTATCTTGGTAAGATTCTTGCTGCCACATACTGGGCAAACATCCATCTCCAACTCCTCGTGTCCGCAGTCATCACAGTAAGAAAGGGAAAGGTTGACACCCTCGTAAAAGCCCTTGTCCATGGCGCGACGCACAAGTGTCTTGACTGCCTCACGGTTGTAGTTGATTGGATAACGGACATACTGAATCTTGCCACCGTTAGAAAGTTCCCAGAAACGTCCTTCCTTATCCTGCTTTTCGATAGGAGTGATGTTTTCAGAAACATGACAGTGGAATGAATTTGAAACGTACTCTCTATCAGAAACATTTTCAATAATGCCGTATTTATTTCTAAACTGCTTTACCTGCAAGCCGCAAAGATTCTCAGCAGGTGTGCCGTAAATAGCATATAAATTGCCATCGGCTTCCTTAAACTCAGCGACCTTTTCATTGATGTGCTTTAAAACTTCAAGGGCAAACTCTCCATCCTCAACAAGTGACTTGCCATTGTAGAGCTCCTGAAGCTCGTTAAAGGCTGTGATACCAAAGGAAGCTGTGGCAGCCTTAAGCAAAGGCTTAATCTTGTCGTGGAAGCCAAGGTGTCCGCCATAGAAACCACCCTCGCAGTATGCAAGTGGATTGGTGCTGGCTCTCATCTCGCCTAAGTATGCGTAAGTACGAATGTGAAGCTTACGAATCATCTCAAGATAATAATCAAGCACCTGATAGAAATCCTTTGATTCCTGACGTGACTTGGCAAGAATCATTGGCAAATGCAATGAAACTGCGCCTATGTTAAATCTTCCGATAAAGATTGGCTGGTCGTTTTCATCAGCCGGCTTCATGCCACCATTCTCATACCAAGGAGAAAGGAAAGCACGACATCCCATTGGCGAAATTACTTTGCCATACTTCTTGTACATGCTGGCAATATAGCCCTCGCCAGTAAGTGAAAGCCAATCTGGATACATAGTCTTGCGAGAGCAATCTATACCTGCCTCGAAAACATCCTCAAGTTCCTTGCCTGGGCCATGTAAATTCTCATCATACAAGAATACAATCTTAGGGAAGAGAACTGGCTTCTTGAAACCAGGCTTGCCCTGACCGATTGAACGAACCTTAAGGCAGGCTTTAGAAGCCATCTTGGCAAATACTGTTGTACCAAGGCCAATTGTGACTGTGATAAATGGATAGTCACCTCTTGAAGAAGCAACTGTGTTGAACTTGTACTCCCAACCCTGGAAGCCCTGCTCCATCTCACGCTCAACCTCACTCATGGAAACCTCTCTTGCCTTTTCCTCGTCGATACCAAGAGAAATGTATTTGTTCATGTATTTATCAAATGACTTTTGAGCATATTTCTCTAAAATCTGATCTGCCTGTGGAATTGTGAAACCACCGTACTGCTGGCTTGCAGCAGAAAGAACAATATCACCGATAACATCAAAGGCTACATCAAGACTCTTAGGCTCATTGTAGAAGATGTTACCCATTTCAAATCCACCCTCAAGAACTGACTTTACGTCGAAAAGACAGCAGTTCATGGTGTCTCGGCGGGCATTCATATCGTGGATGTAAATATATCCATCACGAATAGCCTGAACTTCCTCTGTTGTAAGGAAGAACTTCTTGTAAAGCTCTCTGTTAAGCTCATTGAAAATCAACGAGCGCTTGGTAGAAACAAGTGCTGAATCAGTGTTTGAATTCTCCTTGTCGCCAATGTACATAATGTTTTGAGACTTTTTGTAAACGTCATCCAGCATCTGGACAAAGTCCTGCTTATAGTTACGATAATCTCTATAAGACTTTGCAACCATTGGATTAACTCGCTCCAATGCTCCCTCAACAATATTATGCATTTGTGCAATCTCAATCTTCTCAAGGCCAAGCTCCTCCACTCTTTCCTCAACAAATTGACAAATAAACTTCTCCTGCTCTGGAGTAAATTTAACTAGCACACGAGTTGCAGACTTTCCCACAGCCTCAACTACCTTTTGCACGTCAAATGGCTCAAGTGCTCCATCCTTTTTAACTACAAATCTCTCCATACTAACCTCCGGGTTATTAAAACCAAATCCTATATTCCCTAAAAACTCTAATTCAAAATAAAGTCATTCTGAAAATTGTAAACACTTAAATTCAATAAATACTCTTATAGAAATATTGCTTGTTAAGCTAGAATTTAGACATCCTAATAATCAAATTTTCAGTCAATATTTAGTAATTTACAATAAAAAACTACTAGATATTGTGTTACTAAAATTATAGTACCACCACATAATCTAGTAGTCAATAAGTATAAAAGCCACAAAATAAAGTTTCACTTTTCAGACAAATTTACACTAAAATTTATTCACAAATCAAGGTTTTAGAGAAGTTTAATAGCCCAAATTGTCATTAACCATGATTACATGAATTCTACCAGGATGTCTTGAGAATCTTGTAATCAAAAACTGACAGCAAATAGTATCAGGTGATTTGCAGTTCATACATGAGCCTGTCTTGGCACATGGAGTTGAAAGACCAAATCTCTGTGCATTGATTGGTGCAGCAACATTGCGGGCGCGCTTCATAGCAGCATCAACATCTGGACAAACCTTATTCATGCCCACTATAAAAATAACATGCTTAGGTCCCTGTGCAATGGCTGAAACACGATTGGCATTGCCATCGATATTTACAATAACACCATCCTCAGTAATGGCATTGGCGCTGCTAAGGAAAAAGTCAGCATCATATGCCTTAAGCATAGCTGCTCTCTTGTCCTCATAAGCATCTCTGTCGATGAAATCGTAATCCCCTTTTTGAAGAGCATCAACAAGACCAATCTCGTGAGCACTCATGGCTCCACCCATGGTAACTGATGATTTTTCAGGAATTAAATCCAAAGCAAGCTTTAATGCTTCCTCCTTGCTGTTTGCATAGTACCCCTTCATATTTCTGGAATCGATACCTGCAATAACCTTCTGTGCCAGCAGACTGTTTCTCTTTGCAATGTTTTCGTTCATATTAGACTCCTTATATTTTTCTTAATTTCTCACCAGATTATTATTTATTGAAAATATAATTGGAACAAATCTAAGCTATAACCTTAAATTGTTATTTTCAGTCCAACACTTAATTGCTGAACTCTTTCTCCAAGCTCTTCCTTAAGGATTCCAAAGGCCCTATTCATGGTACAGTGTCCTGTATAGATGCACTCTATATTTTTCTCTTTAAAGATTTCTGCCACCTTTAAAATCTCGGCCTTAGTCTTGTTGTAAAGGTGAAGGCCTCCAATGTAGCCATATATATGCTTGTCAGGGAATGTCCTTTGAACCTCGTCAATTATATTGCCGGCCCCACCATGTGAGCAGGAATTGAGAATCACAAGGCCCTTATCAGTATCTAATACAAGGCTTTGCTCATGAGAAAAATCATCAAGCATCCACTTGCGATTAATCTTTTGATACATCTGCTCTCGTTTACCAAGCACATCAAGACCAGGCGTCTTGTGAGGGATAATATACACTCCATCCATAAGCTTATAGTCACCGGAAACCATTTCAATTCTATCTGGATATTTTTTAAGTAATTTTTTTGGAATGCCAATGTATTTTTTGAAAAAGAATTTTAAATTGCGATAGCAGTTGGTATCACTTCCCTCTCTCAGGCAAAACTTGGCACTACTATTATTTTCAAAAAAATATGAAATGCCGTTGGCATGATCATAATGTGCGTGACTAAGGACGCCGTAATCGATATCCTGCACATCAAATCCAAGGCCTTTAAGATTCGTTAAGAAAAGATTAGAACCTCCTGCATCAAGGAGAATCTTTTTATCTGCATATTCTATTAAAAATGATAGGCCCCACTCACCCTGTAAGTCCATGGCTGCAATATTGTCTACCACTACTGTAATTGTTGTGCTCATACTAACCTCGTTAATCAAATTATTTATTACTAATAATTCTTATGGTAAATGAAATCATAAAAAATAAATCTGAATTCGTATTTACGTATCTTTCGTCAGTAATATTTTTATAACTGCAAAATAACTTCACTTAGCTTCTCAGCCAAAACCTTGTGGGCCTCAGGAGTCAGGTGTAAGGAATCAAACTCTGATGGTGAAATACACTTTGCTGCATCAAAAAATACACAGCCCTTTTCATCTGCAACCCTCTTGTAATGCTCAGGAAATTGCCTAGACCTTTCTATAGCGCTTTCATCAAAGGAGCCTGCAAATGGCGAGCTTGTTATCCCCTCACCAATTTCTGGCGGAGAAACTAAAATAATCTTTGGAATAAAGCTTTGCTTTTCCTTTGCAAATTCAATGATTTCGTCCACAAGCCTTCCTGCAGCCTCTGCAATCTCCTTTGCAGAAAGATGAAATACAGTCTTTAAATCATTGCTGCCTAGCATCATCACAACTATATCAACAGGCTTGTGAGAATTAAGACAAGGCTTAAGATAATCAAGACCGTTCTTCCACCCCTCAATTGGATCATCAAGAATTGTGGTGCGACCGTTGCAGCCCTCCTCAATCACAGTGTACTCATCACCGAGGATCATCTGTAATCTACCTGGATAACGCACATCCCTTGGGTATCTCAACCCAGTTTCTGGCACATGGCCGTAAGTGTTTGAATCCCCATAACATAATACAGTTTTCATAAAAACATTCTCCAATAATTTATTTTCTACCATATAAATGGTATCAATCTGTATTTTACTTTATCCATGTACTGGCTATAACCAGCAAGTCCCTTCTTTAAGACTTCCTCTTCATTTTTTATCCTTTTTACGATAATAGGAATGTATGTAAGCAAAATTATAAATGAGATAAGCGAGCCAAGAATAAGCGGCATGGCTAAAAACATAAATAGCGTTGTGAAATACATAGGATGTCGCACCAGGCTATATAGGCCGGTATCTACAACCTTTTGATTTTCCTGGACTTCAATAGTGCGTGAAAGATATTCATTTTCTCTAATGACTTCTCCATATAGAATGTAAGCCGAAATAAAAATGATTGTAGCTACAAAAGTAATTTCTCTTGGAAGCACAAGCCACTTAAATCTAAAATTTAAGCCAGCAAAAATAAAGGCAACCATAAACATCAGTCCGCTTAAAGCTACCACAACCTTTTGCTCCATTTGCTCTTCCCGAGCATTTAGCCTTTTCTTAAGTAGCTCGGGATTACAAAAATACAAAATAAATCCCGCAACCACCATAGGGATAAAAAGAACTCCAAGTAGCAACCAGCCCTGCCAATAACCTAAAGAATCTGCAGGTATGAAAATTAAAAGCGCCATAATAATAAAGCCGCTAACAACCTTCACTAGACCCTGCCCCAATAACTCCAACTTCATAACCCCATTTATCTCCTGTGTTGTATAATCAAATAACATATAAATAATTTTGTAAAATAACCTCGTGAGAATATTTCACAAATTAAAATTGCTTAACCATAAAATAAGCATCTGTATATGTGCCATCTTTATATTTCATATTCTTTGGAAGGGTGCCAAAGTTAATAAAACCAACAGATTCATACAAAGCTATTGCCTGTTTATTTCCAGCCATAACTTCAAGTTCTACCTGTTCATATCCTAATTTCTTGGCTACATCCAATACATTCTCAAGAAGCAACCTACCAATACCCTGACCACAATATTTTTGATAAAGAGCAATTCCGATTCTACCCCTATGTTTAAATCGAGATAGTTCACCTTGAGACATCAGCGCACAATTACCAACATGTTTTCCATCAACAACAGCAATCAATAATAGTTGACGCTCATCATCCAAATAACTTTCTATGAATGCTTTTTCATCGTCAATGGAAAGCTCACATTCATCAGGCTCTCTCATGAGATTGCGAGTTTCCTCAGCAGTTGTTTTCTGATAGGATAACAACTCCTGTGCATCATTTAATTCAGCATTTCTAAGAGTAATCTCTCTTCCACGTTTGTCCTTACATATTTTTGCTTCAAAACGCATAATTCACTCCTGATAAATGATAAAAAATTACGTTAGCTAAAATCTAATATTAGAAATTTCCTCCGTTCCAGCCCCAATCTGTTACTGGATGATAGGTTACATAAACTGAGCTTCCCGGGATTCCAAGCTTCTCTTCAAAAAGCTGGCAAATCTGTCCTGTCAGCTTGTCATAGGCTTGAGATGATGCATTTCCAAACAAGCTCACTGAAACATAAGCTCCCTTATCAAGCTTGTTTCCTCCAAACCACAAATCATAGTTGTCATCAATACCAACCATGAGATAAGTCTCACTCTTGTTGAGTGTAGAGATAAGCTTTCCAAGCTCAGACTTAATATCCTCTTTAACCTCTGGTGAAACTGGTACTGTAATTTTTGAATCAATAAATGGCATAACATAATCCTCCTTTATTTATATAATTAGCCTCGGTCCAAATAACGGACTGAGGCCATAATAACTAATTAATTACTCTATTCTGCTTCGCTATTAATTTTGTCTTCCTTCTCCTGCTGAATCTTTGCCTCTTTTGCCCACTTAAATCCAAGGCAAATAATAGCAATAAATGCACAAAACTCTATGCCAAGCTCAATACCTTTGATGAAGCTAGAAGCATGAAAATAATCTAAAGCACGATGAACAACTTGTTGTAAGAAAATAAAAACGCACATTACATACAAAAGCTTTCCATATTCCTTTTCATACTTGCTGCAATCAAATTTCTTCATAATAAAATCCCTCCACTATAAAATATTATTAAAAAATGAATTGTTCTACCGCCCTTAAGCGGATGTAAAATATCATTTTACATCAATATTATAGCTTATTCCCACTCAAGCTCAGAGGTTTCATCCTTCTTTGAGCGAGTCATAAGTTCGTAAACTGCATCCTTCACAGGAAGGTTATCAAATAATACCGCATTTACGATTTCAACTATAGGCATTTCTATGTTGTATTTTTCTGCAAGCTTCTTGGCAGCCTTTGCAGAATAAACACCCTCTACTACCATGGCAACCTTGTCCATCGCCTCATCCTTGGTCATACCTTGTCCAATGTAGAATCCTGCCATCCTATTTCTAGAATGAATAGATGAACATGTAACAATAAGATCGCCTACACCAGTAAGACCAGAAAGAGTCTCGGCTTGTCCGCCCATGGCAACAGCAAGGGAAGAAATCTCCTTGATACCGCGAGTAATAAGAGCAGCCTTGGCATTATCCCCAAATCCTAGCCCGTCTGACATACCTGCCGCTAATGCAATGACGTTTTTAAGAGCAGCCCCCACCTCGATGCCTTTAACATCAGGTGATGAATAAACTCTAAAGTACTTGTTCATAAAAAGGTTCTGAACAAATAAAGCAACCTGACGATCTGTTGAGCCTGCAACAACAACTGTTGGATTAAATACAACAACCTCTTCTGCATGGCTTGGACCAGATAATACGCATATGCGTTTATCCTTGCCTAACACATCCTCTAAAATCTCTGTCTGTGTAAACAGAGTATCTTCCTCGATGCCCTTTGTAACTGTAATAAAAATCTGATTATCATTGATAAATTGTTTGATTTTCTCAGCAGTTTCTCTTGTTGCCTTTGAAGGAACAGCAAAAAGAACCACATCAGCAGAAAGAACCGCAGATTGAATATCTGCAGTGAAAATAAGTGAATCTGGAAGCTTCACTCCTTTTATCTTGTCACTAGTATGGGTATCCTTCATCTGGTCAACCTGTGACTGACGATGAGACCATACAGTAACTTCATGTCCATTTTTCTCAAGCATTACAGCTAGGGCGATGCCCCAGCTTCCTGCACCAAGTACACTAATTCTAGCCATTACAAAATCTCCAAAATTATTAGGTTAAAATTATTCTCTAGTTTCTGGATGGAATGAAAACTTATTCTCGTTTCCATTAATTAAACGCTTAATATTTGCATGATGTAAAGCTATGGCAATAGCCGCTACCACACAACAAATGACAACTGCCTCTGTAAGTTCCTTACCTACAAACACATCATCAAGCATTCCCATTTTTGCAGCAACAACCATCTCCGCTGCAAAAGAAAAAACACCAATCATAGAGCCCAAAGATACGTATCTTGTAAGAGCAACTATCGCAATAAAGATAATTGCTGGAATTGGAAGCCCCATTGGAAATAAAGCAATGATAAATCCAAGAGTTGATGCAATTCCTTTACCACCTTTAAACTTCATATATACAGGAAAATCATGTCCTAGAACTACTCCAAGACCTGCATACATCTTATAAATATTAATATTATCATAGAAGTTTCTGAAAAACAGCCATACAACAAAAACTGCTACAACGCATTTTAAACAGTCCCAAACAAGTGTAATCAGACCTGCTGAAACTCCAAGATTTCTGAGTGTGTTAGTAGTGCCAACATTACCACTACCTACCTTTGTTAAATCAATGTTTTTGGACTTTCCAATGAGGTACCCCATCAAAATCATGCCAAAGCAATAGCCAATAGCTAAAGCAATAAGTCTCCCTGCTATCATTATTCGTTTTCCTTTCTTTCTCTAATGATAAATTTAAGTGAAGTGCCTTCGAAGCCAAAAGCATCT
>Ga0129307_1002710_pt1 | contig 13004 bp, 10 predicted proteins | sample P1105metagenome_FD_94437 | JGI IMG/M metagenome (GOLD analysis project Ga0129307, IMG submission 94437) | Capybara group fecal microbial communities from Wisconsin, USA - P1105 metagenome | ecosystem: Host-associated > Mammals > Digestive system > Large intestine > Fecal | place: USA: Wisconsin... | reverse complement strand
CGTTTCAATAAGTCTCTTCCACATTCAGGACATTTACCAACAACTTCAGGAGCACGCCTTTTGCTTACTTCCTTACCGCAATTTGGATCAAGGCAAACATGTTCCCTTCCCTTTTGGCCTTTTCTCTTAATTGAAATCATCGGCAAACCACAGGTTGGGCAAGTGGATTTCAATATGTTTGCACCTTTAGGAAGTGAGTAAGTGTTTCTGCATTGAGGGAAATTTGAACATCCGATAAATGTTTGCTTATTCCTTCTGGAATACTTTTTAAGCAGTTTACCACCACATGAACATTCACCGACGACATTGGATTCCTGATAGGATTCATAAAGCTTTGAACCAATTTCCTTTTGGTTGTTATTAATATCCTTAAGGATTGATCTGACTTCCTTTTCACCATTTGCAAGAATTTCCTCTTTTGTAATCTTATCAGCAGATAAGCAATCGAGTTCCCTTTCGAATTCACGGGTCAATTCTTCGCTAGTTAAGTTCTTACAGTATTGCTTCAATGTATCGATGATATGAACACCTAATGGCTTGACTTCAATCTTTTTGCCATCAATATACTTTCTATCATAGAGCTTTGCAATGATGTCTGCACGGGTAGCCTTTGTACCAAGCTCTCTTTTTTCTAATTCCTTGATGAGAGAAGCTTCGTTGTATCTTGCAGGAGGTTTGGTTTCCTTTTCCTCTGAAATGATTTCATGAATCTTTAGGAAATCTCCTTTTTTAAGTGGAGGGAATTCATCAGCTTCCTGTTTCTTGAATGGATAATGCTTTAGCCATCCTTCATGAGAAACCCTTTTTCTTGTAAAGACAAATTCCTCATTGTTAACATTCAAGTCAACTTTCATGGTTTCCAATTTGGAATCCTCACTGAAGACGCTTATGAACCTATAAACAATCAAACGATAGATCTTTTCCTCATCTGGAGATAAGTTAGATGGCAATACGCCAGTTGGGTGAATAGCTGGGTGTGCTGCATCCTCTTTCTTACCTTCATTTGGCTTTAATTTTGCAGGCAAGTCAGCAATATGTTTTCTAAACTCGTCATCCTTAAGAAGACCTGCAAAAATCTCTTTAAATCCTAATGATTCGGGGAGCTTTTGGGATGAGGTACGTGGATAGGAAGTGTATCCTCCAACGTATAGGTTCTGAGCTGCAACTTGAGTCCTTTTAGGTGAAAATCCGAATACAGTGTGTGCTTCAGATTGCAAGCCACCTAAGTTGAATGGAATAGGAGGTTTTCTGATTATTTCCTTAACATTTACATTAGTTACAGTTGCATCAGCACCTTGACATTCATCAAATATTCTTTTAGCCCTTTCCTCATCAAAGATCTTGTCTTCAACATGATTTGCTATAATGTCAAAATCAGACTTGGCCTTGATTTGCCAATAAGGTTCTGGAATGAATGATTGTATCTCCTTTTCCCTATCCACTAAAATGGATAAAGTAGGAGTTTGCACACGTCCTGCAGATAAGCTTATGCGACTTGAAGAGGATGATCTGACAGCTTTCATTAAAGCGGAAGATATGTTCATACCAAAGTAATAGTCTAGCATGTGCCTTGCAATACCGCTATCCACTTGGTGCAGGTCAATATCAATCATATGGTTATAAGCTTCTACAATGTCCTTCTTGGTCAATGTGGAAAATTTCATACGGGATGCTTTCGCTTCAGCATTGTTTCCACAAGCGTATTTCAATGCATTATAACCAATCAATGTTCCTTCTACGTCGTAATCGCAAGCATGAACAAATTTATCTGCATCTTTAGAGAGTTTTTTAATAGCATAAACATAATCCCTAACATATCCGCTATTCTTTTCAACCTCATATGCTGGAACCCATTTTAAATCAAAACCTAATCTGTCTCTTGAAGTAGCAGATGTCAAAGAGTAAAGGTGACCTACTGCAGACAAAACAGTGGTCCTTTTTCCATCTTCCTCAAATTCCCAATAGCTTATCTTCCTACCATATTTTTTCTTTTGGGCTTTTGAAGAGAGAGCCTTTGCTATCTTCTCAGCAGATTTCGGTTTTTCTGAAATAATCACTTCATGCATGTTATCACATAATAAATAAAAATTAAATATAAATTAATAATAAAATTGTTTAAAGCTTTTTCAAATATCAAAAAAGCTTATGAAAAATAGAATTCTATAAAATAATTTTTATAAAATCTAATGAAATAAATTGAAAAATTCAAATTTACAAATTATTCAAAATCATAAATACTTTATACATAACCATTATATTTAATATTTTCGTTTTTGAACAATTCATATTTCAAGACAAATATAGTATTAAAATGAAAAGTAAAATTAGAATAGATGTGAAAAATTAAAAAATGGTTATTATAATCAATTAAATTGTAAAATAAAAAAGAAATGATTTAAAATTATTTTTTATCCATCAAATCCTCTTTATAAAAACCATAGAAATTGCTGCAATACCCACACATCGGATATTTTCCATAGTGATAATGAGCGCCTTCATCGCTATTCATGTCAAATTCCTTTCCACAAGTATAACAAACTTCTATTTTTTCTTCCTTTTTATCATTATTTTCATTTTCTGCCATTGTATCCCCACAATATTATTTTTAAGATATTCCATCACAATTATAATAAAATTAGATTTAACTATTATATAAATTTACTTAACTATTATATTTCTATTATATTTCTATTATAATCTATTAAAAAATCAGCTGGAAATAACTAGAATAAATAAGCTCAAATGAAAAATAAACAAAATAAGAATTAAAATAAAATAATAAAAAAAGTAAATTAAAAAAATATAAAATAAACTAAATAAAAGAAAATTAAAAGAAATTAAAAAGAAATTAAAAGAAAAAATAAAAATTAATTAAATATAATTTAATTAATTAATATCGTATTTTTGCAAGAGTAAAAGCTCTTCAGTAGATAATTTCTTACCGTTTTTGAATTTGTCAAAGATACTTTCAGCTCTTTCTTTTTCTTCACGATTTTTCTTATTGTTAGAAGAACCACCAGATTTATCAGATCTGCGTTTTCTGTTTTTGTTGCTTCCTAACTTTTTATTGATTACATGAATTTCACTTAAAATCATTTTAAATTCTTCATGTTTTGCAGAAGCATTCTTTCTAGCTTGGATGAATAACTTGTGTGCTTCATCAGCAGCAGTTCTGATTTCATCAGTTTTTCTGAAGTAAGAAAGCATTTGTTCGTGAGCTTCTTGTGCTTGTTCTGAAAGTTCAACTACTTTAGCGTGGAATTCTTCAGATTTTTTCTTGAGTTCAGCAGCTTCTTCTTTGACTTTATCGTCTTCTTTGATTTCTGCAAGTTCTTTTCTTAAATCATTTGCATTTTTAACAAGTTGATTTTCCTTTTTGATGTCTAAAACTCTGGTTTCGATAATTTTATCAATCTTTTTGATTTCAGCTTCAATCCTGATTTTATCTTTTTTACCAGAAGACCATTCAAGACTTTTAATTTCGTCATTGACTTTATTACGTGCTTTCTTGTTTTCTTCAACTTGTTTGTTGATTTCATTACGTTGATCTCTGAACTCAATAGCTTTAGCTAAGTTTTCTTTTAATTCAGAATTTAATTCATCACGTATTTTACGTTGTTCTTTAGCTTCCCTGTTAAATGCTTCTCTTTCATCAGCAACTTTAGCAATACGTTCTTCTCTTTCATCTTTTTGAGCTCTTACACCTTCAATAGTGTCAGCTAAATCAAAATCAGGTTCTGGAAGAGCGTTTTTCTTTTTGGATTTTTTAGGTTTTGCTTCTTTAACAGGTTTTTCTTCAGCTACTTCTTCTTCAGCTTCAGCAGCTTCCTCTTCCACTGCTTCTTCTTCAGCCTCTTCAGCTTCTTCCTCAGCAGTTTCTTCTTCAGCTACTTCTTCTTCAGCTTCTTCAACAACTTCTTCTGTTTCTTCGATTTCTTCAACTACTTCTTCAGTTGCATCTGCAACTTGTTCTTCTTCTTGGTTTTCAACAACTACGTCAGTAGTTTCAACTACTTCAGTTTCTACAGCAACTTCTTTATCCACGTCAGCATCTCCTTCAGTGTTTTCAGAGTTTAAATTAATGATGACATTTAAAACGTCAGTTAAATCACGGGTTTCTACAATAATGTCTGCATTTTCCTTTAAAGCAGGTTTTGCATTAAAAGCAATTCCGTATTTAGCAGATTCAATCATAGAGATATCATTTGCTCCATCTCCAACAGCAACACATTCATCTAAGGTATAACCTTTTTCTTCGATGAGCTTGGATAGAACATCTAATTTTGAACCAGATACTAATGGTCCAGTGACTTCACCAGTTAAGATCCCGTCTTCTTCAACTAATGAATTTGTGAATATGTTATCCACATCAAGTTTTCCCTTAATAGTATCGGCGATTATATCAAAACTACCGCTAATAATAGCTACTTCAAAACCATTTTCCTTTAATGAGGAAACAGTTTCTTCAGCTCCTTTCATTAGAGGCATTTCATTAGCTAATGTTCTAATATCGTCAGTAGCAACTCCTTTGAGAAGTCCTACTCTTTTCTTAATGGATGTTTCGAAGTCAATTTCACCTTGCATAGCCTGCTCAGTGATTGCTGCAATTTGATCTTCAATATTAATTAATTTTCCAATCTCGTCTATGCCCTCACCATCAATAATAACATTATCTAAGTCAAATACTACAAGTTTAATCAATAATATCACCAATTATATTAAGTCCAATTCGCTAAGTCTAGCTTTTGCATTTTCTACACCTAACCTAGCGTCTTTTTTGGTTTTAGCTCCAGTACAAACAACTTTTCCGGAACCGAATAATAATAATACAACTTTAGGATCAGATAAACGGTATACTAAACCAGGGAATTGTTCTGGTTCGTATTCAGTGTTTTCCAATTCCAAAGCAACTGCTTCTAAATTTAAAGTAGATTGTAAATTTGCAGAAGCAACAATGTTTTGAATTTTAATATCAAACTCATGAGGAATTTCAGTATCAATAGTTCTCATAAGATCGACAGTTTTTTTAATAGCTAATTTTGAATCATCGATTGATTTAGCACCAGTACATACAAGTTTACCGGAACTAAAAATTAAAGCAGCAGTTTTAGGATCTTGAAGTTTAAATACTAATCCTGGGAACTGTTCTCTGTTAAAATCGACACCTTCTAACGCTTTTGCCACTTCGGTAAGAACAATGTCTTTACCAATGCTTGCAGAAGCTACAATGTTTTCTATTTTTATATCAACATCGGTCAATTTATTACCTCCAAAATTATTTAAAAAAAGTAAGTAAATATTTTAAAAAATTAATATAATTTTAGTTTTGACAAATAAAGAAAATTGACAATAAAAATCAGTTAAAATTAATAATTTTTTTATTAAAATTTTTACTAATAAAATATATCATTTATATAGTATATAAAGTTAATGCTTATAAAGCATATAAATGGTAATACTTTTTTGTATATAAAGTATTAATAAAAACTGAATAGGATTATTTATAAGGGTATTTGAAACAAATATAAAAATTGAATTAAAAATTAAAAAATGTTTAAAAAACAGTTTATATAATACCGAAAATAGTGAGATAATTCTTATGATTGAAGTAGAAGTGAAAGCAAAAATAAAAAGCTTTGATGAAATGAGAAAAATGCTTGATGAGATAAATGCCGTAAAGGTCAAAACCGAACATCAGGAGGACAGGTATTTCAATAGTCCAGTCCGTGACTTTGCACAAACCGATGAGGCATTGAGAATCAGACAAACAAAATCAGATGAAAATCACAACTTGTTCATTACCTACAAAGGCCCTAAAATCGATGCAAAAAGCAAAACCAGAGAAGAGGTTGAAATGGGAATAGAAGATGCAGACAAGGCATCTAAAATATTTGAGAATTTAGGTTTCAAGGAAGTCAGAACTGTTGTGAAGGATCGTGAATACTACAAATATGAAAACTATGAAATCAGCTTGGACAATGTCCATGGCCTTGACCCATATATGGAAATAGAAATAAGCTTAGAGGACAATTCCGACTATTCCAAGGCACAGGAAAGCATATTTGAACTCTTTGAAAAATTAGGAATCACAGATGGTTTTGAAAGAACTTCCTACCTTGAATTACTAGAGGAGCTGGACAATTGAATTTCAATTGCTGAAAATTATAAAAAAGTTTATAAAACAAAAATACATAACTTATTATATTAAATTTAAACTAAAGAAATTTAAGAATATTAAATTTAAGAATATTAAATTTAACATTTTAAAAAAACATAAAACTAACTAAAATACAAAAGACACAAAGAGTTGATAAAAAAATGCAATATTATACAAGTCCTTTCAACAAGGAAGAGGAATACAAATTCCCAAAAGATATTACTATTTATGATACAACTTTAAGAGATGGGGAACAGACTCCTGGAGTATGTTTCTCACTGGATGACAAATTGGAAATAGCCAGAAAGCTTGATCAATTAAGAATCCATCAAATTGAAGCGGGATTCCCAATCGTCTCAGATAGGGAATCAGCTGCAGTCAAGGCAATAGCTAACGAAGGATTGGATGCTGAAATCATCTGTTTGGCAAGAACCAAAAAAGGAGACATTGACAGAGCTCTTGACTGTGATGTGGATGGAATCATTACATTCATGGGAACTTCCGACATTCATTTGGAACATAAGATGCATATCAAAAGGCAAGAAGCATTGAACATCTGCATGAAATCAATTGAATACGCTAAAGACCATGGATTGTTTGTAGCATTTTCAGCAGAGGATGCAACAAGAACTGACTTGGACTTCTTGAAAAGAGTTTACTCAAAAGCAGAAAGCTATGGTGCTGACAGAGTGCATATTGCAGATACCGTTGGAGCAATCACCCCACAAGGAATTACCTTTTTAATTAAGGAACTTAGAAAAGTGACTGATGTCCAAATAGCTATGCACTGTCATAATGACTTTGGATTAGCTGTAATAAACTCAATTTATGGATTGCTTGCAGGAGGAAGTGCTGTTTCAACAACCGTTAACGGTATTGGGGAAAGAGCAGGAAACGCTTCCCTTGAAGAATTGGTCATGTCTTTAAAATTATTATACGGTAAGGACTTAGGATTCAAGACAAAATACATACAAGAGTTATCTGAATTGGTATCCAAGAAAACCGGATTGGAGATTCCATACAATAAGCCAATTGTAGGTAAGAACGTATTTAGACATGAATCTGGAATCCATGTGGATGCAGTAATTGAAGAGCCTCTTACATACGAACCATATTTACCTGAACTCGTTGGTCAAAGAAGACAATTGGTTTTAGGAAAACATTCCGGTTGCAGAGCCGTCAAGGCAAAACTTGACGAATGTGGATTCAAAGTGACCAATGACCAACTTTGCCAAATCGTGAAAAAGGTAAAGGAAAGCAGAGAAGAAGGAAAATACATTGACGACGATGTATTTAAAGACATTGTAAGAAGCATTGATTCAAATTATGTTGATTTATAATATAATCAACATTTTCTTTTTTTATTTTTTTAAACTAACTTACTTAATAAACAAATTTGAAAAGACTAATTTTATTATAAAACCTATTTTTTCTAAAAGGACTGTTTTATACAATACTATTTTTCATATTGAAATTAATATAAATAAATTTATAAATCTAATAGATTAAATTATAAAAATAGATATAAAATTAAATTAATTAAATTAAAGATATTGATTAAATTGATATTGATAAAATTTTTAGGAGATTAAATTTGAATATTTCAGAAAAAATATTATCTCAGAAAATAGGTCGTGAAGTAATTCCTGGAGAAATTATCGAAGTGGATGTTGATTTGGCAATGTCACATGATGGAACTTCACCTCCTGCAATAAAAACCTTTGAAAAAATAAGCGATAAGGTTTGGGACAATGAAAAGATAGTCATTGTCTTTGACCATAATGTGCCTGCAAACACAATAGGATCTGCAGAGTTTCAAAAGGTTGCTAGAAACTTCATTAAAACTCAAGGAATTAAGAATCATTACATTCATGGAGAAGGAATCTGTCATCAGGTGCTTCCTGAAAAGGGGCATGTTGAGCCTGGAAAAATCATTGTTGGTGCAGACTCACATACATGTACCTATGGAGCATTCGGAGCATTTTCCACTGGAATGGGTGCTACCGATTTAGCTATGGTCTATGCAACTGGAAAGACATGGTTCATGGTTCCTGAATCATTCAAGATAGAAGTTGAAGGAAACTTGAATCCAGGAATCACTTCAAAGGACTTGATTCTAAACATCATTGGAGAGATTGGAATAGCTGGAGCTACCTATAAGACTGCTGAATTCTGTGGAGAGACAATCGACAATTTGGATGTTGAAAGCAGAATGACCATGACAAACATGGCTATAGAGATGGGTGCTAAAAACGGAATTATGGAACCTAATCAGTCCACAATTGAATATGTTTGCGAAAGAACCGGCAAGACAAAGGACCAATTGAATATCCTTAAATCCGATAAGGATTCCATATACGAAAAGGAATTCCTCTTTAATGTAGATGATATGGAAGCACAAATAGCTTGCCCTAATGATGTGGACAATGTAAAGCCATTGTCACAAGTTGCTGGAACCCACATTGACCAAGGATTTATCGGTTCATGTACCAATGGAAGGTTATCCGACCTTGCACAAGCAGCAGCAGTGCTTGAAGGAAAGCAAGTCCATGATGACGTCAGATTAATCATCATCCCTGCCTCAAAGGAAATATATCAAAAGGCAATGGATTTAGGATACATAAAGACATTCTTAGATGCTGGAGCTATGGTATCCAACCCTGGTTGCGGACCATGTTTAGGTGGACATATGGGAGTATTGTCTGAAGGTGAAACAAGCATTTCATCTACAAACAGAAACTTCAAAGGAAGAATGGGAGATCCTAATTCATCTGTATATTTAGCTAATGCAGGAGTTGTGGCAGCATCCGCAATTTCAGGATTCATTGAAAATCCAGATAACTTATAAATCATATTTAAATCCATAATTTTTTTATAAAAATAATAAAATTAACAAGTAACACGGAGACTGAATATGTCAAAAACTACTGACAATAACATCAATGTACGTTTAATTGAAAAGATTAATGCTGTTGAGGAAAAATACCATAAACAGTTTTCAAACACTCAAAAAATTCTATTGACAACTGATGGTTCAATTACAGCAATCCTTGATGTCCTATATGGAAAAATCGATTTGAAAACTTTAGAGCAACATTTTGAAGAGGCAACTGAAGAAAGTGCACCTTTGGTTAATGTTGATGTTGGAGATGAAGTAAATTATAGGGAAATCGTAATGCATAAGGATGATAATCCTTTGATTTATGCTGTTTCCTACATACCTCTAAAAAGATTGACACAGGAAATCAAGGACGACTTAATCAGAGCAGACACTCCTATTGGAAGGATATTGAAAAACTACAATGTTGAATCCAGAAGAGAGATAAATATTATTCAGATAGAAAAAGCATCAGATAAGCTTAAAGAACTTTATGATACTGAAGAAGATTTCCTAACACGTGATTACACCATAATAAACAATGGCGAAATCCTGATGTGGATTAAGGAATTCTTCCCAATAAATTACTTTACTGAAATATAAATTATGCTTATATAAGGATGGGGGAATATAGAGCATTAAAAATATGATTTAAGCCATAAATAGTTAACTGAACATGAAAAATAGTTTTCAAATGCTCTATTTCATAAAATAAATATATTTACAATGGCTAAAATAGAAACAAATGAATTTAAGAAAGATTAGGTGGATGATATGGGAGTAAAATTCAAGGACATAGTTTCCCCAGAGGAAATTAGTCTAAAAGATTTGGAAGGAAGAACTGTAGCAATTGACGCATACAACACAATTTACCAGTTTTTATCAGGAATTCGTCAAAGAGATGGAAGTCCCTTGATGGACCAAAACGGCAATGTAACCTCCCATTTAAGTGGAATCCTCTATAGAACTGCATCAATAGTTGATAAAGGAATCAAACCTATCTATGTTTTTGATGGAGACAGCTCCGAGCATAAGGCAAAAACCCTCGAACAAAGAAAAGCAATTAAAGAAGAGGCTATGGAAAAATGGGAAGAGGCTAAAGCTGCAGGAAACATTGAAGAAGCAAGAAAATTTGCTATAAGAACTTCCAGAATGTCTCCTTATATCCTTGAATCCTCTAAAAAACTGCTTGATTATATGGGAATACCTTACGTGCAAGCAAAAGGAGAAGGTGAAGCTCAAGGAGCATATATGGTAGAGCAAGGAGATGCATGGGCTGTAGCTTCACAGGATTATGACTGTTTGCTGTTCGGTGCTCCACGTATCATCAGAAACCTCACATTAAGTGGAGGATTGTCAAACCTTGAATATCTTGAACTTCAAAAGGTCTTGGAAGATATAGACTTGACAAGAGAACAGCTAATCGATGTGGCATTAATGGTAGGAACCGACTTCAACGAAGGAATCCATGGAATCGGTGCAAAAACCGGATTAAAATTAATCAGAAACAACAGTTTAGAAGACATTTTAGTTCAAAAGGGAATTACAGAAGTGAATGTTGAACCGGATGAACTAAGAGACATTTTCCTAAATCATGAAGTGAATACCGACTATAAGATCAAGTTTAAAAGTGCAAAAAAAGACCAGCTTGTTGAATTCATGTGTGAAGAGCATGGATTTTCAGAAAGCAGAGTCTTGAATGTAACTGAAAAACTGAAAAAATTAAGTTCAACACAAAAAAGTTTAGAGGATTGGTTCTAAAACCCAATCTTATCTATTTATTTTTCTAATTTTAATAACGTGGAAAATCCAATCCATAAATTATTTTTACATACTTTAAGGCAAGATCAGCCTGTTTTTTATAATCCTTCAACACTCTTTTTTCAAAGTCATCCCTATTTTTGCTGAGTGTGATAAGCCTTAAAAATGACATGTATTCGTGAACGGAAGCACCATAATCATAATCATATTTTTCAAATAGTTCATCATCACTAAGTTTTAAATCTTCACCTCTAAATGATGGAAACTCCAATGTCTGGCAAATATTTTCCTTTGTGAAATGCTTTCTCCTTATCAAAGGGGAAACGGAACTGCATAAGACATATTGACTGCAATCAATCAATGGTGGAATTCCATCCTTATCAAGTCTGTCCAAGCTTGTTAATTTCTCAAAATGCTTAATATTGTAGGAATGGAGTTCTGTATAAAAATCAGGTTTATAATAATCAATCAAATCCAATATTTTCTTCCCTTGCTCAGACTCGTAAAATTCCCTGTGAATTGTGGAAACATAAGGAGTCTTATCGAAATTGTAGATATAGATTTGTCCACTTGAAAAATCCTCATTGGATAAAAGCTTAATCAAAGGCAATACATCCTTGCCTTCATCACCATGAACTCCTCCAATGAATAATTTGGTAGGGCCTTCTCCATTATCAATATATCGAAAATAAGACATGATATCAAAATAATTAGTTCTAATGTTTAATGAAATAAAAAAATTAAAAAACCTAAAAAATTTAAAAAAAATAAAATGGTTAAAAAATAAATGATTAAAGAGAATTAGGTTCCTTCTCTCCAATCGGATAAGTAATCTTTTTGACGTTCGGACAAGTCATCGATTTCAATACCCATAGCCTTAAGCTTTAATCTTGCAACATCATCATCAATGCTGTCAGGAGCCTTTTCAACACTTAAGGATAAGTCATTTTCAACGATGTATTTAGCAGACAATGCTTGAACAGCAAAACTCATGTCCATGATTTCTGCTGGGTGTCCTTGACCTCTTGCTGCTGCAAGGTTAACAAGTCTTCCATCTGCCAAAAGATAGATTTTTCTGCCATCTTTCATAGTAAACATTTCAATACTTTCTCTTACCTCTTCACAACTTACAGATTGAGCTTCAAGGTCTTGTCTGTTGATTTCCACATTGAAATGTCCTGAGTTGGATAACATACATCCGTCTTTCATGTACTTGAAGTCATCTCCATGGATGATATCAATGTTACCGGTTACAGTTACAACAAGGTCAGCAATTTTAACCGCTTCTCTGATTTTCATTACTCTGTAACCATCCATTCTTGCTTCAAGCGCTCTGATTGGGTCAACTTCAGTTACAATTACATTTGCACCAAGGCCTGCAGCACGGGATGCAACTCCACGACCACACCAACCGTAACCGCATACAACTACATTCTTACCTGCAATCAACATGTTGGTGGTTCCCATAATAGCATCCAATGAGGATTGGCCAGTACCGTAACGGTTGTCAAACAAGTATTTGGTATAAGCATCATTTACTGCAATAACTGGGAATTTAAGAGCCCCATCAGCATGCATAGCTTCCAATCTGTGAACACCAGTGGTTGTTTCTTCACAAGCACCTTTAATGTTTTCAAGGAGTTCTGGACGTTTTTCATGAAGGTACATGATCATATCTGCACCATCATCAATTATTACATCTGGCTTGTGGGACAATACATTGTCAATAGCTTCGTAGTATTCCTCATCGGTTTGTTCTCTCCAACCATAGATGTGCAATCCAAGAGCAGCTGCTCCAGCTGCTGCATCATCATGGGTTGAAAGAGGGTTACAACCGGTCATAGCCACTTCAGCTCCACCAGCCTTTAAAGTCAAACCTAAATTGACAGTTTTAGGTTCCAAGTGTAAGCATGATCCAATGGTAATTCCTTCAAAAGGTTTTTCTTCTTCAAATTGTTTTTTGATGTGTTCAAGAACAGGCATGTGTTTCTGAACCCATTTGATTTTTCTAATCCCTTCATCAGCAAGGGACATGTCTTTAACATTACTCATAATATCACATGAAAAATTAATTAAATTGAAAAATTAATTAAATAAAATCAATAATAATCATTATTTTGAAAAATTATAATAGAATAATCACAATAAATAATCATAATATTATTTCAAATCATAATTTTATATCATAATTTTATATCATAATTTTAT
>Ga0129307_1002709_pt1 | contig 13013 bp, 10 predicted proteins | sample P1105metagenome_FD_94437 | JGI IMG/M metagenome (GOLD analysis project Ga0129307, IMG submission 94437) | Capybara group fecal microbial communities from Wisconsin, USA - P1105 metagenome | ecosystem: Host-associated > Mammals > Digestive system > Large intestine > Fecal | place: USA: Wisconsin... | reverse complement strand
CGATTATGAGCGCATCGCGAAGATCGCGGCCGACTGCGGCGCTTATTCCATGTGCGATATGGCCCATGTGGCCGGACTCGTCGCGGCAAAGGTCATCCCGAGCCCGATCCCGTACTTCGATTTCGTCAGTTCTTCCACGACCAAGACCTTCTGTTCCGGACGCGCGGGCATGGTCTTCTGCAAGGAGAAATACGCAAAGCTTCTTGACCGCGGCACATTCCCGGGAAGCCTCGGATCCATCCATCTGCAGACGATGGCGGCGAAGTGCTGGTCCTTTAAATATGCGGCGTCACAGGAATTCCGCGATCTGATGGCCCGGGTCGTAAAGAACGCGCAGTTCCTTGCCGCGGAGCTGCAGAAACACGGATTTGATATCGTAAGCGGCGGCACGGATAACCATCTGATGGTCGTTGACTTAAGGAACAAGGGCGTGACCGGAAGACAGATGCAGGACGCGCTCGATAAGGCGGGCATTTCCGTCAACAAGCAGGTCGTACCGTTTGACGAAGCAAAACCGCACATCACGAGCGGCATCCGCATCGGACTGACCGCAGTCACGGAAAGAGGCATCAGGGAGCCCGAACTTGTAAAGATCGCCGACATGATCTCCCGCGTCACGGACGCTCCGGAAGACGAAGCGGTGCTTGCTCAGGTCAAAAAGGAAGCGGAAGAACTTATGAAGAACTTCCCGCTTTACCCGGCTTCCTTTACCTGTCACTGAATACCTCACGGCAGGCACTGAGATCGGAATAAACAGCCGGATGCCCCGTCAAAAGGGCGTCCGGCCGTACCGAATTTGTTGACAAACATTTCAGAATGTGATAAAGTACACAAAGTTCCCGAACCAAGGCCGTTACGCCGGGTCCGGCGGAACAGAAAGCCTCGGTAGCTCAGTTGGTAGAGCAACGGACTGAAAATCCGTGTGTCGCCAGTTCGATTCTGGCCTGAGGCACTGATTAAAGGGGGATAATTATCGGTTATCTCCTTTTTGTTTTGTTAAGTATTTCGACACGATTTGTTAAATGTTGCGAATCTTGTCATTGCGTATAAATGATGATAAACTAACGCTATGGCTACACATCGAAAAAAGAAGAGGAATTCCGGATTGAAGGACGCTGTCAGTCTGGTCACGGCCGTGGCTCTGGTCGTGATCGCCGTACTGATGGTGCTCTTTGTATACATGTATATCAAGAACAGCAGCGGCGGCATTTTTTCATTTCTCAACGACCGTGGGGAGGAGCAAACGGAAAACACGGATGTTGATGCTTCCGCGCCGGAGGAGATCGAACTGAACCTTTCCGACACAAAGGGACAGACGGGACTTGTCGAGGACGGTGCAGGCAATCTGATCTATGTGCTTGAATCCGAAGAATCCGGACGCTATGACAGCGACAGCAAGTTCAAGACCCAGGACGGGCAGGAGATCCTGAAGAGCACCTGGATCAGTCTTGAAAAGGGCCTGTATTATTTTGATGAAAAGGGACATGCGGCTGAAGAAACGGTGTCGGAGGGTGCTTATAAATACTCATTCGGCGATGACCAAACGGTCAGCAGCATTTCTTATAACACGGGCTACCGGCCGGATACGTCGGCCGGCAGCGATGATTACCCGAGCCTCGTCCAGTCCAAGACGGTCTGGGCTTATCTCAGCGATACGAAAAAGCTCGGCGATTTCAGCGCCGTCATGTATAAAAAGACGACGGAGTCGCTGTCGCATACGCTCGGCGGCAACTCCAACCCGCAGTATGCTTCGCCTTATACCCTCAGCATCCATGACGGATACATCTACTTCATTGCAAGGATCAGGGAAGAGAGCGGAGGACCTTATGACGCGATCGCAAACCGCCTGTTCCGCATGAAGCCCGGCGCGGATATCAGGGAACTGGCAGCGGAGCATGTCGAAGGGTATAAAGTCGCTTCCGACGTAAACGGACAGACCGTGGTCTACTGGTATGACGGTCAGCTGATGCACCGGACGGGCGAATTTACGGAAGACGACACCGTCGTTACCTTCCCGGAGGACGGCAATTATTATATCGATCTGGATTATGATCCCGGTAACGCGGTGCTGATGCTCGAAGGCGGGCATCCCGTAAGGCTTGAGACCGACGCGTTCACGGCGGGCAATTTCACCTACCGTCTGTCTTCCACGGGTGAGATCCTGGGAGTCGCGCCCAAGACGACGATCTCGATCGGCGGCTATACTTACAGCTTCGAAAGGAGCGACGCTTTCGGGAACACGCGTTCCAGACTCATAAGGCAGTCGTCGGCGGGAACCATCGAGGTGGTCTCCTCGGAGTTTTACGGCAAGACCGCCAATATGCATTATGATTACAGCTCCGGCGAGATGTTCGCGGAGTTTCAGGATGTCGACGGATTCTGGGGACTTCTCCGCTTCAATAAAGACGGAGACATCGACATGCTGGACGATGCCTACGGCGTGGACAGCGGCTATGAGATCTTCGGGATCCAGAACGACCGCGTGATCGCGCGCAGGACCAACAGCGGCAGCTCGGAAGTCGTCAGTATCAGGGCACGCACATCGACACCGATCGCTGTCAGCGTTGAACCCATTGTTCTGGAAGAGGATGATCCGGATACTTCCAACGTTCTGGAGAGCACGCTGCCGGAGACGGAGAGCTATGTGACGATCCTCGGACCGGGCGGCGGATCTTCAGCCTCACAGACAGGTCCGGGCGGTCCGGTCACGGAAACGATCGCCCCGATCGCGGAAGAGTATGATATCGTTGTTGCCGGAACGGAACCGGTATCCGTCGAGGACACGGAGGTCGTAAACGGACCGGGCGGCAGCGCAAGCGAAGTCAGCATTATCAATGACCATGCTGCCGAGCAGGTCGGACCCGGCGGTCCGGAGATCGGAGGAACACCCTGATGGGAAAGATCTGGTGCCTGATGGGCAAGTCCGCTTCCGGCAAGGATTCGCTTTACAGGGCGATCCTGAAGGCAAGACCCCGGCTGAAGACTTATGTGATGTATACGACCAGGCCGCGCAGGGAACATGAGGCAGACGGCACAGCCTACCATTTTACCGATCAGGCTGCGATCGATGCGTTTAAAGCCGAAGGCCGGCTGATCGAATCGCGTACTTATCAGACGGTCGCAGGCCCTTGGACATATGCGACCGTGGATGACGGACAGATCGACCTTGCGGCGGGAGATTACCTGATGCCGGGCACGCTGGAATCCTATCAGCAGCTGAAGGCGTATTTCGGAGAGCGGGCGCTCGTACCGGTCTACGTGGAAGTGGAAGACGGTGAACGGCTGATTCGTGCGATCCGCAGGGAACAGGAAGAACAAAAGCCCCGCTATGCGGAGGTGTGCAGGCGTTTTCTTGCGGATGCGGAGGACTTTTCGGAAGAGAAGCTTCGCGATGCGGGGATCGTGAAACGATATAACAATGATGATTTCGAACGCTGTCTTCAGGAGATCCTTGAGGATATCGTCCGGGAGTAAAGGGGATTATGACCACATTTAACGATATCATCGGAAATGAACTGATCAAGGATCAGCTGAAAAGCGCGATCCGCACTGACCGGCTGCAGCATGCGTATCTGCTGACCGGTGATACCGGCATGGGCAAAAAGAGCATGGCGGAGGCCTTTGTGCTGGAGCTTTTCTGTACGTCGAAGGAAGCTGACGGGAGCCCCTGTCTCAAATGCCCGGAGTGTAAGAAGATCATTTCCGGCAATCATCCGGATGTGATCCGGGTCACGCACGAAAAACCGGCATCTATCGGCGTCGATGATATCCGTTTACAGGTCGCCGATACTGTGGACATCAGGCCGTTCGAGGGGAGATACAAGGTCTATATCGTTCCGGATGCCCAGCTTATGACACAGCAGGCGCAGAACGCGCTGCTGAAGACCCTGGAGGAGCCGCCTTCCTATGTGATCATCTTCCTGCTTGCGAGTGATGACAGGATGCTGCTGGATACGATCCGGTCGAGGGCTGTACGCATGCGGCTGAAGCCGCTGACGGACAGTGCGGTCAGAACTTATCTTGAGGAGCATTTCCGGGTGGATGACGAGAAAGCCAGGATCTGCATCGCCTTTGCGAGAGGCAATGTCGGAAAGGCCTCCGAGCTTTACCAGAGCGAGGTCTTTTCTGTATGGTACCAGCGGCTGATGAAGATCGTGCGCGGGATCAAGAACATGAGCAGCACAGACATCCTGATCGAGATCAGCAGGCTGCGCAACGACTGTCCGGACCTTCTGGAAGCGCTGGACCTGCTGGAACTGTGGTATCGCGACCTGATGATGTATATGATCACAAGGGACTTAAACGGGCTGGCATTTTCGGGAGAACGGAAAACACTGATGGAGATGGCATCCATCAGTTCCTATACAAGGGTACAGGAGATCATGGAGAGCATCGAGACCTGCCGCAAGCGGCTTCTCGCCAATGTCAATCCGGATCTTTCGCTCGAACTCCTGTTTCTTACTATGAAGGAGAAGTAATACATGGCAAATGTAGTAGGCATACGCTTCAGGCGCGCCGGCAAGATCTATCATTTTTCGCCGGGAAATCTGGAGATGAAAAAGGGAGATAAAGTGGTCGTGGAGACGTCCCGCGGCGTGGAGTTCGGAGAGATCGTTGTCCCTCCGCACGACGAGACGGATGATAAGATCATCCAGCCGCTGAAGGAAGTGATCCGGATGGCCACGGATGAGGATATCGCACACGAAGCCGAGAATAAGAAAAAAGAGATCCAGGCGCTGGATATCTGCCTGCAGAAGATCCATAAACATGAGCTTGATATGAAGCTGATCGACTGCGAATATACCTTCGACAATACCAAGATCCTGTTTTATTTCACTGCGGACGGACGTATCGATTTCCGTGATCTTGTCAAGGATCTGGCTTCCGTCTTCCATACCAGGATCGAGCTTCGGCAGGTCGGAGTCCGTGACGAGACCAAGATCCTCGGAGGCCTCGGATCCTGCGGCAGAGAGCTCTGCTGCCATGCCTATCTTTCCGATTTCGTACCGGTCTCGATCAAGATGGCAAAAGAACAGAACCTTTCCCTGAACCCGGTCAAGATCTCCGGCGTCTGCGGAAGGCTCATGTGCTGCCTGAAGAATGAGGAAGAAGTCTACGAGGAACTGAACCGCAAGCTTCCGTCCCAGGGCGATTTTGTTACCACGCCGGATGAACTGAAGGGTACGGTCTCTTCCGTCAATATCCTGAAGCAGCTCGTAAAAGTGATCGTGGACCTTCCCAATGACGAAAAAGAGGTCCGGGAATACCATGTTTCCGAGATAAAATTCCGCAGCAGGAAGAAGAACCGCGCGAAGGAAAAGGAAGCGGAAAAAGGCGGAAAGAACCGCGACCGCGGCAAGGACAGGGAAAAGGAAAAAGACACGGATCTGGAAGCTCTGATGGAGCTCGAGAGCGAAGAAAAGGCGAGTGAAACATCCGGCCTTGACGACTGACGGGAGCAGGTTTGCGAAACGGTATTGAACAATTAAGACCCGGCGAGCGGATCGATGATCTGCAGCGGAGCGGATACGGCATCATACAGAAAGAAGGAGCGTTTTGTTTCGGTATGGATGCCGTTCTTTTAAGTGGGTTTGCCGAAGTGCGCAAGGGCGAGACCGCGGTCGACCTCGGTACCGGCACGGGCATCATTCCGATCCTCCTGGAAGCAAAAACGGAAGGAAAGCTTTTTTACGGGATCGAGATCCAGCCGGAGATGGCGGACATGGCACGCCGTTCGGCGGAAATGAACGGGCTCGGGGAAAAAGTATTGATCCTTGACGGAGATATAAAGGAGCTTCTTACGGGAACGGCGCTTCTGCCGGCTGAACTGTTCGGCAAAACGGATGTGGTCACATCCAACCCGCCCTATATGAAAGAAAGCCACGGACTCCGCAATCCGGACGATGCGCTTGCGATCGCAAGACATGAGGTGGCGTGCACGCTCGAAGACGTGTGCGGCGCGGCATCAAGGCTGCTTCGCTGCGGCGGGAGGTTCTGCATGGTGCACAGGCCGCAGCGCCTGCCGGAGATCATCACCGCCATGAAAGAGGCGCGGCTGGAGCCGAAACGGATGAAGCTGGTATATCCGTATGCGGACAGGGAAGCGAACATGGTACTGATCGAAGCGGTCCGGGACGGACGCCCCGGGTGCCGCGTTGAAAGACCGCTGATCGTATATAAGGAGCCGGGCGTTTATACGGATGAGATCTATGATATCTACGGCTATTGATTAATAAAACGGGACTGAATATGGGATCGAATGAAAACGGCACGGCAGGTGCCGGAAAACTGTATATATGTGCGACGCCGATCGGGAATCTCGGCGATATGACGCCGAGAGCGGTGGAAGCGCTGCGGTCGGCAGACCTGATCGCGGCGGAGGACACACGCAACTCCATCCGGCTTCTGAACCATTTCGACATTCATACGCCGATGACCAGCTATCATGAGTTCAACCGTTTTGAAAAGGCGGATGAACTGGTGCAGAAGATGCTTGCCGGCATGAATGTCGCGATCATTACCGATGCCGGAACGCCCTGCATATCCGATCCGGGCGAGGTCCTGGTGCAGAAATGCTGTGAGGCGGGCATTCAGGTGACGAGTCTGCCGGGACCTTCCGCGGTCATTACGGCGCTTACCTTAAGCGGTTTTTCCGTGCGGAGATTTGTATTTGAAGGTTTCCTGCCGCCGAAAGCAAAGAAAAAGGACCGGGCAGCGGCCCTGGAAAGGCTGAAGGATGAGACCGGGACGATCGTCCTGTATGAGGCGCCGCACCATCTGAAGGAAACATTGAAAGACCTGGCAGGGACGCTTGGCAGCAGCCGGAGGATCGCGCTCTGCCGGGAGATGACGAAGATCCATGAAGAGGTGATCCGGACGACCGTCGGTGAGGCGGCAGAGCTGGAACCGAGGGGCGAATATGTGCTTGTCATCGAAGGCCGCGACCCGGAGGAACTGAAGGAAGAGGCGGCGGCACGTTTTGACGAAATGAGCCTGGAGGAGCATGTTGCAATGTACGAAGCCCGGGGCATGGACCGGAAGGAAGCCATGAAGGCGGCGGCAAAGGACCGGGGGCTCTCAAGGCGTGACGTGTATAACGCGCTGCTCGGAGACTGACGGCTTTATAAAAAAGACATGGTATTTTAAAGAAAAATTATAGAATAACTTGAGATTTCTGATATAATCAGTAAAGTGTCTGAAAAGGCTTATCAATATCGTCCGCGGCATTTACCGGAAAGCGGCGGAGAGTATCTCAGGAGGATATACAGTGAAGAGAGTATTAAATATAGCAGTCATCGGTATGGCGGCAGCGCTGCTTGCTGCATGCACGCCGTCCGATATCAAGGCATCCCAGAGCATGGAGATCCCGGAGGGTGCGATCCTTGAGACCGGCACCAGGGAGACATGGACCATGCCCGAGAGCAGCCAGTACACCATCCCCGCGGAGGCGGAGACCGGCGAGAAAGGCGGCCCCGGCGCGATGGCTACGACCGCAGTGGATTATTCCTATTATCCGTCGGACAAGCAGCCCGTAATTGCGGACGGAGAGACCGCGATCACGCAGGTCATCATCTACAAGGCAGTGCTCGGCGGCGTGGACCAGGATTTTGATTCGGTCGAAGAGTGCAACGCGGAGTCACTGATCGATGCCATGGTCAGAAACGGTGCGATCAAGGAGGGCGCGGAGGTCAAGGACTTTGAGGTCTCTGACAGGATCGGCACCCTGGAGCTGAGCGAGCTGAAAGGTGTTTTCTACAAGGCTACGGAAGAAGAGGTCGTTGCCAGTGTCGTCAATACCTTCGTCGACAACCTGGACCTTGACGCGCTTCATCTGATCGTCGGCGACAAGGATTACGGCGAGATGGGCTTTACGAGCGAGTTTGATGCTATCTGATAAATTCGCTGACAGAATTGAAAATCACTGTACGACACGGTTACAAATCGAAAAAAGTATGGTAAAATATTCGGATATGGTGCATATATAACACCATATCCGTTTTTATTATAACAGAAGGCAGGAAAAACGCCTTTATATATGGAGGAGGAAGAGGCTATGAGAAAAACAGCCGAGAACAAGCCGTATTATATCACAACGGCGATCGCCTATACTTCGGGCAAGCCGCACATCGGCAACACTTACGAGATCGTACTTGCTGATGCCATCGCACGATTCAAGAGAGACCAGGGCTACGATGTCCGTTTCATGACGGGCACGGACGAGCATGGGCAGAAGATCGAGGAGAAGGCGGTCGCAGCCGGCATTTCCCCCAAGGCGTATGTCGACCAGGTCGCAGCGGTCATCCGCGATATCTGGGATATGATGAATACCTCCTACGACAAGTTCATCCGTACGACTGACGAGCAGCATGAGAAGCAGGTAAGCAAGATGTTCCGGAAGATGTATGAAAAAGGCGACATCTACAAGGGATATTATGAGAGCTGGTACTGCACGCCGTGCGAGTCCTTCTGGACGGATTCACAGCTTGTGAACGGCTGCTGCCCTGACTGCGGCAGACCGGTCAACAAGGCAAAGGAGGAGGCATATTTCTTCCGTATGAGCAAGTATGCCGCTCCGCTGATCGACTATATCAACACTCATCCCGAGTTCATCCAGCCCGTTTCCCGTAAGAACGAGATGATGAACAACTTCCTTCTTCCGGGCCTGCAGGACCTCTGCGTCTCCAGAACTTCAATCAAGTGGGGCATCCCGGTCGAGTTCGATGACAAGCACGTCATCTATGTATGGCTGGATGCGCTTTCAAACTATATCACCGGCTGCGGCCTGGATCTGGACGGTGATATGCCGGACGAGGCGGCTGCTTATGCGGGCGGCAAATACGGCATGGGCGAGGTGAATGAAGAGACCCGGGGCATTTACAAGAAGTACTGGCCGGCGGATCTTCACCTGATCGGCAAGGACATCGTACGTTTCCACACGATCTACTGGCCGACATTCCTGATGAGCTGCGATCTTCCGCTTCCGAAGCAGGTATTCGGACATCCGTGGCTGCTGCAGGCAGACGGCAAGATGTCCAAGTCCAAGGGCAATGTGCTTTACGCGGATGACCTGGTCCATGTTTTCGGCGTGGATCCGATCAGGTATTTCGTACTGCATGAGATGCCGTTTGATAACGACGGAAGCATCAGCTGGGAGCTGATCCTGGACAGATACAATGCGGATCTGGCAAACGTCCTCGGAAACCTTGTATCCCGTACCGTTTCCATGACCAACAAGTACTTCGGCGGTATCGTTGAGAACAATGACGCATACGAAGAGATCGATGACGACCTGATCGATACCGTACTGGACAGCGTTGACAAGGCAGAGGAAAAGATGAACGAGCTCCGCGTCGCGGATGCGATCACCGAGATCTTCAACATTTTCCGCCGCTGCAACAAATATATCGACGAGACCATGCCCTGGGTACTGGCAAAGGACGAGGCAAAGCGCGACAGGCTGAAGAGCGTGCTCTACAACCTGACCGAAGGCATCACGATCGGCGCGTCCCTGCTCTACAGCTTCATGCCCGAAACCGCGGAAGCGATCCTTGCAGAGCTCAATACCGAGCGCCGTCCGCTGGCCGAGATGGACACCTTCGGCCTCTATCCGAACGGCAACAAGGTCACGGAGAGCCCGAAGATCCTGTTCGCCCGTATGGATATCAACGAGCTCGACAAGAGGATCATCGCCGCTACCGGCAAGTCGATCCTGAATCCGGAGCCTCAGGCGGAAGAGCCGAAGAAGGAGGAGGCCGCAGTCAAGATCGAGCACAAGCCCAACGTCAGCTTTGATGACTTTGTGAAGCTTGAGTTCCGTGTCGGCGAGGTCATCGCCTGCGAGGAAGTTCCTTCTTCCAAGAAACTTCTCAGAGAGACCGTGAAGATCGGCAATGAGACCCGTACGATCCTTTCCGGCATCAAGAAGTGGTACAAGCCGGAAGATATGGTCGGCAAGAAAGTCATGATCTGCTGCAACCTTGAACCGCGCAGGATCGCCGGCGAGATGTCCAACGGCATGATCGTCGCTGCGGAGTCACCTGACGGTGAGATGATCTCCCTGATGGTACCGGATAACGACCAGATGCCGTCCGGAAGCGATATCTGCTGATCTTTTTATAAGAGTTATGGCAGCACAACCGATCAAGCTGCAGTTTAATAAACGCCGTCTGGCGGGATTTACAGGCAATCAGTTAAAAATGATTGCCTTTTTTCTGATGCTTCTGGATCATATCGGGTATATGCTGATCGAAAACGGCGTGCTGTACGGACAGAACCCGGTATACTGGACGATGGCGCTTGAGACGCAGGCGGGACGCCGGTGGTATCTCCTTGCGACGGTGTTCCGCTATCTCGGCCGTATCGCATTTCCGCTCTTCGCGTTCCTGACGGTCGAAGGCTGTGTCCATACCCGGAGTATACGCAGATATATCGTCAGGATGGCAGTTTTCGCGGCGCTCAGTGAAGTGCCGTTTGACCTTGCCTGCCGGGGCGTGATCTGGTATCCGGAATATCAGAACACGATGTGGACGCTGCTTTTGGGCATCATGGCCATTGCGGGAATGGAGAAGGCAAAGAAACTCCATATGATCTTCCGCCTGATGATCGCAGGGATCTTCTGCGCGGCGGCATACCTTCTGAAGACGGATTACGGTGCCGTGGGCGTCGGACTGATCTCGATACTCTATCTGTTCCACAGGGAGCGCAATATCCAGCTGATCGCAGGCGCGGCCGTTTCCGCGGCGGAAAGCATAGAGATGTGCGGCGTTTCCGCGCTCGCTTTCGGACTGATCCGTTTTTACAACGGCAAGCGGGGCGACTTCCCGCTCAAGTACTTCTTTTATTTTGCCTACCCGCTTCACCTTCTCCTGTTCTGGGCTATGGTGTATTTTGCGAACAGGGGCTGATCAGGGTGAACGAATATGAAAAACAACCTGACTGAAGGCAGTATCATTAAGGGCATGATGTCGTTTTCGGTGCCCTACCTGATCTCCTGTTTTCTGCAGACATTTTACGGCATGGCCGACCTGTTTATTACGGGGCAGTTCAACGGCGCGGCTTCCATTTCCGCCGTGGCGGTCGGATCCCAGCTGATGCACATGCTGACCGTAATGATCATCGGCCTTGCCATGGGTTCGACGGTCGTGATCAGCCGGGCGGTCGGCGCCAGGGATGAAGACCGCGCTGCCGCGGGGATCGGTAATACTCTGATCGTTTTTGCGGTCACCGCACTGGTCCTTACAATAGGGCTGCTGTTTGTGAGAGGGCCGATCGTCCGGGTGCTGAAAGTTCCCGCGGAAGCCGTAGGGGAGGCAGGCGCCTATATTACGATCTGCTTCGCGGGCATTCCCTTCATCACTGCCTACAATGTGATCAGCAGCATTTTCCGGGGCCTTGGGGATACCCGGCGGCCCATGATCTTTGTTGCGATCGCGGGCGTGTTCAATGTCGGGCTCGATTATCTCCTGATCGGACCCTTCGCCATGGGTGCGGCCGGCGCAGCACTTGCGACGGTCATCAGCCAGGCGGGTTCCGTTGTTCTGGCACTGATCTCGCTGAGAAGCTTTGAGACCGGGGTCACGCTTTCAAAACAAAGGATGAGATATGATGCCGGGGTCACGAAGCAGATCCTGGGGATCGGCATTCCTGTCGCTTTGCAGGACGGACTGATCCAGATCTCGTTTCTGGTCATTACGGCGATCGCGAACAGCCGCGGCGTCGATGTGGCGGCCGCGGTCGGGATAGTCGAAAAGATCATCAGCTTCCTGTTCCTCGTTCCTTCCGCCATGCTCTCTACCGTATCCGCTCTTGCGGCGCAGAATGCCGGCGCGGGAAAGCACGAACGGAGCCGGCGCGTCCTGAATATCGGAGTTCTGATCTGTCTTGCTTACGGCGCGGTGATATTCATAGTCTGCCAGTTCGTATCGGAAGGGATCGTGTCGCTTTTTGTCAGGGACGACCCGCATGTGGTCGAACTCGGCGGGCAGTATCTGCGAACATATTCGGTCGATACCATGCTTGCCGGCGTGCATTTCTGCTTCAGCGGCTTCTTCAGCGCTTACAGAAGATCCGTTTATTCGTTCATCCACAACATGATCTCGGCAGTCGGGATCCGTATCCCCGGTGCTTACCTCGCTTCAGTGCTTTTCCCGCTGACGCTGTATCCGATGGGGCTTGCGGCGCCGCTGGGATCGCTGGTATCCGTCGGGATCTGCCTGTTTTTCTATCGGAGACATGAGTGGAAGTAAGAAGCCTGTACAGGCCGCAGACAAACCGGTTCTGACGGGGCTTTTGAGGGTATAATAACAGTATGAGCATTTCTTTTCCTGACAGCTTAAAAGCGGACGGAAACCGCCGCAGGGCCGTCGTCGGCATGTCCGGCGGCGTGGACAGCGCGGTGACGGCATTCCTTTTGCTTCGCGCCGGTTTTGACGTGACCGGGGTGACGCTCCGTATGTTTCAGGAAGGCTCCGGCAATGAAAAACGCATGGAAGAGATCCGTGCGGCAGCGGACTCGGCGGAAAGGCTGGGGATCCCGTTTATCGCAGAGGACTGCGCGGAGGATTTCCGGAAAAACGTATCGGAACCGTTTGTCCGGGAGTATCTTGCGGCACGGACCCCGAATCCCTGCGTGGAATGCAACCGCGCAGTCAAATGGAGCGGGCTTATGCGGGCAGCAGACAGGATCGGTGCGGATCTGGTGGCAACAGGACATTACGCGCACGTTATACAGCTTCCTAACGGGCGGTATACCATTAAACAGGCGGATCAGACAGCCAAGGATCAGACCTATGTCCTCTTCCGTCTGACGCAGGAGCAGCTGGCAAAGACATATATGCCTCTCGGTTCCTATGACAAAGCAGAAGTCAGGAAGATCGCCGAAGAAGCCGGACTGGCGGTCGCCTGCAAAGCCGATTCCCAGGAGATCTGCTTTATCACGGACGGCCATTACGCGGACTATATCGAAAATGAGATGAAGGGCGCCGTACCGGGCCCGGGCAATTTTGTTGATGCTG
>Ga0129307_1002707_pt1 | contig 13044 bp, 6 predicted proteins | sample P1105metagenome_FD_94437 | JGI IMG/M metagenome (GOLD analysis project Ga0129307, IMG submission 94437) | Capybara group fecal microbial communities from Wisconsin, USA - P1105 metagenome | ecosystem: Host-associated > Mammals > Digestive system > Large intestine > Fecal | place: USA: Wisconsin... | reverse complement strand
TATTTACAAAAACTTCTTCAACAATTAAATTAACTTGAAGGTTTTCTTGAGATAGTTTATTTGAGATAAACTCATTTATTGTGTATAACTCTTTTAATTCTGGCTTAAGGGTTATTGAATTCATTCTATCTTTAATATTTTATCAAAACCAGACATCCTGAATATTTCGCTGACAGTATCATTAACGTTTTTAATAACAAATGGGATATTGTCGGCTTTTAGTTTTTTCTGGGTTGCAATTAATACTCTAAGCCCTGCACTTGAGATGTATTCCAAATCAGTAAAATCTATTATCAAGGAATCGAAATTTTCAATTTCTGCTTTAATTTCTTTTTCCAAATCCTGTGAGGTTATAGTATCAATGCGACCACCAACAGATAAGGTCAATTCTTTTTCATTATATTTTTTTTCAATGTTCATAGTAATCCTCGAAACTATTTTTGTATATTATATTATTTAATTTGTTAACTTTTAAATATTTTATTTAATAGAAATTATAAATAATAGGAGAATTTGGGGGGATTTAGTAGTTATGTATAATTTATCTTCTGCACAGAAAATGCTATTGTTTTCAGAATTGAACAATCCAAATAACGATTCTTTTTATCTTAAATTTAGGAAAGATTATGATTTGGATGATTTTGAGTATGTGAATTCAGCTATTGAAACCATTTGTCAGGAATATTTAAACTTGCAGATTAAATATGATGAAAACGGTGATTTCAAACAATATTATGCTGATGATGTTGATGTGAATGTTGAAACATTTGAAGTAAATGATGAAAACCTTGATGAGTTTATCAAAGACTATTTGGATAAGCCATTTGACGATGTTTTTGATTCTCCATTATATAAATGGGCCGTCTTAAAAACTTCTTCTTCAGCAGTTCTCATAGGGGTTGTTCAACACATTTTGCTTGATGGAACCTCTCTGTTTTCAATCGTTCCGCAGGAAATTGAAAAATATATCGATTGTGTAAAAAATGATGAGGAATACGTTCCAATAGATTATTCTTATGAAACTTATGTCGATGCGGAAATTGATTATTTAAATTCGGATGAGGCCAATATTGATAAAGAATATTGGTTGGATGCCTTAAAAGATTATTCTCAGGATTGGTATTCATTTGATGACTCTCAACTAGGATATTTGGAAGTCCTTTTAGATAAAACGCCGAATTTTGAATATTCCCCGTTCGTTACAGCACTAGCACTTAACTTTTTGTATTTCGCAAAATCTAAAAAGGGCAACGAGCTATTTAAAGATTTGGTCTTAAATACATCTGTCCATGGAAGATACTTCGGCCAGGATGATGCCCTTGGAATGTTTGTAAATACAATTCCTTTAAGATTGAAATATGACGAGGAGTTGACATTTGATGATTTGCTGGCCTATTCAAAAGCAGTTCTAAAAGAAGGATTGTCTCATGCAAAACTGCAATTCAGTGAGTATACAACTGACTTAAGAAACGTTGGAATTGATCCGGATTGCATTTCAATGATTTCAATCGTATCAAATTCCACAAATTATGATTCAAAATTCCTAACACTTCAAAAGGACATCAAATTCCCTCTTCATTTCAGGATAAACAAGAATTATTCGGATAAAAATGGATTGCAATCAATATTCATTGAATACGACAAGTCCTGTTTCAACTCAAAGGAAATAGGTCTCATTGCAGAAGGCATTAAGGATTTGGCAAAACAGGTTTATGAAGATTCCTCCAAAAAGTGCAAGGACTATAATGTAAATGTCGTTGACTTCTTCAAAGCTGAAAACTATTATAATAATTTGATTAACTCATTTAATAATTCAACTGCCATTTCCCCAGATGTTAATGGGGATAAAATTAATTTTAAGAAAATATCTAAATCAATTGACATTGATAAATTAAAGAATTTAGCAAACAGATATAGGTTATCTAAAGAGAAATTTTTGCTTGCAACTTTCCTATATAATCTAACCAAATTCTCATTTTCAAAGGATATTTTAATCGCCTATAATTGTGTTGCGGCAGGATATCACTTCAACACTGATTTGACTGTTAAAGAATACTTGGACGATTTTAAACAATATTTTGAGGAATATAACAACTATCCACTTTTAAACAATCAAAAATTAAACTTTGAAAGCGAAATATTGTTCGTCATCGATGAATATGCTAAAAAAGACTACAAATTGGTATTCAATTTTGAAAGCGGCAACATTAACATCAGCTATGATGAATCATTCTATTCAAAAGAATTGATGGAAGCGTTTTTAAATGCTATGGATGTGTTATTGGATAGGTTCTCATCAGAAGATGATTCGCTTAAAGATATTTCAATACGTGAGAATTTGGAATTGGATGAAGGATTTAAGATAGAGCTTGCAAATGAGGGATTGGTAAATAAGATATTTGAAAATATTGCAAGCGAAAATCCTCAAAAAACAATACTCTATGCAGAGGATGGTGAACTGACATATGGTGAATTAAACAGAAAGGCAAATAAAATCGCCAATGGTTTAATCAAAAATGGAGTCAATGTCGAAGACAGGGTAATGTTCATGATGAGGAGAAACAGTGATTTGATTGCCGCTGTTTTAGGTATCGTTAAGGCAGGGGCTGCATTCATCCCGATTGATCCGAATTATCCTAAAAACAGAATCAACCAAATTCTAGAAGACAGTGATTCAAAGTTCGTCGTTACTTCGTCAGATATTGATTATGATGGTGAAAATAGAATCGATGTTGATGAACTGCTTAAGGAAGATGACGATTCAAACCCTCAAATTGATTTGACTCCTGACAATCTGTGCTTCCTGATTTACACATCAGGCTCCACCGGAAAGCCTAAAGGAGTAATGATTACTCATAGGGGTATCTCAAACTATATCGCTAATGTTGAGGAGAATGTTCCAATTTACGAGTTGAACCGTAAGTGCAATAAGTTCATTTCAATTTCCACAGTTTCATTCATTGTATTTTTAAGAGAAGTCTTCGGTACAATATTAAACGGACTTCCAGTAGTGTTCGCTAATGATGAGCAGGCTATTGATCCTTTGGAATTGGTTGAACTGTTCAAAAAGACTGGTGCTGAAGGGTTCGGTTCAACACCGACAAGATTGCTTGAATACCTGCAACTGGAAGAGATCCAGGATGTTGTTGGAAACTGCAATGTGATTATTGTGGGAGGGGAAGGATTCCCGCCAGTGCTATACGATAGGTTATCAAAATACACTGATGCAGACATTTACAACTCATATGGGCCAACAGAAGTAACTATCGCTTCACATTATAAGTTAATCGATTCTCCTAATGTCACTGCAGGATGGAAAATGCTGAATGTTGTTGATAAGGTAATGGATATTGATGGAAATCAGCTTCCTGCTTACGTGTCTGGTGAAATCTATGTTGGTGGTGCTGGAATTGCAAGAGGTTACCTAAACAATCAAGAACAAACAGACAAAGTGTTCATGGAATTAAACAATATTCCTTATTATAATACTGGCGATTTAGGTAAGAAAGACGATGCTGGAGAATTATATGTTTTAGGACGTAATGATACTCAAATTAAACTTAGAGGTTTGAGAATTGAATTGTCAGAAATCGAAGGGGCAATTGCAAATTATGAAAATGTGACCCTTTCAAAGGTCATTGTTAAGAAAATCAACTCAATTGAGCATCTTTGCGCTTATTTCACAGCTACAGATGATGTCGACATGGATGATTTAAAGAAACATTTAATCGATTCGCTGCCTGAATATATGGTTCCATCATATTTCACACAGCTTGATGAATTCCCGAAAACACCTAATGGAAAGACAGACTTTAAAAACTTGCCTGATCCGGAAATTGATGTTGATGAATTCATAAAACCAAGAAATGATATTGAAAATGAACTGTTTAATATTGTTTGCGAAATCTTGGGCATCGATGAGTTTGGTGTGAACACTGATTTGTTCAGTATTGGGTTGACTTCCCTATCTGTAATCAAATTAACTTCAGCAATTTACAACAATCTAAATGCACAATTGAACGTTACAGAAATCTTAAGTTATAAAACTATTGAGAAGATCGCTTCTGAAATAAAAATAACTGATGATGAGTCAAGCGAAGTTCAGGAATTATATCCGTTGACTTCAAATCAGCTTGGAGTATACTTTGACTGCATCAAAGACCCAGAAAACACTGCCTATAATCTTCCAAAGAAAATGGAATTTGGTGAGAATATTGATGCAGAAAAACTTAAGTCAGCAATTGTTACAGCTATTAACAATCACCCATACTTAAAAACAAGAATTGTAATGGAAAACGGGGAAGTCTACCAACAAAGAAGGGATAATCTGAAAGTGGATGATTTGATTGAAATTGTTGGAAAAGCCGATGAGAATGAATTTGTAAAACCGTTCATCTTGGATGAAGGGCCGCTATTCAGATTTAAGATAGTTGGAGATTCAATGCTGTTGGCTGATTTCCACCATATTATTGTTGATGGTACTTCTCTTAACATTTTGTTTGACGAAATAGCCAAAATCTATGATGGAAAAGATTATGAATTGGAGGAACTTGACGGATTTGAATATTGCCTAAACGAAATTAAGACAGAACAGTCAAGTTTGTATAAAGAAGCTGAATTGTTCTTCTTTAACAAAATCAAAGAGTTTGATGAGGCAACATTAATCACCCAAGACATTAACGGTGATGAATCTGAAGGCAATGCTGCAATGGATGATATTTTCATGGATAAGGAAAATATTGATGAGTTCTGTTCTAAATTGAAAATCAGTCAAAATAATCTGTTCCTGGCTGCCACTTCATTTGTTTTATCCAAGTTTGTTTATAAAAGAGATTTATTAATCGCAACAATTACTAATGGTAGATTCAATCCAAATCAACAAAAAACATTAGCAATGATGGTTAAAACTCTACCGTTAGCTTTAAAATTAAATTCTGACTTAAATATTAAAGAATTCTTCGAATACATCAATGGAGAATGGTTAAATGTATTGACATATTCTTCATATCCTTTAACAGAAATCTCAAACGAATATGATATAACTCCTGAGATATTATACGCATATCATGGAAAAATCATTGAAGACATCGAAATCGGTGGAATGAACGTTGAAAGACAATCTATTGACTATGATGGATTGAAATTTAAAATAAACCTTAATGTAGTTGAAGTTGACAATAAATACAGAATTTTCTGTGAATACAATGACCAATTGTACTCCAGTACTTTAATTAACACGTTCCTAAATTGCATTGGTGTTGTTTTAAACAAATTCCAAAAATTCGATGAAAGCACATTAATTAAAGATATTTCAATCATCGAAAATGATGATTGGGGTGTTGATGATTTGGAGTATGATGAGGTTCCGGAACACAGGTTAAATAAGATATTTGAAAAACAAGTGGAACTTAATCCGGATAAGGTCATTCTTTATGCTACAGATGGTGAGTTTACTTATGATGAATTGAATAAGAAAGCCAATAGGATTGCTCACGGCCTTATCAAAAGGGGTGTCGGTCCTGAAGATAGGGTAATGTTTATCTTAAACAGGGACAGTAATGTGATGGCTTCCATATTTGGTATTTTGAAATCTGGTGCAGCATTTATTCCAGTTGATTCGGAATACCCTGCGGATAGGATTGAGCATGTTTTAACTGACAGTGAATCAAAATTCATCATTGTCGATGATGTAATCGATAAGAAATGCATAGACTTAAGCGACTACAGTGAAAACTTATTGGATGTAAATGAACTTCTTAAAGAAACTGATGAATCAAATCCTAATCCGGATGTCAAAGCAAATAACATGGCTTACCTTATTTACACATCCGGTTCAACAGGACTCCCTAAAGGAGTAATCTTGGAACACGGAAACATTGCAAACTTCGTATATCCTGACCCAAGAAATATCTGTACTTATGAATTGGTCCATAATCTTGAAAAAGAAGATTATAAGGTTTTATCAACAACTACAGTTGCTTTCGATGTATTCCAGCAAGAATTGATGGGTTCACTTTTAAACAGTGTTCCGATAGTATTTGCCAATGATGTTGAATACAAGGACCCTATTGAAATGATGGACCTGATTCACAGAAGCGGCGCCAATGTTTATGTGGCCACACCTTCACGTTTACTTCAATATCTTGAAATTGAAGCAATGCAGGAAACAATGTATGGCTTTAAAGCTTACTTAATTGCGGGAGAACCATTCCCACAAAGACTGTATGAATTGCTTTCAGAGCATTCAAACGGTAAAATCTTTAATATGTACGGACCAACCGAAACAACGGTTTACTGTAATGGGGCTTTGCTTGAAAGTTCTGATATTTCAATTGGAAAAGAACTTTTCAATGTTCATGAGTTTATCATGGATTTTGACTCCAATCCTTTGCCTCCAAATGTTATTGGGGAGTTATATATTGCAGGAAGAGGTGTTTCAAGAGAATATCTAAACCGTCCTGAGAAAAATGCCGAAGCATATGATGAAATAAATGGGATCAGATTCTATAGGTCTGGAGACTTTGCTAAGGTTACTGAAGACGGTGAATTCTATGTATTCGGTAGAATGGACAATCAGATCAAACTCAGGGGTCTAAGAATTGAAATAGGTGAAATTGAAGCAGGAATTGCCAAATATCCTGGAATCAAATCTGTAGCTGTTGTTGTTCGAAAGATTAAAGGCAATGACCATCTTTGTGCTTATTTCACACTTCATGATGAATTTAAGGATGAAAATCGTGAAGAAAATGGATATTCAATCGATGTTGATGATTTAAAAACTAAATTAGCTGAGAAATTGGTATATTATATGGTTCCGACTGTTTATATGGAACTTGATGAGATGCCTCAAACATTGAATGGTAAAACAGACCTGAAGAACTTGCCTGAACCAGTTTTAATCACAGAATATATTGCTCCTGAAAATGATGTCGAAGCGTTCTTTGCAAACTTGTTTGCAGAAATCTTAGGCCTTGATGAAGTAAGCGTAACAGATAGTTTCTTTGACATTGGTGGAACTTCATTGCTTGTTACTAAAATAACTATGGAAGCGTTAAACCGCAATTATAACCTAAATTATGGGGATGTATTTTCAAATCCAACTCCAAGGGCATTGGCGGAATTGATTTTATCTGATGAGTCCGTCGAGAAGAAATCAGAATTGACATATGATTATTCTGAAATTAACAAATTGCTTGTTAAAAATGACATTGAAACAATAATCAATGGTGAAATTCAAGATAGTTTGGGCAATATATTATTGACAGGAGCTACTGGATTTTTAGGAATACATGTATTGCGCGAAATCTTGGAAAATGAAACTGGTGATGTTTACTGTTTCATAAGGGCAAACAAAGTACTCAGCGGTGAAGAAAGATTGAAATCATTACTCTTCTATTACTTCTCCAATGAATATGAAGACTTATTCGGCGAAAGATTGCATGTTATTGAAGGGGACATCACTAACTTTGAAGACTTTGAAAAGCTGGTTCCTGAAAAAATTGATACAATAGTTAACTGTGCAGCAAATGTAAAACACTTCTCATCAGGAACCGATATTGAAGACATTAACCTTGGAGGAGTAGTAAACGGACTTAAATTTGCAAAAATGAAAAATGCAAAATATGTCCAAGTTTCAACCTACAGTATTGCAGGTGAGAGTAAAAACAATTATCCTCCAGTCGATGTTCCATTCACGGAGAAAGATCTATTCATTGGACAGGCTGTAGACAACCAATATCTCAGTTCCAAATTCTTAGCTGAACGTGCAGTCCTGGAAGCTGCCGTCAATGATGATTTGGATGTTAAAATCATGAGGGTTGGAAACTTGATGGCAAGAAGCTCAGACAGCGAATTCCAAATCAACTTTGAATCAAATGGATTCATCAATCGTTTGAAAGCATTTATTACAATCGGAAAAATGCCTTATTCAATGTTGATGAGCAATGTTGAATTTTCACCAATTGACATGACTGCAAAGGCCATTATAAACCTTTCAAAAACACCTAAAGAGTGCACAGTGTTCCATCCATATGACCATCATAGTGTCTGCTTTGGAGATATTATTGAAATCATCAAACCTTTGGGATTGGATATTGAGCCTGCTGAAGAAGAAGATTATGAAACTGCTTTGGATGAAGCACTTGCTGATAAAACAAAACAGGAAGGAGTGTCAGGTTTAATTACGTCCATCGGTTCTGGAAAGGTTAAAAAGATATGGATGCCTGTTGACAATACTTACACTATTCAGGCATTGTACCGTTTAGGTATCAAATGGCCATTCGTATCTGAGGAGTACATTTATAATTTTGTTAAATTCTTGGATGATCTGGATTTCTTCAGTGTTTAGGGGTATGAAAGATGTATGAAAGAAATTATAATTTGTTGAGGGCAAAATTCTCTGAATTTTTCCTCCCCACATTATTTACATCAATGGCAGGTAATATCTGTCTATTTGTAGATGGTTTAATTGTGAGTTTTTTAATAGGGGCCAGCAATCTTGCTCCAATTCAAATTGTAGCTCCAGTAATCACGTTTGTTAATCTTCTTTACTGGATGATTGGATTGGGTGGCAGCGTACTTTGTTCCGTTGCAAAGGCGGAATTTGATGATAAGAAAAGCAATACTTACTTTTCGGTGTCCATTATTTCACTTATATCAATAGGACTATTAATTACGGCTGTAGGATTGCTGTTTTCAGGAAACATCGCTCAATTTTTATGTTCATCCCAACCTGAGCTTGTTTCAGATGTTGCCAAATATTTCGTTGCTTTGATTATTGGTATGCCATTTTTATGTTATATGATGAGCTTGTCTTATTTCATAAGGGCAGATGGTATTCCAACATTGCCGTTCAGGGCAATATTGATAGCTAATATCGTTAACATTTGCTTTGATTTTATTTATATTAAATTTTTCAATATGGGGCTTTCTGGTGCAGCACTAGCTACTTCAACAGGTTATCTGGTAGGTTCTATCTTGATTTCATATTACTTCCTTAAAAAGGAGCGCACATTGGAATTTATAAAATTAAAAGTTAATTCTTTCTTCAGTTTCCTTAAGAAAATCGTAACTTCAGGATTTTCATCTGCATCAACTCAATTATACCTAACTTTAAAGTTGCTTGTCATAAACTTTTTAGTAGGACTTTACGTTGGAAAGTCTGGGGTTGTTGCATTTGGTATTTGTTATAACAGTTTATTTATATTATACATATTCCTGATTGGAACGGCGCAGACAATGTCTCCTATTGTGTCTGTTTACTTTAAAGAGGAGGACTATTCCGGAGTAAATTACATAATTAAAAGATCTTTAAAAATTGTCGTTGCATCAAGTTTGGCACTATCCATTTTGTTCATTGTCTATCCTCAAGCTTTGCTATTCTTGTATAGTGTTAAGAACCCGGCGGATGGTCCTGTTGTATTGAATGCTTTAAGAATATTTGCAATAAGTTATGTTGGAACAGCTATTACATTTTTATACACATTCTATGCTCAGGCAATTCAAAAAAATCAAATATCCACAGTTATTTCATTGCTTGAAGGATTTGTATTGCCGATTTCACTTGCAGCCATATTGTCTTTTGCCATTGGTGGAAACGGAATTTGGATTTCTTTTGCAATCGCCGAATTGGTTACCATATTGGTCATTGTTGGTTATTCAAGATACATTAACAAAAAGACGGATGGCGAATACTCAGGATTCTTTATTAACAAGCATAACGATGATGAAAAAGTATTTGAGCATACAATTAAAGGGGATGTCAGGGAAGCTGTAGACTTGGCACGTGATGTTCAGGATTACCTGTCAGGGAATAAATCAGCAACAATAGTAGGTCTGGCAATTGAAGAAATGCTTGTAAACATCATTAACACCAACGATGAGGTCGAAACAATTGATGTTATTGTTAGGGATAAAGGGGATAATATTCTAATTTCTTTAAAAGACACGGGAATTGACTTCAATCCGGTAGTTGAAAATGACAAGTTGGAGTTTGACAATATCAGTGTTTTGAATAAGATTGCTGATAAGATTGATTACTCAAGAGTGCTTGGTTTGAACAGTACAGTAATAACTATTAAAAATTAGTGGGGATGTGGGCCTAAATCCCACATTTTTTAGGATTTTGACTGCTATATGATATTAAAATTTTTTAATTAAAAAAAATAATTTTTAATCTACTAAAAATTTAGGTATGCCTAAAACTTTAAATATCATTAATGATGATAAATAATTAATGGAGGTAAAGTTATGAACACAGATGCACTTGTCAATGCAATTCTTTCATTCATTATCCCTGGTCTAGGTCAGGCCATTAATGGTTATAAGAAAAAAGGGATTATAATGTTTATAATTGCATTAATTATTGGAATTATAATCTACATAGCTAAATTAGGCTTATTTGGAAATGCTATTTCAATCATATATAGTTTATATGCGGCATATGATGCATATAATACGTATTAGGAATGGCCTATAATTGGATTCGCATAATTTTTTTTAGTCATGGCGCATCAAAAAGATATTGGATAAATTTTATAGTATTTTGAAAAATAAGTTTTAAAAACTTATTTTATTTTTTTCATCACAGATTTTTTTTTTTTGAATTGTTGACTTCTATAATAGTTAATTGGCTTTATCCAGTTCATTAATGTTTGTTCCTTTAGTCTCTGGGAATACCCAAATCCAAATACCTACCAGCAGAGCGAATATTGCTGCAATTGCTATTCCATAGCTTAAATCAAAGTATGCGGCAACAAGAGTAATGATTGATGGGGTGATGAATTGAGCTCCCCGTGCAAGGTTGAATACTGTTCCAACACCGGTATTTCGTATTTTTGTAGGGAACAGTTCAGAGAACAATGCACCGAATCCGCCGAAGAATCCTGTTCCGAATCCTGTTAGGAACATGAATACGAATATCAAATCGTTGATTGCATTGATCTGGTTCCAGCAGATGGTTATCATTGATATGCTGAATGCCATGATGAAGCTGTAGATTGTAAATGCGGGACGCCTTCCAAGCTTCTCGGCTACAAAACCGAATGTTGTATAACCTAAAAAATCTCCGCATTGGATTAATATGATTCCGAATGTGGATCCGATTAAGGCAAGACCCCTTTCCTTTGCAAGATAGGTTGGCAGCCAGGAATACGTAAACCAGTATGCGGACATACCGAAAATGCATAATATTAATGATATGAGGAATATTTTCCTGTGCTCTTTTGTGACTAATTCCTTGAACTCCTTAAAGATGTTCTTGTTTACATATTGGTCCCTATTTTGAATCCAGACATCTGACTCTTTAAGATGTTTTCTTATGAAAATGACCATGAGTGCAGGAAGGATTGAAATTAGAAATGTCATTCTCCAGCCGACGATTGGAGTTATTATACCGCCCACAATTGATGCTAAAATCACTCCAACAGGCGCTCCGGATTGCATGAACGCTCCGAATTTGGCTCTTAAATTGTCTGGAAATGTTTCGCTGATATAAATCTGGCCAGTAGCCCATTCTCCACCGACACCCAGGCCGGTAATGAATCTAAATATTACGAGCGAATAAAATGACCATGAAAATGCGGATAGTAATGTGCCTATCGAATAAACGATTATTGTCCATTGCAATACTTTTTTACGACCGTGTTTGTCGCCCAATGCTCCAAAAATAATTCCTCCCAAACCTGTTGCAAATAGTGATATACCCAGGCATAATGAAAGCATTTCGGCGGAGAAGTTCAAGTCGGCTTGAAGTTGAGATATTAAAAAGGTGAACAGGACCAGATCATAGAAATCAAAAACCCAACCTGCCCAGCTCAATCCAAAAATTCTATAGTGGTCTTTGTCTAGCTTTGTCTGTTCATTCATTAGTATGATTTTATCAACCCGTATTTTGTTTAGATTTTTGAGATAAAACTAATCAATATGTAATTTTAGGTTGGACATAATATATATCTTTTTCACTATTGTTTTCACATTATTGGCTTGTCGTGGCTTTTAAGAAAGCTATTTTAATAATGGCGATAATATAATACTTTAATTAAATATGCGAAATTTGAGGTTTTTTCTGAAAAATGATTGAAAAATAAACTTGTGAAATAATATCTATTGTTTTTTTGTTAAAATGTGAATTAATCCTGTAAAAACTAATGACGTGTTTAAATGAAGATTATCGATGCTTTAAAAAGTTATTTAACAGATTGGAAAAATCTCCTTACACATGGGATTGTAGGTGTGATTCTTCTTTATTGCCTGCTTTTTGCTCCGGTGGCATGGTATTGGAGAGTTATTTTGTTTATTCTTGTAGTCATTTTCAATGTTATTAGAATGAAATACTCTAAAAATAAGAAAAATTAGGTATTTTTTCAGTTTTGCCACATCATTTTTAAAAATATAATTTCTTTTTATTCACACTTTTTTTAATTTTAAGTTAAAATATTCAGAATATATCAAAATCTTTATAACTCTTGACAATAATAAATTAAAAATAAGGAGGTTTTTTTATGGATATTAACAAAAAGATTTTACTTCTAGTTGCATTAGTATTCATTGCTAGTGTCGGTATAGTTGTAGCTCAAGATACCACAATCGATGACTATACATTCACTATTCCTGATGGATATGAAGTTAAAGAAGTCAATGGTTCAATGATTACTCTGATGGAAGGAGACGAACATGCAATCGTAGTGATGATTACAGATGATGTTAAAGACAGTGAGGAGGCAAAAGAGAATCTTGAATCTCAAGGTTACAAATTTATAGGTGAAGATACCTATTCCGTGGGTAGCAAAGAGGTTCGTCAACAGAATTATGAAAAAAATGATTATACTGTCATGACATATGTTTTCTCTGTTGGGGATGACCAATGTATAATTACATTCACTATTCCTTCATCTGAAACAGCGCCTGAAGGAGCTGACAATCCAGTAAGTACAATCATAAACTCAATTAAATAATCTTTAGGGTTATTTAATTCTTTTTTTTATTTTTTTAATATTGATTTCACATTGTGAAATTGCTTTTGAATGCAACCGACACTTTATATGC
>Ga0129307_1002705_pt1 | contig 13051 bp, 13 predicted proteins | sample P1105metagenome_FD_94437 | JGI IMG/M metagenome (GOLD analysis project Ga0129307, IMG submission 94437) | Capybara group fecal microbial communities from Wisconsin, USA - P1105 metagenome | ecosystem: Host-associated > Mammals > Digestive system > Large intestine > Fecal | place: USA: Wisconsin... | reverse complement strand
TGGACGCTGTCTACGCAGCCTGACGGCTGCGGCAACCTCGCTCACGGATAGATCCTGCGGCTCCATCCGTGACCAAGGTTTTTACCACGGGGTGTCCAACTTGTTATTGCAATTTGCGGCTTTTTTCTTTTATGCACACAACCGCTTTCAAATATTCCAGGCAGCGGTTCAGACTCAAAACAAAAAATCACCGCCGGATTTAGCGGCTAAAAGTCCCTGAATATTTCGGGACTCTCAGCTGCGATCCGCGGTGTCGCTTTCTTCTCGTTCAGTTTTGGACCCAACCCTGCGGCCTCCGCCGCAAACCGCTGTCTGAAGCGTCAAAAAATACTCTCACACTATACCACCCCGCACCGGGAAAGTCAACGAAAAATGCGAGGTTTTCCGCCCCTGAAACCTCCCCTGCGGCAGTCATTCTGACCAAAACTCCGAGAGTTGAAATTCCAGCTGTTGCGCCCTGTTTTTCCTCTGAAAAAGAGACCCCTCCTAAAATTGCGTCATATTTCTGTGCAAAATAACAGTTGACTTTATCGGTTTAAAGCTTTATAGTTCAGAGTAATCTCACTGGAAAGGGGTCTTGGCTATGAAAACGCGGAATATGGCAGCCAGCTCTTTCTATTACTTTATTCAGGTCCGCTTTGCGGACCGTTTTGAGCGTGGGCTGAACCCACAGCTTGTCCGGTAAAGATGGGTGAGATTCGCTGAACTCGTATGAAAGGCGGCTCTGTCCACACCGGACAGGGCCGTTTTTTATAAACGCTGAAAAGATTTTTAAAGGAGATTGTCAACATGAAAAAGAAAGTCCTTGCACTGGCTCTGGCTGCTGTTATGGCTCTGAGTCTGGCCGCCTGCGGCAGCAGCGGCAGTTCTTCCGCTTCTTCTGCCTCTTCCGCCGCCGGTTCCGCCTCTTCCAGTTCCGCTTCCGGCGAAACCTACAAGATCGGCATCTGCCAGCTGGTTCAGCACGACGCGCTGGATGCCGCCACCCAAGGCTTCCGGGACGCTGTGGATGAGGCTCTGCCCGGCCAGGTGGAATGGGATGAGCAGAATGCCTCTGGTGATATCCCCACCTGTTCCACCATCGTCAACGGCTTTGTATCTGAGGGTGTGGATCTGATCCTGGCCAACGCCACTCCCGCCCTGCAGGCTGCTGTGGCCGCCACTGAGGACATCCCCATTCTGGGTACCTCCATCACTGAGTACGGCGTGGCGCTGGACATCGACAACTTTGACGGCACCGTGGGCGGCAACATCTCCGGCACCTCCGATCTGGCTCCTCTGGACCAGCAGGCCGAGATGCTGATGGAGCTGTGCCCCAATGCCGAGAAGATCGGCATCCTGTACTGCTCCGCCGAGGCCAACTCCGTGTATCAGGCCAACGTGGTGAAGGAGTGCCTGGAGTCCGCCGGCAAGACCGTCACCATCTACACCTTCGCCGACTCCAACGACGTGGCTGCCGTCACCCAGACCGCCTGCGATGAGAACGACGCTCTGTACATCCCCACCGACAACACCGCCGCCTCCTGCACCGAGGCTATTAACAACGTAGCCGAGCCCGCCGGCGTGCCCATCATTGCCGGTGAGGAAGGCATCTGCGCCGGCTGCGGCGTGGCCACCCTGTCCATCAGCTACTACGAGCTGGGCCGCACCACCGGTGAGATGGCTGTGAAGATCCTGACCGGTGAGACCGATATCTCCGAGATGCCCATTGAATACTATCCCAGCCCCGTAAAGAAGTACAATCCTGACCTGGCTGACGCCCTGGGCATCACCATTCCTGATGATTACGAGGCCATCGGCTGAATGCTCTGACCATATTGCTGCCGTCCGGGGGCGCCGCTGACGCGGCGTCCCCGGCGAGGCGGTTTCAGAGGCAGATGAACGGCTGCTGAAACATCGGTGCCCGTTCATCTGCTTCTGAGGCATCCACCAAACTGAGAGAGGAATTATCTATGAATATTGCAGCATATTTCGCCTCCCTGAGCCTGCCCAACCTGCTGTCCCGTATGCCGGCTGCCGTTGGCCAGGGCATCGTCTGGGGGCTGATGGCCCTGGGCGTGTACATCACTTTCCGCCTATTGGACATCGCTGATCTGTCTGTGGACGGTACCTTCGCTACCGGTGGTGCCGTTACCGTCATGCTCATCATGGCCGGATGGCCCGCTTGGGCTGCTCTGCTGGCCGCCATCCTGGCCGGCCTGCTGGCAGGTCTGTGCACAGGTCTGCTCCACACCCGGCTGGGCATCCCCGCCATCCTGGCCGGTATTCTGACCCAGTTTGCCTTGTATTCCATTAACCTGCGGATCATGGGCATGAAAGCCAACCAGACCGCCAGCATTAAGAAGTACGGGATGTTCTGGGAGAATGGAAACGGCTTCCTGCTATCTTCCCGGTATGTGCCCCAGGCCATCGCGGTGGGCCTGATTCTGGCCATCGCTGTCATTGCTCTGTTCTACTGGTACTTCGGCACCGAACAGGGCAGCGCCCTGCGGGCCACCGGCTCCAATCCCGCCATGAGCCGGGCGCAGGGCATCAACATTGATACTATGAAAGTACTGGGCCTCGCACTGTCCAACGGCATGGTGGCTCTGGCCGGCGGCCTGATGACCCAGTTTCAGGGCACCGCCGACGTCAACATGGGCCGCGGCTCCATCGTCATCGGCCTGGCCGCCATCATCATCGGCGAGGTGCTGTGCGACACCGTTTTCCGCAAGGGCTGCAATTTCGCCGTACGGCTGGCCTTTGTGGTGGGCGGCGGCGTGATCTACTATATGGTCATGACCGTCATTCTGTGGCTGAAGCTGGACCCCAACGATCTGAAGCTGTTCACCGCCATCATCGTTGCCTTGTTCCTGGCGGTACCCTATCTCCAGGGCCAGTCCCGCAGTTCTTTCAAACACGCTGGAAAGATGGCCCAGCAGGCGGAAAAGGAGGCGAATCCCCATGCTTAAAATCTCTCATGTCTCCAAGACGTTTAACAAAGGGACCATCAACGAAAAGCAGGCTCTGATCGATTTGAACCTGCACCTGAAGCCCGGCGATTTCGTCACCGTTATCGGCGGCAACGGCGCCGGAAAATCCACCATGCTCAACGCCGTGGCCGGTGTTTGGCCCGTGGATCAGGGCTCCATTACCATCGACGGCGCAGATGTCACCGGCCTGCCGGAGTTCAAGCGGGCCGCCTATATCGGCCGTGTTTTTCAGGACCCCATGATGGGCACCGCCCCCAATATGCAGATTGAGGAAAATCTGGCCCTGGCCTACCGCCGCGGGCAAAAGCGGGGTCTAAGCTGGGGCGTCACCAAGGCGGAAAAGTCCTTGTATCGGGAGAAGCTGGCCACACTGGGCCTGGGTCTGGAGGATCGAATGACCTCCAAGGTGGGACTACTGTCCGGTGGCCAGCGCCAGGCGCTGACCTTGCTGATGGCGGCGCTGCAGAAGCCCAAGCTGCTGCTCTTAGACGAACACACCGCCGCTCTGGACCCCGCCACTGCCGCCAAGGTGCTGGAGCTGTCCGACAAGATCGTCCAGGAAAACGAGCTGACGGCCATGATGATCACCCACAACATGAAAGACGCCATCGCCCATGGCAACCGGATTATTATGATGAATGAAGGCCGCATCATTCTGGACATTGAGGGTGAGGAGAAAAAGCGGCTCACCAAGGCTGACCTGCTGCAGAAGTTTGCGGAGGTAGCCGGCGTTCAGGAGGAAACGGACTCCGTTCTGCTTTCCTGATTTTTCTAAAAACAGCTTTCCGGGACAAAATCCTCGGAAAGCTGTTTTTTATACCGGGTGCTTTGCTCTTTTAGCGTGTTAACATATTTTTGTGCAAAATTACGGTTGACAAACGGAGTCGCCTCGCATATAATGCAAAGCAATTAAAGAACACAAACCGTTGAACAAGAGGAGTACCCGGTCAGGCAACCTTTCAGAGAGTCGTGGATGGTGGAATCACGGCAGAGAACTTTCCGGTGAATGGACTTGTGAGGGCAGAGCGAACACCGACTTCGGCCAGTAGCCTCTGACGGGTGCCGCACCCGTTACCAGCCGCGGCGGAGATGATAGTCTCTGAAACGAGCGGGCGCTTCGGCGTCAACTTGGGTGGTACCGCAGGATTCAGTCTTGTCCCAAAGAATTTTGGGATGAGGCTTTTTTTATTGCCAGATCCCCTGTGAAAGGAAAATATTTATGAAAGATCTCATGCTCGCCGCAAGGCGATGGCGCCGATGGCGCGGAACCCTATAAACGCCCGCCGGGCAGTTCCTTTCCAACACCTCTCATTTTCATATACCAGATAAGGAGATTTTTATCATGAAAAACAAACTGTTTCAACGGATCCTGACCGCCGCCATGGCCTTGACCATGGCTCTGTCCCTGACCGCCTGCGGCAGCAGCGGCTCCTCTTCTGCTTCTTCCGGCAGCGCCGGCGGTTCCTCCGGCGCCGCCGCTTCCACTTCCGGAAACCTTCCCATCATCGGCATCGCCCAGTACGGTGAGCACGCCTCTCTGGACAACTGCCGTGAGGGCTTTCTCCAGGGGCTGGAGCAGGCCGGTCTGGTCGAGGGCGTGGACTATCAGCTGGATTACCAGAACGCCCACTTTGACGACACCATCGACGCTCAGATTGCTCAGGCCTTCTCCGCCGAGAACGCAGCCCTGATGGTGGGCATCGCCACTCCCTCCGCCGTAGCTTGCTACAACGCCGCTGAGGATAAGGACATTCCCGTGATCTTCACCGCCGTCACCGATCCTGTGGAGGCCAAGCTGGACTCCGGCAATGTCACCGGCACCTCCGACAAGCTGCCGGTGGAGGCCCAGCTGGATCTGATCCGTCAGCTACAGCCCGACGCCGAAACTATCGGCATCATCTACACCACCAGCGAACCCAACTCCATCTCCGCCATCGCCGAATATCAGGAAAAGGCGGGGGATTACGGCTTCACCATTGACGCTATCGGCGTCACCTCCCAGTCCGAGGTCACCCAGGCCGTGGATAAGCTCATCGCTGACGGCGTGGACTGCTTCTCCAACCTGACCGACAACAACGTGGTGGGTGTCCTCTCCTCCATTCTGGAGAAGACCAACGAAGCAGACATCCCCGTCTACGGCTCTGAGGTGGAGCAAGTGAAGCTGGGCTGCGTGGCCTCCGCCGGTATTGACTATGTCCAGCTGGGCGTCCAGACCGGTACCATGGCCGCCAAGGTCTTCCTGGGGGAGGCTACCTGTGACGAGATCGAATACGAGACGATCTCCGAATACGGCATCTATATCAATTCCGATGCCCTGGCTGAGATGGGCATCTCTCTGCCTCAGGATGTAGCCGACAAGGCCATTGAGTCCAACGAGGCCTGATTCCTTTACAACTTCTGAAAAATCCGCTACAATAGTTCCACTTGGAGGGTGCCCGGCACCCACCAAGTGGAACTTGCGCCTGTGGCATGGTGTCTCCGCGGCTCTTGTGCCTATTTTTTCACCGACTGCAGCCGGTTCCATATGAACAGAGGGGGATTTATTTTATGAAACTGATTTCTTATCGTTACCAAGGTCAGGAGCAGGTGGGCTGCCTGCTGGAGGACAGGATCGCGCCCCTGCCCTATGCGGACATGAATGCCCTGATTGACTCCGGTACTCTGCCTGTTCCCGGCGAGGCCACCATTTCTCTTGCGGAGGTGGAGCTACTTGCCCCCATTCCCCGGCCTCGGCAGGACGTGATCTGCTTGGGCATTAACTATCTGAGCCACGCCCAGGAGACCGGCAATTATGACGCTGAGTCCTTTGCCAAGGAGAAGGCCATCCCCATCTACTTCTCCAAGCGAGTCAACCAGGCTGTGGCGCCGGAGGGCTCCATCGACAGTCATCCCGGCCTAGTCCAGCACTTGGACTATGAGGCCGAGCTGGCAGTGATCATCGGCAAAACCGCCCAGAATGTGGCGCCGGAGGATGTGCCGGATTACATCTTTGGCTATACCATTCTCAACGATGTGTCCGCCCGGGTCCTGCAGACCTCCCACAAGCAGTGGTACTTTGGCAAGAGCCTGGACGGTTTCACCCCCATGGGTCCGGTGATTGTCACCGCCGACGAAATCGCCTTCCCGCCTGCCCTTTCCATCCGCTCCTACGTCAACGGTGAGCTGCGGCAGAACAGCACCACGGACCTGCTGATCACCGGCATCGCGGACATCGTGGCGGAGCTGTCCTCCGGCATCACCCTGCTGCCGGGCACCATTATCTCCACCGGCACTCCCTCCGGCGTGGGCATGGGCTTCCAACCGCCCAAATTCCTGCATCCCGGCGACATGGTGGCCTGTGAGATTGAGGGCATCGGAACCCTGCGCAATACCGTCCGGTAACTTTTTTCAATGAGGAGGCACGGCCTTGAACCCGCTGGTTGAACTGCTGATCAGCACTGTGACCCAGGGCCTGATCTACGCGCTGATCGCCTTTGGCGTCTATATCACCTATACCATTCTGGACTTTCCGGATCTGTCTGTGGACGGCAGCTTTCCCCTGGGCGCCGCCGTGACGGCGGTGCTGCTGACCAACGGCGTAGGGCCCTGGCTGGCCCTGCTGGCGGCCACGGTCACCGGCGTACTGGCGGGCCTGGCCACCGGCATCATCCATGTGCGGTTCCACGTTCGGAACCTGCTGGCGGGTATCATCACCCAAACCGCTCTGTTCTCCATCAATCTGAAAATCGCCGGTTCCAATCTGCCGGTGGCTCGGGGAACAGACACCATTTTCACCTCCGGTCCCCTGGCGGCCCTGCTGAGCGGCTCTTCCCTGCTGATTCGGAAGCTGGTCATCTCTCTGGTTTTGGTGCTGGTGGTGAAGCTGCTGCTGGATCTGTACTTCCGGACGAAATCCGGTCTGCTGCTGCGGGCCGTGGGCGACAACAGCACCCTGGTTACATCCCTGTCCAAGGACTGTGGCTCTGTTAAGATCCTGGGTCTTGCCCTGTCCAACGCTCTGGTGGCTCTGGCAGGCAGCGTGGTTTGTCAAGAGCAGCGCAGCTTCTCCGCCACCATGGGCACCGGACAGGTGGTGTTTGGCTTGGCCGCCGTCATCATCGGTATCTCCCTGTTCCGCAGGCTGAGTTTTGTCAAGGGCACCACCGCCGTGCTGATGGGCAGTATCCTCTACAAGGTCTGCATCCAAGCGGCTATGCAGCTGGGATTCGACCCCAGTATGATGAAGTTCGTCACCGCCATGCTGTTCCTGCTGGTGCTGATTTTCTCCGGCCGGAAAGGAGAGGAGATTATCCATGCTTGAAGTACGTGATATCACCAAAACCTATCATCCCGGCACCATCACGGAGCTGCGGCTGTTTGAGCACTTCTCACTGTCTGTGGAGGACGGCCAGTTTGTGGCCATCGTAGGCAGCAACGGCAGCGGCAAGACCTCTTTGCTGAACATCATCTGCGGCTCCATCCCCATCGACAGCGGTGATGTGCTGGTGGGCGGCAAGAGCATCTCCAGGCTGAAGGATTATCAGCGGTACGCCACTATGGGCCGGGTCTATCAGAATCCCGCCCTGGGTACTTGCCCCAACCTGACTATGCTGGAGAACCTGTCCCTTGCGGACAACAAGGGCAAACCCTTCAGCCTGGGCCGGGCCATCAACAAAAGCCGCATTGATTTTTACCGTGAAGAGCTTGCTGGCCTGGGACTGGGGCTGGAGGATAAGCTGCACGTGAAAATGGGCAATCTCTCCGGCGGTCAACGTCAGGCGGTGGCCTTGGTCATGGCCACCATGACACCGCTGGAGTTCCTGATTCTGGATGAGCACACGGCTGCCCTGGATCCCAAGACCGCCGAAATCATCATGCGCCTGACCGATAAGGTAGTGCGGGAAAAACACCTGACCGCCATGATGGTGACTCACAACCTGCGCCACGCCGTGGAGTACGGCGACCGCATCCTGATGATGAACCAGGGCCAAATTGTGTTGGATAAGGCCGGGGAGGAGAAGGAAAATACCTCCATCGACGAGATTCTTGCCCTGTTCAATCAGATCTCCATTCAATGAAACCAGGTCAGGCTCCGCACGGGGCCTGACCTGTCCTTTTTTGCACATGCCATTGGTGTAAAGGGCTGACAAGGCTGGTAATTACGGAGAATCACGAATTATTCGGCAAACTTGCTTGACACTGTAATCGTTTAACAGTATAATAATGGCCGGATAAGCTAAGAAAGTATGAATTTCTTTAGAAAATAGAAAGGAAGGACGCACGAACATGATCTATTCCGCTGAAGTGCAGAATATGTGCCCTGTCGCCAAGGGCGCGTACCACGGTCCGGCCCCCATCCCCGAGGAGGGCAAATGGGTTCAGGCCAAGGAAATCAAGGACATCTCCGGCCTGACCCACGGTATTGGCTGGTGTGCCCCCCAGCAGGGTGCCTGCAAGCTGACTCTGAACGTAAAGGACGGCGTCATTGAGGAAGCCTTGGTGGAGACCATCGGCTGCTCCGGCATGACCCACTCCGCCGCCATGGCCTCTGAGATCCTCATCGGCAAGACCATTTTGGAGGCTCTGAACACCGATCTGGTGTGCGATGCCATCAACACCGCCATGCGGGAGCTGTTCCTGCAGATCGTCTATGGCCGTACCCAGACTGCGTTCTCCGAAGGCGGCCTGCCCATCGGCGCCTCCCTGGAGGACCTGGGCAAGGGTCTGCGCTCCCAGGTGGGCACCATGATGGCCACCAAGGCCAAGGGTCCCCGCTACCTGGAGATGGCCGAGGGCTACTGCACCCGTATTGCTCTGAACAAGGACGGCGAGATCATCGGCTACGAGTTCGTCAATCTGGGCAAGATGATGGACTTCATCAAGAAGGGCGAGGACGCCAACACCGCTTTGGAGAAGGCCAAGGGCCACTACGGCCAGTTCGACAACGCCGCCAAGTACATTGACCCCCGTCACGAGTAAAAAGAAGGAGGAATTGACAAATGGCTCTGTTTGAAAGCTACGAGAGAAGAATCGACAAAATCAATTCCGTCCTGGCTCAGTACGGAATTTCCAGTGTGGAGGAATGCCGCGACATCTGCAAGGCCGCCGGCTTCGATCCCTACGACATCGTCAAGGGCATCCAGCCCATCTGCTTTGAGAACGCCTGCTGGGCTTACTGCGTAGGTGCCGCCATCGCGTTGAAGAAGGGCGTCAAGACCGCTGCCGAGGCCGCCGAGGCTATCGGCGAGGGCCTGCAGGCCTTCTGCATCCCCGGCTCTGTCGCGGAGGACCGCAAGGTGGGTCTGGGCCACGGCAACCTGGGTGCCATGCTGCTGCGTGACGAGACCAAGTGCTTTGCCTTCCTGGCCGGCCATGAGTCCTTCGCCGCCGCCGAGGGCGCCATCGGCATTGTCCGCAATGCCAACAAGGCCCGTAAGGAGCCCCTGCGGGTCATCCTGAACGGCCTGGGCAAGGACGCCGCTCAGATCATCAGCCGCATTAACGGCTTCACCTATGTCCAAACCCAGTTCGACTACTACACCGGCGAGCTGAACATCGTCCAAGAGATCAAGTACTCTGACGGTGAGCGTGCCGCTGTCCGTTGCTATGGCGCCGACGACGTCCGCGAGGGTGTGGCCATCATGCACAAGGAGGGCGTGGACGTGTCCATCACCGGCAACTCCACCAACCCCACCCGGTTCCAGCACCCCGTTGCCGGCACCTACAAGAAGGAGTGCATTGAGCAGGGCAAGAAGTACTTCTCCGTCGCCTCCGGCGGCGGCACCGGCCGGACTCTGCATCCCGACAACATGGCCGCCGGCCCTGCCTCTTACGGCATGACCGATACCATGGGCCGGATGCATTCCGACGCCCAGTTCGCCGGCTCCTCCTCCGTGCCCGCCCACGTGGAAATGATGGGCTTCCTGGGCATGGGCAACAACCCCATGGTCGGCGCCACCGTTGCCGTGGCTGTGGCTGTTGCTGAGAGCAAAAAATAAGGAAAAACGGCTGAAAATCTGCTTTTCCGGAACTTTTATAAGCATGTTAAAAATGCCCGCTTCACTGCGAAGCGGGCATTTTTGCGGTTTTGTCAACCAAATTTTTAAAGTGTGTCCAGGAGCTGAGCTCCTTCATCCGCAAGCGCATCCGTCAAATGTGTGTAAAGGGACATGGTCAAGGCAACATGGCGGTGGCCCAAGCGGTGCTGCACATATTTGGGAGAAGCCCCACGCTCCACAAGCATTGTGGCATGGGTGTGACGCAGGGGATGGTAGTCGAAATTCTCATACCCCAGTTCCCTTGTCGCAACCTTACTAACATGCTGCATAGTTCTGCTGTTGATATAGGAACCATCCGGGCGGACCATAGTCCACGGCGTTCTTGAAACTTTCATCATCCTCCCGTACTTCCATGCTGTTTATCATTTCAACCAGCGTATTCATGTTGCGTTCTTCCTCCGGCCCCTCAAAGACGATATAGGCCACAAGGGCGCAGTACAGAAGCGTCTCCGCTTTCGTCCAGAACTCGTCCCCCTCTTTGCCGTCCCCCTTGGTGTTGACAATCAGGGCGTTGACGAATTTCAGCACATCGCTTTCTGTCTTGATGTAGGCCATGGGGTTATAGTGCATATCCTCCATCATAATGCCGTCAATCACATCACCGTTCAGAACGCCCTTCTGGTCAAGCTCCCTCATGCGCTGAGCCTGCGAGAGAGAAGGGGCTGACTGCTGGCTTTCAATGGCAACGGCAATATACCGCTGGTTCTTGGGTTTGATGTAGGCCAGCTCCACCGCCGGGGTGAATTTGATCTGTCCGGCGTCCATCATTTTCTGCAAATCCGGCACAAGGTCATTGAGCTTGATATACCGCTGTACCTGTTTGACAGTCATCTTGTTGCGCTCGGCCACGATCTCATTGGAACGCCGCCCGGCGTCCTTCGGGTCAAGTTGGCCCGAAGTGTCCTCCCTGGCCCCTTGGTGCTTGATGGCCTCCAACTGCATTTTCAGGGCCTTGGCCCGCTCACTCGGCAGGATATTTTCACGCTGGTTGGTGTTGTCCTCCACCATCTGCGTGATGGCCTGCTCATCCGTCAGGTTACGGACGATACAGGGCATATCCGTGAAGCCCGCAAGCTCGCTGGCCTTTTGGCGGCGGTGGCCCGACACGATCTCATAGCCGCCATCCTCACGGGGACGGACAATAGCGGGCTGGGTCACGCCCTTGCCCCGGACGCTGGACACCATAGCCTTCATTTCCTCGTCGTTGTGGACTTGGAAGGGGTGGTTCTTGAAGGCATGGAGCTCGGACAGCTTGATATAGACGATCTGTTCGTCCTTGACCGGGCGGGGAGCCTCGGTGGGAGCCGCAGGCGTTTCAGCCTGAACGGGAGCCTTTACTTCCGGCGCACCTTTGGCGGGCTTGGGTGCCTTGGGGGCTTTCTCTGCTTTGCCGGAGGGAGCGGATTTTTCCGTTTTTCCTGGCTGTGCGGTTTTCTGTACTGCTTTATCCTTCTTGCCAGGAGCTTCCTTCTGTGCGGGAGCGGCGGCCTTGTCCTTGTCGGCCTTGGGCGGTCGGCCCCGGCGCTTCGGTGCCTGTTCCTGCTCTTTGGGCTTTTCCTGCTTCGGCCCGTCCTCCTTGGTCGGCGTAGGGGGTGTCCCTTTCCTATTATTCAGTAAACATTAAATACGATGTGATCGGCAGATCAGAGGCATCGGTCATTTATAACTCATTTACTATCATGCTATATACAAGACATCCAGCCTCCGAAAGATGGATTCTTTCGGAGGCTGGGCATCCTTTTGAAAAATTCAGTTGAAACGAAGCGGGTTATCCGAGTTCTTTGTCCAGATCCCGAATGATTCTGACCGCCTCCTCGCAGTCCTCATCCCCGATTCCCTTGTAAAATACCAGGCGAACCTTGCTCTCATCAGGAGCTCCGGCGAAAATTCCCCGCTCCTTTATCAATGCACAGTAGTCTGAGGCTTTGTAATCCACCATATGAAGCATGACGATATTGGAGTCCACCTGCTCCTGTGGACGGACATGGGACAGGCCGGAGAGCGCCTTGGCCACGAACCGGGCGTGTTCATGATCCTCTTTCATTCGGGGAATCTGGTTGCGCAATGCGTACAGTGCGGGCGCCGCCATGATGCCGGCCTGCCTCAGCCCACCACCCAGGTATTTCTGGGTGACCCGGGCCTCTTTAATAAAATCGCCGGAGCCGCAGACGAGGGAGCCGAAGGGAGCACCGATTCCCTTCGATACGCAGAACATGACGGAGTCCGCGTATTGAGCGATCTCCCAAGCCTCCACATTCAGCGCGATGGCCGCGTTGAAAAGGCGTGCTCCGTCCAGATGGACCCATACGCCGTACCGATGCGCAATTTCATACAGACGCTTTTGAAGCTCCAACGGGATTGCGACACCGCCATATGCGTTAAGTGTGTTTTCGATTACCAGAACCTTGATTCCGCCTTTTTCGACGCAGGCCTCCACAGACTCCGGAATGGGGAGCCCCCTTTCGTCACTTTCGTAGAAAACCGGTATGAGCTGGCCGAATCTGCTGGTCATGGAAAACTGCTCTGTGTGGTAGAGATGCTGCTGCTTGTCCACCAAAACCTGATCGCCCGGACGGCAGCAGGTCATCAGCGCGATGGAATTTCCCATGGTCCCGGAGCAGGCGAAAGCGGCCGCCTCTTTATGTACCAGGGCAGAAGCGCAATCCTCCAACTCATTGACAGTGGGATCTCCGCCCCGGCCGTTTTCATCCAGACGGCCCGCGTCGCCCAAGGGAGAGGACAGGATGCTCTCCAGCATCTCGTGGCTGGGCTGTGTCAATGTATCACTTCTTAAATCTATCATCGGAACCTCCGTTTTTCACGCGGCAGCAGCCTGTTAGTCCTTCTGCTCAGCCTTGGCAACCTGCTTGGCGGCTCTCTTCTTCTCCCAGCGGTCGATGACGATTGTGGCGGACAGGTCGCTGTTCGGGCCGGGAGAAAATCGCCATTTTGGGCCGGGAGAAAACAGCCAATTTTGGCCGGATGAAAATCGCCAATCCGTACCAGAGTGGTGTAGCCAACCCCGGTTCAGATGTGAGTTTT
>Ga0129307_1002703_pt1 | contig 13057 bp, 13 predicted proteins | sample P1105metagenome_FD_94437 | JGI IMG/M metagenome (GOLD analysis project Ga0129307, IMG submission 94437) | Capybara group fecal microbial communities from Wisconsin, USA - P1105 metagenome | ecosystem: Host-associated > Mammals > Digestive system > Large intestine > Fecal | place: USA: Wisconsin... | reverse complement strand
GAAAAGCGATTAAAAAGAGCTGTTACCCCTGATTCATGAATCATTTCGTAACAGCTCTTCTCTTTGATGCCTCTTGGTTTTTTAGCCTTTAATACCGCCGCGCGACATGCCGGAGATGATGTACTTTCTCGCAAAGAGGAACATGATAATCATCGGTATGACGACAATGGTCGAAGCAGCCATCATTCTTTCGTTTCGCTGGCCGCCCTCGGTCATGAAGGCGTACAGACCAAACGGCAACGTCCTGACGACCTTGGAGTTGGTCGCGATCATCGGCCACAGGAAGGAGTTCCAAGTGGCGATCGCATTCAACAGAATGATCGTGGCAAGTGACGATTTGGCCATCGGTACCATGACTCTCCAGAGGTACTTCCAGTCCGAGCAGCCGTCGACCTTGGCAGCCTGATACAGGGACTCCGGAACGGAATCGAAGAATCCCTTCAGGATATAGGTATAGAAGATCGAGGACATGAAGGGCAGTATCAGCGCCCAGATCGTATCGTGAAGCTTCCAGTTGACAATGGTGCGGTAGTTGGTGATGATGATCATCTCATAGGGAACCATCATCAGCGACAGCAGGAGCGAGAAGATCAGTTCCCTGCCCGGGAAACGCAGCCTTGAAAAGGCGTATGCGGCCAGAATTGTCGTGAACGAACAGGTCGTGATACAGCCAAGCAGAGCCAGCAGCGAGTTGACAAAGTATCTGCCAAACGGCGCCGTCTTGAAGGCATAGATGAAGTTCTCAATGTTGAACGGGTTCTCCGGGAACAGGGTCGGCGGAATCAGGTTGACCTCGGTCCAGGTCTTGAAAGCGCCGGTGATCATCCAGTAGAACGGGAACATCATGATGATCGCGCCGATGAACAGGATGACATACATTGCGATTCTGCCCAACGAGATCGGCTCTTTATTGACCTGCCTATCTGAGGGCATCTCTGTGTCTCTTGGTTTTCTTGACATCTTCGCCTCTCTCCTTTCTGGACCATGCCTGAACGGCACGCTGCAGCATAGTGAATATGAACACCGTGATCAGCAGGATGACGGCCGATGCGGCGGCAAGGCCGTACTTCGGCGGTGTGAGAACACGGAATTCGTAGTAGATATAGTAGACGACCGTGAACAGATTGTAGGCGACACCCGGTCCGTTGAAGAGCGGGAAGAGTTCATGGTACATCTTGAAGGTACTGATGGAATTGATGATGACCACCAGCATGATCGTCGGAGCCAGCAATGGAACCGTGATCCTGAAGAAGATCCTCAATGTCTTGGCGCCGTCGACCTTGGCGGCCGTATAGTAGAGCGGGTCGATGTTCTGTAAGCCTGACAAAAGTAAGATGATCGTGTTGGGCAGTATCGACCAGATACCGAAGATGACGACAGCCATGAAGTTGCCGCCTGACTTGCCTAAGAAGTTGACCGATTCCATGCCCAGCAGGTTCAGAACGTAGTTGATGATACCGACCTTGTCGTTGAACATGAATCTCCAGGCAAGACCGACAGCCAGCGATGACGTGACCATTGGCAGGAAGTAGGCCGTCTGGAAGAAGGACTGGAATCTGATCTTCTGGTTGAGCAGGTTCGCAAGGACGATTGCGATCGCGGTCGAGATCGGAACGACCAGCAAAACATATTTGAATGTGTTGGATAAAGCCTGACGGAAATACGGATCGGCCAGAACTTTTTCATAGTTGCCGAAGCCTACGCCCGTATAGTCGCCCGTCAGATACTTATAGCCCTCCAGGAAGGACATTCTGATGACGTTTACGATCGGATAGATCGTAAAGATGGTCACCGACAGAATGAACGGCAGAAGGTATAAGAGCGGCTTGATCCTTTCGAAAAAGGGCCTCTTAATCATAAGTAACGTTCTCCACTCTCTCTGTCAAATACGAAGACTCCGCTCTTCTTGAACGAAATGCCGATCTCCTGGTCTCTTGCCAGTTCGACATCGGAATTCATATAGCCACGGACCTCCTTGCCTCCCAGGACAAAGGAAGTGATGATCTCCTTGCCCATGACGGAAGTCATGACGACTCTCGCTCTTAACGGGCTCTTTTCATCCAGGATGACGCTTTCGGCTCTGAACGAGAGATAGACAGGTGTGCCGTCCGGGATATTCTCAACTCTGATCGTGCTGTCGGTTTCGCCGTTGTCCAGCATGACCTTGCCGTCCCTGACGATCGCTTCGACCTTGTTGATCGGCGGGTTGCCCAGGAAGTCGGCGACGAAGCAGTTGGCCGGCTGGTCGTAGAGATACTGCGGCTTGTCGTACTGCTGCAGGACACCGAGCTTCATCAGGATGATGTGGTCGGAGATCGACATGGCTTCTTCCTGGTCGTGCGTGACGAAGATCGTCGTGACGCCGGTTTCCAGCTGAATACGTCTGATCTCTTCTCTCATCTCGATACGCAGACGGGCATCCAGGTTGGACAAAGGCTCATCCAGCAAAAGCAGTCTGGGTTCCTTGACCAGGGCTCTGGCGATGGCGACACGCTGCTGCTGACCGCCGGAAAGCTGTCCGGGCTTTCTGTTGAGCATGCTTTCAACGTGGACCAGTTCAGCCATCTTCTTGGCTCTTTCGATTCTTTCCGCTTTCGGAACCTTCTTGATCTCCAGAGGGAAGCAGATGTTTTCCAGAACCGTCATGTGCGGATACAGGGCGTAGTTCTGGAAGACGAGGCCGATACCTCTTTTTTCCGGGGATACGAAAGTGACGTCGTCTTCATCGAAATAGATCTTGCCTTCCGTCGGGTAAAGGATGCCTGAAAGCATGTTCAGCATCGTACTCTTACCGCAGCCGGAAGGTCCTAAAAGCGTTACCAGTTCCCCCGATTCGATCTCAGCAGAAAAATCATTTACTGCTGTGTTATCGTCAAAGCGTTTGACGATATTCTCCAGGCGTATTTTCATAATCTCCTCCTTTTATGAATCGCTATTGCTTTATGAATTCCTGAATGACCTGTCCGTCAGTATTTTCCATTTCAAGTTTAAGCATCGCCGCCATCGTCGGCGCTTCATTGAGCATCGATGAGCGCTCGATCACGACGTTTTCTGCGACATCCGGACCCACGGCCAGGAAGGTCGAGGTCTCCTCGCGCCAGGGCAGGTGGCCATGGCTGGCGGCAGATGTGTGCTGACCGGGTTTCAGATACTTCTCGAAGGCATCCCTGCCTTCCAGCGTGCTTGAGAAGGACATCGGCTGTTTTCCTTCAATGACGAAGTCCAGCGGACCCGTCAGGCCGAAGAGCTCGTCGGCCTCCTTCTTCGTATAGAGATATCCGATATTGTACTTCGGATCATCTTTCAGCTGTTTCAGGAAGCTGTAGACTTTTTCCCGCATCGCTTCATCTTCAGGGTTTTTGAGTTCTATCCATGCCGAGAGGGAAACGGAGTGACAATACGCATCGTAATCGACCATCTTCCCTTCTTCATCACAGCGTATGAAACCGGCATCCTTGAGCAGCAGATTCACGTTGAGGTTCATCGTAATGTCCTGCTGACCGTGATCGCCCATGATGACAAAGTTGGTATGCTCAAAATCACCGTACCTGCGGATGCTTTCAAGCAGAACGCCGAATTCATGATCGTGTTTTCTGAGCTGTTCTTTTGCCTCTAAGCTGTAGACGCCATTGACATGTCTTGCCGAATCGAGATCGCACATCTTGACAAACATCACATCCGGCTGATGATAGTCTCTTATGATATCGGGCGCCAGAGCCATCGTATAGAGATCGAGGCTTCGGTCCTTGCCCATCAGGTAACGGCCGTATTTCCAGAAATACCTTTCCATCAGTTCTTCTGACGCATTGCCCCAGAGGAACTGTCCCGGATCGTCCCCCATATAACTGATCGGGACGATCATCGGCATATTTAGATCGATATCGGCTTTGCCCGATACCGGCCAGCTGAGTGAACATGTCAGATATCCAGCCTTCTTTGCATAATCAAAAATGGTTGGACATTTCACATCTGCACGCTGGTTGTACCATGGAGGATTGGGATCTTCCGGGTTCAATATCGCATTATGAGGAACACCGTGATGTTTCACGGTGTTCCCGGTAATGATCGTACAATGACAGGGATAAGTGAAGCTGGGATAGATGGGCTCGATGTGTTTCACATACGAACCCCTGTCGAACATCCATCTGAAGTTCGGCAGTTCTCTCATCAGTTCAAGATCGCATGTGCAGAGCGCATCGATCATAAAGACAAACAGCTTACTCATCCCTGTACCACTTGTTCAATTATTCGCTTAATGCAGCGTTCGCCTGAGCCTGAGCAGCAGTCATAGCTTCAACAGGATCAGCATTGTCGATGATGATGCTTCTTAAAGCAGCCATGATCGCTTCCTTGGCAGAACCTTCGCCTGCTACAGACGGACGGGTTCCGGCGTATGACAGCATGCCGGCAAGAGCCTGCTGAGCAACGGAATTCTTGAAGTAATCCTGGTAGACTTCAGAAGATTCAACATCGGAATACGGAGTAGAAGCGGAGTACTTCTGGCAGAACGGGAGGTTCCATTCCGGTCTCGTGAAGAACTTGACGAATTCTGCAGTACCTGCATCGGTCGCTTCATCCTTGGTGAAGGAGACCAGAGCACGGGTCGTGATTTCAGTGTACTGTCTGCCGCCGGCAACCTGAGGAACCGGACCGGTCAGGATGGTGAATCCGTTAGGAGTGATGTAGCCTAAACCTGCAGAAGAGCCCATGTAAGAGAAGTATGCCTGGTTGCCGAACGGACCGGAGTGGTAGCCTTCCGGTTCAACGAGCTGGAAGTAACCTGCGTCTTCAGCTTCTTTCCACCAGTTGAGGAAATCGATGAACTTCGGATCAGTCCAGTCTTTGGCTGTCTTGTTGGCATCGATGTAGCTTAAGCCGCTCTGTTCGAGCCAGAGGATAGCCAGGACATCGAGGGAGTCCGGACCAAAGCCCATGATCGTCTTGCCTTCTGCCTTTTCGCCGTCAACGACAGTCTTGCAGGCTGCAAGCAGATCATCCCAGGTCTGCGGAACTTCGAGGTTGTACTTCTCCAAGAGTTCCTTGTTGTAGAACATGATGGAGCCGGTGATCGTAGCGACAACCGCGTGTAAGCCGCCGTCAGCGTATTCTGTAGAAGCCTTGTAGACACCTTCAGATACTCTGTTCTTGTAATCGTCATCGGTGAAGTACTTGGAGTAGTCAAGAGACAGACCTGCATCAATGTAGTCCTGAGCAGTGTTCGGGAACTGCCATACAATGTTCGGGCCGACACCGTTGGTGACTGCTTCGTAGACCTTGGCTGCGAAACCATCTAACGGCTGCGTTTCCTGAGTGACATGGTAAGTGCCTTCGTATTCCTTGTTGAATGCATCGACGATTTCCTGAACCATCTCTTCATCATGGTCAGTCAGCGTGTGCCAGAACACGATCTCGGAAGCTTTTGCTTCTTCTTCGCCGCCTTCATTGCCGCCATTGCCGCCTGAGCAGGCAACAAGCATCATGGCAATGAGAGCCAACGAAATGACTTTAAACAGTTTTTTCATTTTTCTCTCCTTTTTCTTACGTAAATACACAGATTTACAAGATAATTATAATTCAAAATACGCCCTTTCGAAAGACTTTTATCCAGCGAAAACATAAGTAAATCTGATGAATTTTTTACATTCAATTTACATTTTCTGTTTCATCGCTGTGACCTGCCGAAAACGCGTTTGAAAAAAGAAAAACCTCCTGCAATACAGGAGGCGGATCATGTTTCTCAGATCAGACCGTACTTTTTTAAGAGCCGGTCGATGTCGTTGCATACGATGTAGCCTTCTTCAGTCTTTCTGACCACAAAATGGTGGGTCACCTTGAAAAGCGAAGGATCTTTTAGAGAAAGAAGCTGGGGTTCCACTGTAAACTGCATCCCCTTTTCAAAATCCCAGTCTGCCGTAGCGTTGAGAAACTTCCGGGCCTGACTTAAGTGATCGATCTCTTCCTTTCCCAGTTTTGAAACAGAGGAATGATCATCCAGACGAGTAAAGCTGTGGCCGAGGTTGCTTGGCATGGCGTCGGTACGGCTGATGACGTTGCTTCTTAAGCCTCTTTTTTCAAAGACCTTCAGGGAATAGGCGTAGAGTTCTGCCGGCCCATCAGAAAGATCCAGATGTTCGAAGATGTCTCCGGCAGCCCCCCGGCAGTTGCGGAAATGTTCTATGATCCCTTCGTTTTTTCCGAAATAGAGGGTCACCGACATGTCGCCGATATATCCCGTTTTGCGATCCACAGGTGAAGCATAGGCATAGAGAAAGCCATTATTCCAGTTGATCATCCTGTCCGATGGCCAGTATGTTTCGTTTCGTAAAGAATCGAAATTGAGCCGCTCATCGAACAGCACGGCAACGCCCTGCGGCGGCGGAGAGTACCAGCCTTCTTCAAAGAGATCCTCTTCTTCTGACATGTGTCTCAGCCATTGCCCGGCGAAGATCTTTTCGCTGATCCCTTCTCTTCCATACAGCTCATCGAGTGTCTTTTCCAGACAGGCTGTCGCATTCTTTCTGGCGCTGTTGAAGACGAGATCTTCGTTTTCAAGCGTGTATCTGATCATCTCTTCTTCATTTGCCTTTCATAGAGGTCTTCCGCTTCCTTCTTCATCCACGCCTTGATTTCCGGCGTGTACTCCGGGAAGGGGCCGTACTGTCTGGCATTGACCCCGGCAGCCACGTTGGCATAGCAGGCTGTCTTCAATGGATGAAGTCCTTCGCAATAGCCATAGAGCGATGCCCCGGTCGAACAGTTGCCGCAGCCGGTGGAATCCACGCTGCCGGCACTTTCAACGGAAGGCGCAAACCACGCCTTGCCGTCCTGTATCATGCATGAGCCCTTTCTGCCCAGGCGGAAGAAACAGGGCTTGCCCAGCCTGATGATCTCTTCGATCGATTCCTCTTCGCTGTCTGTGCGAAATAGAGCCATGGCCTCCGGACGGTTGATGGAATACATGTCGATCTTTTCAATGAGTTCCATGACCTTCTTTCTCGATTCGGGATCCCTTGTTTCCGAGGTTGCAATCTCCGCCATGAAGATGGCGTTGGGGCAGGCCTCACGCATCTTTGAAAGCCCCTTCCAGACTTCTTCGCCGGCTCCGGATTCAAAATAGATCCCTTTCACGTCTTCCCCGCCGTGTCCGATCACGTATTCGGACTTTGCCAGAGGATAGGTGCCGTAGAGTTTCTCGAACTCTTCGCCATAGATGGAGTGTTCTTCCCATTCTCCGCTTTGCGCGTATTTCACCAGCGTGTGATGGGTCCTGGGGAAAGAGATCTCGATGCCCTTTGCCGAAAGACCGTTTTTTCGAAAATAGTCGCCGTAGAGCGCATCAAAATCAGGTCCCGCAGCCGACAGGAAAAGCAGATCATCCGTATAGGGAAGAATCCCGTTGACCGTATAGATGGAGCCGCCTAAAAAATTCTTCACCAGTGATCCGTCGGGATAGAGGATATCGTTGACGATCACGCTGCCCGTGATGAGATATCTTGCCATCTGTCTGTCCTTTTAAAGTTTTTCGACAAGCTCTTCACTGAAGAGGATCTTCCCGTCCAGGCCGAGCCTCTTGGCCAGTTCGCCGATCGTCGGCTTCTTGATCTTGGCGTCAGCGACGACCTCTTCGTTCCAGAAAACGTCCTGGGCGCTGCCGTCACAGATGATGTTCTTGTGCGCCATGGCGATGATGCGGTCAAAGTTTCTGACGGCAAATTCCATGTCGTGGGTGATCGTGATCATCGTGATGCCGTCCTTTGTCAGTCTGTCGATCATCTTTCCGAGCACTTCCGTACCGTGCAGATCCTGACCGGCGGTCGGTTCATCGAGGATGATGTACTTGGGGTTGGAGGCGATGACCGCGGCGATGGCGACAAACTTGCGGATCGGATAGGGGATCTCGTAGGGGTTGGTTTCCATGTATTTCTCCAGGTCGCAGACTTCGACCGCGTAGTCTACGCGCTTCTTGACTTCCGCTTCGGGAAGCTTGTAGTAGCGCGGCATGAATTCGATCTCTTTTCTGGCTGTGTTGTTGAAGATCTGCTCGTCGGGATTCTGGAAGACGTAGCCGACCTTGCGGGCGATCGTGGCGACCGTGACGTCTTTGGTGTTGACCCCGTCGACGATGACATCGCCTGCAAAGGGGCGGTTGAGTCCGTTCATCATCTTGACGCAGGTGGTCTTGCCGGCGCCGTTCTGGCCGACGATGGCGACCTTTTCGCCTTCATGGATCGTCAGGTTTATGTTCTCCAGGGCTACAAAGCCGTTGGGATATCTGAAACTTGCGTTCTTGATCTCGATCATGGTATCAGCCCCTTTCCTTTATCAGATCATATGCCTCATCCAGAGTGATCGGAATCTTAGGCAACGCCTTGCCGGCATCTTCCATGGCCAGACCGAATCTGGCGGTCTCGGGGATCGATGCCCTGTGATCCAGCAGTTCCCTATTTGTCAGAACTTCGTGCGTCGGTCCGCTGAAGGCGACCGTGCCGTTTTCCATGACCAGGATCTCATCGCAGAATTCGGCGATGAGGTCGATCTTGTGTTCGACCAGGATGATGGTCTTGTTGGAATGTTTTAGGGTGTTGATGATCTTGAAGACGTTCGCAGTGCCTTCCGGGTCAAGCTGGGAAGTCGGTTCGTCGATCACCAGCGTATCGGTATCCATCGCGATGATGGATGCGAAGGCGACTCTCTGGCGCTGTCCGCCGGAGAGGGTGTTGGGGTTGTTCTTGATCAGGTGGCCGATGTCCAGCTGTTCGCAGACATTGATGACCCGCTCGATCATCTCTTCCTTGGGAACGCCCAGGTTCTCCAAGCCGATGGCGACCTCTTCAAAGACCGTCGACTTGATGCCGGAGATCTGAGTGAAGGGGTTCTGGAAGACGTAGCCGATCTGCGAACAGAGCTTGGAAGTGTCCCAGTCCCTGATGTCCTTGCCTTCGATCAGACATTCGCCCGTGAGCTTGCCCAGATAGAAGTGCGGGATGAGTCCCCTGATCAGGTTGCACAGCGTCGTCTTGCCGCCGCCGTTTTCACCGATGATGCCGTAGAACTTGCCCTTCTCAAAAGAACAGGTCACATCGTGGAGGGCATAGTTCTTCGTGTATGGATATTTGTAGGAAACGTTCTTTAATTCTATGAATGCCATGGTCCCCTCCTTAGATTCTGTGCAAAGCCCTTAATACTGTGTAGACGATCGAAACGATCAGTATCAGGATCGCTATCGCGTCCAGGATGTATTCCCATGCCGGGATCGGACGAAGGACTCTCAGATAGGTATGGCCGCCTTCATGGGAGAAGGCGCGGGCATCCATGGCGATCGCCTTTTCTTCCGTGCCGGACATGGCCGACAGGAAGATCGGACCCAGCGTCGGGAAGAAGGCCTTCATGCGGACGATGAGATTGCCGTCCGTCTCGATGCCGCGGGCCTTCTGGCTCTCGAGTATCGTATCGGCCGACTTCTTCATGTCGATGACGCTCTGCATGGAGCTCAGCATGATGTAGCTGGCAACATGGGTGACGCCCCTGTTCTCCAGCGCCAGCATCAGATCCTTCATTTCCGTATTCAGAAAGTAGATCAGCAGGACGCTGGAAAAACCGATGATGTACCAGGCGATGTCCATGCTGGCGATGAAGGGTTCTTTATACCATTGCCAGCCCAGGACCTTGAAGATCGGCGTATTGCCCGGCACCTTGCCATACTGCAGCTGACGGATGACTGATGTCAGAAGCAGCAGCGGAATGCCGATGACCGCCAGCGATCTGATATATTTTCTGAACACACGGGTATATAAGGCAAATATCGTTGCGATCACGACCAGAACGACGCCGAACTGCCACTTGTGGACAACGCAGGATGCGATGCCCAGACACAGGGAGATCGTCAGTTTCGAGATCGGATTGAGGTCCTTATAACCGTTGCCGTATTTCACGTATTCGTTATATGAGTATGCAAATTCTCGATCCATAATAATCCTCCAGAAAAGTGCGGCAGGAGCGCATAAGACTCCTGCCGTCAGTAAAAATCAGGTATTGAATACTGTTCTCAAAGAGAGGATTATTCCTCTTCCAGAGCCTTCTCTTCGTCGCTGATGTAGATCGGGCCGAGAGGGAGCTTGGACAGGAAACGGGTCGGGAATGCCTTCAGGATGAAGTAGCATACGATGATCGTAATTGCCTTGTCAAGCAGGTCACATGAGAACTCGCCGAGGATCTGGATCAGGAACTTGGTGAACTGGTTGTCCGGAGAACCCAGCGCCTTCCATAACGGAAGAACGACGATTGCGGTCGTGCCGGAACCAAAGTCAAATCCATACAGAGACCAGGTGATCAGCGCACCGATGACGCCACCGATGAACGCGAAACCGAGAGAGCTGATGAGTGTCGGAACGAACTTCTTGAAGACGCCCTTCTTGGACAGGTAGGCGGCGAAGACGCCGAACGCCATGTTCAAAGGTGCGTAGAAGAGGTTGTTCGGGCTGGTGATGGCAGTCAGAATGTTGGAAACAAGACCAACGATGACACCGGGCCAGGCGCCGCACAGAGCACCGACGATGATGGTTCCGATGGAATCGAGGTAGATCGGAAGCTTCAAGAGAAGAATGATCGTACCGCCGATGAAGTTGATCGCAACACCGATTGGGATCAGGAACCAAGAAAGTTTGTTCATTTCTTTTTTAGCCATTATTTATCCTCCTATAATCCAGCCACCAGAGCTGTGGCTTCTATAAATTCATTCTAGCACCAGCAGAAAAGATTTTACAGTACCCGTGTAAGGTATAATGAAGATGAACTACGAAGGAACGCAGGAAGAATATGGAAAACAAAAAGAGAGATTACGCGGTTTATATCGGTGATGTCGCCCTTGATGAATACTACCGGGCTGACAGGTGGCCGGGCGTTGCCGACAAGGAAAACGTCACAGCCTTAAAGCCGGTCCCGGGAGGCATGATCGCCAATGCCGCCTGCGTCAGGGCAGCGCTGAATGAGAAGACCCTGTTCTGGACCTGCATGAACGACGGTCCCGTATCAAAATTTCTTTTAAAAGACCTTGAAGAAAGGGGCATCGATACCTCTTTGTCCGTCACGGACAGTTCGCTCCCCGATTCCAAGACGATGATCTTCTTAGTCGGTGACGAACACACCGTGCTGATCCCCATCCTGGAAGTCGAACACTTCGACATTTCCGATGAGATGATGGAGGTCATGAAAAACGCCTCCTATATCTACTCCACCGCCGGTACCCTGCGCACACTCAGATACAGAGGAAGAACATTTCACGACTTTTCGAAAGAGATCCGCGCTGCCGGTGCCAGGGTCGTCGTCGACTTCGACGTCGACTACGAGCGCGACAACGACGATACGCGGTTTGAGAGCGTCGATATCGGCTTCTTCAACCGGGTCGGCTACGACAGCGTCAGACAGGACAGAAGCTTTGAAAAACAGGCCAGAAAACTTCACTCCCTCGGCATGAAACTCGTCGTCGTCACCCTCGCTGAAGAGGGCTGCATTATCTATCAGGAAGGCAGGGAAGAAATAAGGATCCCCGCCCGCGAAGTGACAGTCGTGGACGTCACCGGTGCCGGCGACACCTTCTGCAGCAGCTTCTGCACCGTCATGGATGAAATGGGCATTCAAAAAGCGGCAGAATTTGCCGCTGCCGCTGCTTCGATCTGTATCGGATCCCTCGGTGCCAGATGCAACGACCTTCACAGGGAAGAGATCCTGAAGATGCTCGATTTATAATTCGACGAAACGATCTTCGTCGATACAGTAGATGTTCTCCCGCTTGTAGCCGAAAGCTCCGCCCTTTAAAGCGATGTGCGGCTCCAGCGTAAAGGGCTTTCCATAGTCGCGGAAAGTCTTTTTGTTACCCGCTTCCAGGCAGATGCGCTTCTTCTCATCCGTCTCGATCGAGTGGCCTAGATTGCCATGGAAATCAAGATTGATGAAGCCGAGCTCTTCGATCCTCCTGGAAAGGGCAAAGTAGGCTTCCTCGTAGGTCATGTCGACAGAGAGCTCTTCAACAAGCATGCGGTGCAGTTCAAGCTCCGCATTCAGGCCTCTTTTGAATTCCGCATCAGAGACGTCTTCCTCGCCAACCACCCTGCCCTCTTCCAGAAAGAAGGTTCTCGCATAGTCGCCCCATTCTCCATCAAAGGTCGGAGAACAGTCGATCGTGACGATGTCCCTTTCTTTCAGGCGGTTCTCTGGATCGGGCGCATAGTTTCTGGCACTCAAAGACAATGCTGATCTGTTTCCGAGCAATACCAGTGCACCGACGCCATGGTACCAGAAAGGACCCGATCCCTTTTGAATCATCCTTTCGCACACGAGTCTTTCGATGTCGGCTTCGCTCATGCCTGCGCAGATGATGTCCGAGAGCTCAACCAGCGTCTCTTTGGCGATCTGCTGCGCCAGATGGTTTTTCTCAAGCTGTTTCTCAGGATAAATCAATTGTTCTCCTCTTCGAGCTTTCTTCTGATCTCTCTGGCCTTGTCCATGATGACCCTGATATGTTCGCCGCACAGGTCACCTTCATCTTTGTAGTTGTCCTTGAAGTAGCTGCCGATGATCGCCGCATCCGCATAGACAAGCTGCTTTTCAATGTTGTCAGCCGTCACGCCGGCCGCCACGACCAGTGGAAAGTCGCCGAGTCCCTTTCTGAATTCGATGATCTTGTCCATCGAGGTCTCCTGACCGGTGCGATCTTGAGTGACACAGACGGCGTCGCATCTTGTCTTGGCGGTCTCAAGATCCTCCTCAAGACTCTTCACCGAAAGCATCGGCTGATACTTGAAGCGCACGCCGCCAAGCAGATAACCGTCATAGTCCGCTCTGTTCATGTCAAAGAACGCCTGCAGGCTTGCCTCATCCCTGAGATAGACGTGTCCGACGACCGAATCGATCTGCAGGAAGGCACAGCCGTATTTCTTCGCCAGATAAAAGCCCAGCGAATCGAAATTCAGGCAGTTGACGCCATAGGGGATCGCGATGCTCTGCGACTTCGTGTATTCCAGTGCCCTCACAAGATCGTTGTAGGTTCCGAAATAGTCCT
>Ga0129307_1002701_pt1 | contig 13071 bp, 17 predicted proteins | sample P1105metagenome_FD_94437 | JGI IMG/M metagenome (GOLD analysis project Ga0129307, IMG submission 94437) | Capybara group fecal microbial communities from Wisconsin, USA - P1105 metagenome | ecosystem: Host-associated > Mammals > Digestive system > Large intestine > Fecal | place: USA: Wisconsin... | reverse complement strand
TTTATTCTGTTTGAAAACCACTCGGCGTAGAAAGCCGGGATATCGGTTCTTTGTCCTGTATTAATTATCATTTTCGTTTTTAAGAGACATTTTCATCTCTTCCATGCCAAGTTCCGCAAGTCCCGTCGATACAAATCCAACGGATTCATACAAGCCTTTGGCTACGGCATTACCCGGCACTACTCCTGTATAAATACTGTCGGGGTTAAACTTATCCTTTACGAAATTAATTCCAAGTTTCAAAGCCTGTCTTCCGTAACCTTTGTTCTGATACTTTTCATCTATCATGAATTCCCAGAGCGTATAATATCCTTTTAATTCATAATACCCCATCATTATAAATCCGACGAGTGTTTCGTCATCGTATACTGCAAAAGGATATGCGGTCTTTGAATATACGTATGCCTTCGCAAGAGATTGCGCATTACTTATAACGAATCTTTTCTGATTATCGCTGACTTTAAGCGAGAGCACATCGTCTATATTGTCTTTGTTTATTTCTTTTAATTTTACCATTAAAATACTCCATTATCATTAAGCCATTTGACGGAATTCTTTAGCGCTTCTATCGTCTTGGTTTCCAAAACACATCTTGCATTTCTTTCTTTGGCAAGATTAAGTCTGTCAAGAAGATCGATTTCTCCGTCCCCCAGTGCCAGATGATTCTTCGGCGGATTCTCTTTGCCATCGTGAATGTGAAAATGAATCAGGTTATCCACGTGTTCCTTTATAAACGGTACATCTTTCTCACCTATTCCTTTTGAATGACCGATATCCCATGTAATGCCAAACACCGGACTTTCCAAAAGAAACTCGATTGCCTTTTTCTCATAGTCTCTGAATCCATCTGTGTTCTCGATTGCAATCATGATATCACTGTCGCCAATCCATTCATCGCATTTATCTTTAAATACGGCAAACGATTTCATATATGTGTCAAAATCGCGATCATACATCTGAACCTTTCGATCGGGAAGTGTTATAAATATTCCGTGATGCATATGCATGTTTAAAGTAAGCGGCTGACTTACATCCCCATACTTATCTCGAAGACATAAAAGTTTCTTCGTCACATCAATCGAGCGTCTTACCGTCTCAAGATACGCATCCGATACAAGCTTATTAAAATCTGCTATATTAAGATTCTCATCCAAATGAATCGTGTAATAAATTCCCGCTTCTTTGGCAAGGCTTAGGAGTCTTTCGGTCTCTTCTATTTTTTCAACCTGATACTCGGGAAAATTCATATTCAATTCTATAAATTTGAGTCCAAGACTTTTGCAAAGATTAACATTATCTTCCAACGTCTTGTTTTCTATAAGTGTCGGCATTCCGAATTGCATGTCTTTTCTCCTTTTTTAAAACTATTTCGCTTTCACCGTTGCTTTGCTAATTATCAAAAGCATCAGGATAAGCACTGTCGGGAAAATAAGTCCGACTCTCATTCCGACTCGAATATTATCCCCCGCAAACTGCGTGACTCTGCCGACTATTGCCGGTCCTATGCTGCCTCCAAGGTCTCCGGCCATCGCGAGGAGAGCAAACATCGCAGTACCGCCTGTTGGAAACGTCTTTGAAGAAATGCTTATGGTTCCGGGCCACATTATTCCGACGGAGAATCCGCAGAAAATACAACCAATCAGTCCCATGATGGGATTGGCGGAAATCGAAGCCATAAGGTAACACGCCACGCACAAGGCCCCGCTTCCGATCATAAAAGATGTAAGTTTTATTTTATCTCCGTACTTACCGTAAATCACACGGCTTATTCCCATGGTAACGGCAAAAAGGCACGGACCCAAAAGGTCGCCGATTGTTTTGCTTAATCCAAGTGCAGCTTCAGCATAAGCAGATGCCCACTGTGCCATGGAAATTTCCGATGCACCGGCACAGACCATTAAAATGATTGCTACCCAGAAAAGTGGCTTCTTTGCAAGCTGTCTTATGCCCATTCCCTTTCCTTCTTCAACAATGGGAACTATGGGGCAGGTTGCAAAATTAAAGATGTTTATTGCGGGAACCAGTGCCCAGATTACGGCAAGCCATTTCCATGCGTCCATTCCAAATATTGCAAAAAAGGCGGTTGAAATAACGATGGTTCCAACCGAGCCCCAGCAATAAAATGAATGCAGAAGGCTCATGGTCGCCTCTTTGTTTTCAAACGGACATGCCTCTACGATGGGGCTTACCAAAACCTCTATGAGTCCGCTTCCGATCGCATATACCATAACACTTATAAGAATTCCAATAAATGCATTCGGAAGTAAATCCGGCAAAAAGGCAAGTGCAATCAAACCTGCTGCCGACAAAACTTCGGATGCCACGATCGAAATTCTGTAACCGATCTTATCCACAAATTTGGCGCAAAAAAGGTCTACCAAAAGTTGCGTGAAAAAGAAAACAGTGGAAATTAAAGCAATGTTTCCAAGCGATATACCATAATCTCTATGAAATTTTAAGAATAAAAGCGGCGCAAAGTTCGCTGCTATAGCCTGTGTTATAAAGCCAAGATAACAGGCTGTTTTGGTCTTTTTATAATTGGGCATTTGTTATCTTTTCGTAATTTGAATCTATGAGTTCTATGATTTCGCCGGTCTTTTTAAAACCTTCCAAGAATCTTTTGTTTTCTTCTTTTATCCAATCTAAAGAGCAACCGCTGTCGTCTATTCTTGACTCAATATCCGAAGCGTGATTTCTGATTTCTTCGAAGTGCGCGTCAATATATTCTTCTGTCATTGCAAGACAGATGAACTTTATATCCTTAAGGTATTCGTCATCGAAATCCTTTCGCCAGTCGAAAGGAATATAGCAGCCTTCGACAATAAGATTCTGTTTATTCTCGATAGCGGTCTTAATCATTTCCCTGACTATCGGCCAAATATAAACCGTCATTTCTTCATCATCTTCAGGAGTAAGAGATGTGTTTCCGCTTCTTATAAGTCCCATTTTAAGATGGTCAATCGAAAGATACGGATATTTATATTTTTCAAGCATCCTCTGTGCCAGTAATGTCTTTCCCGTATGGGATGCGCCCGTGATTATAATAATCATAAATGGTTCCCTCTTTTATTTTCCTGTAACCTTTCTGCAGACTAAAAGATATATCTCATATCCGTATATCTTTTTTCTTTGTCCTTAAATCCGAGTTTTGAATAAATCGGATATCCTTCGGAAGTTGCGCTTAAATCTATTCGGCCAAGGCCCGCTTCTCTGCCATAGTCTATGAGTTTTTGTATGAGTTTTGTACAGATGCCTTTTCCACGATATTCGGGTTCTGTATACACACTAAGCACCTCACCGTAAATGCCGTTTAACAGAATTGAATTTGCGGGCATTTCGATAATATGAAGGTATGCTGCTGCAACAAGTCTTCCCTCTGCTCTGGCGACAAATGCCACAAGTTTTTTCCCGAGTTCTCTCTCAAAATAATCGGGAAGCTGTTTTTCCATTCCTTCTCTTTCTTCATCTGATACAGAGCCGAAATCATCTATCATATACTGAATTCTTAATCGTATAAGTTCAGGTATGTCATTAAGGTTTGCTGTATCAAGAGTTATTCCATCGCTTTCGCTTTCAGCATCACTAACTTTGGCTTCTTCGTTTCTTCTCACGCTCTTATACAAACTTATGTGCATATCGAGGTCATTAAACCCGTTTTTATGATAAAAATGATAGGATGGTTTATCGTTATCTGTTTGAAGAAAAATACCTGCCAACCCTTTCTCGCGGACTCTTTGTTCAATAAGCTCAAGAAATTTAGAACCGATGCCCTGTCCCTGATATTTGGGAGCTATACATAACTCGTCGATATTATAGTTTGTTCCTTCCCACCAGTGGTTAATCCTTCCGACAGACATGCCTGCCAGCTCTCCGTCAATCATCAGGCCGTAATTCAGAGCATTATAAGCCTTTGATATATCTTTAATATACTCATTTAACTGCTTTGAATCACTCCAGTCATCGTTCCACGGTTCTCCAGCAAAAGCCTCTTTATATAACTCTGCCATCTTGGGAAGATAAGATTCATCCAATTCAATCAATGTTATTTTTTCCATAGTAATTATTTCCTTTTGGATAATACTGTATTAAGTTTAATATGATTTTGACTTTAAATCAAACAGTACATAAAAAGCACAACCTTTATCAGATTGTGCTTAAATTTCATTTACCGAATCACTCTTCGGTATATTGGTATTTTTTTAGTTTATTCCAAAAGATTATACACATTAATGTACCCAAAACACCGAGAATAAACATCATAAGTGCAGCTCCCGAACCTTTCCCTGTTCCAAAGAAAAGTTTCATGATTCTTCCAGCATTACTCATAATGGGCTCGCAAACTTCATCCACCATAAACCCTCCGAACACAAGTCCTATCGGAATGGTAAAAAACTGAAGAGTGTTTCGACATGCATAAACTCTTCCCTGAAGTTTCGAAGGAATGCTGTTCCTCATGATTACATTCTGGTTGGCACTCATAACCGGCACGAAAACCCATCCCAGAAACTGGCTTATACACCAAAGCAGCGGGATTCTTGAAAATGCGAGAAGAAAATTCTCTGTTGACAGCGAAAAAAGCATGGATAAAAAAATCACTTTTACTCTGTCCTTGGGTTTTGGTAAAACCGTAACAATTAAACTTCCGACCACCATTGCTATTCCCGAAAAAGATGTCACAAAGCCGAGCATGTTATTACCGCCTCGGGGATTCGGTATCACATATGCGGGAAGAGTTGCATCAAATGCGGATGCAATAAAGTTTACTCCCGACATAAAAAGAATCACATACAGAATCATCGGATTCTCTTTAAGATACTTCAACCCTTCTTTTGCAAGTCGAAGAATGCCTTCTTTTTCCTCTCCGTCTTTCGGGATGTCCGGGATTTTTATGAAAGCCAAAAGTGCCGTAAACGCAATTGCAAATGTAATTAAATCAATTGCTATTGCCGCATCCAGACCCGCAAAACCGTAAACTGCTGCCGCTATGATCGGATTGCCGATTGTTATAAGCGATCTGGACAAAGACTGAAGTCCGCTGGTTTTCTGATAGTACTCTTTAGGGATTATCAGCGTATATGCAACTTCCGATGCCGGCTGCTGAACCGTATTCATAAGTCCCGAAACAGCATTGATCAGATATAAATGCCATACATTTAACATATCGACTTTATAAAGCACAAACACCGCTACCGTACTAGACGCCGCCAAAAGATCACATACAAGCATGGTCTTTTTCTTATCAAACTTATCTGAAAGAGCACCTGCAAAAATGCTCATCAAAACATACGGCGCATATGTGCAGATTCTGAGAGCCGCCGTACCAAGCGCTGACCCTGTTTTCTCATAAAGCCATAAAGTTAAGGCAAATGCCGTAATTGCACTTCCCAATTGCGAAAGACTCTGGGTACTCCAAAGTATATAAAAATCTCTTAAATTGTTTTTTTTCATTTCTTTGCTCCTTTTTTATTTTCTTTTAAGAAGCAAAGCCTGAGGATTCAATTATCCTCCACACAGCCTCCTCAAGCTCTGCATGGAGCATATGCTTCGCAGCGAACCATTTTTCAACCTCTTTTCTTAGAATTTGAAAATAATAAATTAAGTTTAATACGATTTTGACTTTAAATCAAACAGTACATAAAAAGCACAACCTTTATCAGATTGTGCTTAACTGTCAATAATGTATTAATACAATTGGATGGGCGGCGTATCCATCATATCAGGTTCCGCTAGGGAGTGCAGGGTGCCTTTCCTGCTCGTCAATTTATCAATACAGTATATAAACACTATCATATAATTTTTTATACGTCAACCTTAATTAGTCTTCCGCTTCTAACATAAGAATCTATTTTACTCTGCTTCGCTTCAAAAATAGTTGATACGTAATATTTTGTTTTCTTTGTATCCAATTTAATACTGACAAAAATATTATCCTTAAAGCACTTTACCAATTCAATATTACCATCGTGAATACCTGCGTAATCTGGTGAGTTAATAATATCTGGCAAATAATCAATATACTTTGCTGCGACAAAATGTTTTCGATTTATTAGGTGGGTTAATAAACCTTTTGACCTATATATTGAGAAAGCTTCGAATTCTGTCCCTAACCAGTGATTCAATTTTGTATTATAGGTCGTAATCTTAATAAGTTTATCGTCTTTCCCCATATACTAGAAATATATATTATTCCCTCCTCACAATAATATGCAAAAGAACGAGCACCCCACTCCATGTTTATGACTCGTGGTAGAAAACCCATTCTCAGATGGCTTATATCCACCTCAACTGAATCAATATGAGTCTTAACCTTATCAGTTGTTGCATGTCCATTGATAATTCTATCATCTTGTGATAGAGTAACCTTTGGATAACTATGATTATATATTAACCATTGGTTACTGTCAATGATTATTCAGGAGACTATTTATGAATCAACCATTACTGTCAGAAAGAATCAAAATTGCAAGAGAAAATATAGGAATCACTAAAGCTGAAGCTGCCAGAAGACTTAATATGTCAAAAATAGGGTATTGTCGATACGAATACGGCGAGAGAACGCCTTCTTTACAAACGCTAGAAGTAATCGCTCAATGTTTCAATACTTCAGTATCTTACCTGCTTGGCAAGTGCGACGATATTTCCCCTGACTATATCGTAATTCGTAAGAACAGTCATCCAGAATTATTTGAAATTGTGCAAGGAATAAATTCAATGGATTCTTCAGCACAGAAAAGATTATTTGAATATTACAAAATAATTTGTTCAAAAAAAGAGGTCTGATGACCTCTTTTCATTAGTTATTCTTTCTGCGTCAAAAACGACCCTATTACAAGATAGATATCATCAAACGTCAAACAATCTCAAATGTATTTATGATTTCAAATCCCAAACTATCATATAAACGGATTGCTTTTTTGTTCCAATCTGCCACATGAAGAATTACAGGCTCCTCCGAAATATGTTCTATTGCCCAAAGAAGAATATCTCTTCCTATCCCACGGCCTTGATAATCAGGTGCAACGAGAAGGTCATCAATTTCTTTTCCTTTAAGAGCAACACTTCCAATAAGAATTCCATCTTTAACAAGACAATATACCGAATCCATTTTGCTGTCAAAGAAAGAATCATCCTGTATAAAATCATAAGGTTCGATATGAAGTGCTTCGCGCATTTCGTGATAGCACGAATTATACATCTTCTTATATGCTTCTTGATACTCCGAGGAGTATGGTACGAGAGAACATGTTGATTTAGCCTCTACCGGGTTAACCAATCTCATTTCATGGGCAAGTTTTGAATTCTCATGCATAGTTTTTCTCTCCTGTAAATACAGAATGATTATCGGATTCTCCACCAACGATATTCAAATATGAAATCATCTCTTCAGCATCATCAATTTGTGCTTCTCTAATAACTATATTATCCATTTTCCCATTCTTTCTGCTATAAAGCCTTAATCATTATCATTTCCATCGGCTGTTCGTATCCGGGAACGTCAATCACAAATCCGCCGCAATCCTTATATCCAAGTTTACGATAGAAATGTTGACCCTCCTCATCGACCTGCGTTGAAGTCATGATCATTCCATAGCCTTTTGACTTCATCTCCTTCTCCCAATGCTCCATTAAAAGCCTGCCATATCCTTTTTTCTGATAAGCATTGTCAATGTAAAGCATTGTGCAAAAAGGTGTATTATCCCAGAAAAGATTGTAGCGTAAAACACCTATTACCTTATCATCTTCGGTTAATACATAGCCCTGTTGGGTTCTGATTTTTTCTTCAAATTCCTTTTCAGGCAAATGGCGGTCAAGTTTGTACCATTAGGTTTTATCATTTAATTGTGCATATCTTATTTCCATGTTTCTTCCTTTTTCGTGGTCAGGAAATCACTCCCGCGTCCACTCTGTCTTTGTATCTCTCAAACAGCTCATGCGAATATTCCTTCTTCATATCCGACTCCCTGACGATCTTCCAAAGAGCAGCTGCTGCCTTTAATCTTTCACTATAGATTATTGTTGCCTCATCCGCACAGAAATCTTTTACGAATTTATTCCATTGAAGAGCCGATTTGTCATATTTGGCATAAGTCTTTTTACCATAGTAAATATCAAGCAAATCTCCAAGAGTAAAATCCTCGTCACCTTCAGCCTTCACCACCTTTGCGGTTTCAACCATATCAACATTGAATTTGAATGGCTTAATTCCTGTCTGCTCAGAAAAGAAATCACGAAACCTGTTACCAAAGGTGAACCCGCACTCAATAAGACCGGTCTGAAGAGTCAGTTCTTTTACGACAGCTTTGTTCTTCCTCGTTTTCTTCTTTTCAGGCAAAATCTTTTCACCCGAGAAATACGCCTTTATAACCGCGTTTAATTCAATTTTGCTTCCACTGTGCTTAAGGCCGTGAGCTTTGCATATTTCTATCAGTTCTTCACGATACCAATAGTACCTGCAAAACTCTTCATAATCCTTAATACTATCAAATTCAGGTCGTTCCATGTCTGTGTATTTCCGTTTCTACGCTTTTTTTATATTCTCTTTTTTGAATAAAACACAAATTCATTATCGCGCTTTATTTCTTTATAGCCAAGCTTGGTATAAAAACTGTTTGTTCTGACATTCCAGATAGGTGTATCGAGCGTTATTTCTTTTACGTTTGAAAACATCGCCTCAATTTCCTGCATCATAAAAATTCCGTAGCCTTTTCGGAAATGCTCAGGCGCAACGAAAATCCTGCCGACGTTCAGCTCGTCACCTTTCAAAAAAAGAATCGCTCCGCCGGCAATCAAGCCTTCATCCGTCAGTTTATACAGATGCCCCTGTCGTGCCATCTTAGTATGAAATGGTAATGACATATATCCGGGAGGGCCACCCGGCAACGGCGCCCCGACTAAACTGTCACTGTTAAACGCACGCTTTGATATTCCGGTTAGTGTCAGCGCATCAGAAGTGCCTGCTTTTAATAACTGTAAGCTCATGTCTTTTCTCCCAACTATAAGTTGCTCACCTTCAAATCACAATTTCATAGTACAGATAATCATACTTATTTTACGCCTCCGTTTCGGCATCGCACAGTTCTTCCCATTCTTTCCTCATAATCGCATAGGCATAGGAAATGGTGTTTTTAGGGTCTGGGTACTCTTTTACTTTCTTCATACCGTTTGCTATCGCCGTTGAGTACGAACCGACATTTGTATATTTCATATAAGAGTAGATAATATCATAATCGGTATTCTGAAATGCCCAGTCTCTGACGGCGCGTGCAGCTTCCTTCGCAAAGCCGCGACGCCAGTACTTCTTATGAATATGATAACCTATCTCCGGCAGCATTTCTCCGTTAATATTCTGAATTGTAATGCCGCAATCCCCTATAAACTCGCCTGTTTCTTTTAAAACAATCGCCCATAACCCGAATCCGTACTGTGCATAATTTTCCAGATTCCATTCAATCCATCGCCTTGTCCTTGCTTCATCAAAAGGAGCCGGGTAATGTTGCATTGTCTCTGCATCCGACATTATTTCATACAGGGCGTCAAAATCATCCGGTGTATACTCTCGTAAAAGGAGCCTTTGTGTTTCTAACATTTTTTCCCTTTCAAAATTGCTGTTATTGCTTTCACATAAACTCTGTAATATAACTCTATAATTCCTCTATCACAGATGTTCCCTCTGAACCGTCCGTCCATTTCCAATTCTCATAAAATCTAAGCTTTCCATTTTCAAATTGTGGCTTTGAATTACACGAACCGGATTTTGATTCTCCATCGGTATTTATATGTCTGTAATCAAAATGGAGGTTGTTTTCGGAATCAATTGTTCCCAAAAGAAAGCCTTTTATGATGCTTCCTCCCGAATACTCCGCCCAAATGACATTTTCTTTTTGATGATAAGCGAATACTGTCTGATCTGATACTTCCCCTGTTTCGGAATTGGATACTGCAGTAAAATATCTGTCTTCAAGCGAAAAGGTTTTATCGGATGGAGAAAACAAAGTTTTGCCCTTTTCATATGCTTTTTTAAGATTATTTTCTCTGTTAATTTCTCTGGCTTCATTCTCTCTTGAAGTGCTGTCAAAAAGCACAAATTCCGTTTGTTTTACACGATTAAAAAGTCTGTCACCGAACATAACCTTTTTCATGCTGCCAAGGAGTCCGAGTTTCTCAAGCCTTTCAGCAGGATTTCCTGCAGAGCAAAGGATTACGCCCTTTTCAAGCATCTTCATTGTTTTGTTTCCATAAGCAAAGCCGTAAGACCAGACTCTGTCAAACCATCCCACAAGTTTCGCAGGTGCTTCTGTCCAAAAAACAGGATAGATAAAAACTATCGCATCAGAAGAATTGATTTTCTCCTGTTCGACAAGAACATCGTCTGCTACATTTGGATTGTCCCTGTAATAAGCATCCCGCAGATATTCTTCTTCCGTCATATCTGCTTTGAAATCCATCTTATAAAGATCCGAAAGAACATATTCATTTCCCGAATCCAATATTCCTTTTATAAATTCATCCCTTAAAGACCTGGTCAGCGAATCCTCAGAGGGATGACAATATACAATAAATGCCTTCATTTCTGCCCTCAAAATTGATTTTAAAAGTTTTTCAAACTGCTTCGATTCTTGCTATTTGATTATATCATAAAATCCGTATATTTCGGCGTAATATCAATGTTCAGCCAGTACATTTTCTTTCACATAATTTATTACTTCTTCCGTTAAAAAATAATCCTCATGAGCAATCCCGCTGAATATCTTACAATCTGCATTATCATAATATCCTGCAAGTTTTTTCTGAATATCAGCACCAAGCGTTTTATCGCCGTCCGAGCCTAAAACGGTTACTTCGCAGGTTGTATTCTTTGCATACAAATCAGCCCTGATATTGTTCTTGATGAATACCTGAAGCGGTCCCCAAAAAATCGGAATTATCTTGTTATACATATCTGCACTTGTCCGATATCCTGATGCCAGCACCAGGTGTTTGCTTTCCCGAACACTTGCCAGATATGCTGCCATTCCGCATCCGTAGCTGTGTCCGAAGATATATATTTCTTTATCCGGATATTTTGCTTTGGCATAGTCATACAGTTCTTCCGCCGATTGTTTCATCGTCTTTAGATTCATTCTGCCCTTACTGTCCTGAGTCCCGTAATAATCCACAGAAATAAACGGGCAGTCAAAATTTCCTGCGTACATTCCCACGGTATTATAGGCAATATACATTGACCCGCCGAAAAACAGAATTACCTTGTCCGAATCAGAATCAAGATTATATCCGTAACCGTATAATGAATCATTTATCTGTATCTTTACTGGATTGCACGCTACTTCTTTTAGTTGCCTGTCCCCTTTATAAAATGAATATGAGATAAACTGCATGATTGTATCTGATACAAAAAACACAATCAAAACCCACATGACTATTTTTAGGATAATATATCCCGCACTCATTATTTTATTCTCCTTTTTATTCTTTCTCATTGCAGCATCCTTTTCGCCTTTGTGCACCATTTTAAATATGCTTCATATGTTTCAACACCGAAAGAAGCAGTCAGATAGAAATACAAATGATCTTTATCCTCAGGCGCGTTCTCCAAAGCTTTACAATATGACTTTAATACTTTCAAATCTTCTTTTATCTGTTCTTCAAAGATTTCGATATTATGGAATGAAATCTTCTTGCTGTCCGCACCGCCGAAGAACAGTTTCAAAAGTGTTTCATATTTCAATTCGTTACTTGCCTGTTCTTCTCTCAGCCAGTTTTTAAGAACTTTTTTTCCTTCATCAGTAATCCGGTATGTAATTTTCTCCCGACCGCCTGCGGATTCTTCTTTTTTTGTAAGTAATCCTGTTTGTTCCATATCCCTCAGCGCGGGATATATATTTCCGAAGCTTCCCTTCCAGAAGAAATTAATCGCTCCGTCTATTCTTTTTTTTATATCATAGCCTGTAAGATTTTCATGACTTAGCAATCCAAGAATTACCATATCTATTTTTCTTTCTCGAGCCATGTTCTCCTCCTTTTATTTTATGTATGTTTAATCTGCATAATTATATCTTTTTGATATATCATTTTGATATATAATAACACTTTTTACATAAAATACAATAACTACTACTTTTATATTTAATCAAAAATAACAAAGTCCTGACATTTTTGAAAATAAAAAAATCCCATAAAAGGGATTGTTCAAATCGTATCTTTTATAAAGGGGACAAGGAGAATATTATGAAAACTAAAAGAAAAGTTTTATCGTTTTTAATGACTGCTGTGGTTTTGTTGACATTTTTTACCGGATGCGCCAAAAAAGAAGTGCCGGAATTCAGTGATGATACAATGTTCACTTTAAGAAATTCAGAACCGTGGTATTTTGAGTCGTTGCACTATACATTAAAAAGTGATGGAACCTTAATTGTTCTTTATTATGATCTCGAGCTTGGACGGGAAACTTTGTCCAATGAAAGAATGAATAAGATTAAGAAAGTTTTTTCACCTGAAAAAGTTTACAACATGAACATCGGAAAAGAAAATGAAAGGACTGAAGGTGACAGCAAATATATTATTCTTTACGATTCAAACGGAAATGAAATAAAAATCGGCGGATACGAATTAGAAGGCGGAGATCATTTCAGCTCATATTTCGATAAACTCTATCGTTTGTGCGAAGATGATTACACCAAAAAGTTTTCCGATAAACTGTTCGAATGTGCCGGTGAACAAACGACTTTCTACGAAAAATATTTAAACAGCAACTATGAAAATTATGATCCCTCTATTTTTGATGAATAAGACCTTTCCGCTTCTTCTCCCTCAAATAAAAAAGGAAGCCGTTTGACTTCCTAATAAATTCCATTTTGGGAGGGTCGTTCAAGTTAAATTAAATCTTTCTTGCTTCGATGTACAGGTGATGTTCCAATTGCTTTCTTTATTCACGTAATAAGAACTTAAGCTGATATACTATCTCACAGGACAAATCATCTGAAGGTCAAATGGTTCTTCTTCAGCAATTTCTTTTATGGGATTACTTGCCAGGTCACTTCCCATTGCTCTGTAAAATGCGATCGTCTCCTCAGA
>Ga0129307_1002700_pt1 | contig 13073 bp, 3 predicted proteins | sample P1105metagenome_FD_94437 | JGI IMG/M metagenome (GOLD analysis project Ga0129307, IMG submission 94437) | Capybara group fecal microbial communities from Wisconsin, USA - P1105 metagenome | ecosystem: Host-associated > Mammals > Digestive system > Large intestine > Fecal | place: USA: Wisconsin... | reverse complement strand
TCCTTCTCCTTGAACATGCCCGACCATGACGTGCAATTGGTGAAGGTGTATAAGTTTGACCCCTACCTGCCAGAAAACCCCGATATCGCTGAGCCGAAACCAGTGAAACATCTATGCACCCTTTCCTTCTACCCTGAAAGCCTCGATGGCCCCACCACCTATACTTATGAGGTGGGAACGAATCATAATTTTTATGCAGCGGATATCAACAGTTACCACTTCGTGAAGTGGCTGCTTGATGGCGACAGCGTTTCCAACAACCGCTCCTTCTCCTTGAACATGCCCGACCATGACGTGCAATTGGTGAAGGTGTATAAGTTTGACCCCTACCTGCCAGAAAACCCCAAGCCCAACGGTCTCGACTGGTATGGCACAGATGCGGAGTTGGTGATTGATGATTTCACGCCGGGCTCCATCGGTACCGCAGCCAGAAATAGGTTGGGCGACACCCCTGCCTCGAGCATCAAGAGCATCGTGGTGGCAGGAAAGGCTCATGAATGGGACTTTGGATTGATTGATAGTTTCTCCGCCTGTGAATGGTATGACTTCAGCCGTACTAACTTGGTGTATATCCAAAACTATTGCAGTTACAATACCGTGTTGACCCATTTATTCTTGCCACAGACCGTGGAGGAGATAGCGTCGTATGCTTTCAGTGGATGCACTTCGCTCAACTATCTCACTTGTCTCGCCACCACGCCTCCTACTCTTGGAACAAACGTTTTCCAAGGTGTGCCGGAAGATATGACGGTGTATGTCCATTATGCATCGATACCGCTCTACCAAGCCGCCGAGGGATGGGGAAATTTCACCATCCTGCCCTTGCGCGAGGAGGTGCGCAACCTGGAAATCCACTTGCCCGAAGGCAGTGAGGACGGCCGTTGCAAGAACATGACGATGGAGATAGTCAACGCCAAGAGCGGTGTGAAAAATCGTTATGTGGTGTCCGACCGTATCACTTATGTTTTCGAGATGCTGCGCCGTTGCACCTACAACATCTATCTACGCAACCATCACGGGGTCATCATGAGTGAGGTGAAGGATGTTGATGTCATCAACGACCCCGTAAGTGTGACTTTCGGGCCGCTAAAACCTATCTATGACGTGAAACTCCGCGTAGAGACCCCTGACGGAGAGGACGTGACCGACCAGACCGCCGTGACATGGCTCGACAAGTATGGGGAGTATATGGGGCAGGACTTTACGCTCGATGGAATGACAGAAGGCACGACTCTCATAGTTCAATTGACATTGAGTGATGATTTGGGTGCTGATTTCATGGCTCCCGCTGAATTCGAATACAAAGTGGTGGATGGTGTCAACAACCCTGTCTTCACCCTGCAACCTTTTGAAATGCACAAGGTAAGGGGACTGGTGGTCGATGCTGAAGACGGCATGCCATTGGCCAATGCCGCCATCATTGCCACGCAGACCATGAACGGCAAGTACCGCCGTAGCCGCACAACCAGTGCCGGCACGACGGGATGGTATGAGATGGACCTGGCCAATGTACCCACTACATTGACCGCCAGTTGCGATGGCCATGTCAGTAAAACGGTCAAACTCGACTCCATCACTACAGCAGTGTTGGACACTATGAAGTTGGAACCCATCGTCACGGCTTATATTATGGTAAAGACCAATCACACAGACGTGGTGCTTCCTGGTGAGGAGGCTGTGACATTGAGCGGATACAACGACAGGGACGACCTGTGGTTTGAGGTGCGCGATGTGACACGTGACAGTCTGTTGACAGGCGTTTCGCAGCAGTTGCCGCTGCTTGTCATGCCGCCGGTGGTGGAGGAGGGCGACGAACTCGACATCACCTGCCACAGCCATGACGGGAAATTCGCACCCATCCATGCCACAGTCACCGTAGGAGAGGGAATGTTCGGTGTGGCGGAATTCACCATCATCCCCTATGGGCGGATGGAGGCTACCTTCCACAGCACAAACAACACTGCCGTCCATGGCTCACTTTACGCCGCCGATGGGAAACTGAGCCGCACTGACGAATATGATGAGACGAAACTGACTTTTGACAACTTGCCCGACGGGGAATACACCCTCGTGTCGATGGGAACGAGCACCTATTACAACACCATTTACCAATTGTCCGAACTGCATGCCCTCGGACTACAAGAGGGCATCGACTACGTGAGCCAAAGTCTCAAAATGGAGAGTGGAAAGGTGACAGTAGTAGAAATCGACCATGTGCCCACCTTTGTTGACAGCCACCTGTATTACACAGGGGAGAAAACTTCGTTTAAAGCGGGTGCGACAAAGGTGAAGCAGGGTAAGACGGTGACCTACACCACTTGCATCGACTTCAAGAAGTTGTATGAAGGGAAAGTGAGCAATGTCAGGCTCCTCTACGAATTCTCGCCAATGGCAAGGTTTGTCAATGGCTCGGTGGTGAAGAACAACCACGTTGATGAGTATCTGGCGGGCGACGGTATGTTGACGGTGCAAGGTGTAGAGAGCGGAGATGTAGTGAAATTCTGCCTCAAACCAGAGGGAGACGGCAAACTCATGGCGACCGCCATGGTGGAGTTCGATAATGAAGGGCGTACCATCCGCCAACCCATCGGTATGGCAGAGGTGGAGGTGGCAAGTATGGAACTCAGGATTCCTAAAAAGACAGCTTTCACTTACGTTGACGTGGGACTGGATGACATTCCAGAAGGCAAGTATCGTAGTCTGGAGATATACGACAACGGACACCTTATGGCAAAAATAGACAGCATAAAGACAGGTTATTGGTGTCTATACTTTTCACCTGTTGGCTCTGTGAACGCCAAACGCAAGATTAGCAGAAATGGATTAACCCTGAAGTATGACGATGACGAAGAAACGTATGTTGGATACGTCCACTGCGACCTTTATGAACCTTATTATTATTCATACCATGGGATTCAGGCCAAACTCATCGGTTACGACGGCAAAGAATACTATACCAAGACATCCTCATGCCAGTATGACCCTACGTATCTGCATATCGGTGCATACGGGTTGCTTCCGTCTAATGATAAAATAATTATCAGTTATGATGATCGTAGCATCAACAAAAACAGATATTTTGTTCCAGAATTGACTAGTAGTAAAGCTGTATATGTACCTATAAAATTTTATGCTTATTTTTATCCTAATCCAAATTTGACTTATTTGGTGGAACATTTATATTTTGAATACCATTATTATAACAAAGATGGTAAAAGATGTTTCGGGATACGAGAAGGATACTGGGGAGATCCAACCATATACTCTTATTCTTTTTCAGATTTTTTCAAAACTACATATTTGCCCATTAATATGTCGGTGGATGTTAAGCAAAGGAAAGTGGATTTGCCCCCGGATAAAGCGGGCTACAACAATTATTTCAAGCAGCTCAAAGCCTTCATCGCAACCAACGATTCGCTTATTAACGTGGTAAACACATTAAGTGAGCAAATCAATGCTGAGTTGGCCAAGACTTCACCCAACTACGACTATGTCAGCACATTGCTCAGCGAGCAGACCATCACTGCTGACAAGTTATGGGAAGGGCACTCCGTGACCCTTACCGCACAAGACTACAACAACATCAACGCCTTTGTCAATGCTGCAAGCGACGTGGAGCGGCGTGCGATATGGGAGAATATGAAGACCAATATCAACACCCTGCCCGAATACCCGCAATTCCAAGAACAGAACAATGCGTATTACACGCCGAGTATGACGTTCCCTCCGGCCGACCTCGGAAATGGGGTGTTCACACCTTCCATGACCTATGAGATAGGCAATCCCGCTACAGGAAACTTCCTTGAAGATTTTTCTGCCACCAACTGGCATCTCGATGAGGCGACGATGAACGGTAGTCCTGATATCATCAGTTTTGTCAACGACGGTGGCGACCACTTGAATTTGGATTTTAACGGGCAGTTACCCGATTTCTCCCCTAACTCACCATATATTGCAGCGTTGCTGTCTTTTATAGACGGACAGATACAAAACGCATTGATAGATGGGTTGATGGCGATGTTTCAAGACCCTCTCTCAATGAAAATGTATGAGGGCTTGATAAAAAACCAAATGTTGGCAAAAGCTATTATGGAAAGATGCCCGAATTCGGCCATCGCCAAAATGATGTTGGAGGAAGCCAATGTCGATAAGGCCATATTTATGTTTAAGCCAGGTGCTCAGGTGGCTGCAAATTTAGAGAAAATAGGAAAAGGCTTAGGTTCTCTGTTATCGATTTATGACATCCTCAAAAGCTGGGGTGAAGTAGATGATGATTGGGATATGTGGGAATATCTTTTCGACCAAGCTGCTTATGCCTGTAAGTCGGGAGTTGATGACGGAGGAGCACACCAAAGGGCTCAGAGTCAACGTGATGAATACAGGAGAAAAAGGGCTTGGGTCATTGGGGGAAAAGGAGCTATTGGTGCAATAGGTACTGCTGTTGGAGGTGGTGGAAAAGTTGCCAAAGTGGTTTCGGGACTCGGTATTGGAGCCGGCACTGGCTTGGCTGGTTATGAACAACAATTGAAAAACGAGAACATGCAGAACATGCGTGATTTTGTCGATGCCATCAACAACACCCCAGGATGCTCCAAAATAGCATTGAAAAAACCAATTACCGATGATTTCTTTCCTTACGGTCTCATCGACCCCTCCGGCTATGTCTATGAGGCGGTGAGCAGCAACCGCTTGGAAGGTGTCACTACCACCATCTACTACAAGGACAGCATACAGGATGCCTATGGCGACTGGCATAATACCGTGGTGTTGTGGGATGCCGAAATGTATGACCAGCAAAACCCCATGTACAGCGACAAAAATGGAAAATACGGATGGGATGTGCCGGAAGGATGGTGGCAGGTGAAGTATGAGAAAGAGGGCTATGAGACGACCTATAGCGAATGGCTTCCCGTGCCTCCACCACAGCTTGACGTCAACATCGGCATGGTGCAGCGCACCGTGCCAGAAGTGAAGTTTGCAAAGGCATATCTCGACGGTGTGGAGGTGACCTTCGACAAATACATGGACTTGGAAACCATCAACACCGACAACATCCATGTGAAAGTGGTGAATGGGGAGGAAGAGACATTGCTCGATGACTGCACCATCACCCTGCTCAACGAGGAGTCTGTGACAAAGGGAGACTCGTTGTCCTACGCTTCAAAGTTGAGGATTTCGCCCTCCAACGGTTGGAATGGTGCCGACGAAGTGGTGCTCATCGTGAGCCGGCAGGTGAAAAGCTACGCCGGGGTGAAGATGCAGGAGGATTTCATACAGTATCTCGACATCGACTTAAGGGTGAGGGAAATAGTAGCTGACACCATGGTGATGATGGTTGTGGACAGCACTGCCACCATGCGCGTGGGTGCACTGCCCGCCGACGCTTCCAAGGGCAAGGTGCTGAACATCACTTGCAGTTCGGAAGGAGTGTTGGAACTGACAGAGCAACAGGTGACACTCGATGAGAACGGCGAGGCACTCATTAGGATGAAAGGCCTGATGGAAGGTGGCATCTTGGTCAACATGGCCATTGAAGGCGAGGAGGCAGAAGGGGAAACGGCGGTGCGTGTGCTTTCCGTGGCCGACCTCACCGTTGGCCGACCCTACGCCTCACGCATCTCTGGAACGGAAGTGTATCGAGGGCAGACGGTGACCCTGGAATCGGACACCGAGGGTGCCACCATCTACTACACCACCGATGGCAGTTGTCCGTGTGAGGACACATCATCACGCCATCTCTACGACGGAACACCCATCGTCATTGACCAACCGATTGTCATCAGGGCCATCGCTGTAAAGGACGGATGGTTTGACAGCGATGCCACCGTCCTCCACTATGGCATTAGGCAAGCCGACATGGACATCGCACTCGGGTCGGGCTGGAACTGGATTTCCCACCGTCTGATGGACGATGTGGATGTGACGACGCTCAAAGGCAAGGCGTCACGAGTGGTGTCGCAGGTCAACGAAGTGGTTGACGACCCGGTATATGGATTCGTGGGCAATTTGAAGCAGATGAATGCCGCTGAATGTTACAAGGTGAATGCCCCGACATCGGCAACGCTCACCCTGCAAGGTGATGAGGTGGACGGAGGAAACATGCAGATACCGCTGGTGGAAGGTTGGAACTGGGTGGGATACCCCATCGGACAGGTGATGTCGGTCAAGGAGGCACTGTGGCCTACTGACGCGGATGAGGAAGATGCCATCGTGGGCCAAGAGGGATTTGCCACCTTCGAAGACGGAATGTGGAGTGGTACTCTCAACACATTGGCACCGGGCAAGGGCTACCTCTACAAGTCGCGAAGCAACAATGTGCTCATCTACGACAACAGCATCGTGTCGGTGGCCGCAGCCCATAACAGGCATAACGTTCCGCTCAACCCAGCACCTTGGGCTGTGGATCGCACGAAATATCCCAATACGATGAACATCATTGCACAACTGTATGATGATGACATACCTGTGGGTGAGGGCGAATATCATATCGGGGCATTTTGCGACACGGAATGTCGGGGCATCGGCGTGTATGTCAATGGTATGCTCTACCTCACCATTTATGGCAATGGCGGTGAGACCATCCACTTCCAGGCTGCTGATTGTGACAATGACAAACTCCACGGCGTGATGGAGACGTTTGACTTCGAAGCCGACGTGTTGGGAAGCAGACATCAGCCAGTGGCGCTACACATCGGCTCACCCACCAAGGTGAGAGCTGCCAAGGGTGAACAGCCTAAGGTGTGGCCGCGTTCAACCACCGACAAACTCAACGTCAGTTTTACTAACCATAACTTGCAAAGTCTTACGCTCACTTCGGCTGGTGGAGAGACGATGATGAGGCAGAAAGCCGATGGTGATGAAATCACTCTGCACATCGGTTCGATGCCAAAAGGCATCTATATCCTCACCGTGGAGGCTGGAGGAAAGTCTTATTACTATAAAGTGGTCAGAAAATAGGTTTTACCTAATCAGCTTCATACAATAGTTGCATTTTGAAAAGGCTCCGCAGATAAAGAAACTGCGGAGCCTCTTGGTGGAATATCGCCCTGCCGGGCGAGCGGATGGACATAAAGTCCACCCCTACGGGCGCACTGGGTCTTTTGGCGCTACGACGGTATGAAGTCTGTAGCACAAGCCGCCCCCTTCACCATCTGGGTGGAGGGGGCGGCGATGAGTTATGCCAAGGCGGCGTTATTCTTTGCTGCCGGTCTTGACTTATTTCAGTTTGCTCTTCCAGAGTTTGCTCATGTCCTCGAGGGTCTTGCCCTTGGTCTCAGGCACGAGGCGCCAGACGAAGATGGCGGCAATGATGCAGATGATGCCGTAGAGGCCGTAGGTGAACCAGTGCCCGAAGTCGTCGCCCTCGGTGAGATGCATGTTGAACATCGGCACGAAGGTGCTGCTGACGATGAAGTTGAAGATCCACTGGAATGCCACGGCGATGGCCACGGCGGCACCACGGATGGTGTTGGGGAAGATTTCGGCGATGAGCACCCAGGTGATGGGACCCCATGAGAACATGAAGGATGCGGAATAGACCATGATGCTCAAGGCGGTCACCATTTCAAGGCCGGCGTGTCCGAAGGTGATGGCAACGCCGAAGGCTCCGAGTGCCATGCCTAAAGAACCGCAGATGAGCAGCGGCTTGCGACCCCATTTCTCCACGGTGAAGATGGCCACCAAGGTGAAGAGAATGTTAATTACACCCATGAAGACGGTCACCATCATCGGGTTCTCCATGCCCATGTCGCCGAAGATGCGCGGGGCGTAGTAAAGCACGGCGTTGATGCCGACAGCCTGTTGGAACACGGAGAGCATGATGCCGACGAAGATGCACAGGGCGCCGTAGGTCATCAGCCGCTCGGTCTTCTCCGTCATCGTCTCCTTGATATTTTGCAGGATTTGCTGTGCCCTGCTGCTGCCGTTGATCTTGGACAACACACCCAAAGCGCGCTCGTCCTGACCGATGCTCACCAAGTAACGAGGCGTTTCCGGCACGAAGCAAATGAGGAGTGCGAAGAGACCTGCTGGCACCGCCTCGCTACCAAACATATAGCGCCATCCTGTGGTCACCGTCCACTGTGCTGCGGGGGTGATGGCAGCGAGCCCCTTGCCCATCTCTTCCACGAGAGGCTGGATGTGGTCGCCAAGGATGAAGAAATTGACGAAATACACCACCAGCTGGCCGAAGATGATGGCAAACTGGTTCCAAGAGACGAGCATGCCACGGATGTTGGAGGGAGCCACCTCTCCGATGTACATCGGGCAGATGGCCGATGCCAGTCCCACGCCCATTCCACCTATCACGCGGTAGATGTTGAACATGATGAGAAGGGAGAACGTAGGCTTCCCATGCTCGAAGAAGAGGAATTCCGGGTCCATGCTTCCCAAGGCAGAGATGAAAAAGAGCAAGCCAGCGATGATGAGAGAGCGCTTGCGCCCCAGACGGGTGGCAAGAAAGCCAGAGAGAGCTGAGCCGATGATGCAGCCAATCAGTGCGGAGGCCGATGTGAAGCCATGCCAACTGTCGGTGTATTGGAAGTCAGCGGCATTGCTGAAGAATGCCTGCAGACCCTTTTCTGCACCGGAGATAACTGCTGTATCGTAACCAAACAACAAACCGCCAAGGACGGCAACTAACACAATGGAGAACAGGTAGGACTTGCTACCATTTTGATTTTGGTTCATAGAGTGATTGTTAAAAAAAGTTTTCTTATTCTACTCTTTTTATGAAAATTTGGATGCAAAGTAACGATTTTTTTTTGAATTGTGCAAATTTTTTTCAACAAAAGTTAAAAGAAATGGTTGCCCCCTCTTGCAGTGATATGAAAACTCTCTTTTTTGTCCCCTTTTTGATGTTTTTCATCAAAGCATTTTGCAAGGTTGGAAAAAACATGTACCTTTGTGGAAATTTGAAAATACAATCCTCTTATGATGAGAAAAAGCATTCTTTTTGCCCTTCTTATTGCATGGGCAGCAACGGCTTGGGCCACACCCGCGCTGAAAGTATGGCGTACACACCTGCAGAGTGACGGTACACAACTGACACTCATGCAATGCGGAGATGAGTTTTTCCACTATTTCCTCACCACTGACGGACAAGCCGTCGTGAAGGAGGAGCAAAGTTACTATTATGCCTCCCCAGCAGGGACCACCCTTGTAAACTCCGGTCTCCTCGCTCATGAGCCATCGCAGCGAACAGCGGAGGAGCAGGCCGCACTTTCCAAACTCGGAAGTGCCGACCAACCAGCCATACGTCGCATTGCAGCCAACAGCCGGGCACAGGCCGGGCCGCGACGGGTAGGCACGCCGCAATCCTATACCGGCAGCAAGAAAGGCTTGGTATTGCTCGTATGCTTTGATGACCTCGACTTTACCATTGAAGACCCGAAAGGCACCATCACTGCCATGCTCAACCAGGAAGGCTATAGCAACAGCCTTGGCGCCAGGGGCAGCGTGCACGACTATTTCAACCACATGAGCAATGGGACCTTCGACCTCACCTTCGACATCGTGGGGCCTTACAAGGCACCCAAGTCAAGCACATACTATGGAGAGAATGTAGAGAAAGGGCGCGACAAGCACTCCCGAGTGGTGGAACTGCTCAAGTTTGCTTTGGAATCCGCCGACGAGGAGGTGAACTATCGTGACTACGATTGGGATGGTGACGGCGAGGTGGACCAGGTGTACATGCTCTACGCCGGATTGGGGGAAGCCTCAGGAGGGGAGGATTGGACCATCTGGCCTCATGAGTCTCAGATAGGAACCTATCCCTTCTCATACCGTCTCGACGGAATCATTCTCAACACCTACGCTTGCGGTGAGGAACTCTACTTCAACGGACAACTTTCCGGGTTGGGCACTTTCTGCCATGAATTCTCACACTGCCTGGGTCTGCCCGACTTCTATGACAGCGCCACCAGCGAGAAGCACGGCATGGGCTCTTTCGACGTGATGTGTGATGGATGCTACAACAACAATGGATGGCTGCCGGCTGCATATACCGCATACGAGCGCAATTTCTGCGGATGGCTCGAATACAAGGAGCTCACCGAGCCGTGCAAGGTGAGCAAGATGCTTCCCTTGGAAAGTGGGGGAGATGCCTATATCATACGCAACCCGGCCTTCTCTGACGAATACTACATCCTCGAACAAAGAAACAAAAACGTGAGATGGGACAGAGGACTTGGAGGAAGAGGAATGCTCATCTACCATGTCAACTACCTCAAGTCGAGATGGACCAACAACACGGTGAACGCCACCGGATATGACAACCAGTGCATGGTGGTGGTGCCGGCCGACAACTCACTGTCCTATAACGACCAGGCCGAGGACTTGTTCCCCTATACCTCGACATTGCCCATCAAAACATACAACGAGTTCTCTGACAATACCTCACCGGCAGACATCCTCTATAACAAAAACACTGACGGAACCAAGTTGCTCCACATCAAACTGTCGAACATCAAATACACCAACAGCAGCAAATCCGTGTCGTTCACCTTCAACGACGGCACAACGGAGTATGGGGTGGATGGCATCGACAACATCAATAGTGGCAACAACCGCCAGGTGAAGGCCGGCGTTTACACGACCAACGGAACACTCGTCAAAACCACCGACAACCCACAACAAGAGCAGTTGCCAAAAGGACTCTATATCGTAAAACCACACAATGGCGAGGCATACAAGATGGTGGTGAGGTGATTATTGACTTTATATTTTAATTAGTCAAGATGGTAAAGGAGCGTTTTTTCAACACCGCAGGACCCAACAATCCGGCCAAGGAATATACTATTGAGCCGCTTAGCAGGATTAACTTGATTGAAATCTTGCACCTCATCGACCAGAATAAATATTTCGTGATGCACGCACCACGACAGTCAGGAAAGACTTCTTGTTTGCTTGCTTTGCGAGATTACCTCAATGAACAAGATGACTACGTTGCCGTCTATGCCAACGTGGAGGCCGGACAAGCAGCACGAAACGATGTGGGAAGTGCCATTAGGACAGTATGTGGGGTTATTGCTGAGGAATTAAGCATGGTGCTGGATTCCAACTTGCCATTGGAGGTGAGATCCACTGTGAAAGATCTTGACCCCAACGAGATGCTGATGACCTTTCTCAAACGGTTGGCTGTGAAAATACACAAGCCACTCGTGTTGTTCTTGGATGAAATTGACGCACTCGTGGGCGACAGCCTCGTCAGTGTGTTGCGACAATTACGTTCTGGTTACACCAATCGTCCAAAGGCTTTCCCACAAAGTATCATCCTTTGTGGGGTTCGCGACGTTCGCGACTACCGCATCGTGCTTTCCAACCAGGACATTGTCACCGGAGGCTCCGCCTTCAATATCAAGACAGAATCGCTGAGGTTGGGCAACTTCACACAAGAGGAGATACGGGAACTCTATGGGCAGCACACCCGCGAGACCGGGCAAATGTTTGAAGAGGAGTGTTTCCCCATGGTTTGGGAGGCCACCGAGGGACAGCCATGGTTGGTCAATGCTTTGGCTCGTGAGGTGACTTACAAGATGGAGGAGAACCGTGACCGTTCCATCCGCATCACAAAAGAAATGATGGAGCGAGCCAAGGAAAACCTCATTTACCGGCGCGACACACACATCGACATCCTCATTGACAAACTGCGGGAAGAGCGCGTCAGGAGGGTGATACAGCCCATACTTGCCAATGAAGACGAAGCGGAGAGTAGCATCATACCTAATGACGATGTTCAATACGTGGTAGATTTGGGGCTGATTAAACAAGAAAGAGGGAAGCCACGTAGAATCTCTTGCGGTATCTACAAGGAAATCATCCCTCGTGAACTTACTTGGACAACACAAGATGCCCTTGTCCAACAGCCCCAGTGGTATGAGAACCCCGACCGCAGCCTCAACGTGGAGAAACTTCTACTCGACTTCCAACAGTTCTTTCGGCAGAATGCCGACTCGTGGATAGGGAGGTTCGATTATAAGGAGGCTGGTCCGCAGTTGTTACTTCAGGCATTCCTTCAGCGCGTGGTGAACGGTGGTGGATACATCGACAGGGAGTATGGACTTGGTCACAAGCGTACCGACCTGCTCATCCGAAAGCCACTCACTGATGGATATGGAGGACTGGTGCAGCGTATAGTAATGGAACTGAAAATCCAATACAACTCTTTAGAACGCACCATTGAAGAGGGGTTGAAACAAACCGCTGATTATATGGACTTGGTAGGTTCCGTGGATGAAGGTCATCTCATCATCTTTGACCGTTCTCAGACCAAGACGTGGGAGGAGCGCATTTGGCATCAACCCTATGAATACAACGGTCTTTCCATCATGGTGTGGGGGATGTGAAAAACAAATCGGGTCGTGCTTTTGCATGACCCGATTTGCATATAGGGAAATGTGGAATGTTTATTTCTTCACCACTTTCACGCCGTTCTCGATGACGACACCCTTGTAGTTGGCGTTCACCTGCTGGCCAGAGAGGTTGTAACGCTTTCCAGAGAGTTTCTTGCCGTTTGTGGCGACGGTGGCGATGCCCATGGCCTCGTCGAAGGAGGCGTCGCCCTGAAGCACCACGATGGCTTTCTCGGAGGTGAGGCCACCATTGGCCACCAGGTTGATGTAGCCGATGCGTCCTGTCTCACCCTCTGCCAGGGGCAGGCACTTCAGAGAGAGAAGGTACATGCCCGTCTCCTCAGAGGAACTGGTGGAGTAGGGAATGATTTCGCTGACCCACTCAGGTGCGTCGAAGTAGTAGTTCTCGTTGCCGTCTTCATCTTCCCAGTCGCGGGCTATGGAGAAATAGATATACTCTCCGAAATCCTCGGGGTATTTCTCGTTGACCACAGTCTGACCGTCTGCGCTCACGCGAACCACGTTGCAGTCTGCATATTCGATGGAGTTGCCTTCCTCGTCTTCGCCATAAAGAACGGTGGGAATCTCCACTGCATCGAAATAGCCGTAGAAGTCAGCCTGCAGGGAGATGGGTACGCCATAGGAGAAGGAGCCGATACCCTCGCCGTCGGTAATCAGCGGCTCGCCAGCGGGAACGTCCTCAATGTCGATGTCGTCCATCGT
>Ga0129307_1002697_pt1 | contig 13080 bp, 11 predicted proteins | sample P1105metagenome_FD_94437 | JGI IMG/M metagenome (GOLD analysis project Ga0129307, IMG submission 94437) | Capybara group fecal microbial communities from Wisconsin, USA - P1105 metagenome | ecosystem: Host-associated > Mammals > Digestive system > Large intestine > Fecal | place: USA: Wisconsin... | reverse complement strand
TGGTAGCAACTCTTTCCGTTACGAACTGCCATGACTATCTGATTGGACACGGCGCTCCGGAATTCCAGGTCCGCAAGCTGGATGAAACCGGTGAAGCGCACAGTGCATCCATCGGCAATGCCATCAAGGCCGGCGTTAATATCTGCGTCGGTACAGATCTGCTTCCCTCCGATCCGATCGACGGCACCAATGCAACTGTACGCGAGATGGAACTCCTGGTAAAGGCAGGACTTACGCCCATGCAGGCGATCAAAGCGGCTACCAGCAATCCGGCAAGACTGACAGATACCATCGGCTTCACCGGAACGCTGGAGGCAGGCAAAGAAGGCGATTTCATCGCAGTAAAGGGCAAGCCCGACCAGAATATTTCCGATATCCGGAACCTGGAGATGGTTGCCAAGGGCTGCCGTCTTGTCTGGAGCACCGTTCCCGGACTGAAGCTGCGCCGTTACGGCACCGTACCGCCCGGAATGACCATCGGCGGCGGCACATATTTGAAGTGGTAAGGAGGAGCTGAATATGTCTATTACTGTTTATAAGAATGCCCGTATTTTTACCGGCAAGGAAATCATCGAAAACGGTGTGATCGCAGTCAGCCACAGCCACAAGGAATTTGTCGCACCGGAGCAGGGAAAGACCCCGGTCAAGGTTGCACCGGCACTGGGCGATAAGCTGGAATATGCAGGCCCGCAGGACGGATATGATTGTCCGGAAGAAGCTGAGGTTGTGGATCTGAGCGGCTGCACGGTACTTCCCGGCCTGGTAGACTGTGCTGCACGCCTGGATACCCTGAATCCGGCTTCCGACGATTATATCAATAACATCCGTACACCTTTCCGTACCTATATCGCTTACCGTTCTGCGGCAGAAGCACTGAATGCAGGCGTCACCACCATCCGTACCATGAGCATGCCCAACAACATTGACCTGGGACTGCGTGATGCCATCAACAAGACCATGTTCTTCGGCCCGACGCTTCTCGCAGCCGGTCCCACCTATGCGGTAACCGCAGGATACGGACATGAGAAATACGGCCTGATCATGAAGAGCGGCTGTGACGCGCTCCGCGGTGAGATGAGAATCCATATTGCCCGCGGCGTCAACGGCATTACACTGCAGGTCAGCGGCAAGCCTATGGAATCCCTCAACGGGGAATACCGCAAGGAAATGTCCGATGCGGAAGTCAAGGCTCTGGTTAAGCACGCAAAGGGTGCTGAAAAGAATGTACTCTGCATTGCCAACGGCGATCCTTCCGTAAGCATCAGCATTGAAGCCGGCGCCTACGGAATCCTGGAAGGACGGAGAATGAGCGCGGAGAACATCCGGGCCATGGCAGAGAAAGGCATCTGCTACATTCCCTGCCTGGTTGCTACTGAAGGAACGGAATTCGAAGCAGAGCATAAAGCTGTGGTGGCAGAAGCCATCAAGGCAGGCGTAAAGATCGGAGCCGGCACGGAAATGCTTCCTTCTGAGCCCATGGACGGAACCGTTGCCATGATCCGTGAGATCGAGCTCCTTAAAGAGTGCGGCATGAGCAATGTGGAAGCACTCCAGGCAGCTACCTGCACAGCAGCAGGCATTTCCGGCTCCAAGGCAGGCTTCCTGGCAGCAGGAAAGGCCCCGGACTTCATCGCAGTAGAAGGCAAGCCGGATGAGGATCTGGCAGCGCTTCGCAAGCTGGTGATGGTTGTCAAGGGCGGACGCAGGGCATTTGCCCAGCTGGAAGGCTGCAAAGAGCGTGCGTTCCACATCATGCCTCCGGGATACAACGTCTGCGGCGGTACCACCTTTGACTGGGCGGCAGACGCCACACAGGGCGTCATCGACCCGCCCAACTATAACGATATGTGGAATCTGCGCAAGGAAATCTGATGATTTTCACTGCGAGATTCTCAAACATATAATCCCCTCTGATCATTGCCCCTCCCCGAAAGGGGAGAGGGCGCTTCTCAAAGAAAAGGAGAATTATTGTGGAAGTCATTAGCATTATAGGTATACTGGTCGCATTAGCGATAATTGTGTATGGTTCGCTGCAGAGTCTTAATCTTATTATCCTGGCTACTGTCGCCGCATTTATTGTTGCCGCTACCGGCGGTGTGGGCCTGATTCCCGGCTACACCACTTATCTTGGAGGCGTGGCAGGATCAGTTACTTCCATGTTCCCGATTTTCCTCGGCGGACAGCTGCTTGGCAGCTTTCTGGAGGCTACGGGTCTGACAGAGTCAATATCGAATGCCATCATCAAGAAATTTGGTACCAAGGCAATTGTTCTGGCAGTTTTTTTAGTATCGTGGGTGTTGGTATTCTGCGGTGTCAATGTATTTGTTATTATTTTTACTGTTTATCCCCTGGCCTGCGCTTTCTTCAAGGTCGGCGATATTCCGCGTCATCTGATTCCAGCCTGCGTACTGGGTGCAGTTGTTTCTGTTAACGTATTGCCCGGCGTAGCAACAACCTCCAATCTTCTTACTACCGAGACTTTTGGAATTCCGGCTGCTTCAGGACCCGTTACAGGTATTTGCCTTTCTATTTTCCTGACCCTGGCCAATGGATACTACCTTTTCAAACAGGGCGAAAAAGCACGAGCGAATGGGGAACATTTTGTACCGCTTCCCGGTGAAAATTTTGATGTTGACCTGAATAAAGAAGGTCTTCCTCATCCGGCATTGGTGATTCCGCCAATTGGTACTGTCCTGGTTGCACTTAATATTTTCAAGATCCCCGGTTATGCATCCCTGTATCTTGGCTCATGTGTGGCGATGATCATGTTCTGGAAGCGCCTCGGCGGTGGAAAGGCAGTTGTGCAGACACTGAACAAGGCTGCCAAGAGCTCACAGTCTGTTATCGCAACCTGCGCCATCATAGGATTTTCAAGCATTGTTACCTCTGTTCCTGGTTACAACCTTCTTCTTGCAGGACTTGAGAAGGTTTCCGGCGGCAACCCGTACATTTTCGCATTCGTAGCTGTTGCTGCCATCGCAGCTGTTTCCGGAAGTGCTACCGGCGGTGTTAAGTTCGTCCTGAATTCCTTTGCGGACAAGCTGGTTGAAATGGGAGGAAACCCGGTCAACCTGACCCGTGTTATCTGTGCATCTTCTCTTACATTTGACTCGATGCCTCATAACAGCGCTGTCGTGCTTACCCTGGATGCCTGCCATGTTTCCCATAAGGAAGGTTATAAGCACCTGTTCGTTACCACAGTTATAAATACCACAATTGCCACGGTTATTGCCATCATTCTTGCAATGATCGGAGTTCATTAAAAAAGCGGTTTTGTACCAATCAATGATCTGTATATTCTGCGGGCCGGGAGTGAATTTCCGGCCCGCAGAGTCAAAAATCTGAAGATTTCATCTGCAGCCTGCATCAATCGATAGTATCCCATGTTAGTATTGTGAATCTGAAAATCTGATTTTGGAGGACCTGAAGATGTATGACTTATTATTAAAGAATGGACTTGTCTATCTGGACGGCACTTTCCGAAAATGTGATGTGGCTGTGAAAGGTGAAAAGATTGCAGCGGTTCTTGACAGCGGCGATCCGTATGCGGAGGCCGGACAGGAGCTGGATCTTACAGGAAAATATGTGCTTCCCGGCATCATCGATTTTCACTGCCATCTTCGCGAGCCTGGTCCGCAGATCGAATTTGAAGACTGGGAATCCTGCACAAAAGCAGCTGCCAACAGCGGCGTGACAATGGTCTGCGGCATGAGCAACGGGTTGGAAAATGAAATGACGGATGCGGCCACCTACGATAAGGCGGTTGCCCTGGCTGAAAAGAGCGCTGTTGTGGATTTCATGATTGCAGGATGCCCCATGGGTTTCTTTGGCGGCAAGGAGATGCCGACGCGGTCCCCTTTCTATAAGTTTAAACAGAGAGATTTTCCGGGACCTTTGGGAGACAGTGAAGGAACAGCCAATTCCTGGTACATGAACCAGCTGTTTGAGGAGATCGCAAAGCAGGGTAAGTATGTGCAGATACATCCCATGGATATGGATTATCATAATGCCCTCTTGGAAAAAATCCGGGAAATGCCGGGAGAAAAGACCTCCCTTTCGATCTTCCCATATTACTATGGAGAGGATGAGATGGCGGCAGGTATCTGGCACCTGGCCTACTATGCACGCAAGCATCACCTGAAATGGCAGGCATTGCACTGCTGGCACAGGGCATATATCGACGTGATCCGCATGCTGAAGAAACAGGGGGACATGGACCTCCTGGCCAGTATCGAGTTCTGTCCGTCCAACGGACTGTCTGACCATATGAAAGATCTGGTGACCGGAGGCACTATCGATGTGGGCCATTGTGAACTGCCGGAATGGGATTATGTCTGGGAGGCAGTGGCAGACGGCACAATTGATCTTTTCGGAAGCGACCATTGTCCCCAGAGCCGTGAAAATTACTATAATCCGGATGCCTTCAAATCATCTAAGGGAATTCCGGGAATGGACTGTTACGGCCATCTGCTTCTGAATGAAGTCAACAACGGAAACCTGACCATGGAGAAACTGGTGCAGTGTACCAGTGAAAACGGCGCCAAGGCCTATGGCTGGTATGACCGCAAGGGAAGCAACCTGCCGGGTACGGACGCGGATTTCTCCATAGCGGACCTGAATGAGATCTGGACCTGCGGAGAAGAAAAAATCTATACCAAGGTCCGCATTCACCCCTATTACGGAATGCAGATCAAGGGCAGGTTCATTTACACGATTGTGAGAGGCAAAATTGTCATGGATCACAATGAAATTCTGGTTCAGCCGGGACATGGGAAATTTATTTCCTGAAATGATGCCGGAACGGAAGAACCACCTGATCTTATCACGAGGTTGTATAAATGAAACATGTAGATCTTTACCTTAAAAACGGACTTGTCTATACGAATGGCTGCTTTGAAAAAATCAATGTAGGGGTGGCCGGAGAGAAGATAGCTTTTTATGAGCTGCCCGGTTCGGAGGCAGCGGAGGAATCAGAGCAGTCCGCAGCCAGAGTCATAGATGCAAAAGGACTGCATGTCCTTCCCGGGGTAATTGACTTTCACTGTCATATCAGGGAACCCGGCCTGGATGAGAAAGAGGACTACACAACAGGGACAAAGGCGGCTGCGCATGGCGGTGTAACTGCGGTATGCATCATGCCGAATAATCTTGTCGGAGACATTTCCACGCCTGAGAATTTTGAATACACCATAGAGTGCGGCAGGAAACATGCGCTCATCGACTATGTTCCGATCCCGAGTCCCCGGGCATTCAAAGAGGGAGCCGTGCCGAAGCTCTGTGAAATGGGTGCTACCTATTTCAAGATCAAATCCAAGGTTCCGAATGATCCGGTATTTCCATACGGAGATAACTGGGTGCTGGACCAGGCTTTGCAGGAAGTGGCCAGAACCGGCAAATATGTGGCTGTCCATCCCATGGATGTGAGCTGGTATTACGGAACAGTTGAGAAGATTAAGAATTCCGGGGAACCGGTAGATCTGATGCATGCTCTCCCGCAGCTTTACGGGGAAGTGGAAATGTCCAGCCATGCCTGGCAGCTGGCATATTTCTTCAGGAAAACAGGTTGTAAATGGCTGGCTCTCCATTGTTATCACAAAGGATATATTGATCTGGTCAGAATGCTGAAAAAAGAAGGGATCATGGATATCGTTGCCAGTGTGGAAATCCTTCCCACCAGCATCAGGAATTTTGATCTTCTCTATGACCGCAATACTGGAAAAACAATACCGTTAGGGCATCCCGGCAAGCCTGACTGGGATTATGTCTGGGAAGCGGTAAATGACGGAACGATCGATTTCCTGGGAAGCGATCATTCTCCCCACAGGGCAGACCAGTATCATCCGGAAACACCGTTCCAGTCCGTGCAGGGAGTACCGGGAGAAGATTTCTATACAGATCTGCTGCTGGACGCCGTGAACCAGGGAAAACTGACGATGGAACGGCTTGTGGAGGTAACTTCTGTCAAGGGTGCAAAGATCATGGGATGGAGTCAGAAGGGCACCAACCGGATCGGAACAGACGCAGATTTCACGATTTGCGATCTGAAAAAAGAGTGGACCGTGGATGATTCTTTCCCGATCTATTCCAAACCGGGACTGGACTCTCTCTATGGACAGAAACTGAAAGGAAAAGTAACCCATACCATCATACGGGGGACTGTGGTGATGGAGGATGACCAGATTCTTGTGGAGCCGGGTTTCGGAAGATTCTTAAAGCCAGACGGGAAATAAAAGACAACAGAAAAACGGAGTTAGACATGACAGATATAAAAAGTAAGATGAAGCCAGCATTTGCCAGACTTGACGGAGGACTTTTCTCCACCGCACAGAAGGCGGATGTGGGAGATGTTGCAGCAAGAATGAAGGAAAGGGGCGTAGCCATGATGAGCTGGGCCGATCCCTTCATGCCGGATCCTTCTATTCCCCAAGAGGTAACGGAAGAGGCGATCCGCTGGATTAAGGACGGATTTCCTTCACATTATACAATGCCTATCGGCAGTCCGGAACTGAAGGTACTGATTGCAGACCGGATCGAGAGGCTGTATGGGTTCAAGCTGGATCCGCAGCGTAATATCATTATCAACCCGGGATCCGACAACGGCCTGATTTTTGCCATGATGCCCTGGATCAATCCCGGTGACGAGGTTATGGTGCACGATCCCAGCTATCCCAGCAATTTCCTGAATCCGGAACTCCTGGGCGGTGTGACAGTCAAGGTACCGACTTATCCTGAAGACGGATATCATATCAGGATCGAAGAGTATGAAAAGCGCCTTACGGACAAGACCAAAATGGTGCTCCTGACCAATCCCAACAACCCCACGGGCGTCTGCTACACAAGAAAGGAGCTGGAAGAGCTGGCAGCTTTCTGCGTAAAGTATGACCTGATCTGTGTGGCGGACCAGGCCTTCGAGGACACTGTCTTTGAGGGCGGGGAAATGATCTGTATCAGTCAGCTGCCGGGCATGTGGGAGAGAACAGTGACAGTCTGTTCCGTTTCCAAGGGAATGGGACTGAGCGGCTTCCGTGTAGGCTGGACCTATGCCTGCGACACTATTATGGACACCTATTTCGGGGCAGCTGTCAATATTCAGGGTGCTACAAGCACTCTTGCACAGCTTGCGGTCATGCCGGCTTTCCGGGACGACAGTTTCATCCGGGATTATATTAAGAAGTACGATAACCGCAGGCAGTATGCCTATAAGCTGTTTAACAGTATTCCCGGCGTTTCCATGCAGATGCCGGATGCCGGATTCTTCATCTGGATTGACGTATCCGGACTGGGGGATTCCAGTGAGATCACGGCGCTTCTCACAGAAGAAGCACTGGTCAGCGTCAACGACGGCAAGTTCTACGGCGATATGGGCAGCGGACATCTCCGTGTCATTGACGGCGTATTCTGGAAGGATGAAGACAGCTATGCAGCCATGGACCGTATGGCGGACTGCTTTAAGAAACTTGCAGAGAAGAAGGGATTGTGCTGATTCTGCAGCTTGACAGTAAGTGTTTCTACCGGGAGGGTTTGAAATGAAATATGATCTTATTATAAAGAACGGTACTGTACATACAGAAGAAGGTTTTCTGCAGACCGATGTAGGTGTTGTCGGGGAAAAAATTGCCTGCATCGGTTCCCTTGCAGAGGCTGAAGCAGTAAAGGTGATCGATGCAGCCGGCAAATACGTGCTCCCCGGCATGATTGATTTCCATACGCATATCCGTGAACCCGGCCAGGAATTTAAGGAGGACTATACCACCGGCACCATGGCGGCCGCCCACGGCGGAGTCACCGCGGTGGCAGTCATGCCCAACAATCTGACGAAGGGCATTGCCGATCTGGAAACTTTCCAGTATGCCATTAAATGCGGCGAGGAACATGCGGTGGTAGACTTCGCACCGATTCCCAGTCCCCTGGGATTCCATAAAGGCAGTGTTCCGGAGCTGGCAGCGGCCGGTGCTTCCTATTTCAAAATCATGGAAACGAACAACAAACAGCCACTGGAGGAAAATTTCCGCTGTGCCAGCACCTGGGAACTGGACCAGTGTTTTGCCGAAGTGGCAAAGACCGGTAAGTATGTTTCCATTCACCCCATGGATATGGACTGGTATCTTGGAAATGTTGCAAAGATTAAAGCCAGCGATGAGCCCCAGGACCTGATGCATGTGCTGCACCAGCTTTACGGGGAAGAGGAAATGTGCAGTGCCGCCTGGCAGCTGGCGTACTTTTTCCGCAAGAACAAATGCAAATGGATTGCTGTACACTGCTGGCACAGAGGGTATAACGATCTGATCCGCATGCTCAAAAAGACGGGCGGGATGGATATTCTGGCAAGCCTGGAATTCCTGCCTTCCAGCATCCGCAATTTCGATACGCTCTACAACCGGAACGATGGCAGTACCATCGCTTTGGGTCATGCTGCAAAACCGGACTGGGACTATATCTGGGAAGCGGTTGCAGACGGGACCATTGACTATTTTGGTTCTGATCATTCTCCGCATATGCCGGAAAACTATCATCCGGAGGATCCTTTTGCTTCAGCCCAGGGCGTCGTAGGAGAGGATTATTACGGAAATCTGCTGCTGGACGCTGTCAATGCCGGAAAGCTCACTATGGAAAGGCTTGTGGAAGTCACCTCCATTAATGGTGCAAAGGCTCTCGGCTGGACGGAGAAATGCGGCAATGTAATAGGAACGGACGCCGACTTCACGATCTGCGATATGAATAAGGTCTGGACTGTGGATGAGACGTATCCGATCTATTCAAAACCGAATCTGGATCCTTTATGGGGACAGGAAATGCGTGGCAAGGTGACCCATACTATCGTCCGCGGCAAGGTCGTCATGGAAGAGGATAAAATCCTTGCAGATGCCGGTTACGGTAAGTTTATCAAAGCCTGAATCAATATATCCGGGCCGCTATTTACTCTTGGATATATTATATCAGACAGTATCATAATTCCACGCGTCAGTAAAAAACGGAGGCTTTGTAATGGATAAGTATACAATCATCAGGAATCTTCGTCTGGTAGACGGTACAGGGGCACCGGCAATTGAGAACGCTGTATTTGTTTTCCTGAACGGCGCAACACTGCAGGAAGACAAACTGATTTACTGCGGGGCGGCAGAAGATTTCAATCCTGAGATCATACCTGCAGAAAACAGGGAGATTTTTGAACTGGATCTCTCCGACAGTACCTATACAGTACTGCCCGGTTTGATTAACACCCAGGGGCACCTGTCACTGGAACTGCCTTACCTGCCGTATTATGTGGATAAATTCGGGGACGCCTACCGTGCCATGGTAAGCTACCGCAGGGCATGTGAGGCCCTGTTTGTGGGTGTTACCACGGTACGCGGGGTAGGCAATGCGGACACTTCGGAACTGGCAGTACGCAAGGCGATTAATAAAGGGATGTTTGCAGGACCGCGTATTATCTCCTGCGGCTCGGCACTCTGCCCGCATGCCGGACATGGCCACAATACTCCCCGCAATGTGGAGTGTTCGGGTCCCGATGAGTTTGTCAGGGCACTGCGTGGCCAGCTGGCACTGGGTGTGGATCAGATCAAACTGATGTATACAGGAGGCCTTGCCGGCGCTGTGGAAGGCACGATGGACATCCAGATGACGGAAGCAGAAGTGGCTGCATGTATCGAAGTGGCCCATAACAATTCCAAAAAAGTCTCTGCCCATCTGTCCAACAACGCAGCTATCGCGCAGGCGGTACGCCTGGGCATGGACGGTGTGGAACACGGTTATCATATGACGGAAGAAACGGTCCGTATGATGGCGGAAAAGGGAACCTTCTATACACCAACGCTGACAGTTTCCCACTGCAATGATTACCTGCGTAAAAACGGTGCTGCGGAGTGGCATCTCAAGAAACAGGAGGCGGCAGCCGAGGAGCACATCCGCTCCTGCAGAAGGGCGGTGGAAGCCGGCGTTACCATCTGTACGGGCACAGACCTGCTTCCTTCAGATCCGATTGAAGGAACCTTTGCCACCACAAGAGAGGCGGAGCTGCTGGTAGAAGAAGTGGGAATGACCCCGCTGCAGGCGATCCGCTGCGCTACCCTCAACGGGGCGAAGCTGTGTGAAGTGGATAGAATTACAGGTACTCTGGAGGCGGGTAAGTGCGGCGACTTCATTATTGTGGAAGGCAAGCCGGACCAGAATATCCGCGACCTGAGAAATCTCCGGCTGGTATCCATGGGGACCCGCCTGATCAAGTCGGACCTGCCGGCAATGGTCCGTCAGAAGTTTAATCCGATGCACTCCGGCATGCCTTGTGACGGCGGTGTATTCCGGATCTGGTAAGGAGAAATGGAAGAACCCAAAAGCCCTCTTGTGAGGAAAATAAACCATTATGGCATATTAGCCGCGGCAGTCGCCTGTGCCGTGGGCGGCCTGTACCTGTTTTTTGTTAAAGAGCAGTGGACTGCTTTGTTCATGGCCGCCGCCGGCGTGATGCTGTTCTATGCCACGCTGAGAAAACAGCCGGAAGAGCCATCGGCGGATAATCAGGAAACCGATACTGCGAAAGAGCCGGATCGGAAATAAAAGAGGAGGCAGATTGGAGGTAATAATGTACGATCTATTACTGAAAAACGGATACGTATATCTGGACGGTACGTTCAGAAAGTGCGATGTAGCGGTCAGCGGAGAGAAAATCGGTGCGCTGCTGGAGTGCGGCACAGAGGCAGAAGCCCGGCAGGTAATAGACCTGACCGGCAAATATGTGCTGCCGGGAATGATCGATTTCCACTGCCACCTGAGAGAGCCCGGGCCGCAGGAAGCATTTGAAGACTGGGAAACCGGCACAAAAGCAGCTGCCAACGGAGGACTGACCATGGTCTGCATTATGTGCAACGACCTGGAAAACGAGCTGACGGATGCCGCCACCTATGACAAGACGGTGGAAATCGCTGAGCGCCGCGCAGTGATTGATTTCATGGTTGCCGGATGTCCCATGGGAATGTTTGCAGGCAAGGAAATGCCGGTCCGTTCCCCCTTCTATAAGATTAAGCAGAGGAGCTTTCCGGGCGTGTTGGGGGACAGAATGGGCACTGCCGATTCCTGGCTGCTGGACCAGCTTTTTGCGGAAGTCGCCAGACAGGGCAAATATATGCAGATCCATCCCATGGATGTGCCTTTCCATGATGCCTTGATGAAATATGTCCGGGAAATGCCGGGTGAAAAGACTTCGGAATCCATCTTCCCCTATTATTACGGTGAAGATGAGATGGCGGCGGGCGCCTGGGCCATGGCATACTATATCCGCAAGCACCACATGAAATGGCATGCGCTGCACTGCTGGCACAGAGGATATATTGATCTTGTCCGGATGCTGAAAAAGCAGGGCGATATGGATATCGTAGCCAGCCTGGAATTCTGTCCGACCAACGGCAGGTCTGACCACATGAAGGACCTGGTGACAGGGCAGACCATCGATGTGGGACATTGCCAGATTCCGGACTGGGATTATGTCTGGAAGGCAGTTGCGGACGGGACGATAGATATGTTCGGCAGTGATCACTGCCCGCAGTCGAGGGAAGGATATTATAACCCGGATGCATTCAAGTCTTCCAAGGGCATTCCCGGATGGGACTGCTACGGACACATGCTGCTGGATGAGGTCTATAAGGGAAACCTGACCCTGGAGAAGCTGGTTCAGTGTACCAGTGAAAACGGCGCGAAAATCTACGGCTGGTATGACCGGAAGGGCAGTAACCTGCCGGGCACAGACGCAGACTTCTCCATTGCGGACCTGGATGAGGTATGGGTCAGCGGAGAGGAAAAGATTTATACCAAGGTGCAGGTTAATCCGTACTATGGACAGAAATTCCACGGACGGTTTATCTACACCATTGTCCGCGGCAAGGTGGTAATGGACCACAATGAGATTGTGGCCGAGCCGGGACACGGAACCTTTATCGGCTGAGTACAGCATGGGATCATATCCCGAAAAGGGAGAGGACTGAAGAACCAGATCTGGCCAGTATATAAAAAACACAAAGATGCAGGTTGCCTGAATCCGTTTGGAACAGGCAGCCTGCTCGTTTTTTAGAACAAATCACTATGACTTCCGGTACGGATCAGCCGTAGAAGGAGCATCTCATTCAGGACTTTATAAACAAGCAACCAGTCAGGTTCAATGTGGCACTCCCGCATATCCTTATAGTTTCGGGAATTAGTCAATGCGTGGTCTCTGTATTTCTCCGGCAGGGGTTGCCCATTAACGAGCAGGGTGATAACTGCTTCCAGTTCCTTTGGATCACAGCCTCTTTTGACAGCGAGTTTATAATCCTTCTTAAATTGACCGGTGAACTCGACCTTAAGCATTGAGCGCCTCCATCAGATCGGAAACGCTGTTATAAGGTCCATACAGGTCTTCGCCTTTTTCGGCAGCATCCATTGCTGCAAGTGTAACGGCATTAGGAACATTCTTGCTCACCTGGAAAGGAATCCTCTGCTCACGGACAGACTGTCTGAGGAAAATATTGAACGCTGTCGTCAAATTCATTCCCAATTCAGAAAAGAGGGCATCAGCCTGTTTTTTCAGGTCTTCATCCACCCGAAGAGTAACATTTACATTCTTCATAGTATCACCTCCTGAATCACATTATACATAAGGTAATGAGAAAGTAAATAAAAATTATGTGCAATGCACATAAAATATAAAAAGCAACAGACACTTATAAGAATATCTGCTGCTTTAAGTTATTCAGGGTAATCCATCAGGGCTTAAGCCCAAAGGTATATTATTCCCATTCCACTGTTGCCGGAGGCTTGCTGGTGATATCGTAGACCACCCGGCTGACTCCGCGCACCTCATTGGTGATGCGGTTAGAAGCCTTGGCCAGCATTTCAAAGGGCAGGCGGGTCCAGTCTGCCGTCATAAAGTCATCGGTAGAAACTGCGCGCAGCGCAATGGTGTAGCCATAGGTACGGGCGTCTCCCATGACGCCGACGGTCCGGGTGTCCGTCAGTACCGCGAAATACTGGTTGGTTTTGCGCCCCAGGCCTGCCTGCAGGATTTCTTCACGGAAAATGGCATCCGCTTCCCGCAGAAGATCAAGTTTTTCC
>Ga0129307_1002695_pt1 | contig 13091 bp, 11 predicted proteins | sample P1105metagenome_FD_94437 | JGI IMG/M metagenome (GOLD analysis project Ga0129307, IMG submission 94437) | Capybara group fecal microbial communities from Wisconsin, USA - P1105 metagenome | ecosystem: Host-associated > Mammals > Digestive system > Large intestine > Fecal | place: USA: Wisconsin... | reverse complement strand
TCTTGTCGCCGGCCGCGAAAATGTCAGCCTTGATCTCATCACCGAGCTTGTATTCGCCTTCGAGCTTGAACTCGCGGACGAAGCGCTTGCCGGACACGCCGGCCTTGGCGAAGTGGCCCTTCATGGGCTTGCTGACGCGGTCTTCCTTCTTATCCATGTAGGCGACCTGAACGGCGGCGTAGCCGTCATTGTCCATGGTCTTGACCTGGGTGACGGCGCAGGGGCCGGCAAGCAGGACCGTTACCGGAGTAAGGGTGCCGTTTTCGTCGAAGATCTGTGTCATTCCGACTTTGGTTGCTAAAATTGCTTTCTTCATGTTTCCTCCTACAGCGGAGCGCAGCGCGCTCATACTAGAATTTTTGCCCGTTATTGTTTGCTGTTTTTACTGTAATTAATGTGTGCTTCTTATTTCGCCTTCATGCGGATGTTGATATCCACACCGGCAGGAACCTCGAGCGTGGACAGGGCGTCGATCGTCTTCTGGTTCGGATTGATGATGTCGATCAGACGCTTGTGGGTCCGCTGCTCAAACTGTTCGCGGGAATCTTTGTACTTATGAACCGCACGCAGGATGGTCACGACCTCGCGCCTTGTGGGAAGCGGGACGGGTCCGCTGACCTGTGCACCGGTCTTCTTGACCGCTTCGACGATCTCCGCCGCGCTGCGGTCTACGGACTGATGTTCGTAAGCCTTCAAAGTGATTCTCATGATCTGGTTTGCCATAAAAAAAGTCGCCTCCTTATTCGTACTTTTCGGATCAAGTACGACAAGCGGTGACTGTACACGCCTCCGTGTGTGTCCTGAGACTGTTCACACGTTATCTCTGTTTTTCACAGATTGTCTTGGTACAGTGACTTGTCGCCAGTTTCCTAACTTGACATTCGCTCCACGGAAAACCTGCCACGGGCGGGCAGCAACCTCACGCTTCACCGCTATCAATGTCACAGCAAGGGATAATTTAGCACAAGGGAAGGGGGTTTGCAAGCGAAATTTGTCCGTTTTTCGCTTTATTTTCTTTTGTTTTTTATTAATCTTCTTAGGTTTTGACTGTTGAAAATAAAGAAAAAACAGCGTTTCTGACAAAGCCGCTTCCCCTCGGCGCAGATGTTGTGGTGCATAAAAAAAAGCCCCCAGATGTGGGGGCGGGAAAGGCAGAAGGCTCAGGCTTCTTTCAGCTTGTTGGTGATCTTTTCGGACGGCGTGATCAGCTTCTCCATCGAGGCGTTGTGGTTTAAGGTGTCCACGATGCTCGCCAGATATTCGCTCATATCCACGGAAACGTAGTAATCTCTCTTCAGGGTCTCCGGATGCTGGTAGATCAGATTCGTGGTCAGGACCTTGTCGATATAGCCCTCTTCCACCGCCTTGTCGAAGCGTTCCATGCCTGAGGTAAAGAGGCCGAAGCTCGCGCAGGCGATCACCCGCTTTGCGCCGCGGGCCTTCAGCTGCTTGCCCACGTCGATGATGGAATCCCCGGAGGCGATCATATCGTCCACCACGATCGCGGTCTTGACTTCCAGCGATTCGCCCAGGTATTCATGCGCGATAATGGGATTCTTGCCGTTCACCACCTGCGTATAATCGCGGCGTTTGTAGAACATACTCACGTTCACGCCCAGGATGTTCGCGAAATAAATGGCGCGTTCCACGGCGCCCTCGTCCGGGCTGATGATCAGCACATGTTCCTTATCGAAGTCCTCATGCAGATCCAGATTGATGAGGGTCTTCACGAACTGGTAGCTGGTCGGCATGGAATTGAAGCCGGAAAGCGGCACCGCGTTGCAGATGCGGGGGTCGTGGGCGTCAAAGGTGATGATGTTGCTCACGCCGTAGCCCACCAGTTCCTGCAGCATCATGGCGCTGTCCAGCGACTCGCGGCCGGTGCGGCGGTGCTGGCGGCTTTCATACAAGAAGGGCATGACCACATTGATGCGGGCCGGTTTGCCCGTGCAGGCCGCGATCACGCGCTTCACGTTCTGGAAATGTTCATCCGGGGACATGGGGTTTTCCATGTTGTTCATGGTATAGCTCACGCTGTAATTGGTGACGTCCGCCATGATGTAAAGATCGTACCCCCGTACGGTCTGCTTCAGCGCAGCCTTGGCCTCACCGCTCGGATAGCGGGGAATGTCCACATCAATCATGTAGGAATCCGCAATATAGCCTGCCTGATCGGATGAACGGTTCGCCCTCCAGGCGACCAGATAGGCGTTCACCTGCTTCGCCAGCTTTTCGCAGCCGGGAAGTGCGATGATCCCCAGCGGTCCGTAGTGTTTACTGATTTCCATAATGCCCCCTTTTCGCGGCATCTCCGCGTTTTATTGCTCTCAAGCGGCGCCTTTCCCCGCAGAAGAACCTTCTTATAGATTAGTGATCCGGCTGCGCGATGCGAGCCGCAGATCATCGCCCCCGAAGGGCAGTGTCTGATAGCACAAAAGCCGTGAAGCAATGCGTTCGATGTAGCGGCGGCGGAGATCCTCCGGCGTCAGATTCGTGGAGATGATGGTCGACTGCTTCCTGCGGAAGCGCCGGTCGATCGTCTCCTCCATCAGCGACACATTGGCCGTAGTCTCGATCTCCGTGCCCAGATCGTCGATGATGAGCAGGTCCGTGGAGTCCATCAGCTCCTCGATGGTCTGCTCGCTCTTCCCGAAGGCCATGTCCGCCATCATGCGGAAGTATTCCACCGCCGTCATATAGACGATGGCGTAGCCCTCTTTCATCAGTGCACCGGCGATGCAGTTGCACAGAAAGGTCTTGCCGGTGCCGGTAGGGCCGAACAGCAGCATGTTCTGCATCTTCGTCCCGAAGTTTTTGACAAAATTCTTTGCTGTCCGCAGATTCCGGGTCATGACCTCGCGGGGCGAATTCCCGCTCAGCGCGGCGATGTCCGGACGCGTCCCGAAGCGTGTGATGTCAAAGGTCTCGAAGCTCTCCTCCTTCACCCGCTCCCAGAGAGCGGAATCGTGATAGAGGACGTTCACGAGCGTAGGGCGGAAGCAACTGCATTTTTCGCCGTCCGCATAGCCGCTGTCCCGGCAGACCTTGCAGGTCCACTGCGGCTCAAGATCCTTTACGGAGTAGCCGGCCTCCTCCAGAAGCGTCTCTTTCATCAGCGCGGTAGCCTTGATCTGCTTGTCCAGTTCGGCTGCCCGGTGCGCGCTCCCCGCGCGTCTTGCTTCGATCAGCTGCCCGCGCAGCTCTGCCTGCTCCCGTTCAAGACGGGAAAACTCCGGAACGGCAGCCTCGATCCTGCGGCGCCTTGCCGCGGCCTCATCCTGCGCGCGGTTTCGTCTTTCCAGGTAGATCTGTTCGATCTGCCCCATCTGCTGATTTGTGAGCGGCATTTACTTCTCCTCCCACATGCGGCTCCAGGCCAGCGCATTGTAGTCCACATTGTCGCGCTCCGTGGAAAAGCCGTAGGCGGCCTGGATCTTGGCAGAGCGGCCTGTTGTCCTCTTTTTCCGTGCCGGCTGGGCAGCGTTTTCACCGCCTGCGGCAGCTCCTTCGGCACTGCCCTTCAGCTTTTCGTCAAAGCGTGCCACGGCAGCCCGGGCGTCCTCAAGCGTCCTGACGCCTTCCTCCTGCCAGTTCAGCGCCGTCCGCTCAATGTAGCGCATGAACTGATTCTTGGAGCGCTCATCACGCTTGCGCTCCACGCACTGCTCGATGCAGTATTCCAGCACATCGACCGGAAGGCTGATATCCTGATGCAGATAGGCGAAGATCTCATTGTCCGTATGCGTGAGAGGGCGCTCCAGATACGCCGGCGCCACAACGGTGATCAGCATATTGAACTCGCCGTCCTGCTCGCACAGGCGGCTCACCTCGGAGGGCAGATAGTGACGGCGCTTTGCCTTTTCCTTCGCTGCGGGCAGCGCTGTCTGCACGGCCACAGTCTGGCCGGGCTGCTCCTGCAGGCTTGCTGCGGCGCTGAGCTCAGGCGCAGGCTTTGCCTTGGTCGCAGGTTCCTCCTGCCGGTCCACATCCAAAAGGGAGGTCTCTCCCGGAACATCCGTGCCGGGCAGGATCCTTATGCCGTTCAGATCGCCCTGCGCGTCATAAAAAAGCTTCAGCAGACCGCACTTTTCCAGATAAGCAAGCCCGCGGTTCACCGTTCGCTCCGTCAGATCCAGCCGTTCCGCCAGAGAGCGCACATCGATCTCCTCCGTTCCCTGAAGCCTGAGCAGGCACAGGTAGATCTTGACAAACTCGCCGCTTGCCTCCGTCATATATTTATCGATAAAAACGTTCGGGACGAGGGTCTGTCCCGCCGCTGCATAGCATTCCAGTCTCATTGCGCATACTCCCTCCGCCATGGGACTTCAGTATAACATAACAAAATCAGAATGCAAGAGCGCGAAGTCCGCCCCTAAAGGGACGGACCGGCAATGTGGATCTTGTGGAAAACGTGGGAAAGTCCGCAAAACCTTGCCGCGCAAGGGGTTTTCAAAAGGCTTTTTCCACACGCGTCAAAGCGTCTTGCTTGTGGATGATGTGCAAAGGTCGGAGGCAACCAGCGCATCTGCGATAAGATCAACGTTTCCGCAGCCCATAGTTATCAACATGTCCCCGTTGGAAGAATTTTCCAACAAAAATTTTTCAATTTCTTCAAATCCGGGGAAGTAGAAGCAGGGAACGCCCCGTTTTTCGATCGCATCACGCAGCTGGGAGGAATGAACGCCCAGATCATCCGTCTCTCTGGCCGGCATGATGTCCGAAAGCACCACCCGGTCAAAGCCCGAAAGCACGTCCACGAAGTCGTCAAAGAGCTCCTTCGTTCGGCTGTAGGTATAGGGCTGGAAGACGCAGGTCAGCTTGTAGGGATACCTGCGCGCCACGGCCAGGGTCGCGGCGATCTCCTCGGGATGGTGGCCGAAATCGTCCATGACCACGATGTCCTCGCGCAGGATGCCGCGCTTTTCGAAGCGGCGGTGGACGCCGGCAAAGCGCTCAAGTCCCGTCTTTACGGCCTCGAAGGGAATGCCGTTCTCCATGGCAGCCGCGCCAGCAGACAGGGCGTTGGTCACGTTGTGCTCCCCGGGAACGTTCAGGCTGATGCGGCCGAGCGTCTCGCCGCAGCGCACAAAATCAAAGCTGCACTCGCCGAGCCTGCTCTCCTCCACCTGTTTCGCCTGGTAGTCGTCACCGTCCTGCAGGCCCACATAGACCACCTTGCAGGGAAGGCCTGCCATCAGCTCGTGCACATCCTCGATATCGCTTTCCACGATCAGTGTACCGTCAGCCGCCACATTTTCGGCAAAATGCCGGAAGGATTTTCTGATGTTCTCCATGTTGTGGAAGAAATCCAGATGGTCCGCACGGATGTTCAGGATGATCGCGGTCTTCGGGAACATATGGTGGTAGCTGTTGGTAAATTCGCAGGCTTCCGCCACGAAATAGGGCGAATGCCCGATGCGCAGGTTCCCGCCGATCGACTCCTGCAGGCCGCCGATGGAGACCGTGGGGTCATCGTCCGCCGCAAGCAGGATCTCCGTCACCATGCCGGTGGTCGTGGTCTTGCCGTGCGTGCCGGAGATCGCAAAGCTCTCCGGATAGTGCGCCATCATCTGGCCGAGCAGCTCCGCGCGGTTTAAGATGGGAATGCCCTTCTCCAGCGCCGCGACATATTCCGGGTTGTCCGGATGGACCGCCGCGGTATTCACGCAAAAATCAATGCCGTCCTCGATATTCTCCGCTCCCTGATGGTAAGCGATCCGGGCACCGAGTTTTTCCAGACGGTCTGTGTTCTTGCTCTGCTTGGTATCCGAACCGGTCACCTTGAAGCCTTTTGACAGCAGAAACTGGGCGAGCGAGCTCATGCTGATCCCGCCGATCCCCATAAAATGCGCCCACTGCGGATGATCAAAATCTACCTTAAACATATTCTTCCTCTTATATACTTGCAGGGAGATCTCTTCTCTCCCGTCATCGCGGCAACCGAAGGGCGTTCCCTGTGCAAGAGCCTGCCTTCTCCCTTGTCATTGCGAGGAGCGAAGCGACGCGGCAATCTTAATTCGTTCCTTCCGGGAAAAGCTGACGTTTGTTCTGCTCAAGAAGCCGGCGGAGCAGCAGGGCCAGAATGCCCGCCGCAATGATCTCGCCCGCGCAGACCGTGAGCATCATGAACCAGATGGCGTCCTCCATGCCATACGCGTATCTCAGCACGAAGGGCACGATCAGCGTATTTGTAAGGATAGGCGGCAGGACGGCCAGAAAAGGACTCTTCTTCCGGAGAAGCCTGGTTCCGACCGCGCCGATGAGCGTGGCCAGCGTGCCGAAGATCACATCCCCCACAGCCGCGCCGGACAGCAGGTTGAACAGGAAGCAGCCGATCGTAACGCCCGGGATCCCGGCAGCGGTAAAGACAGGCATGACGGTCAGCACTTCCGCAAAGCGGATCTGGATGACGCCGGAGGCCAGGTTCAGGACGGCAAAGCCAAGTCCCACATAGAGCGCGGCAATGATGCCCGCCTGTGCGATGGTCGATACGGTTTTGTTTTTCATTGTACTTTTCGCCCCGCAGTACGCGGATCTGACCCGTGCGGCGAAGCTTTCCCCTAGTTTTATTTTACGTCAGGATGGTCTCGAACTGACGATTTTGAAGCGTTTTTCGCGCTTCCCCAGCATCATACACTCTTTCCCGGGGGAACGCAAGCCCAAGAAGCAGATAATCGTTCCTGTACAATACAAAAGGGAAGAGTTAACGGTAGCTCACTTTGATATCCGTTCCGTAATTAAACAAGATCGGTTCTTCATAGTCTTCCGCCACATAATAAACGATCCTGGCCGGGCAATCCGGGACGGTGACGATATCTGCCGCTTTTCCCCAGATCTCCACACCTGCCACCGTATCACTGTATATCATTCCCCAGGCCAGAAAAAACTTCTCCGTTTCCTGTCCATGAAGCTTTCCGGGATCCCGCGCCAGTTCTCCTCCGACTATTCTTATGAAATCATTCTCTTTGATATCATCAATTGTGCGGTCTTCCGTATCGATCAGGGGAAATCCTCCCGCAGTTGTCCCGCAGTAATAATCATCAAAGGAGCCCTTTTGAATGACTTGTATCCATGCGCGTTCGTTTTGATCGCAATAAACGACCAGTGTTAAGTCTTCTGCGATCGGCTTCTCAAACAGGCAGCGAAGCTTCCCCATTCCTGCTTTTTGCGAGCGGGAATCAACAAACTCAAAGGCGCTTCTGTTTTGAACATACCGGTATCGCAAAAAACCTGAAACAGCGGCCAAAGCAAGTACGGCAAGGAATAGGCCTATTCCCAAAATGATTCTTTTCTTCCCTGAACTCTCTTTCATGACCGTGCCTCCCAAACTGTTTTCCCTTTTACACGCGCTGATTACATATTGATGATAGCACAAAAGCCCGGATTTTGATAGTAGCATTTCCGTCTTCTCTCTGCTATGATAGAAAAGCAAACGCTTGGAGGTGCAGGATGTTTTTAGCCGATTCCTGGAAAGAATATGAAGTGCTGGACTGCTCGGGCGGCGAAAAGCTCGAGCGCTGGGGCGCGTACGAGTTAGTGCGGCCTGACCCTCAGGTCATCTGGCAGACGGAAAAGAGCCTGCCCGGCTGGAGGAAGCCGAACGCGCACTATCACCGTTCTTCTTCCGGTGGCGGTGAATGGGAGTTCTTCTCCCTGCCCGATGAATGGGACCTGCACTATGAGCCGCTCGAGCTGACCTTCCGGCTGAAGCCGTTCAAGTTCAAGCACACCGGCCTTTTCCCCGAGCAGGCAGCCAACTGGGAATGGTTTTCCCGCCTGATCCGGGAGCGAAGGGCCGCGGGAGAGCCGGTCCGCGTGCTGAATCTCTTTGCCTATACCGGCGGCGCCACGCTTGCGGCCGCCCGCGCGGGCGCGGAGGTCACGCATGTTGATGCCGCGAAGGGCATGGTGAACTGGGCTTCGGAAAACGCCAGAGCTTCCGGCCTCGGTGAGGCAAAGATCCGCTGGCTGGTGGATGACTGCGGCAAGTTCGTGGAGCGGGAGATCCGCCGGGAAAAGAAGTACGAAGCAATCATCATGGACCCGCCTTCCTACGGCCGCGGCCCGAAGGGCGAGATCTGGAAGATCGAAGACGCCGTCTTCCCGTTAGTTTCGCGCTGCGCGGAGCTGCTTTCGGAAAAGCCGCTTTTCTTCCTGATCAATTCCTACACCACCGGCCTGCAGCCGGGCGTCCTTTCCTATATGTTAAAGGAAGCCGTGCAGAAGCGATACGGCGGGCAGGTCGTCTCGGATGAGATCGGCCTTCCGGTGACCGGGACTAAAGAGGCAAAGACGCTCGGCCTGGTCCTTCCCTGCGGCGCTGCCGGACGGTGGGAAGCGTAAACGCGCTGCCGGCTCTCAGGAAGCCTGCTCTCAGCGTTCTTGCCTTCGCGGCAGGTTTTGCCGCCTCCGCTCTGCCGATCACGGCAGAGCTCAAATCATAAGCCATAAAAATCCGGGCTGTCAAAGCCCGGGAACATCCCTATAAACAGGAGCATATCGTATTATGAAGAAATTATTTGCCATCCTTGCCGCCCTGCTGCTTGTCCTTTCTGCCTCTGCCTGCGGCAAAAGCAGTACGCCTCAGCCCGGAGTAAAACTCCGTCATGCCGAGATCACGGTAAAGAACTACGGCACCATCAAGCTGGAACTGGACGCGGGCACCGCGCCCATCACCGTAGCCAACTTTATTGACCTCGCCCAAAAAGGCTTCTACGACGGCCTGACCTTTCACCGCATCATGAACGGCTTCATGATCCAGGGCGGCGCGCCGAACGCGTCCAGCAAGATCAAGCCCAAGACCATCAAGGGCGAATTCAGCGCAAACGGCGTCGAGAATCCCATCAAACACGTAGAGGGCGTCATTTCGATGGCCAGAGCGAAAGACAAAAACAGCGCCAGCTCCCAGTTTTTCATCATGGTGGGCACCGCGCCCCATCTGGACGGCAATTATGCCGCCTTCGGCCATGTGACGGAAGGGCTTGAGATCGTGAAGCAGATTGCGGCGGATGCAAGGCCCATCGACAATAACGGCACCATCCCGGCGGCGCAGCAGCCCGTGATCGAAAAGATCGTGATCACGGACTGAGGCGGGCGCATCCCTCTGCTTTGCCTGCACACAACAGCGATACGTTCCATAATCGATATCGGAGGAAAACAAAATGGCTGAGACCAAATACGGAAAAAGAATCTTTACCGAGATCAACCGTCCCGACCGCGAGCTCGTTGAGAAGTTCCGCGGCATCCCCAGCAGCAACATCAACGATATGATGAACCGCATGTTCAACATGTACGGCGATCTGCGCTGCTATACCAAAGGCGCCAACATGGTCGGCACCGCGCTGACGGTCCACGTCGCGGAAGGCGACAACGCTCTTCTGCACCTGGCCATGGATCTGGCCAAACCCGGCGACGTCATCGTCCTGGACGGCAGCGGCTGCATGAGCCGTGCGCTCTGCGGCGAGATCATGTTCAACTATGCCAAGTCCAAGGGCATTGCCGGCTTCGTGATCGACGGCTGCATCCGCGACGCGGACGCCCTCGATGACCTCGGCTTCCCGGTCTATGCAAAGGGCATCACCCCTCAGGGTCCCTGGAAGATCGGCTACGGCGAGATCAACGTTCCCATCGCCTGCTGCGGTCAGGTCGTCTTCCCCGGCGACATCATCGTCGGCGATCCGGACGGCATCGTGGTCATTCGTCCCGAGATGGCGGAAGAAGTTCTGGCTGCCGTCGAAGGCAAGTTTGCCGGCGAGCAGGAGACCCTGAGCAATTATGCCAAGGGGATCTTCCCTGACCGTGCGAAGCACGAAGCGGCCTACCGCAAGACCGCTGCCGACAGCGGCTGCACCTTCTATGACGAAGCATGGAAATAAGTCAGCCTGAAAACAGGGCCTTATGCTTGAACCTGTCAGCTGATCTCTGAAGGATCACCCCCTGTCGCGGACAGATCGTCCCGGCAGGGTTTTTTATGTACAAAAAACGGAGCTGCCCTGAGGCAGCCCCGTATCTGGTTTTCAACCAATTGATTATTCGATGATCTCGGTCACGGTGCCGGAAGCAACGGTGCGGCCGCCTTCACGGATAGCGAAGCGGAGACCCTGTTCCATAGCGATCTTGGAGATCAGTTCCACGGTGATGGTGATGTGGTCGCCGGGCATGCACATCTCAACGCCATCGGGCAGGTTGCAGACGCCGGTCACGTCCGTGGTACGGAAGTAGAACTGCGGACGATAGTTGCTGAAGAACGGGGTGTGACGACCACCTTCTTCTTTGCTCAGCACGTAGATCTCACCTTTGAATTTGTGGTGAGGGTTGACGGAACCGGGTTTCGCAAGCACCTGGCCGCGTTCGATCTCGTTACGCTGTACGCCGCGAAGCAGGCAGCCGATGTTGTCGCCGGCTTCACCTTCATCCAGCAGCTTGTGGAACATTTCGACGCCGGTAACAACGACCGTGCGCTTCTCATCGGTGATACCAACGATCTCGACGGAATCGCCGACACGGACCACACCACGTTCCACACGGCCGGTAGCCACGGTGCCGCGGCCGGTGATGGAGAAGACGTCCTCAACGGGCATCAGGAAAGGCTTGTCGGTGGCACGTACCGGATCCGGAATGTAGTGGTCGACAACATCCATCAGCTCGATGATCTTGTCCTGCCAGGCAGGATCGCCTTCCAGGGCCTTCAGAGCGGAACCACGGATGATGGGGGTATCATCGCCCGGGAAGTCGTACTTGTCAAGCAGTTCGCGGATCTCCATCTCCACGAGTTCAAGCAGTTCGTCGTCATCAACCATGTCGCACTTGTTCAGGAACACGACGATGTAAGGAACGCCGACCTGACGGGCCAGCAGCACGTGTTCGGAAGTCTGGGCCATGACGCCGTCGGTAGCAGCAACGACCAGGATGGCGCCGTCCATCTGGGCAGCGCCAGTGACCATGTTCTTGACATAGTCAGCGTGGCCGGGGCAGTCAACGTGTGCATAGTGACGGTTGGGGGTCTCATATTCGACGTGAGCGGTGGAGATTGTGATACCACGGGCTCTCTCTTCGGGAGCTTTGTCGATCTGATCGAATGCTACGAAGTCGCCAAGGCCGTATCTTTCATGAAGGGTCTTGGTAATGGCAGCAGTCAGGGTGGTTTTACCATGGTCGACGTGACCGATGGTTCCGATGTTACAATGGGGTTTGGTTCTCTCGAACTTCTGTTTTGCCATCTTGGTTACTCCTTAATTTGTTATTTTCTGCCCCATTTGTAAGGGCAATGTTTTGTGATTGATGACATCCCTAATATTATACAGGCAAATGTCATTTAATTCAAGCCGTTTTTGGAAAGAACTTTCTCCTGAACGGACTTCGGCGCGGGCTCGTACTTGTCAAAGAACATCGAGTAGGCACCGCGGCCCTGGGTCTTGGAACGCAGGTCGGTCGCATAGCCGAACATTTCGGCCAGCGGCACGTAGCAGCGGACCATCTGGGTACCGTTCACGGTCTCCATGCCTTCGATGCGGCCGCGGCGGCTGTTGATGTCGCCGATGACGTCGCCCAGGTATTCCTCGGGCGTGGTCACTTCCACGCGCATGATGGGTTCGAGCAGGACGCAGCCTGCCTTCGCCATGGCATCCTTGAAGGCCATGGAACCGGCGATCTTGAAGGCCATTTCCGAGGAGTCGACCTCGTGGTAGGAGCCGTCGAAAACGGTCGCCTTCACGCCCAGCACGGGGTATCCGCCGAGGATACCGGCCTTGGAGGCCTCTTCGATGCCGGCGCCGATCGCGGGGATGTATTCCTTCGGGATCACGCCGCCCACCACTTCGGAATTGAATTCGAAGGTGTGCTCGGCATTCGCGTCCATGGGTTCGAAGCGGACCTTGCAGTGGCCGTACTGGCCCTTGCCGCCGGACTGCTTGACGTACTTGCTTTCGACCTCGACGGTCTTGGTAAAGCCTTCTTTGTACGCGACCTGAGGGGCGCCTACATTGGCTTCGACCTTGAACTCACGCAGCAGACGGTCGACGATGATCTCCAGATGGAGCTCGCCCATGCCGGCGATGACGGTCTGTCCGGTCTCCTTGTTGGTGGTGACACGGAAGGTGGGGTCTTCTTCGGCAAGCTTTGCCAGCGCTTCGCCCATCTTGTCCTGACCGGCTTTCGTCTTCGGCTCGATGGCCACGTCGATGACCGGTTCCGGGAATTCCATGCGTTCCAGCATGACCGGATGGTCTTCCGTGCAGATGGTGTCGCCCGTGGTGGTGAACTTTAAGCCCACGGCCGCCGCGATCTCGCCGGCGTAGACCTTGTCGATCTCCATCCGCTTGTTCGCATGCATCTGCAGGATACGGCCTACGCGTTCCTTCTTGCCCTTGCTTGAATTGTAGACGTAAGAGCCCGCTTCCAGCGTTCCGGAGTAGACCCGGAAGTACGCCAGCTTGCCCACGAAGGGGTCGGTCATGATCTTGAAGGCCAGTGCGCAGAACGGCGCGTCGTCCGTGGACGGGATCTCAATGGGCTCCTCATCCATGGTCTCGCCCTTGGTGGGCGGGATATCGACGGGGCTGGGCAGGTACTCAATGACCGCATCCAGCAGCTTCTGCACGCCTTTGTTCTTGTAGGCGCTGCCGCAGAGAACGGGGATGGCCTTGACATTGATGCACGCCTCGCGGAGGGCTTTCTTTAACTGCTCCTCGGTGGGGATCTCGTCCATCAGGTACATTTCCATCAGCTCGTCATCCAGCGCGCAGATGTCTTCGACCAGTTTTTCGCGGTACTCTTCCGCTTCATCTTTCATGTCGGCAGGGATCTCGGTGATCTCGATCTGAGTTCCCTTGTCGTCACGATAATAGTAGGCTTTCATCTCGAACAGGTCGATCACGCCGATGAAGGAATCTTCCTTGCCGATCGGCAGTTCGGTGATGATGGGGTTGTGCCCCAGCCTGGTGTGAATCATAGATACAGCATTGAAGAAATTGGCGCCCATGATGTCCATCTTGTTGATGAACGCGATGCGCGGAACACTGTATTTGTCCGCCTGACGCCAGACCGTTTCGGACTGGGGCTCCACGCCGCCCTTGGCGCAGAACACGCCGACG